>Ga0070695_100001810_pt1 | contig 12072 bp, 18 predicted proteins | sample KBSK1252metaG_FD_65471 | JGI IMG/M metagenome (GOLD analysis project Ga0070695, IMG submission 65471) | Corn, switchgrass and miscanthus rhizosphere microbial communities from Kellogg Biological Station, Michigan, USA - KBS K1-25-2 metaG | ecosystem: Host-associated > Plants > Roots >...
TAGACTTGGTGTGCCTGACGAGCTGGACGACCAGGACCGGAAATCGGCCCTGGACGCTGCGCTCGAATCGGTTACCCGAACCGTCTCGAGTCTGGTCCGCAACGGGCACGCCCCGCCCGCGGCGGGCGCGATCAAAGCTGGTCGCGTCAAGTGGAAGCCAGAGCCACCGGGAGACGAGCATTTCGATTTGCCCAAGACCATTTTGGGTCGCGGGTGGGGCGATTGCGACGACTTGGCGCCCTGGCACGCGGGCTCGCTGCGCGCCGCGGGGATTGACCCCGGCGCGCGGGCCATCGTGAAAAAAAGCGGCCCGCAACGGTGGCACGCCGTCGTGCGCCGCTCGGACGGAACGATCGAAGACCCGAGCTTGCACGCGGGCATGGGAAAGGGCGTCAACGGCGACCCCGGAGTGATTGGCGGCTATGGTGCCATCGCTCCGCCGATGTCCGCTGACGGCCGCTTGTGCCTGGCCATCTGCCCGAGCCGCGACCCGAAGCACCCCAACATTTGGTTTGCACGTTGCGACGTGCCCGACCGGTTGGAGCCTTGGGACTGGTGCAGCACGAGCGCGGCCCGCGACCCGACGAAAGCGGTGCTCCACGCCGTCAGGGGCGCGCAGCAGGTAGCCGGCGAGGACATGGACCCGGAAGACGCGGCGCGGCTCGGCGCGTTTCACGATCTGATTTTGGGCGCCGACCCGGTGGAAGTGGCCGACTACCTAGACGCGGTCATGGGCGAGGATTTCGACGTTGACGGGTGCATGCAAGACGCAACGCACTCGGTCGGCTGGTTCGGCTCCAACATCCTCAAAGCGGTGACGGCTCCGATCACGAGCACGGCCAATTTCATCAAGCACCCGTCGCTCAAAAACCTCTCACGCATTGCGACCGACCCGATCACTTCGAGCCTTCGAGCTGCGCAGCCGTTCGCCAAAGTCGCAAATATGGCCATGCCGTTCGCGAAGTTTGTTCCCGGGCTCGGCCCGCTCGCGGCGGCGGGCGTCGACTTCGTTGCGCACGGCGTACCGCGCAACTTTGGCGACTTAGCTAAGCAGGCGATGCACGCGGCCGCGTCGGGCATTCCGATTCCGGGCTTGCCCCCACAGCTCGCGCAAATGCTGCCCGGCATGATTCCGGGCATGGCGAGCGCGTTCGGCGGCGGCGGCGGCGGCTTGCCTGCTGCTGCGCGCTTCGCTTTCGAGCAAGGGCAGGTCGCTCGGCCTTGGGGCGCCAGCGGGCCCGCGGTAATGAGGTTCTGAGATGGCCCGTCCCCGCTCCACCATTCCCGACATTCGCACGAGCCCCCGAAACGTCCGCCTCTTGCGGTGGCTCAAGCGAAAGCCGATGCCTGCCCGGCTCGTCGGCGAAACGGTGGACGGGGACGAGGTCAAGGCGGCCGTGAGCGCGACCGGCCCCGCGCAGTGGACTGACCTCGTGGGCGTGCTGCGCAGCTGCGTTAAGGTCCAGGCGCTCGACAAAGACGATCAGGTTTTGCGCGTGCTCGAGTTGGACCCCGACGACCCCGAGCTTTTGGCGGAGACCGAGACCGAGGCGGCCGTCCGCGGCATGGCTCGCGGCGGCGCGGCTTCGGTTCCGATCATTTCGGTCGATATCCCTCGGCTCGTCGACAACATCGCGCGCAACATGCGCGAAGTTGCCAGCGAGTCAGCGCGCCAACAAAGCGGCGCGTTCAAAGAGGGCTTTTCGGCCATGGTGTCGGTCGTCAACGTGTGTCTCGGTCTGCTCGTTCGCGTGGAAAACCGACTCGCGGAAGTAGAGGACCAGGCCGCGCAGCAGCAGCAGCAAGACGAAAGCGAAGGCGGCCCGCAGACGCGCGAACAGCTCGCGCAAATGGCGCTGCAACGTGCACTCGGCGGCAACGGCGCCGCTCCAACCAACGGCGGGAATTTCAACCCCGCCGACCTGCTGAAGCTCGTTCAGAGCTTGCAGCAGCAGCAACAAAACGGCGGTGGTGGCGATGCTCACGAGTGATTTGCTTCTCGGTTGGATGCTCTCCAAGTTGTTCGACAACAAAGGCGAGACTCGCAGCCCGGCCGTAACGTTCCCGCCCGCGCCGGGCACGCCGTCGCCGCCTGCTGCGCCGCCTGCTGCGCCGCCTGCTGCGCCGCCTGCTACGTCCCAACCGGCAACGCCGACGTTTCCCGCGAGCGTGCCGGTTCCCCCGCCTACGAGCCCCACAGGGCCGACGAGCACCGTTCCCGCCGGCTTCAAAAAGGGCGTGGAGATTTGGATCGTCAAACCGAGCATCGCGCAGCAAGCAAGCTCGGTGCTCGTCGGCGCCCCTCCCGACGTTGCCGCGGTCGGAGCGGCCATCACCCTCCAAGCGCTCGAAAACCAGTTTCCGAGCGGCTGGCAGGGCGCCAAGAGCGCAACGCCCGCCGAAGCGGCCAAAGCGAAATCGCTCCTCGCGAGCTGGAAAGACGGCGGCGTAGTTTTCGACGGGCCCAGCACCCTGACCGGCCGGCGTGCCTACCGAATGACGAAGCACCCCGCGTCAGCGGTACCGGGTGCCACTCCGCCGGCCCCCACAGCGCCGCCCGTGGCGCCTGCTGCTGCGCCGCCTGCTGCGCCCCCTGCCACGGTGCCGGCGAGCTTCCCGAGCACGCCAGCGCCAGCGCCAGCGCCTACGCCGCGCCCCGCTCCGGTGCCCTCTACCCCGGGGGTGGTGACGACCCTTCCCGAGGTTCTGATCACTGCCGACGCCCCCGCCGCTCCCGCCGCCGCTCCGGCTCGGCTCGTGACGGCCGTTCGGAAGGGCGAGGGCTTGGCGAACGTCGCCAAGCGCCTCGGACGCCCCGCGACGGCTACGAGCGCCATCGAGCTCCAACAAGCGAACGTCCCCCAGGGGCCCGACGCCATGTGGAGCAAAACGGACCTGTCAAAGGGCGGCCTGAAGAAAGCCGGCCGCGCGGGCGGGCTGCAACCGGGCGATCGGCTTTTCGTGCCGGCGAGTTGGAGCCCGGTGGATGTTTCGCGGCTCTGACCTCCTACCGCTCGGGCTCGCGCTGTTCGTTCTGAGCGCGGCCAAGAGCGACGAGCCGGCGCAGCCGAAGGCGCCAGCGCTCCCGAGCGGCCGCGGAGCCTTCGAGGTTCCGCGCGTCAAAACGGGCGGGCAGCCGCTAGCGCAGTGGTTCGCGGACCGCTTCGCGCTCGCGCTCGAAGTGCTCGGCCCCAACGTGCCGGCGGACAAGCTCCGTCAAATCGCGCTCTCTGTCGTCGCGCAATGGGCGCACGAGACCGGACGCGGCCGCGCCGAATTTAATTTCAACCTCGGGGGTTGGCGGGCGCGAAAGACCGATCCGTATTTCGTCGCCCGCGACGTGCAAACCGGCGCGGAGCTGTACCGGTGGACGGCCTACGCCGATTTGCCCAACGCGGTGCACGACCAGCTTCGGCGCCTGCATGACCGTTTCTCGAGCGCGTGGGCCTTGCTGCTGGCCGAGCCGAACAGCTCGCGGTGGATCGAGGAGCTGGGCCGCAAGGGCTATTACGTCGCGCCAAAGGGCACGTCTCAAGCCCAGCACATCCAAAATTACGCGCGGGCTTGGGCGACCAACCGCGCAGAGCTGGGAGCACTCGCAGCATGAGCAGCGGACCCGTAGGCCTCGACTCGCGAGAGTACGGCTACACCTTTTTCTTCTACACCGTGCCGGACGGCAACTCGCATTTCATCACCACCCGGAACCAGTGGTTGGTGACAAAGGTTCAAATCTACGCGGCCGCCGCGGACGTTTCCTTTGTGTTCGGGAGCATCAGCAACGAAGCCACCGTCAAGGCCGGCGGTTGCCTCTGCCTCGAGCCCAACGGAGCGTTTCGCGGTGGCATGTCGATTACCGGCGAGGGGGCCGTTTTGGTGGTCGAGTACTGGTATCAGGCCGCCCCCGGCGGCTCCCCACGCCCAACGGTGACACCGCCATGAGCATGCAAGGCAGCAACAGCCCGAGCAACGTCAGCCCTAGCTGGACCTGGGGAAGCAGCGCCACGATCATCATTCCGGGCAACGCCGAAATCGGGCAGACGATCAAAAACTCCGCGCAGCTCGCGCAAGTGAGCCTGCCCGAGCCTGCGGTTTGCTCGATTTACTGCCAAGCCTCGCTCGACGTGACCGACCCGCTTGATTCGGTCCGCACGTTCACCCTGAACCTTTACGAAGGCGTCGGCCGCGTGACGGTCATCCGGCAAGTCACCTTCCAATTCCAACCGGCCATCAACGCGCCGCTGGAATTCACCCTGCCCTTTGTGCCGCTGCATGCGCTCCAAGTCGACGTGGAGCTAGCGGTGGACCACGTCAGCGAAGAGCCAACAAATCGGATCGCGGTCGAGGTCTTTATGGTGCTCTCGCCGCTGACGCGCATCCCGCAGAAGATCCAAAAGCTGCAATTCGGCATGGCCATGCCGGGCGAAGCTGACGACCTGGACGACGAGCTAAGCGGGGAGCTGGAAGCCGAGGGCCCGAGCGTTGTCGAGTCGATGCGGGAGGGCCGCCAGCAAGTCGACGGCTCGTCACCCGAGGAGCTGGACCCCTACCCGCAGCCCGACGAGCCAGCCGGCGAAGTGGAGCGCTCGCCCGCTTGGTTGATGCCCTTGATTGACCGCATGACGCGCACGCTCGGCCGTGAGCCGACGGTGCCGGAGCTGGCGCGCGCGGTGAAGCGCGTTCGTTCACGTCTCGCTAGGAGGGCCGCCCGATGAGTCCCGTTCTCGGTTTGCTTGCTCTGATCATGCTGGCGAAGCCCAGCGCGTCGACGCCGGCGGCGGCCCCGTCCCCGTCGCCGTCGACGCCGGCAAAGCCAGGGGTGCGCGTCATTGGCCAAGTGCTGTCGATTCCGCTGCGCGACGGAACCAACTGCATCGTTGCCAAAATTGCAACCGCTACCTCGGCCGATGCAATCGACGCGATCGTAATTGCCCGCGGCACCGTCTACGGCTCAAGCAAGGGCGTTGCGGCCGTGCTGCGGTGCGGAAGCGAGTCGGACGCCCGCGCCATCGCCGAAGAAATCAGAGGTAAATTTTGAGCTGCTGCAGCCCTTTGGGCGGAGGTACCGGACCCGTGGCGATTTCTCCCCTTCCCGATGCTCTGTACGTCGCAATCGACGCGCCCGCGGGCGGCGATGGCTCGATAGCCAAGCCGTTTAACACCATGGCGGCCGGCTTGCTGGCGCTCGCCAACTTGGGCCTCGCTTTCGGCTGTTTGCTGATTGGGCCGGGTGACTACTCCGGGGAGGGCGTTCTCCACTGGACCGGCTCCGGCGCGTTGATGTTGAAAGGCTACTCGGCGGGCGTGCCGTTTCCCGATCCGTTTCTCGCTCCGAACCCGCAAGTGCAGCTCGGCTCAATCACTTCGGACACCGTGGGCCTGGAGCTGTACCTAGACAACGTCACTTCGGCCATTACTCAGCAGTTCAACAACTTCGGCAATATTTCCGGCGTCGGCTGCGAGCTGCAAACCATCATCACCAGCGGCAACGTCTCGCTGCGCAACTCCCGCACGCTCGGCTCCATGAACCTGACCGGCGACCTGCGCATGTGGAATTGCGAGGCCCAGACCGATTCCAGCTGGAGCATCGGCGGCACGTCGGCCGAGCTGATCGGAACGAAGCTGACGCCCTTCACTTCGGGCATCGTCTTTACCGGCGCCCCCGGCGTGGTGACGGTGGACGCCTACTCGAATTTCTTCGTCGTCGGGCTCGCGATTCCGATCACCAACGGAACCAAGCTCGTAGCGGCCGACCTGACGCCCTAGCGCTCGCCTTCGGGTCGGTTGACCGAAAGCGCCGGGTCGTAGGCCTCGCCGCGTGCGGGTGGCTCCGGCATGTCGCGCGGCGTGGGCGGCGCGTCGTCGCCCTCGAGCACGACCGGCGGGGGCGCCTCGAGCTTGCGACCCGTCAACGCGGCCAGCCGGAAGCGCTCCGACGCTGCGAACGCTTCGGCTAGCTCGCCGTCCAAATCTTCGAGCACGACCGGCGGGGGGTCAGCGTCGAGCAAGCCGCGCGTGGGCGCGTCGTCGCTGACGGCCGAGAAAGAGCGCCCCTTGCACCGCGGGCAGCGCTTCGGCTGCGCGGGGTACGATGCCCGACACCCACAGCAATAGTAGCTCACCATGGGGGCGAGTTTACGCCGGCACGGGCGGAAAGTCGTCGGGCTCGGCGTCGATTCGCGCGTCCCCGTCGCCGTCGTCGGGCTCCCAGCTGTGTTTCCCGTCGTGGCCGGGCGGGTAGTAGCAAATTCCGCGGACGTGCCCCAGGCGCTCGCTCACGTAACCGCCCTCTTGACGGCAAGCCGTTTCGAGCCCGGTGCACTTCGCGCAAAACGGCGGCGTCGCGCCAAACTGGACCAGCTCCGAGTGACAGACCGAGCAGAGCGGCAACGTGTCGCCCCGATAGAAGCGCTCGGGGATCGGAATGTGGTCGTGCTTGTCGAGGTTCTCCAAGCGGAGCTTGTAACCCGCGTGGTCGGTCACGCCCGTGCACAGCGCCTCAATGCGAACGTGCTTCGGCACGCGCGCAAAAAAGGCGTAGTCGTCTCGGTACCAGTAGCCGTTGCGGATGAACTCGCAGAACACGCCGATCCGAATTTGGTTGTCGTCGTCGATGTACTGCAAATCACGCCAGTGGCCGGCAATCTCGAGCACAGCGGCCCGCGACATGGCCACCATGCCGAACCCGCCGTAAAGCGCGCGGCGCAACCGCGCCTCGGTCTTGGTGACGCGCTCTAGCTTCGAGTCGGGGTCCAGGGTGATGTTGACCACCGGGCGCTCCTGGCGAAGCAGGCACGGCACGATCACGATTTGGGGTGTGTCGGGGTCGAGCGCTCCGACCAAATGCGAAACGGTTTCGTCGCTCGCCTCCAAGTCATCGTCTATCGAAATGTAAGACGACAACTTGCCCTCTTGGGCTGCGCGCAGCGCGACCGAGAAGCCACGCGAGCGCGCATGCCCTATCGACGTGCCGCCCGCGTCGTGAAGCTTCGCGACGTCGGCGAAGCGGCGAAACTTCCGAATCGTTCGCGCCGCCGGCAAGTGGTCGGGCTCATCCACAAGCGCGTTGCACTGCCTCGAAAATTCTTGCTCCGCCTCGACCGAGCCGATCCGTTTCGCGAGCGCGTAGGTGATGACGTTGATCAGAATCATGGCAGTTCGTCCAGGCCGGGCAGCTTCGAGCACTGCACGATCATTTGTTGGAAGTAGGCGGCGGCCGCCGTCGGGTCTGGTGCTCGAGACACCAGCACCCCGAGCGCGAGCGCCAGCGCGCCGCCTTTCGTCGCGTTGTCGCCGCGCCGCTCCGCCAGCCAGTTCAGAAGCTCAAAGCCAAGCTCCACGTAGGCGAGCGTTCCGGGGTCGGCGCCGTCGTTCATTGGCGCTTGCAGTTGTCGCACTGTGCGATTTCGCGGTCCAGCTCTCGCAGCTCGGCCGCGACGGCGGCGCACGCTTCCGGCGTTGTCGTGGTCTGGAGCTGCCCGAGCTTTTCAGCGTGCGCAACGTGGTGGCGCTCGCACATCAGCAGCAGCAGAGGCTTGACCTCGAGGTCAAAGCCCATGTGCTCGGCAACGCCCGCCGCGCGTGCTGCGCAGCGGGCGCACACCTGCAATTCAGGGCGACCCGGCCACGTGAAGCGCCAGCCGCGCAAGCCCTCGCACGTGCTCGTTTCGCATTTCATCGGCGGAAGCTGCGCAGGTTGGAGCCCACCAACTCAATACCGTTTTGGGCAGCCCAGCGCGCGTGCTCGTCAAGCCGGCGCGTTAGTTTCTTCGTTGCGTCCCGCAAATCGGCCTCGCCAGCCTCCAAGCTTTTCAGCGCCGCCGCCAACCGTTCGTTTTCTACGTGTACGTCGAAATCCATTTATCCCAGCCCTTTCGAAGTGCCCCCCCTGACCGGCGGCCGGGGGGGGGACCGGCTGGGCCAACAGGGGGGGCCCCTCGAAGCTAGCCGACCCTGACCCAAAAGCAACCTTTCGGGTCATCCCACAGCGCCCCCCGGCGTAGTACCTTTTCCAGCTGGTTTTTGGGGGGTGGATTTGGGGGGTTTTTGGGTCACCCTCGGGAGCATGGTTGCCCCGGTTCCGCGTGCCCCGTGGTGGACGGCCGCTTTCGCCGGGCTCGGCGTCGGCGTGCTTCTAGTGTCACTGTATCGCGGACAGTCCGGACCGGCCGCCGCGTCCCTTGACGCCCGCGCCACGTGCTCCGCGCTCCTACGCGCCGCGTGCGAGCGCCAGCAGGCCTGCCCCGGCTGCGCGCCTGTCCGCGACGGCTGCGCCGCCGTGGTGGCCGCTGAGACCCCAGCATGCGCGAGCCGAGCGGCCCCCGGCGAGACGTTCAACGCGGTAGCGGTGGATCGGTGCGTCCAGGCTTTCGCCGCGCAACCCTGCCCGCTGGCGTGCGGCTCGTTCACTGACCCCGAGGGGTGCAGCGTGCTCGAAGGCCTCGCGGCCCGCTAAAACCCCGCTTTTTGCTTATTCCACAGCTCGTGTGGAGTAAGAAAACCCGCGGATTCGGGGCAAACCGAAACCCACAGAGAAACGCTCCGGTTCTCTGTGGGTTTCGGCTTGGCACGATTCCGCGGGTTTTCTGGGGGTGAAACGCTCGGAAGCACGTTTCACCCCTGCCCGTCCGTCCCCATTTTCGGGACGGACGCAAGCCCCGAGGTGCTTACACGGCCGGCTGTAAACGCTCGGGGCACTTCGATTCCACGGTCCGGAACGTTTTTCCAATGTAGACGGACCGCACGCGGCCGCCCGCCGTCCAGTAGGCGTACCAGTACGGGCCGTGGAGCTTGTTGCACCCCTTTTTTCCGCATAAAACGGCCTTCCGCTCGTAGGTGATGCCGTGGCCGCGCTCGCGGGTGTGGCGCACTTCACACCCCCCGGCCGTCACGCTGGATTTTGGCGCCCGGCTGGCGGCGGCCGCGAGCTTCGCGGCCGCGACCTTCGCCCGCTGCGCCTCCCGCCGAAGCCGGATTTCCTGGACCGCTAGCCGGGCCGTGCTCGTCTTATCTAACTGCTTTTTCGGCATGTTCCGCACCTTATCTAATTAGATAAGGGTGGTCAACCGCGGACGGCCGTTAGATAAGACCGCCCCGCCGCCGGAGCGGCCGCACCGACTCGGACACTACGCGGGCGGTCGTCTCGACCATGACGGCGGGGGCCCAAAACTTCGAGGCGCAGCCGCCGCAGACGTAGGCCATGCGCCGGCCGACGATGCGGCCCGACGCCTCGAACCCGCACCGGGGGCAGTCGCGACGCTTCGGCGCCTTGACCACTTTCGCTTTCATTTCTTTCCGTCTTGACGGTCCCCCGCAACTATGCGCTGCGCGGTTCCGTAGCTCAATCCGGCTTCTTTTGCGGCTTTTCGCAAAGTCAACCCACTTTCGATTAGTTGGCGGAGCATCGCCCGTTGCTCTGCCTCGCCGGCCGGCGGCCGGCCCCAGTGTTTGCCGGCGGCCTCGGCTTTTCGCTTCGCGGCGGCGGTCCTGTCTCGGATGCGGCCTAGCTCCTGCTGGGCCGACCAGCCGAGCATACAAATCAGCATTTCGCACGCCTGGGGGCCGGTCAAATCGAACGGGTCCGCGATCGAAACCAGCTCGCAGCCGTAGCGCCGGAACTCGCTGACGAGCGCGAGCATGTCTTGCGCCCCGCGCCCCGTCAGCCGGTCCAGCGCGTAAAGCCAGAGCCGCGAGAGCTCGCCCCGCCGGGCCAAACCCCGGACGCGGTCAAGCTCGGGGCGTGAAATGCCGTCCCTGGCTCGCGTTTCTGCGCACCAAATGTCTATCCGCTCGCCTCGAGCGGCCGCCGCCCGCTCGATGGCTTCTCGCTGTAGCGCTTCGTCTTGCTGAGCCGTGCTGACTCGCAAATAGGCCGCCTGCCGCCGCACCGGCCCATTATGGGCGCTTTCGGCCCCGTCAGGGGCGCGAACGTGACGGCGCCCGAACGGGCGCGCTGTAGGGCCCGCCGCGGGGCGCTGTGCGTGCCTGGCGACCGAGAGCGTTGCCCCTGCCCGTCGCCAAGCGGGCGTCCGCCTGAAATGCCTGGGAACTAGGCCGCCGGTTGGGAGTGTCGGCAGGCTTGTTGCTCTAGGATTTAGTTCTAATGGCTTGGAAACCTCTGCTGGGCCACAGGCTAGGACAGTTAGAACCGTTGGCCGGCACCCGAAAAGGTCGGTTGTCCACAGCTGCACAGCGAGTCAGTAACCGCGCAGCCGTTCAGGTGTTGGCTAAAGCCCCCAAAAACACGCCGGCCCGCGGTTCAGTTGCGAGCGTGGGCGCACCTTCGCACCGCTGAACCCCCTTAAATTGTGCCGTGACTCACGGCGCCTGCGCTCTGAACTCGGCGACGGCTTCGGCTATTTCGGCTCTATCCCGTCTGTTTTGCTCGGCTCGGGAGCGCCGGTAAACGTCTTGCAGCGCGAATCTAGCGGCAATTTGGTTGTATCTGCGCCGGCTGCGCGTGTTCCACGTTGTGAACGTGCGCAGCGCAAAGCCGCATTTCAGGTATTTTCCGGTCGGGGTCAGCTCGCCCTGCCGCGAGCGGCGCGACGTTAACAGCCCTAAACGCTTGGCTTCGTCAAATGCGCGCTGAACCGTGCGCAGCGAGCAGCCGACGAAATCGGCTAAACCGCCCTGAAAAGCCCAAACTTTCTCCCCGTAGCTCGCAGCGGCCGCCAGCACGCGAGCGCGCAGCCAGCTCATTCCCTGCTCTAGCGCGTACCGAAACAGCCGGTAAGCCTCGCGACGATGCACGCCGGGCACGGGCGGCAGGTAAAGCGCGGGGTTCAATTCCGGGCCCCCCTGTCGCTAAAACCCCCGCGCAACGTCATGGGACGCGCCTTCCCGCCAAAACGAGCGCGCGTGACGGCTCGATATGACGCGAAATGTCCGCCCGTGAGCTTACGGGCTTGCGTCTATCCCCGGGGTATGATGCTTTCGGTTGGCGCACGACCTGGACTCGTGCCCTCCCAGAAACGCCCGGCGGTAGCAGCCTCCGGGCGTTTCGCCATTTAGCGGCGAAAAGAGAGCAACGGAGGGTTATGGAAGTCCGGATCCGGGGCCGATGTCCACGAGTATTTTCAGCGCTGCTAGTGCGTTCAGTACTTTGCAGCTCGAAAAAAGGGCGTAGCGTGGGGGCAGGATGAGCGACCGGGCGCTAAAGCAGGCGATCCTTTTTTTCGGAATCGTGTCGTTTTTTCTCGGCAAAAAGGCCCTGGAAGGGGCCGCCGACGAAACCGCGGCGCTGCGCCAAGCCAACCGGAGGGCGGCCTAGTGGCCCAACAAACCCAGGTCGAGCCGATACCCCCCGGGCGGTATTGGATCACGGTGCTCGGGCGCGACAACATGGCCGATTTCGACGCCTGGATTCGCGACATGCACGGGGCCGTCCAAATCGAAGCCAGCTCGCTGGACCAGGAGGCAAATCCTCCCGTCCAATTCATCATTTTTCGCGTCCCCGAGGGGCGCATGCCGTTCCTGAACCCGCACCAATTCGGCTTTCCGAGCTTCGCGCCGCCGAACGTGACGAGCATTCAGGACGTGGAGCAAAGCCCCGTGGTGCCCGGCCCGATTGACCGGCTCGAACAAGCCGCCGGCAAGGCGGGCGAGCTGGCGAGCGAAGCCGTTTTGCTCGTGCTGGCGGTGCTGCTGCTCTCGAACCGCTGACCCAAACTGCCACGTACTTTTTTGGGTCAGCGAGGCGTGCTGCCATGGTGGAACCATGGCGAAACGCAACAAAAAAGGTCAGTTCCAGAAAGGCGGCGGCGGGCGCTCCAAGGCTCGTCGCGCTTCCACTAGCTCCACGAAAACGATCACGGTGCGCGCCGCTGCGCCGGTCGTTCAGCGCGTCAGACGAGCGCCAGTGAAGCGGCGCCGCTCGCACGGAAGCAGCGCGCTCGGCTCCGTCGGCAACTTTCTCGGCGGCCGTGGCGGCCACCGCACCGCGATCGTCGTCGGCTCTCTCGCGCTTGGCTTCGCCAGCAAAAAGGGGTGGCTCGCAAAGCTGCCCGTCGTCGGCAAAGCCGGCCCGATCACTTCCTTCGGTCTGCTCGGTTGGGGCGCCGAAGAGTTTCTGAA
>Ga0070695_100001814_pt1 | contig 12058 bp, 10 predicted proteins | sample KBSK1252metaG_FD_65471 | JGI IMG/M metagenome (GOLD analysis project Ga0070695, IMG submission 65471) | Corn, switchgrass and miscanthus rhizosphere microbial communities from Kellogg Biological Station, Michigan, USA - KBS K1-25-2 metaG | ecosystem: Host-associated > Plants > Roots >...
ACAGGGGGTCGACCAACTACGGCGAGAAGCACAAGACAGACATCGTCGGCAATTATTTCCAGAAAGGCTATGAAGACATCATGACCGGAGTCGACTACCTCATCGCGCAGGGAATCGTCGACAGCACCAAGATGGGAGTGCTCGGCTGGAGCGCGGGAGGACACTGGTCGAACTGGATCCTGACCCACACGAATCGCTTCAAGGCGATCAGCACCGGTGCGGGCACGTCCAACTGGATCTCCATGTACGCGGAGAGCGATGTGCAGAGGAACCGGCAGTTCTATCTGGGCAACAAGCTGCCGTATGATGACTTCGAAGCTTACTGGAATCAGTCACCGCTCAAGTACATCAAGAACGCGAAGACTCCGACGATGATCCACGTGGTGGAAGGAGATCCTCGCGTGCCGCGTCCGCAGTCGGAAGAGCTTTTCATGGCGCTCAAGCGGCTCGGAGTTCCGACCGAGCTGTACGTCTATCCGGGCAACACGCACGGAATCCCGGATCCCCGCAATCAGCTGCTCAAGTCGGTGGCGGAGATGGCGTGGATGGATTACTGGGTGAGAGGCAGTGGAAAGAAGTTCGCGTGGCGTGATGTGCTGAAGACGCTCGATCCCGAAGGTTCTGTCGCAACCGGGACCGCAACTTCGACGTCGAACTGATGCGGCCGCGCACAGGAGTAGAGACTCGTTCGCCGCGTAATGAACGTGGTCGAGAGGCGCGCCGCACGTTGCGCGTAGTTGTCACATTCGGCGCGATTCTGTTCGCGGGCGTCATCGCCTGCGCCGCGGCGCCTGGCGGACGCGCGGGAGCGGGGCGGCTGCAAGTGGTGCGGGCGGATACAGCTGCACTTCGCAGGAAGCTCGATTCGATCGCTGACGCGCATCATGGCATTGTAGGATACAGCGTCATAGATCTCGAGACGGGGGCGCGCATCAGCCGACGCGGCGACGAGACATTTCCAACCGCAAGTCTGATCAAGGTCGCGATACTCGTGACCGTGTACGATCTGGTGGCGAAGGGTCAGCTCGCGCTCGATGACCCGCTCACCGTGCTCAAGATCGATCAGGTGCCGGGCTCAGGGATCATTCAGTTCCTTCACAACGGGACCGTGCTCACGGTGCACGATGCGGCCTGGCTCATGTCCACGATCAGCGACAATACGGCGACCAATCTGCTACTCGATCGGATCATCATCCGGCGCGTATGGGCCAAGATGGACTCACTCGGCCTGCAGCATACGCGGGTACACTCGAAGAGTTTCCTTCGCAACTCGAGCGTCGCGATGGACAGCTCGGTCAAGTACGGGCTAGGTGTGACTACTCCGAACGAGATGGCGCACCTGTTCGAGCTCATGGCTCAAGGCAAGGCGGTGAATCCCGCGGCCGACTCCACGATGCTCGACATCCTCGAGCACAATACGACCGACTTCATGCTGCAGCGTTACCTCGAGGGCGCGCGTGCCGCCCACAAGGATGGCGAGACGGACGCCGTTCGAACCGAGTGCACGCTCTGGTATCTCCGCAACCGTGTGGTAGCGTGCGTGATGACCAAGGAGAACAAGGATCAGCGCTGGATTATCGACAATGAGCCGCAGCTCACTCTCGCCAACATGGGACTGGCGATCGTCAATGCTTTCGGCGGGGTGCCGCCAGCGCCACCCTCGTCCTAGCGTACTGCTGCTACGGCGGTGCGGGGGCGGTAGGGAAAAAAGCGTTTGAGCCGCAGGAAATGCTTTTCCACGAGGTTCCAGCTCAGCATCGCAACTCCGACGGAGAGCGCGACGTAAACGAGTGCCCACGCAGTCTGCGCCGGAAGCGCAAATCCAGCGATGGTGCCCACCGAACGAAAAGGATAGTAGTGATTGAGACCGGCGAGAACGGCCGTGTGCACGACGTACATCGCGTAGCTGTACCGCCCGAAGAATCTGAGAAACCCCGATTTGAGCGCACGGGCGAACCGCGATTCTGTCGATGAGATTCCAATGATTACCGCCGACGCCCCCAGCGCCATGATAGCGATGCTTCCGAACATCGCCGTGCCCGAATCGTTGTAGTCGAGCTGCCCGTAGATACCGATCAAACCGGCGAGCACGACCACCGAGGCGATTGCAGCGACTTTTGCCACGCTTCTGTATCGCCCCAAGCCGCCACGGCGATATTCGATCGCAAGCAGACCGCCGATGAATAGCGTGTCGCCCCGCGTGAATGGCAGAACCGATAGCGCGAGTCCGGACACTCCAGCGAGACCGCCGGCTATTCGAAGTACGATGCACCCGACGACGCCCGCAATGCAGACCTTTCTGAGCACCCTCGGCGAACAGAGCGCGACGACAGCCGGCCAGATGAAATAGAACTGTTCTTCGACGGCGAGTGACCAGAACAGTGTCGACGGGTAGGGCCCTCGCCCCGGGAGCTCGTCGATCGCCATCATGATGTTGGTGGTGTGTAGCCAGTACCACGCCTGGTGCTGCCGAGCAAGCATGTAGTTGTCACCTGCGCCAAGGTGCAGTAGCGGCAGCAGGACGAAGATCGCGAAGAGAAAGCCGTAGTAGACCGGAAGAATTCTGAGCGCGCGTCGAGCGTAGAAGGCGCTGAAGTAGCTGTCGCTTCCCCGCGCATCGACGAGGATGCCGGTGATGAGAAAACCCGACAGTACGAAGAAGAGATCGACTCCCATCCATCCAGCGTGCGCAATCGCCACGAAAGGCCAGGCGCGACCATCGGCTGAGATACCGAGGTTCGACTGGAAGTGGCAGACGACGACGAGAAGAATGGCGATTCCGCGCAGTCCATCGAGCGCGAGGATGTGGCCGCGCTCGAGTGACCGGTCCACTTCGGCCGCGGACCGGTCCATCGTTACGGTAACCGGCGCGGCGGTCACGAGGGGGTCGCCAACCTAGATTACTCTGTGCCTTCCACTCGTGCGCGCAGCCAGCGCTCTCACATCCGTCGGAGTGAGGATTGTCTCGTAATGCGCGGAGCGCATGTCGTAATGAGTCAGAAATCTTGTTGCGCCCGGGGCGATCACGGCTCGCTCGTAATCCTTTCCAGCGAATGCCTTTACCGCTGCGATATCGGTGAATTGGGTGATCGTCACAAACTCGATCTCACGGTTTGCCGCCTCTCGTCGCAATAGGTAGGCGCCGTTGTAGCCCATGATTCGATGGATTCCAGGCAGGACATCCGCCCGAAGCAGAGACTCGTACTTATCGGCGTTATCCAGTGCCGTCCAGCCGTGCCAGATTCTGCTGATCATACTATGCACCTCATGTTGCTGCCTTTGGTAACTCGTTCCTTGGACTACTGTCTTTCTTTCACATTGCGGGCCGCTGGCGAAGGCAGAGCCAGCGCTGAACAATCTCGCTAGTGTCCGGTGCGCTCGACCGTCTTGCCGCTGAAATTTTCGGTGCTCAGATCCTTCGACGAGAGTGAGCGCACGTACGCCGTCAGCATCCAGATCTGTTCGTTGGAGATGCGTCCGCCCCAAGCCGGCATTCCATCGGGCCTGCCCTGATAGATCGATTCGAAAACATCACCAGGCGAGCCACCGAAATGCCACCGCCCGTCCTGAAAGCTGGGTCCCATCGCTCCCGATCCGTCCGCGCCATGGCAGTCCAGACAGTTATATCCGACAAATAATTGCGCGCCGCTGGCGATGGCCGCTTTGTCCCCCTCGTAGGGATTCTTTATAGGAAGCGGCTTGATCTGCAGCGGAAATCCCGCCGGAAGATTCTCCGGGTGTTCGATCAGACGCAGACTGTCACCAGCAACCAGGAGATGGCTTTCCGCGCTCTGCTCTGGCGAAGTTGAAGAAGTTGAAGAAGCCGATCTGCCTACCGTCGATGTGTCGGCACTTGCACCCGCGTTGTTACGACACGCAGCGGCAACACCAGCCGCGATCAGAATCAGTGTCAGCCCGCCAATACGATGCCGCATCAACCGATTCCCCCCGATCTCACAGCGAGAACACGAACAGCTCACCGCCCCAGCTCGTCCACTTGGCGATGTCGGGCAGAGTAGTTCCCCGCTCGCGAACGTCGAACGGAAGATTGGCCGCGACGTCCCCGGCGATGAGTAACCCCATGTCTCCACCTATTCCTGCATAAATCGCGACATACTGTTTTCCATCGGGACCAGTATAGGTCACTGGATTCCCGACGACGCCTGAGCCGACCTTGAACTGCCAGAGTACCTTGCCGCTTCGAGCATCAACAGCCTTGAACCAGCCGTCGAGCGTTCCGTAAAAAACCACACCGCCCGCGGTCGCGAGCGCGCCACCCCACACAGGATACGGCTCCTTGATTCCCCAGATCTTCTTGCCTGTCGTGGCATCCCAGGCGATGAATTCGCCGCGATACCCGCCCGGGCCGCCTTTCTCTGGCGCGTTGCCGCCAATGAATGGCGTGCCGGCGATGTACGTTACCGCGCGCGCCTGAAAATCCATGCAGAGATTGTTCGTCGGAACGTAGAAGAGGCCCGTCTGCGGGGAGAACGCGGCCGGCTGCTGATTTTTCCCGCCCTCGAGGCTCGGACAGATGTCCTTTACGTTCTTGTCCTGCGCTGTTTTCTTCGTTTCCACCACCTTGGGGCGTCCAGTCGACAGGTCGATTCCCGTCGACCAGTTCATCGGAACGAACGGCTCGGCCAGAAGGATCTCGCCCGTCGCACGGTCGACCGTGTATGCGAATCCGTTGCGATCGAAGTGCACAAGGACTTTCCGCGTTTGGCCCTTGATCGGCAGGTCCACCAGAATGTTCTCGTTGACGGCGTCGTAATCCCACATGTCGTGCGGCGTCACCTGCAGTGCCCAGACTATCTCGCCGGTATCGGCATCCCGCGCCAGAATCGAAGCCGTCCACTTGTTGTCACCAGTGCGCTGATTCTCGTTCCAAGGGCCGGGGTTGCTCGTGCCGTGGTAGATGAGATTGAGCGCAGGATCATAGGAGAGCCATCCCCACACGGCGCCCCCGCCGGTTTTCCAGGTGTCACCGGGCCAACTTGTGGCGCCGAGGTCTTTCCCACGATCGTGGGCATAAAACGTCTTGAACCTGGGGCCGACCTTCACGTCCCTGTCGGGTCCAATGTTATACGCGCGCCAGACTTCCTTCCCTGTTGCCGCGTCGAGCGCGGCGATCCAGCCACGCACTCCCATCTCGCCGCCGCTCGATCCAACAATGACTTTGCCCTTCACGACTATCGGCGCCATCGTAATCGTCTCGCCCCGCGAGAGATCGCCCATCTTCGTGCGCCATACCTGATTTCCCGTCGTCGCATCGATGGCCACAGTGTGACCATCAAGCAGGTTGTAGAAGATTTTCCCATCGGCGTACGCGGCGCCGCGATTCACCACGTCACAGCATGCCCGGCCGATCGCCTGCTGGTCGTTTTGGGGACGAAACTTCCACTTGAGCGGCTGCCCAGTCTGAGCGAGATCGATCGCGTACGAGACGTTGGGGTAGGGCGTCACGACGTACATCGTGTTGCCAACTACGAGCGGCTGCCCCTCATGTCCACGCAGCACCCCAGTCGAGAATGCCCATGCGACCTTGAGATTCGCAGCATTCTGCGGAGTGATCGAGGCCAGCTGGCTGTAGCGTGAGCTCGCGTAATCACCGGCTGGCATCTGCCATTCACCGGGTGGGCCGGCATGTGCGACGGCGATTTGCGCACCCGATACGGCCGCCGTTCCTGTCGTCGCACCCGACGTCGCCTGCGGGCCAGAGCTCGATGCGCTATCGGTGGCTGCGGGCTTTTCTCCACCGCCGCATGCCGCAAGCGCAAGCAGCGGCAGAATCGCGGAATACGCGTGCAGGACTCGGCTCATTTTCTCTCCGGCAGGGCTCGGCTCATCTTCTCTCCGTGTGCAAGATCTATTTTGGAATCAGATAATCCTGCGCTGCGATGATCTGCCACCGACCGTTGCGGAGCTGCCACGTGTCGGTGAACTGATAACGCCGGTTGAACGGCCCGTCCTTCCCTCTGCCGCGGAGATGAAGCACTCCGGTGATGACATGGACGTCCCCGAAATCGTGGACCTTCATTCCCTCATTTCGGGCCCACTCGACGCGATCAGAACCGGTGACACTCTTGATCACGTCGCTTCGCGTCATCACAGCGGCATCTTCCGTGTACACGAAATTCGGCGCGAGCAGGCGATCGAAAGTGCGGGAGTCGCGCTTGACGAGAGCTGCCGTCCACTGATCCTCGAGCTTGATCGGAGAGAGTGTCTGAGTCGGCGGCACCGTAGCGGCCTGCGGAGTAGGGCGCACAATCGTCGGAACGGGAGTCGGCTTCGGTGGCGGGGTGCGACTCGCCTGGCCGAGTACTGGCGCCGAACAAAGACAGACCAGAATGAACGCAGTCGACGGGCATCTCATCAGTATCTCCTTGATCGGTGCCGTTTTGCCTTGGTACCACCCTGATCGGTGCTGTTTATCTGGTGGCACATCTCCAAGCCTGCAAGCTTCTCGCCCCAAAATCTCGCCGCTCGTTGACATCGATCAGACAATGTACGGAATGAAGCGCTTTCGTTCCTTCATGAAGGAAGCGTATTGCTCGCCGATCGTACCGAGGAGCGCGCGCTCCTCGATCGTGACGCGGTACCAGTAGGTGGCGATCGAGGCAATCGTAATCAGCAGGAAGCTGAGCCAGCTTCCGAGCGCCAAGCCTATGCCCGTGAACATCATGATGCCCGCGGTATATGACGGGTGACGCACGAAGCGATACGGGCCGGTTCGAATCACGGGCTGATCGGCGCGCGCTTTCACGTCCCCCGTGAAATACTGACCGAGCGTTCGGAAACACCAGCGGCGCAGCAGGCTGCCAAGAATCATCAGGGCCACCCCGATGACGAAGACAGGCAGCTGTGCACCAGGCGGAAACGATCCCGCCCTAACGAATGAAAGCAAAAAGCCCAGCATGAGGGCGATCCACATTCCGCCGAGCAGTACTCGGAGCGAGCCGCCGTCCTTGGAGTCTGTGCTCTTGGCGCCTTCCACGCCGCCCCGCACCACCTTCCACTCCGGAAGAAATGACCAGAGATAGGCTCCCCAAAACACGAGAGCGTAGGGCCACACAAATGGGAGTGGTCTCATTAGTCGCCTCTTATGATTTGGTCGCCGTTACAACGTGGGCACGTAGCGGGACATGAAGCAGGCCAGCGCCAAAGCGAGCCTCCAGCGCACGCGCCAACGCGAGCACGATCTCGTCGACGTCGGCGGTTCCGCGCTCACGGATCGCGTTGATCACTGGATTCCCCTTCACGAGTCCCTGTGCCGCGCTCTCGGCGGAGCTGCTGCTTCCCGTTAGCGATACAGTCTCGATCACAATGTCTTTGAACCCGGCATCTTCAGTTAGACGAACCGCCTCTGTCTTGTTTCCCATTCCGCACGGAACCTTGTAGAAGTCCGGTGGATCCTCCTGGAAGAAAGTCCCGATCGTCGAATGTGCGATCGATTGCACCGGATTGGTTTCGAAGGAATCCCACACGCTGAATATCAGTGTCCCGTCCTTCTCCAGCACTCGATTGAATTCGAGTAGTCCTCGGTGCTTGTCGGGAAAGAACATCACGCCGAACTGGCACACGACCACGTCAAACGATCCGTCTGGAAAGGGGAGTTGCTGCGCATCCGCCTGACGCCATTCGACGTCGCGTCCTCGAGCTGTTGACTTGCTTCTGGCGTACTCCAGCATCGGCGCATTCAGATCGGTGACAGTCAGCGAGGTCTCCTCTGGCAGTGCCTCGATCAGTCGGCGTGAGACTATTCCTGTCCCAGCGGCGATCTCCAGTACCCTTCGCGGTCGTAGCTCCGCGGCTCGTTCGGCGATGTCCGCCGCGTGTGGCTCGAACAAGAGCGCTCCGAGATATCGGTCGTACATCTCCGGAATGGAGCCGTCGAAGCGCGCACTTTCCTCGGCGATCGAGAACATATCGGGGTGTAAATAGCACCATTATTGCGCTCCCGCCAACCGTGACACCCGCATCTCCCACTCCCCGCGAGCGCCCTCGGAAAAAGCTGCAGATCACGCGCGCACTGCAACACCGCAATTACCGGCTCTTCTTCAGCGGCCAGACCGTCTCGCTCGTCGGCACGTGGATCACACGCATCGCGACCAGCTGGCTCGTATACCGGCTCACCGGCTCCGTATTCCTCCTCGGCATCGTCGGATTCTTCGGGCAGATCCCAACGCTCGTTCTCGCACCCTTCGCCGGCGTTCTGGTCGATCGCTGGGATCGTCATCGCATTTTGTTCATCACTCAGTTTTTCTCGATGCTGCAGTCAGTCGGACTCGCTGTGCTGACATTTGCCGGTGTGATCACTGTCACGCACATCCTGATCCTCCAGGTCGCTCAAGGGATCATCAATGCCTTCGACACTCCGGCGCGACAGGCATTCGTCGTCGAGATGGTCGATGATCGTTCTCACCTCTCGAACGCCATCGCTCTCAACTCATCCATGGTGACGGCGAGCCGCGTCATCGGCCCTTCGATCGGAGGAGTGTTGATCGCCGCCTTCGGAGAGGGTTGGTGCTTCACCGTTGATGCCATCTCCTACCTCGCAGTCATCGCCTCACTTCTGGCAATGCGCATGGAGAAGCGTCCGGTTCGAGTGCCTGAAACGCGAATGCTGCAGGAGCTCCGAGCTGGATTCAGATACGTGACGCGCTTTGCACCGGTGAGAGATTCGCTATTGCTCCTCGCCCTCGTCGCAACGATGGGAATGCCGTACGCGGTGTTGATGCCGGCGATCGCCGCTACTGTTCTTCACGGTGGCCCCCACACTCTCGGCTTTCTCATGACCGCGTCGGGTGTTGGCGCGCTCGCTGGAGCGGTCTATCTCGCATCGCGCACATCAGTACTCGGACTTGGTCGTGCGATCGTGGTGGCCACTGTCATCTTCGGAGCTTCCCTTGTGGCATTCTCCTTCTCGCGAATCCTCTGGCTTTCGCTCCTGCTGCTGCCCTTCGTTGGTGGCGGAATGATGGTCGAGATGGCGGCGACCAACACCATCGTCCAGACGATCGTCGCTGACGAGATGCGAGGCAGAGTGATGGCCTTCTACGCCATGGCATTTCTGGGCACCGCCCCGCTCGGCAGCTTGCTGGCGGGAATCGTCGCGGCTCACATCGGCCCGATGAGGACGATCATGATCGGCGGCGTGGCGTGCATGGTTGGAGGAGTCATTTTCGCGTTCAGGCTTCCGACGCTCCGAGCGCACGTCCGTCCGATCTACATCGAACGGGGAATTCTTGTCGCCACCGAGATCGAAGGTGGGGCGAAGAGTCTTTGAAGAAATTCCACCGTTGAAACCGTAGATTACGGGAGGGTCCAGCCATCGACGAAACAGTGAGGACCGATTGATTCAGCAACAATCAGCTCCAGCATCACCGACCACGCCGGCTCCAACTATCATCACTACGCCGGTTGCGGCTGCGCGTAGCGCGCCGAGCGCGAGCGCGATTTACGAAGGATTCAGAGCGCAGCGTCGGGAATTGACCAACCAGCTCGATGAGCTCGAGAGCACGCGCCGGGAAATCACCGGCCAGCTCGAGGACATCCCCGCAGGATCGCCCGACCGGACGCCTCTCGTAGCCCGGATGGCCGACATCGATTCGCGGATCACATCGGTTGACCATTTGCTCGCGTCGAATGCGACGGACATAGCCAAGGCCGCCGCCATACCTGGCGCGGTCGTCGAGCCGCCGCGCGTTGTCGAAAATGGACCACCGGAAGAAGCCTGGGTTCTTGGCGGAATGTTCATGGTAATCGTGCTACTACCGCTTTCGATTGCGTGGGCCCGACGCATATGGCGTCGAAGTGCCGCTGCTGTGGCGTCATTTCCGCGAGAGATCGGGGACCGATTGCTTCGGATGGAGCAGGCACTCGAGGCCACGTCGGTCGAAGTCGAGCGAATCGGAGAAGGCCAGCGTTTTCTCACCCGCCTCTTCACCGAGGGAGAAGGAAACCGGTCAATCGGCGCTGGTGCGGCTCAGCCGATCGAGCGCAAATCGGTCAAAGCCCCGGAACGCCTTCCATAAAGAGAAGGCCATCCTGCATTAGGATGGCCCGTGGTCGCCGACTACCTGGTCGCCGTAATTACCAGTTCCCCTGCTCTCCCATCACTTCGATAGCGCGCACCAATCGGTCCGATGCGTGGCGCCAGTTCGTCTGCACCGCGCGCTGCGCGGCGGCGCTGTTGCCGGTGCGGATCGCATCGACGATCACATCATGCTCGGTTCCCGCTGTCGGAACGGTGTCCAGCAATAGCGCGATGTACATCCTGATGTAGCGCTCGGCTTGCGGCTTCACGGCTTCGTGAAGCGATCGCAGTCGGGATCCGGCGCCGGCTTCCACATAGCGCCGATGAAACTTCTCGTCGAGCTCGTAAAGTTTTCCAGGCTGAGCGCCTTTGGCCGAGGCCGCCCGGCGAAACTCGGCGTTGAGGGCGGCGAGCTCCCTGGCCAGAGACTCACGCTTCGCTTCATCCAGCCGTGCAGCACTGCGGGCGGCGAGACCTTCCAGCTCGCCGACGATCTCCAGCAGCTCCCCGACATCTTCGCGCGTTAGTGGCGCGACGGTCATCCGCGCCTGGTGGGTGGTCGAGGCGATGACGTAGCCCTCACGCTCGAGCCGCTGAAATGCGGCGCGAACCGGCGTCCGACTCACCCCAAACCGTTCGGCTACCTCGGTCTCCACGATTCGCGCGCCCGGCGCGAGCTGACCGCGGACGATGAGATTCCGCAGCGAGTCGTAGAGTTTATTCGCCCGCTCGGTGGCTCCTCTGGCGCGTCGCCCCCGCTCCGGAGAGCGCGTCTTGTTAGCAGCTCGTCTCTGCACAATGGGCCAATATAACGCCGCGTAGGCCGCTCGTTCTCCGTGATTTGCCATCGACAACTCGACCTGCGCCCGGGACCCTGCCCTTCCGGGTCCTTGCGGTCCACTTCCGCCCCGGCTATTCTAGGCTCGCTATTTGTATACAAATCCGCATCCAATCGGGGGTAGGAAGATGTCGATCTTCGTTCGGAAGGACCTGGGGGCGCTCCTGGCAGAGGCTGGCTCCGGAACTCTGCGGCGAGAGCTTGGGCCGCTGGCGCTGGTCACCCTGGGAATCGGCGCCGTCATCGGCGCGGGAATATTCGTCCTGTCCGGCACCGTCGCTTCCCAGAACGCCGGTCCCGCGTTGACGCTGTCGATGGTCTTCGCCGGAGTCGCGTGCGTCTTCGCCGGTCTCTGCTACGCAGAGCTGGCGAGCATGATCCCGGTTGCCGGCAGCGCCTACACTTATGCCTACGCCACCATGGGTGAGCTGGTCGCGTGGATCATCGGCTGGGATCTGGTCCTGGAGTATTCGCTCAGCTCCTCGACCGTAGCGGTAGGATGGTCCGCCTACGCCTACACCCTGCTCAGCGAGATGGGGATCAGGATTCCGCCCAGCCTCACCGGCGCGCCGGGAGTTCACATCTGCCTGCCCGACGGAACCCACGCCACCGGCGTGTTCAACCTCCCTGCAATGATAATCTGCCTTGTGCTGACCGCCCTCCTGGTGATCGGCATCCGTGAATCGGCGCGAGTGAACACCACTATCGTCATCATCAAGGTCGCCGTGCTGGCAATCTTCGTGGCAGCGGGCGCGCGCTACATCAACACCGCAAACCTGCATCCCTTCATTCCTCCAAACACAGGACAGTTCGGGTCCTTCGGCTGGAGCGGGATCCTTCGCGGCGCGGGAATCATCTTCTTCGCCTACATCGGATTCGATGCCGTGTCGACTGCCTCGCAGGAGGCGAAGAACCCCGGCCGAGACATCCCGATTGGAATTCTCGTTTCATTGGCGATCTGTACAGTCATCTACATCGCGGTTGGTCTGGTGATGACTGGGCTCGTCCCGTATACGAGTCTCAACGTCGCTTCCCCAATCGCCGTTGCGGTGCAGGCAACAGGACTGACATGGCTCGCGCCAATCATCAACATCGGCGCGCTTTGCGGGCTCTCGAGCGTGATACTGGTGAACATGCTCGCTCAGTCCCGGATCTTTTACTCGATGAGTCACGACGGTTTG
>Ga0070695_100001817_pt1 | contig 12043 bp, 9 predicted proteins | sample KBSK1252metaG_FD_65471 | JGI IMG/M metagenome (GOLD analysis project Ga0070695, IMG submission 65471) | Corn, switchgrass and miscanthus rhizosphere microbial communities from Kellogg Biological Station, Michigan, USA - KBS K1-25-2 metaG | ecosystem: Host-associated > Plants > Roots >...
GCCCGCCGCGAACGCCGCATCCAGCGCGGGCACGAACGCCGCCCGGTCCCGGCAGAGCGGGACGGCATCCATGCCCTGCAGTACCGCGACGATCTTCTTCTGGAGCTTCCTGCCTTCTGCGATCTCGGCCTTCGCCCCGGCCTCGTCCTTGCGCTTCTTGCTTTCCGCCAACGCCTTGAACTGGCCCTCCTCGGCCACCCGCTCGATGCGCTCCAGGCTCACCTGGAAGTTGAGTCGCAGCGGCCGCTCCACGGTCAGCTTGAGGTAGCCGAACTCGCGGTTGTCGAAGACCTTGGAGACGATCCGGTCCACCTCCCGGCCTTCGACGATCACCTTGGAGGTAAGGTCGTGCTTGAAGGCCCCGTAGAGCCGCGTGATCTCGCCGATGTGGTCGGGCTCGCCGTCCTTACCCTCGCCCAGCTTGTTGCGCTTGTTGCCCAGGCTCTTCTTCATCTTGATGAAGTGCCTAGTGGCGTCGATGAGCTGCACCTTGCCGCGCCGCGCCTTCGGCTTACGGTTCGTCACCAGCCAGATGTAGGTGAGGATGCCGGTGTTGTAGAACAGCTGGTCGGGCAGCGCGATGATGGCGTCGAGCCAGTCGTTCTCGACAACCCATCGCCGAATGTTGCTCTCGCTCGGGCCGGGCTCGCCGGCGAACAGCGGGGAGCCGTTGAACACGATGGCGATCTTGGAGCCCTCGCCGCCCTTCAAGGGCGCCGGGTGCATCTTCGCCATCATGTGCAGCAGGAACAGCAGCGCCCCATCGGAGATGCGCGGCAGGCCGGGGCCGAAGCGGCCGGAGAAGCCCAGCTCGTCATACTCCTTCTCAACCGCGTCCTTCTCGGGCTTCCACTCGACCCCGAACGGCGGGTTCGCCAGCATGTAGTGGAACCGCTTGCCGGCGTGGCCGTCCGCGGTCTTGCCGTCGCCCAGCGTGTCGCCGCAGACCATATTGTCCACGGGCTCGTCCTTGATCAGCAGGTCCGAGCAGCAGATCGCGAAGGACTCGTCGTTGAAGTCCTGCCCGAACAGCTCCAGGTGCGCGTCGGGGTTCTCGTGGCGAATGTACTCCTCGGACACCGAGAGCATGCCGCCGGTGCCGCACGCCGGGTCGTAGATGGTGCGGATGATGCCGGGCTTATAGACCTCCTCGTCCTCGGTGTAGAGGAGGTGCGCCATCAGCTTGATCACCTCGCGCGGCGTGAAGTGGTCGCCCGCCTCCTCGTTGGCCTGCTCGTTGAAGCGCCGCACCAGCTCCTCGAAGATGTAGCCCATCTGGATGTTGGAGACCGCCTTGGGGTGCAGGTCGACCTCCGGGCGGGCGAACTCTTGGACGATCAGGAACAGCCGGTTGGCGTTGTCCAGCGTCTCGATCTCCGCCTCGAACTTGAAGCGGTCGAAGACCTCCTTGGCCTTGGGCGAAAGGCCGTTGATGTAGGAGACGAGGTTGCGGGCGATGTTGTCCGGGTCGCCCAGCAGCTTGGCGAAGGTGAAGCGGCTGACGTTGTAGAGGGGCTGGGAGCGGTCCTTGGCAGCGGTCTTGGCCAGCATGGCGTGGATCGCCTTCTCGGGCAGCTTCTGGCTTTTGAGCTTCTCGTACTGCTCCAGCACCTTGTCCTTGGTCGGCGCCAGCACGCAGTCGAGCCGGCGCAGCACCGTCATCGGCAACATCACCCGGCGGTACTGCGGCGGCCGGTAGGGGCCGCGCAGCTTGTTGGCGATGTTGAAGATGAAGTTGATCAGGTCGTGCTGATTCGCAGTGACCTGCCGGCCGTTGGCCCCCGTGTCCCGCGCCATGCGTCCCTCCCGAATCACTCTGACTAGTCTTAGAGCGTCATGGTGTGGACAGAGAAGTGGGATTCACATCGCGCAAGACGACGCCTTGACGGCTAATCCCGAAAACACTGATGGGCGCCCGCGAGCGTGCCTTATTCGGGCCGTTGCACGGCTCGACGCGGCTCGACGTTCCGCGCCCGCATCGCGCGGTAGACGCTGCTCCTTCCGATCCCGAGCTGCCGCGCCACGTCAGTGGGGTTGGCGCCAGCCGCCAGCATCGCCTCTACCTCTCCGGCCTTGGCCATCGCGGTGGGGGCGCGGCCCTTGTACTTGCCTTCGGCCTTCGCCTTGGCGATCCCCTCGCGCTGCCGTTCGAGCATCATCGCCCGTTCGAACTCTGCCACCGCCCCCAGCACCTGGAGCATGAGCCTCCCGGTAGGTTTGGTCGTGTCGAGGTTCATGGCCAGGATGCGCAGCCCCGCCTCCTTCGCCTCGACCCGGTGCACGATCTCCATCAGGTCGCGGACCGACCGCGCCAAGCGGTCCAGCTTAGTGACCACCAGAAAATCTCCATCCCGGAGGTAGTCGAGCGCCGCCGACAGCTGCTCGCGTTCGGCAACGCTGCTCACCTGTTCGACGAAGAGGCGGGTACAGCCCGCCGCCCTCAACTCCCTCTGCTGCGCCTCCAGGCCTGCCACCTGCTCCGTAGTCGAAGTCCGCGCGTATCCGATCAGCATGTCCTACCCGCGTGTGTGCCACATACGTGAAAGACACAATGGCACACATCGTCCCAGAAATCAAGTGGCACTCATGTGGCACACTCTCGGATCAACTGGGGCCGTGCTTCAAGTGAGTCACTGGGGCAAGGTCTATTGGACCAAGGCCAGCACGGGACCACGATTGGGCCGATACGCCGAGTAGAGGACCCAAGACGGCGTTCCTTGACCAGCGCCCGCTCTGACGCAACGATTCGAAGGGGATGCCTCGGAAGCGGTGCTTCTGCCGACCGGCCCAGATGAGGTGCTGCTATGAAGTTCAAGGACCCCAGGGAGGTCGCTTGCCCAGAGTGCTCCACAACCTCGAAGCAGCGCGTCGCTAAGCTGTTGGCCCTGAAGGCAACGTGTCCGGAATGCTCGCATTCATTGGCCGACACTGGATTGAAAATGCGCCAGGCGCTCGACGATTGGTCCACGTACGTAATTGCTATTGAGCTGACGTGTGAACTGGAGAGGGCGCTGGGCTGTGAGTTTGAGGACAAGGGCCTTGAGAAGGTCAAGACGCTGCGCGACGTGATCGCGTTTGTTGGCCCCGCCAGGGAGGCTGCAGCAGCCACAGCGATGCCGAAGGCGGTCCGAGAAGTGCGGCAGGAGGGGATGTTCAAGCACGCCTACACCGGACCTGATCGCGATGCCGAACTGGATTTCAATCTTGGCCTTGTCGAAATGTTCATGCCCAATCGATGGGACCAGCGATAGAGTTGCTGAGCCGGGCCGCGCCTTCTCGGGTGCACCCGTCGTACAGCGGCCGGCCGGCCAAGTGGTCGCCCGACATGGCAGGCAAGGCGGCCCGCCTCATGACCAATGACTGCCTGTACACCGACGACGCCAAGGTTCTGGGCGTCAGCCGCCGGACATGTTTCGCGGCTTGAAGGCGGCCCGCGACCACGACGAACTGGTCCGCGTCGAGTAGGTGGGCCACGGCCCCCCGCCCCTACGGGGGGACTGGCGCTGCCGGCGATGGTCGAACCCAACTTCGGACGTGCGCACCGAAACATCCGGGCAGCGCCAACGGGCGAGAGCGGCGTCATTCCGCCGCCCCCGCACCTCGCTTCACGCCGTCCTGGATCGGTTGGGGTTCGTTCCGAAGCGGAACGGGTGAAGAGCGCAATCGCCAAAGCCACATCGGCGCACTTCGGCCCGGCTGCCGCCAGAGCAATCGAGACACTTCTCCCTGATCGCGCCGACGATGGAACGTGGTGCGTCGGGCGACCGGCGGCCGAACCTGAGCGGCCATAGGGCGCAGCCCGTGGCAGGGCATAGCCCGACTTCATGGGCGCTCCCGTTGCAGCAGCTCAGGCACTCGGCACGGACGGCCTTAAGCGGCGGGGGGAGGGATTGGGCCTCTGACGTGGCGGCGGCAGGGGTAGTGGATTCCTGGGTTTCGTCGTCGAGCATGCGTCGTCCTTTCGGGGTTGGCAGGGGCCAGGACCGCGAGAGCCGGGCACGGACTCTCACGGGCTGATTGGGGTTGGTGCTGCGGGTAGCTTGGGTAAGTGCCGCTCAGCGGCGTTCACTGGCGCGGTTCGTGCCGTGAGGGGCAGTTTTCTCGGGGGCGCGGCGACTATCGGCCAGCCCCGCCGCGAAGGTCGTGGGGCCGAGGAATTAAATGGGGGGTCGAACCTCTATACAGGGAAGAGGAGACTCAACCCCCCATTTCGTCTCGCCTGTCGGGGCAAGGCTACTGCTTAAGGAGATACGACCGAGCCCCGCGACCCTTGCCGGTCGTCATGTACCGTACCCCGAGGTGTGCCAGGGACCTGGTGAGGTCGTGGCCGTCGTCGCGGAGCACACCCTGAAGGTCCTTCACGGCGCTCGCCGTCAGACCCAGCTCGCTCCTGACGAACGACATCGGTGTCTCTCCGGGCAGCCGGTTGGACATCAACGCCACCAAAGCATCATGCGACGACCCCCGCCGCACCCGCTCCGACGGGCCGTCCATCTCGAACGCCCAAGGGACGACGACCGCCCCCGGCATCTCCTCTTGGAGGTGCCCCAGGATCGCGTCTCCGTCGGCCCCATCCGGCAGAACGATGAACACGTCGGTCGGCGGGCAGTTTCCGTCGGCGTCGATCACCCGGCGACACCGCACGCGGTTCACGGCCTGGATGACGGACGCCGCGAGCTGTCGGCGCTGCATCTCCTGGCGCACGTCGGCATAGTCACCCCAGACGGGCTTCTTGAGCCAGCGGTCATCCTGGAGGCCCTGAAGGGCGAAGAACGCGTTGGTGGCCCAGACCGAGTCGCGATAGGGCAGGCCGAAGATGACGACCGCGTCGTGGTCGTTCCAGTCGTTCTTGCCGTCGATGGCCCCCCAGTGGGCGACGGAGTAGGCCGCGAAGACGGGAGCGTAGCTCAGGGCCGTGTGCTCGACACGCTTATGGAGGCACAGGAGGACCTTGCGGGCGGGCGTCAAGTGCTGCTGCAGGTCGGCCAGGAGCCGCGGAAGGCGGGTCTTGCCCTTCTTTGTCATCGCGCCCTTCCCGACACCGCTGCCGCGGGCGACGTGCATCGTCACATTGGCGTAGGTGCGGGGGCTGTCGGGCACCTCGGCGATCTCGGCACGGGACCCCAGCAGCCGCCACAGGAAGTTCTGTGATGCCGTGGCGTCGAGGACCACCGGGCCGGGCAGTCCCGGCGGGATCAAGAGCTGACTGGAGTTGAAGGTCTCGTCGTTGCCCTTGCGGTAGTAGTACGCCCACCGCGCCATGATGGCCTCGCAGTCCTTGAGCGTGCGGTCTACGTTACCGGCGATGCGCTGGCGGTCGAAGGGGCTGTCCTTGTGGAGGGCCTTGAGGTCGTACCGGATGCCCGCCATGGCCTCCCGAAGCGGCCCCATGGGGCAGTCCTCAGGGAACTTGAGGCGGCGGTCGTGGGCGCCGCGCCATACAATCCGAGCCGGACTGGAGCCGGTTTCGTCGGGGCTCATGGCAGCGAGGCCGTCGAGCACAGCACAGAGCCTTTCCAGGGCCTGGACCTGCGCTGGGAACTGGCGCCTGAGCACCGGGTCGATGTACCTTAGCGCGTTGCGGACGCCGTCGGCCGTGACCCGGTTTTCCTCCACCACGCCGGACAGGGCCTCGTCGATGATGGTCAATCGGCGCGGGCCGTGGTCCCAGATCGTGAAGTCCTCCCAGCGGCCGTGCTGGTCCTGGCTAAGGCCCTCCAGGGCTCGCGTGTAAGCCTCGTGGGTGATCACCAGCACGTCGGCGGACCGCATGGCGAAGGGGTGTAGCTTAGCCTCGGAGTGCCTGGCTCGCACTCTGTTCGCGTCGGCCGGGTCGGTGATCAGCTCTCGGATGGTTGCAACGATCTCGTCGGCCTGCGCGATGGTGCGGGTTACCACCAGGATGCCGAGCGGCGCCGGCGAGGTGGGCTTCATGGCAATGGTGAAGGCGGCGTACACGCACAGGCCCTGGGTCTTGCCAGTGCCGGTCGGGGGTTGGAGGACGCGCCACCTGCCGGTCGTCGTGAGGCTGTCGGCAGCGGCGCGATTCAAGGTGGCGGCCATCGAGGCCCAGAGCTGTTGGAGCTTCGGTGAGGAGATGTTGCCGAGTGAGTGCCAGCGGCGCGTCATGGCCACGGCGAACTCCTCGGGCGACACCAGACGCGAAACGTCTGTCATGCCCAATGTGAGGGTTCCTTGGTTGGATGGCTGGAAGGTTGTCTTGTGCCCCCGCCCAAGCGGGTCCAAGCCCGCGGAGCCGAGACAGGCGTGTCAGCCCGGCGGCTCGGGTCCAAAAGGCGGTTGGGGGGCAGAAAGTGGTCCGTAATTATCAACCAATTGAAATTATGATTTTTTCTTCGGTTTGCTCGTCATTTGGTTGGCGACCTTAGCCCTCCACAGCTGAAGGCGAACCCTCTTGGCCTCTTGGGCGTCGTCGTGGTCGAAGAGCGGCTTTAGGAGACCGGCCCTCCTTCCTTCCCCGAAGAGGGCGGCATCGTCGGCCTCCATGAACTCCTGGTAGAGCGCCCACATTTCCTGCTCGATGTTCGCCAGCATGACATGTTTCCGCGCCACGAGGACGTATGACAGGAGCATTTGGGCAAAGAACCCTTCCCAAGCGGTCTTCTTGGGACTGTTGCGGCCGTAGCGTTGAACGTAGGCCGCCTCGATGCGTTCAAAGGTCTCGACGACCGTCTTGAATAGGCCGCGAAGCTGAGCCTTGCAGTCGCCGTGATACCAGCGCCAGAAGAGCCGCTGCTGTTCCCTAACCATCTGGCCGGTCGTCGCGCCGCCCTTTCTTGCCGCAGCAAGGTGCCGCTGCTTGTTCGCAAAGCTACGCTCGCTCCAGGGCGCAGGAGCGCCAGGCACCAGCTGCCACTTTTCCTTCCACCGATGCTTGGCAGCATTTGCAGCGCGTTTCTTCCGCAGGTATTTCGACGGCTGCTTCCGCCCTGCGCTGTCCTTCTTGTCCTTGCAGCTCATTGGTTCGTTGCGCTTGCTGCGGGCTGCGGCTGATCGGCGGTGTCCTCCTTGGAACGCTTCTCCAGAGTGAACTCAAGCCATTCTACACAAGCAATGGCGTCAGCTAGCCTCGTCAGGGGCAGGCCCTTTTGGTAGACGCGCTCGTCCACCGACTTCCCTTCATGCCCGAGTAGCTCGTTCCGCGCGTCCAACGACACTTCGGCTGCTGCGAGCTTTGTGGCCACGCCATGCCGGAACGAGTGGTAGTCGAGCCCCTTCTCGTATACACCGACGTCCCGGCGGTAGCGCGAGAACCACTTGGTGAAAGTGAAACCGAGCTTGTTGTCTGCGCCGCCGGGACGAAGGTTCGGAAAGACCGCGTCGCTGGCGTTCGGCGCCACTCGTTCGACATAGTCCAGAAAGCCGAGCCTCTTCACGCGCGGATGTATCGGGACACGCCGCTTTGACTGCTCGTTCTTCAGCTGCTTGGTTCCGTCGTCATTGACGTCGAGAAACCAGATGCCGTCGCTGCAGCCAACATCGGCACGGCGAAGCTGAGCAAACTCCTCCAAGCGGTTCCCGTGGAAGAGGCCCAGGATGGGCAGCCAATACTTTTCGTCCTCGATGATCTTCGACCCCGGCGACGAGCGACGGCTGTCCGATAAACAGCCGGTCCAGACGGGAGACGCAAAGAGCTTCCTGAGAGGCTCGCCCTCCCACATCTTGCGCTTGTCCCTGTCGCGGCGCTTGTCGGGAAACTCGAAGCCATGCGCCGGATTTTCGCCGACGTACTCGCCCCGCCGCTTCAGGTAGGTGAACAACCGCCCTAGCGCCGAGAAGTGGCGCTTCATCGTCTTCATTGTTAGGCGTTGATGGCCAGAGCCCTTGGTGCGCTCGGCAATCACGGCCAGCGGCAGACCCGACCACTCCTTGCTCTTGGAGTAGAGTGCGGGGAGGCCACGGAGCAGGTCGTAGAAGTCGCGGAGTTCCTTGCGCTTGTACTGTGAGACCGGGAGGTCGCCACAGCGCTCCATGAACATGTCGTACGTCGTCTTGCTCTGCGCGAGGGTCTGCCCGCGCCAGCCCTGATCCTTCACCATAAGGTCGAGGAACGTGGGAAGAACCTCGGACAGCTTCGGCGCTTCTTCGGCGTCACTCGTCCCACCAAGGGGTTGAGCAGGTGGTCGTACTTCCGGCGGTGGCTCATCGAGCTTGATCTCTTCGATCAGGCCCTGTGTGAGCCAGTCCCGTGACTGCTGGAGCGCCTGGATGTCTGCCCGGAGGATGCCGAGGGCAAGCTCGACGCCCTCTGCGGCCGAGAGTGGATCGCCGTTGGCTACGTCCTCGACCGTAAACGCAGCCGCCTCGACGTTGCGCTCGCGCAGCTCCTTGCGCCGTTGGCGCAGCCGCGTGTCGATTTCGGATAGGTCCGCCGACCGAACCGCGTGCATGTCGTAGGGGTAGTGGACCTCCGTAGCGTGCACCGGCGCCCCGTAGGGAGTTGCGAGATGCTTCGCCCTCAGTCGCTGCAACTCCCTGCGGAGATACGCGCGAAGCGCGGCCTTTATGTCGAATCCACTCATGGACGGCTGTGCGAAGAAGCAGTCGAACGCTCTGTCGAGGGCTTCAGCCATCGCCTGTGCGGGCCAAAACGCGGTCGTTCCGAGCGAGACGGTGATCTCGCCCGCGTGCGGCTGCGGCAGTCGGCGCCGGTAGGTGAAGACCCCTCGCTTGCGCGTGATGTGGGAACAATTGTGGGAACATTGTGGGAGCAAGGGAACAGCCTCACGGTTCGGTTAATCGAACCGGGCCGAAAAATCGAAGATGCTCAGGAGGTTACGGCGAGCTGCTGGCTGGGGGACTAGGATTCGAACCTAGATTAACGGAGTCAGAGTCCGCTGTTCTGCCGTTGAACTATCCCCCACCTGGGGCCTTGGTCGGCGGGCCTTTTCAAGGCGGTCTTACATGCAAGGGGCCGTGGCTTTACATGTCCGCGCCGTCGGCGGATTCCTATAGGCGGTCTGGCGTTCCCGGTCTACCCCGTTCTTTTCTCTTTTCAAGCAGCCGCAGGCGCTTAAGGCGCTTGGCGCCAGCCGCGCCCGCTCCCGCGCCCTCATTCCACAGCACAGGCCGCAGCACAGGCCGGCAGCACAGGCCCGCGGTTGCCTCGTTTCGCGGCTGCACCTTTACCGGGATGGCCGACCTGATAGAGTGCACAAAAATGTAGGGGGGCTTCCCGACCGCCTTGCCGGCTTGTCCGACGCCGGGGGAGGACGGTGGAGGGCAAAGGGAAAACAAGGGCATAGCCCGCATGTCGCAGACCGGAGGACCGGGCGAGGACGCCGCCGCATCGGCCGGCCCAGCATCGACCGCGACATCGACATCGACGGCGCTCGTGGCAAGTCCCGCGATCAACGGCCATGGCGGCGCCTTCGACGCCGTCGCCAGTTCGGGCGCCGGCCCCGCCCGGCGCGACGCACAGCCCGACCTCGCCCGCGTCTATGCCGCGCTCGACCTTGGCACCAACAATTGCCGCCTGTTGGTGGCCCGGCCGTCCCGGCGCGGCGGGTTCAAGGTGATCGACGCCTTCTCCCGCATCATTCGGCTGGGCGAGGGCGTGTCCGCCAGCGGCCGCCTCTCCGAGGAGGCCATCCAGCGCACCATCGAGGCGCTCAGGATCTGCGCCGACAAGATGCTGCAGCATCGCGTGGAGCGCGCCGGGCTGATCGCTACGGAGGCCTGCCGGCTGGCCGACAACGCCCCCCAGTTCCTGAACCGGGTGCGCTCTGAGACCCGGCTCGACATCAAGATCGTGAGCCGAGAGGCCGAGGCCCGCCTCGCCGTATCGGGCTGCGCCTCGCTGATCGACGCCAGGAGCGACGTGGTGCTGGTGCTCGATATCGGCGGCGGCTCCTCCGAGCTCATCTGGCTCGACCTCGCCCGGCATAAGCGCGCCTCCAACGGCGAGCCGCCGGACCGCCTCCAGGCCCAGCACTGCATCGTCGCCTGGACCTCGCTGCCGGCCGGCGTGGTGACGCTGGCCGAGCGCTACGGCAGCCGCATCGTCGATGCCGGCATATTCGAAGCCATGGTGGCCGACGTGACCGCGCTGCTCGGCCCGTTCGTGGCCGGCAACCGGCTCCGCCAACGCATGGCGGGCAAGCGCACGCAGCTGCTCGGCACCTCCGGCACGGCGACGACAGTCGCCGGTGTGCACCTGAGGCTGCCGCACTACGACCGGCGCCGGATCGATGGCTTCTGGCTCAACGTGGACCAGGTGCGGGCCGTCACGGCGCAACTGCTCGCCTCCAGCCACGCCCAGCGGGTGGCACAGCCCTGCATCGGCAGCGAGCGGGCCGGACTGGTGCTGGCCGGGTGCGCCATACTGGAGGCGGTGCTGCGCGGCTGGCCGTGCGAGCGTCTGAGGGTCGCCGACCGGGGCCTGCGCGAGGGCATCCTGGCCACGCTGATGGCGGAGGACGGCATCTACGTCCGGTCCAGGCGACGGCGCGCGCAGGGGCGCTGGTGAGATGGCGGCCGGCAGGCGAGGCGGCACCTCCGGTGGGATCTCGGGCGGGATCTCGGGCGGCCGGCGGCTGGCGCGGCAGCGGCTACGCTCCACCAAGCAGCGCTCGCAATCGTCGCGGCATTGGCTGGAGCGGCAGCTCAACGACCCCTACGTGGCCGCCGCCAGGCGCGAGGGCTACCGCTCGCGCGCGGCCTACAAGCTCGCCGAGATCGACGCCAGGTTCCGCATCCTCAAGCGGGGCCGGCGCGTGGTCGATCTGGGCACCGCGCCCGGCGGCTGGGCGCAGGTGGCGGCCGAGGCGGTACGGTCGGGAGGGGGACAGGGCCCAGGGGGACAGGGCCCAGGGGGACAGGGCCCAGAGGGACAGGGCCCAGAGGAGCCAGTGGGGGGCCAAGGAGGCCAGGTGGTGGCCATCGACCTCCTCCCGGTGGACTCGATCCCCGGCGTGGATTTCATCCAGCTCGACTTCATGGACCCGACGGCGCCGGAGCGGCTCAAGCGCATGCTGCGCGGCGGGAAGGCCGACGTGGTGCTGTCGGACATGGCGGCGCAGGGCACCGGCCACGCCCGCACCGACCATCTGCGCGTCGTCGGCCTCGCCGAGGCCGCCGCCGAGTTCGCCTGCGAGGTGCTGGAGGTTGGCGGCGCGTTCGTCTGCAAGGTGTTCCAGGGCGGCTCGGAGCGTGCGCTGCTCGGCCTGCTCAAGCACGCGTTCACTACGGTGAAGCACGTCAAGCCCCCCGCCAGCCGCGCCGAATCCGCCGAGATGTACGTGGTGGCCACCGGGTTCCGGGGGACCGCGGGGTAGGGCTTCGGCGGTGAGGTGCCCGCTACGATAGCGTGCCCCACGACACCAGAGCTGCGGTGCTTGCGGTCGGCATTCGGCCCTCTTGGTCGCTTGGCTGCAGCACACCTCTGTCACAATTAGAACAAACATAGAACATTATAAATCATACTGCCGATGATGCGCGTTGGCTGTCGCAGATGTCACTCCCCGTCACTTGCAAACGAGACCGGCTGCCCGTGACGGCGGGAGAGGAGAAGGGTAACCCCCAGAGGCGGGCGCAGTAACGCCCACCTTGAGTACCACTTGAACTATAACGCGCTGCTCTATATATATCGTGTAGGTGACGACTGTGCGAGTCTTCACGACGAGGAGGTTCTCACGGTTTGCGCGCAATGAAGGCATTGGCGACTGGGCTCTGTGCGAGGCAATAGATCGGGCAGAGCGCGGACTGATCGATGCAGACCTCGGGACCAGCCTCATCAAGCAGCGTGTCGCCCGGCCCGGACAGGGCCGCCGGGGAGGGCATCGAACGATCATCGCCTATCGAGCGGAGAAGCGGGCAATCTTCCTCCACGGTTTTCCCAAGAGTGCACAGGAGAACGTGGCACCTGACGAGCTTCGCGCGATGAAGGCGGCGGCAGCTGAGCTTCTAGGAGCCTGTCCGAGTAGTCGTGCACGGAGCAAAATCGAGGAATCGTTTTCTCTTCGACCCTTCAGCCGCCCGCCTTCGCTGGTTCTCAGATCGACCACAGGTGCCATCCGAGGGC
>Ga0070695_100001820_pt1 | contig 12033 bp, 8 predicted proteins | sample KBSK1252metaG_FD_65471 | JGI IMG/M metagenome (GOLD analysis project Ga0070695, IMG submission 65471) | Corn, switchgrass and miscanthus rhizosphere microbial communities from Kellogg Biological Station, Michigan, USA - KBS K1-25-2 metaG | ecosystem: Host-associated > Plants > Roots >...
CACGTGCCTCGAGACGACCGAGCGTGTGCTTCGCGAGCGGCGGCTGCGGACACTTCACGATCTCGCGACACACGCCTCCCGATCGGCAACCGTGAGCGACGCCGCTCAGTTGATCGCGGCAACGCTTGCCGCCAATCCGAACGATCTGCCGTTCTCGCTGCTGTACTTCGTCGACAAGGACGGCGTTCGTGCGCGCCTGGGCGCCGCTTCGCACGTCGCGCCGGGCACGCCCGCGAGCCCCGACAGCGTCAATCTCGCACGTGGTGACGAGCGCGCAGGAGACGGCGTCGTCTGGCCGATCGCGCGCGTCGTGAAAAGCGGGCTGGGCGAGGTCGTCTCGAATCTGCCGGCGTCGGCAAGCCCGCTGCCCGCCGGTCCGTGGCCCGAAAGCGCGGACACGGCGGTGGCGCTGCCGTTCAGACATACCGGCAGCGAAGGCCCGCCCAGCGGCGTGCTCGTCGCCGGCGTGAGCCCGCGGCGCGCGCTGGACGAGGCCTATCGCGGCTTCCTCGATCAGGTCGCCGCGCACGTCTCCGCCACGCTCTCGACCGCGTGCGCGCTCGAGACCGAGCGGCGCCGCGCCGACGCGCTGGTCGAATCCAACCGCGCGAAGACCGCGTTCTTCGGCAACGTCAGCCACGAGCTGCGCACGCCACTGACGCTGATGCTCGGTCCCGCCGCCGATCTGCTGGCCGGCGATCACGGCCCGCTCTCGCCGGCGCAGCGCGACCAGATTCGTCTGCTCCGCCGGAACTCGGCGCGGCTGCTGAAGATGGTCAACTCGCTGCTCGAGTTCTCGCAGCTCGAAGCCGATCGCGTCGACGCGAGCTTCGAGCCGACGGATCTCGCGGCGTTCACCAACGATCTCGCGATCGTGTTCCGTTCCGCGATCGAGCGCGCCGGGCTGACGATGACCATCGACTGTCCGCCGCTCGACGAGCCGGTGTACGTCGACCGCGCGATGTGGGAAACGATCGTGCTCAATCTGGTGTCGAACGCGCTCAAGTTCACGTTCGAAGGACGGATTGACGTGTCGTTGCGCGCGACCCACGACTATGTCGAGCTGCTGGTCAGCGATACGGGCTCCGGCATCGCGCCCGCCGATCTCCCGCATCTCTTCACCCACTTCCACCGGGTGCGCGGCGCGCACGCCCGATCGCACGAGGGCTCGGGCGTGGGTCTCGCGCTCGTTCACGAGCTCGTGCGCATCCACGGCGGCAGCGTCAACGTCGTGAGCGAGCCCGCCATGGGCAGCACGTTCAGCGTGTGCCTGCGCAAGGGCCACGCGCATCTGCCCGTCGATCGCATCAGGCGCTCGCGGCCGCTCACCTCGGCCCCGGCGGGCGCCGCGCCGTTCGTCGAAGAGGCGCTGCGGTGGATCGACGGCGGCGTCGACGAGCCGGCCCGCGAGCCGGTGCGCGTCGACGACGCGACGGTCGGCGCCATCGGGATGAGCGGCGTGCCGGTGTCGGACGCGGCGCGATCGGCGCGCGTGCTCATCGCCGACGACCATGCGGACATGCGTCAGTACCTCACCCGTCTCCTCCGCCGCCGCTGGAACGTCGAATCGGTGGGTGACGGTCCGGCCGTGCTCGAAGCGGTTCGCGATCGGCGTCCCGATCTCATCGTCGCCGACGTGATGATGCCGGGCCTGGACGGCGTCGCGCTGCTCCGCGAGCTTCGCACCAACGTGGACACGGCCGGCATCCCGGTGCTGCTGCTCTCGGGACGCGCGAGCGAAGAGTCGAAAGTCGAAGGGCTGAACGCCGGCGCGGCCGATTATCTCGTCAAGCCGTTCTCGGCCCGCGAGCTCGTCGCCAAGATCCAGGGTCAGGTCGAGCGGTTGTGGCTCCGCCGGCAGGCCGACCAGGAGCGCGCACGGCTCCGATCGTTGTTCAACAACGCCCCGGTGCCGATCTGCATCCTCCGCGGTCCGGAGCTGCGCTACGAGTTCGTCAACCCGCCGTACATGCACCTGTTCGGCAATCGCGATCTCCTCGGCCGGACGGTGCACGAAGGGCTGCCCGAAATCGCCGGACAGGGCCTCTTCGACGCGCTCGAGCGCGTCTTCCGCACGGGCGAGACATTCTGGGGCATCGAGGTCCCGATCCGTCTGGCGCCGAAGGATGCCGGAACAGAACGGCCCGAGGAGTTCTTCTTCAACTTCGTGTATCAGGCGATGCGGGGACCCGACGGCGAAGTCGACGGCATCGTGGTGTTCGCGGTCGACGTGACGGAACAGGTGATCATCCGCCGCAAGATCGAAGAGAGCATCCAGACTCGCGACACCTTCTTCGCCGCGGCGGCGCACGAGCTGCGCAATCCGATCAACGCGCTGCAGCTTCAACTGCTCAGCGTGCTTCACGCGGCGGAGCATGGAGCCGAAGCGCCGCTGCAGGTGGACTGGGTTCGAGGCCGCGTCGGGAAGGCGGCGCACCAGGTGTCGCGCCTCGTCCGGCTCGTCGACAATCTGCTCGACGTGTCGCGCATCGCCAGCGGCCGCCTGCACCTCGAGCTCGAGCCGGTGGATCTCGCCGCGGTGGTGGCGGAGGCGCTCGATCGCCTCGATTCGACGGAGCAGGCGCAAATCACGCGGACGCTCGAGCCGACGATGGGTCAGTGGGACCGGCTCCGGCTCGATCAGATCGTCACCAATCTCGTGTCGAACGCGCTGAAATACGGCGAGGGCAAGCCGATCGACGTCACCGTGCGCGCCCACGGCGGATACGCGCTGCTCGAGGTGTCCGACCGCGGCATCGGCATCGCCGCCGAGCATCAGGAGCGAATCTTCGAACGCTTCGAGCGCGTCGTCGCCGACCGTCGCTACGCGGGATTCGGCCTCGGGCTGTGGATCACGAGCCGCATCGTGGAAGAGTTCGGCGGCGGACTGTCGGTGCGCAGCCAGCCCGGCGCCGGATCCACTTTCATCGTGCGTTTACCGCAGCGAATGAGTCCGTAGGGGAAGAAACGCAGAGACCGCCAAGCCTGTTGCGGCGTTTGCGTTCATCGTGGACAGGCGTCGCCAGCGACGTCAGGCGCTCCCCAGCGACAGCCAGTACACGACCAGTCCGCACACCAGCAGCACGACCAGGAGAATGAGGATCCAACTGGACCAATCGGGACCGGTGAGGAGTCGGCGCATCGATTGCACGATAGGGATCCCGGAGTCGCTAAGTCAGGGTCTTTCTATGGCAAAAAAACGGCCAGCGGCAAAAAAACCGCACGACGACCGATCGAACGAATACATGAGGGGCGGCAAGGGCCGGACCGACGACGTCCGCGGATCGCGAATCTATCCGATCGATGCGCCGAACGCGCCCGCCAACGCTGAGATCCTCGGCGCCGGCGAGCTCGGCGAGGGGCCGCGCCGCCGGCTGCCGGCAAAAAAATCGACGATGGCGCTCGCGAAGCGCGAGAAATAACCGGCGAACCGAGCCATCGGCGAGTTGGAGCTGTCCGATCGCCACGGCGATCGATACAGTGTCGCGATGATTCCACTCGCACGATGGTTCACCCGCACGTTCGACCACGAGCTGCCGGCCGGACTGTATCCCGCCGTGCTGGAGCGGCTGCGCGGGATGCCCGCGCGCGCGGCCGCGCTGCTCAACGAGTATCCTGCCCCGCTGCGCTGCTGGACGGCCGGCTCCTCGTGGTCGGCGCACCAGCACATCGGCCATCTCGACGATCTGCACGACCTCGACATGCGGCGCCTGCAGGATTTCCTCTCGGGCGCCGACGTGCTCTCGGCCGCCGACGTCGCGAACCGCAGAACCCACGACGCGAATCACAACGACACGCCGACCGACGTCCTCCTGGAGCGCGTTCGCGCGCATCGCGAGGACCTGGCGGAGCGGCTCGAGGCGCTCGACGAAGCCATCATCGAACGCCGCGCGCAGCATCCGCGATTGCTCCGCCCGATGCGCGTGATCGACTGGATGTACTTCGTGGCGGAACACGACGACCATCATCTCGCGAGCGCTCGCGAAATGTTGAAGACGTCCCGCGCTGCGCGACGTGATGGATCAGCTCTCGGTCAGGCGTGAGGCGCGGCGATACACGCCGTTTGCCGTGTGCGTCAGAAACTGCTCTTGCGCGAGTGTTTCGAGAATGGCCGCGGCCGTCTCCGATCTGAGGCCGAGCATCCGCGCGACTTGCGGAACGCTGATCGTGAGCCCCGGCATCGCCAGGAACTCATTACGGACACGAAGCGCGTCGAGGTCGATGGGTTCGGCGGTCACGATCATGGCGCACCTCGCCAGGGGACGGAGTTACCGGGAGTCTGTCAGCGAAGGGCCGGGGAAGCGGTTATGAAAACGTTATAGATTGTGACCTTCCGCCCTGAATTGTCAAGCACTAGGTTCGTCGTCGGTAACCCAAGCTCAACATGGTCTCCTGATCCACGACCAGCGGCTTCACAAAATGGCACGACGTGCCGGCGCGCGGCACGTCGATCCGAACCGGCAGCACGCCGGCCGCGCGCCGCTGCAGGTCGACGACATTCTGCGATGGTTGGACCTGTTTATCGTCTTTGCTTTTGCTGCCGGGCGCGCGTCTCACCTCTGCTGTTTCCGCCGCGACGCTAACCGGTTCGGTGATGGCGCCAAGCGCCAACGTGACGTTCAGTTGCTGCGGGCGTCGATCGTCAAACATGAACTCGCCTCGTTGCGGCGCAAACCCAGAGAGCGCTGCAGTCAACGTCACCGGACCGCTCGGCACCGACGCCAGGACGAACGCGCCATCTGCACCGGTGATCGCCGTCCGGTGCGACCCATCGGATGCGGCAAGATCGATCGCGACACCCGGGAGGAGACCGCTCGCCTGGTCTGTGACGCGTCCCTGAATGTGACCCTTCAGCGCGGCAACGTCCGACCTGGAGACGCTGCCGACACCACCGCGACGGAGGTCGATGGCGACGTCGTTCGTTCCGCGATCGAGCACGTTGCCGCCGATCGTCCGCACGGAGTAATTCTCCGGCACGAACACTTCCCATTCGACGAGGCCGATCGGCACGTCCATTTTCGGCAGCGTCATCTGCAGCTCACCCTTGCGCGCAAACGGCGTCCCGGTCTGCAGGTAGGCGAACGACACCGCGTACGGTCCGCTCGGACGAAAGCCCGGGCGCAGCAACGGCACGCGCGTGCCGTCGGCGCCAAGCGCCGGCTTTCCCGCTTCGCCAGCCACGTCCACCGAAACGATCGACGCGCCCGGCGGCAGCGTGACCTTCAAGAACGGCTGCGCGCGATTCTGGATGTGCAGGCGGATCTCGGTGAGCATCCGCCCTTCAGCCGTCACGAGCGTCGTCGCCACGGCCGAATCGGCGACGGCGGCGAGGACGCCGGCGTCGGCGAACCGTTTGGCGTCGAGCGTCAGGCCGGGCATCGTCGCGGCGCTGCGCTGGTAGCGGAACGCCGACAGAATCGGCAGCCGCGCGAACGACTGCAGCGAGGGATTCAGCTCGCGGACGTCTCTCGCCGGGCGATTCCGTGCGGTCGGCGATGAATCCGCCCGACGCGACGAGATCGACGCCGCTCCTCGGCAGCACGAGCGCCGTCTGAACGCAGAACCGAATCGGTACTTCCGCATTTCCGCGAACGCGTGACGGCGTCGCGCGACGGCTCGTCGTGCGCGTCGATTGGCACATCGCCGGGCAGTCGAGCATTGATGCTGACTTCAATGCGACCTGAGTCGGAGGTCCGCCTCACTTCAATCGGTCGTCAGTCCAGTTTCGGGCAAATGGCTGGCACGGATCTGCACACGTTTTCGCGCTATCTTCGCGCGGGAGCTGAGCACTACAGTCATGTCGTGTCATAGTCGATACCTCCCTTTTGAAGGAGTACGCGGCAAATGAAACGTTTGATTCTGGCGCTGGGGTTGATCTGCGCCACGGCGCTTCCGGCGTTCGCCCAGGTCCAGGGCGGCAGCATTACTGGGACGGTCAAGGACGAACAAGGCGGAGTGATGCCCGGGGCCAGCGTCACGGCTCAGGCGATCGACGCAACGCTCGAATTCACGACGAACGGCGAGGGTCAGTTCCGGTTCCTGAACGTCGCACCCGGCCCTTATAAAATCTCTATCGGGCTTTCCGGATTCACGACGGTCGTTCGCGAGGTGATCGTGGCGGTCGGCAGGAACGCCGACATCGACGTGTTGCTGAAAGTCGCCGCCGTTGCGGAGACAGTGACCGTGACGGCGCCGGCGCCGATCGTCGACGCGAAGGCGACCGGGACGTCGACGAACTTCACGACCGACGAGCTGAACAAGATTCCGTCCTCGCGCGATCCCTTCTCGCTGATTCGATCGGTGCCGGGCGCGCTGGTCGATCGCGTCAACATCGCGGGCAACGAGACCGGCCAGCAGTTGATCGTGGTTGCGAAAGGCGCGCGCACGCAGGACACGTCGTGGACGCTGGACGGCGTTGAAATCACCGACATGGCCGCGGCCGGACAGTCGGCGACGTACTTCAACTTCGACAACTTCGAAGAGGTGCACGTCTCGACCGCGGGCAACGACATCCGCGAGCGCACCGGCGCGCTGACCATCGACATGTCGGTCAAGCGCGGCGGCAACCGGTATCACGGCAGCGCGCGCGGCTACTTCGCGAACGACGACCTGCAGGCATCGAACGTTCCGGCGGAGCTGAACGCGCTCGCGACGCCGGTGACCGCCGCGACCGCCGATCACCTGACGAAGAGCACCGATTACGGCTTCGAGCTCGGCGGCCCGGTGCTTCGGGACCGCGCGTGGTTCTACGGCTCGTACTCGCGGCAGGACGTCGGCCTCTTCCGCCGCTCGACGAACGCGATCGATCGGACGCGGCTCGACAATCCGAACGTCAAGCTGAACCTCCAGGCCACGAAGAAGGACATGGTCAGCTTCCTGTTCTTCAACGGCTACAAGATCAAGGATCATCGCAAGCCCGGGCTCGCGACGATCGAGGCGCCCGAGGCGACGTTCCATCAGGACAACTTCTACAGCGACAGCTCGCCGCTCCACGGTCTGTGGAAGGTTGCCGACGATCGCGTCATCGGCATGAACGCGTTCCTCTCGGCGAAATACGCGTACTACAACACGGGCGTCGCACTGACGCCCGAAGGCGGATTCGACGCGCAGGCCGGCGTCGACGTCCAGGCCTCGAGAACCTACGGCGGCATCCAGCGGCAGATCAGCGCGCGGCCGCAGCACACGGCGACGGCCGACGTGCACTCGTTCTTCGCGCGCTTCGGCGGATCGCACGACGTGAAGTACGGCGCCGGCTATCGCACGACCGACGTCGTCACGGAGAACATGTGGCCCGGCAACGGCATTCGGGCCATCCTCCAGGCGGCGAGCGATCTCCGGGCGACGGTGTATCGCGAAGGCAGCGGCGGCAACCGCGCCAATTACTTCCACGTCTACGGCGGCGACACGATGTCGCGCGGCCGCATGACGATGAACGTCGGCATCCGCTTCGATCGTCAGTGGGGCTCCGCCGACCCGAGCAACACCACCTCGAACCCGGCGTTCCCCGAGCTCGTGCCCGGCATTCAGTTTCCCGGGTACCGCGCGCCGTTCACCTGGAACAACGTGTCGCCGCGCGCCGGCGTGACCTATACCCTCGACGAGTCCCGCAAGACCAACGTGCGGGTCAACTACACGAGCTTCGCGGGTCAGCTGGCGACGACGACCATCGGCTTCATGAACCCGGCGTCGGGGCTCGGATCCATCACCTACCGCTGGGCCGATGCCAACGGCGACGGATTCGCGCAGGCGAACGAGGTCAACACCGCGCTGCAGCTGTCGAGCGCGGGGATCAACCTGAACGATCGGACGGGGGTGACGTCGCCCAATCGCGTCGATCCGAACCTCAAAGCGCCGACGACGCGGACGATCGTCGCCGGCATCGATCGCGAGCTGATGCCGCACCTGGCGGCGCAGGTGGCGTACACGTATTCGCGGACGGGCAACCTGTTCGGCAACGCGGCGGCGAACATCACGCCGCGCACCGGCGTGCCGCTCGAGAGCGGCTACACCGCCGGCCCGACGCTGACGGGGACGCTGCCCGACGGCTCGTCGTACAGCGTGCCGACGTTCATGCCGATCGCGTCGCTGGTGACGGCGGGCGGCGGCGGCTTCCTCACGACGAACGTCCCCGGCTTCTTCACCGACTACAACGGCGTCGAACTGGCGCTCGTGAAGCGGATGTCGAACAAGTGGATGGGCCGCGTGTCGTTCGCGTACAACAACGCGCGCGAGCACTTCGACGGAACCGCGGGACAGTATTCGAACAGCGGCAACCCGACGCGGACGGTCACCGAGCCGCTCGTCGACGGCGGCCAGTTCGTTCCGGCGACGGGCGCCGGCGGCGGCGCGTACTACCTGAACGCCAAGTGGCAGTTCAACGCGAACGCCATGTATCAGGCGCCGTACGGCGTTGAAGTGGCGGCGAACGTGTTCGGCCGTCAGGGCTATCCGTTCCCGATCTATCGTCCGACTGCCCTGGGCGCGGACTCGCTCAACGTGCTCGTCTCGCCGGCCATCGACACGTTCCGCTACCCCAACGCGTGGGACACGGATCTCCGCGTCGCGCGCAACTTCGCGTTCTCGACGGTGAACCTCCGCCTGATCGGCGACGTGTTCAACGTGCTCAACGCGAACACGGCGCTCCTGCGCAACAACAGCCTGGGCGGCACCAACAACACGACGCCGGCGAGCTTCAACACGCTCTCACAGAACGTGACGCCGCGCGTGCTGCGGCTCGGTCTGGTGGTCGGGTTCTGAAAATCCGTTTCGTCGGGGCGGACCCGCGTGTCCGCCCCGGGCCGACACACGGGTCGGCCCCTACAGCGGTTTTGAACACGCGGCGCCCAAAAGCAAAGGCCCGGACGAGTCCGGGCCTTTGCTTTTTTCAGCGCGCGCCGCGCGACTGAACGACCTCGCCGATCGCCTCCGCCCAGCCGGCGGCGCCGGCCTGACTCGTCACACGCGCCGTCGGAACGTTCGCCAGAAGACGCGGCGTCGCCGCCGTGTCGTCGTTCCGCACGACAATCGGCACGTCGACCGCGCGCAGCAACGCCACGTCATTCAACGCGTCGCCGAGACCGATGCTGATCAAGCGGCCGCGCCCGCGCGCGTACAGCAGACGGAGCATGTCGACGCCGGCGCCTTTATCGACGTCGGCCCCCACATGCTCGTAGCGGCCGCCGTTCGTACAGCCGAGATGCGCGGCGTGCAGCGCGTTGAAGAGACGGCTGCGCGCGCTCGGGCTCGCGTCGAGGATGCGAAACGGCTCGTCGTATTCGCGCAATTTCGCGAGCCGCGCCTGCATCAACGGCATGTCGCACTCGAATGCCACTTCTTCGATCGACATGTCGCTGAACCCAATCACCCCGACCCGCGTGCGCGCGGCGATCCGGTGAAGCGCGCCGACCACCTCGGCGTAGGGGCGGCCGAGCTCCACGGCCTCGTAGCCGGCGATGTCGCGGGCGTTGGGCACGCCGCGGGCGAAATACCCGCGCGGCACGAAGACGCCGCCGCCGTTCTCGCAGACGAACGGATGGCGGATGGCGAGCTGCTGCTGCACGACCTCGAGCTCCGCACGCGTCTTGCTGGAGCACAACACGAGCGGAATCTGTTCGCGCGCGAGCAGGGCGAGAGCCTCTGCGGCGCCGCCCGACGAGCGCGTGCGCGAATCGAGCAGCGTGCCGTCGACGTCGGTGAACACCACGAACGCACAATCCTTGTTCATGCCGCACCGCTCGACAGGCGCGACAGCCTCGACATCGTCGACGTCGTCGACGTCGTCGACAGGGCGATCGGCCGGCTGTCCTCGTCGACGGCCTGGTGCAACAGCGCGCCGAACTCGGGGATCGCGGCCATCACCGAGTCCCACGACGGCATCGCCGGCGCGCCGCGCGCGGGGCCGGCGTAGCGATCGCACGCAATCCGCAGCGCGTCCGCGAACGCCAGCACCGTGTCGTCTTCGCGCGCGCGCTCGAACATCAGTCCGTTGATCGCCGCATCCGCCCGATACCGTCGAAGCAGGTCCGCGGCCGCCCGGACGTACTGCACGAGGATCCGCGCGCACATCCTGCAGAAGCTCGACGTGCACAACACGGCCGAGCTCGTGTTGTACGCCGTCCGGCGCGTGATTTCCTGACGAAGCGAGCCCGGGCTTCTTTTTCGATCACGGTCAGTCTGGCCGACGTACTCGTACTTTCGCGTCTACAAGCGCGGCGACGTCCAGGCTGTCACCTGAGTTCATCGACCGAAACACCCCGGAACGAGAGAGGGCCCTGAGCGTTTTCAGACACCAGTGCGCGAGACATATCCAGAAAACCGTCGGGCTTCATGATGCGCCCGTTATCAGCCACAAGACTTCTTGACTGGCTATCGCGGATGGGCCTACAAGGGCGCCTATGAAACACCGTCTCGCCGTCATCGCACTGCTCTTCGCCGTTGGTACACCGATCGACGCGCAGGTGGAACAGGGCCGTCTGCTCGGCACCGTGAAGGACGCACAAGGCGGCGTGCTTCCCGGCACGACGATCACCGCGACGTCTCCCGCACTCATCGGCCAGCGCACCGCCGTCACGGAGACCGACGGCCGCTACCTGATCACGACGCTTCCCTCCGGCACGTACTCGTTGAAGTTCGAGCTGCAGGGCTTTCAGCCGTTCGTCCGCCAGAACATCGTCGTCACGCAAGGGTCGACGCTCACCGTCGACGCCACGCTCGAAGTCGCGTCGCTGAGCGAGAGCATCACCGTCACTGGCGACTCGCCGATGGTCGACACGACGACGACGAAGGTGGGCGCGACGTTCAGCGGCGAAGCGCTCGTGGGCGTGCCGAGCTCCACGGACATCTGGGGCAACCTCGCGCAGACGCCTGGCGTGCGGATGCAGGGCTACGACGTCGGCGGGTCGCACAAGAGTCAGCAGACGGGGTACGACGCGTTCGGCGTCCGCGGTCAGATCAAGATGATGTATGAGGGCATCGACACCACGGAGGGTGATAACGGAGGGTTCTTCTACGCCGACTTCTACGCCGTCGGCGAAGTGTCGATCACGGCGATTGGCGGCGACGTCGAATCGAGCTCGCCGGGCGCGACCAACACGCAGAACTTCAAGAGCGGCGGGAACCGCTACTCGGGCCTCGAGCACCTCACGTACGAGCCGGTCGGCAAGTGGATGGCGAACAACGTGGACGACGCGACGCGCGCCCGCGGCTTCACCGGCAACCCAAATCTGTCGTTCTGGGAAACGCACCTGGAGCTCGGCGGACCGATCTTCAAGGACAGGCTCTGGTTCTTTGGCGCGTTCAACAAGTTTCATCTCGAACAGCGCATCTCGGGCGTCGATCCCGGCGTTGCGACCGACATCACGGACGTCACCGATCCGATGCTGAAGCTGACCTGGCGCAAAGGCGCGAAGGACACGTTCGTCGGCTTCCTGATGCCACGCAACAACAAAGTCAAACCAAACCGCAACCTGTCGGCGAGCACGCTGCCCGAGTCGGTGCTGGCGCAGGACAGCAAGACGTGGATCAAGAAGATCGAGTGGCAGCGCGTCTGGTCGAATCGCATGTTCTCGACGATTCGCGTCGCGGCATGCTGCGAAGTGTGGCCGATGAGGACGAAAGTCGACCCGGCGGTGAAGCCGCCGACATCCGACAGCGCGACCGGATTGGTCAGCGGCGCCGGCTGGAATGCGTTCACGCTCGATTATGGCAAGCCGCAGACGCTCGGGACGCTGACGTATTTCCTGCCGTCGAAGCGCGGCAGCCACGACATCAAGGTCGGCTACGAGTACATCCTCAATCACTACCGTCAGGGAATCAACGGTCAGTCCGGCGCGGTTCAGTATCTGCCGCGCAGCGGCCAGACCGATCAGATCCAGCTTGCCGACGTCGGCGCGTTCTCGGAGTTCGGCAGCGGCTGGCAGCCGGGCTACGACAACAACTCGATGTTCTCGGTGTTCGCCCAGGATCGGTGGGCCCCGACCGACAAGCTGACGATCACCGCGGGGCTGCGCTTCGGCCACCAGCGCCCGTATTACG
>Ga0070695_100001822_pt1 | contig 12010 bp, 10 predicted proteins | sample KBSK1252metaG_FD_65471 | JGI IMG/M metagenome (GOLD analysis project Ga0070695, IMG submission 65471) | Corn, switchgrass and miscanthus rhizosphere microbial communities from Kellogg Biological Station, Michigan, USA - KBS K1-25-2 metaG | ecosystem: Host-associated > Plants > Roots >...
GCCGCCGCTCGCGTTCACGCCCGTGCCTGGGAACGCGCGGCCGATACCTTTATCGATGCTATTCTGGTCGATATTTCCTACTGGAAATGGGCGGATCGCCCCGACCGCATGCCGGACGGTTTGCTGGCGGCGGCGCGTGCCGACCTTCGGCTTGTGTACGACGCCCTCGACCGGGAGCTCGCGGATCGCGAATATGTGAGCGGACCACTCTCCATTGCCGACATTGCGCTCTTTCCGCACTTGGCGAGTGCGAAAGCCATGGAGGTCGAGTTTTCGGCAGCCGTGCATCCCAATCTCGCGCGATGGTTCAAGTTGATGCGAACGTTGCCGATTTGCGCTGCTGATACACAGCGCGCAAGACGCTACCTGGCGCATTTGCAGCAGGCGGATCTGGAGAAGACGCGCATTTTCTGGCGTGGTGATCGCATCGAGTGGCTCTTGGCGCGCGGCTTTCAGCAATGGTTCTGCAAGGAGATCGATGAGGGACGCGTGCTATGGCCGGGGCCCGCTCTGCCAGCGCCGCTCAAGCAAGAGGCGCATCGCTCCCAGAGTTAGGCACCCTAGCCCGTCGCGGTGCGGATCAACGGGGAATGGAAGGGACCGGCGCCTTGAGGAACGCAGGCAAGGCCTCGCAGCGCCTCGTGAGCTGCGATAAGGGGTGAAATCGTCCTGCCAAGTTCAATCCCGGGCGGACGGTGCTGGCGAAGGTGTAGGCGATGGCCGTCGTCACGTCGGCTTGGCTTGTGGTCGTCGTCCCCGCAATCCAGCCGTTGCGCCCTCCTTTGGATGCGATTGCGTCCAAGTGCTCGAAGCCAGCAAGGACCTGCTTGTCATTGGGCTCGATCCAAGGTGGGTGCAGTTTGTCCGCGGGTCCCACGCGCCCCTCGTAGAAGGACCATTGGCCTTTTCCGCGTACGCGACGGCAATTGCGGTCATCTGCGTCGCTCGGGCGATCAGCGCTCGCTCGGCGCGTCGCTGCCGCAATGGCGCAGCGAACAAAGCCGGGCCGCGCGCTCCTCTCCCCGTAGACCGCCCCATCCCTTGTCTTCTTGTGGCGGCTGCCTAGCTCTTTGCCTGCGCGGTGGTGCGTGCCGCGGATGGCCGCGGCTGGTGGGCATGGGGCAGCAAATGTACAAACTCTACCTGAGAGCAGCGCTTGGTCTCCTCCAACTTCCGCTCATCGTCGGGGCCCTGGTTTTCCTGCCCGCTTGGACGTTCGACTATGCTCAGGCGTGGCTATTTACGGCCGTCTTCCTTGCCTGCTCGCTGGCGATCACGGTCTATCTCGCGGTCAAGGATCCCGAGCTGCTTGAGCGCCGCATGCGCGCCGGGCCCGGCGCCGAAACAGAGCCATCGCAGAAAGTCATCATGGCGGTTGCCCTGCTGGCAATCGCCGCCCTGCCCGTCGTTTCGGCCATCGACCACCGGCTGGCCTGGTCGCAGGTACCGCCGTCGATCGTCATCCTCGGCGACCTTCTGATCATCATCGCCTATGTGGGTTTTTACTTCGTCTTGCGTGAGAATTCCTACGGTGCCGCAACCATCCAGGTCACCGAGGGCCAGAAGGTCATCTCAACCGGACCGTATGCGGTCGTCCGCCACCCAATGTACAGCTGGGCGCTGGTTATGCTCTTGGGCATTCCCCTCGCCTTGGGCTCATGGTGGGGGCTCTTAATGTTCGTGCCCGCGCTCACCGCCCTCGTCTGGCGGCTGCGCGATGAGGAGTTTTTTTTGACGAAAAACCTATCAGGCTATGCCGACTACTTACGCAGGACACCGCATCGGCTCGTGCCGGGTGTGTGGTAACCTGGAGCCTCGGCTGCGCGGCGCGTCCAGCCCAAGCCCCGGGGCCGCCCTGCCAACGACCGCCACGGGCGGCCGATCGGTGTCCTTGATGCTGAGCAAACGCGACGTCAAGCGGGCTCCTGTCGGACGCGTCCCTTTGCGATTGCGTCGAAGCGTTCGCGTGCCCGTACGATCTTGCCGTGGTGTTCTCGCGCCCAGCGTCCCAAAGCATCCACCGGCGTCAGCAGCGATCGGCCGAGGTCGGTGAGTTCATAGTCCACGCGCGGAGGAATGATCGGAAACACCGTACGCGTCACGAGGCCATCCCGCTCCAAACCGCGCAACGTCAACGTGAGCATACGCTGTGAAATACTAGCGATGGCGCGGCGCAGCTCGTTGAACCGCTTGGGGCCGTTCCCGAGCATGACCACGACCAGCACGCTCCACTTGTCGCCGACCCGATCGAGCACCTCGCTGACGGCCCGACAGTCCTCGGGCACATGCAGGTTACCGGGTAACATCGATGTGCGCTCTTGCGTACGCTTTCCAGGCATCCATTTAGCCTCAGTATCATAGCGTAACTTAGATGGGGCAAACCATGCCAAAGGTCAATATTGCTGTCGTCCTCGGCAGCAGCCGCCGCGACTCCATTAATCGCAAACTCGCCGAGGCATTTGCCAGGCTTGCCGGAGAGAAACTCGCGATCAGGTTCGTCCGGATTGATGATTTGCCCATGTTCAACCAGGACCTGGAGAGCCCGCCGCCAACAAGCGTGGCCCGGTTCAAAGCCGAGTCGGAGGCCGCCGACGCTTTTCTTATCTTTGCGCCCGAGCACAACCGATCAATTCCAGCCCTGCTCAAGAACGCCATCGATTGGGGCACGCGGCCCTCCGGCCAAAATTCGTGGGCGGGAAAACCCGCGGCGGTCACCGGTACCTCGCCTGGCGCGATCGGTACGGCGATCGCGCAACAGCATCTGAGACAAGTTCTTGGCGATCTTGGCGCGCTGGTCATGGGCGGGGAGGCTTATGTTAGCTTCCGGCCCGATCTGATCGACGATAACAGAGTGATAACCGATGCCGGCACGCGCGCATTTTTACAGTCCTTCGCCGATCGCTTTGCCGAGATGGCCGGCCACTTTAGCACCAGCAAGCGCGCGATCGCCGCTTGAAGACAACGGGAGCATTCCATGTCCATCCGACCGGTCAAGAAAATCACGCAATCCAAACCTGCCGTTGAAGGCGCCGGCGTCCGACTGCGTCGCGCTTTCGGCTTCGGCGACACCACTGCCTTCGATCCGTTCCTGCTGCTCGATGATTTCCGCAACGAGCGGCCCGAGGACTATCGAGCGGGCTTTCCCTGGCACCCACACCGCGGCATCGAAACCATCACCTACGTGCTGGCGGGGACGGTCGAGCACCGCGACAGCCTTGGTAACACGGGGGCGCTCGGCGCCGGCGACGTGCAGTGGATGACTGCCGGCAGCGGCATCCTGCACCAGGAGATGCCCGAGGGCGATGCACGCGGTCGTATGCACGGCTTTCAGCTTTGGGCCAATCTTCCCTCGTCTTTGAAAATGACCGCACCGCGCTATCAAGACGTCAAGGCCGCCGAAATCCCCGAGATCGTCGATGACGACGGCACGCGCGTGCGCGTTGTCTGCGGCGACTTTTGGGGCAAACGCGGTCCGGTTGAGGGTGTCGCCGCCGAACCCCGCTATCTCGATGTTTGGCTGCCACCCGGACTGCGCAAGACCTTGCCGGTTGAGACCGAACGGCATGCCTTCGCCTACGTGTTCGAGGGATCGGGTTCGTTTCGCGGGGCTTCGCAGCCCTTTGGCGTGCTTACCGAGAAGGAGATCGACGGAACCGAGATCGTGCGGCGCGAGAGCACGGGCAATCGCTCGCTTGTCGAGTTTGATAGCGGCGATGAAGTCGTTGTCCAGGCCGGTGCCGCGGGCATTCGCTTTCTTCTCGTTTCAGGCAAGCCGCTGCAGGAGCCGGTCGCCTGGTACGGTCCAATTGTGATGAATAGCCAGGCCGAACTGAAGCAAGCTTTGCGAGAGCTCCAGGACGGAACCTTCATCAAGAACGGCTAGACGCCTTGGCCACATCTTCCGGGCGGTACACCATTCGGCTGTCGCCGGCGCGCGTTGCAAGCCCGCTTGCAGCTGAGCCTCGTTGAGGCCCGCGCGCCGACAACCTTTGGTCTCGCCGCTCCGAGCGGGAATACCGTCCGGGAGTGTGAGCCACCGTGGACAGCAACGCTGGATCATACTAGCGTTTGCGGTAAGGGCCAGATGCCTCATCGGCAAGGCATGCGCGTTGGCTCGGCCATGGAAATCGCAGCAGAATTCTGCGCTGAGTTTGAGCCCTGAGGATATGACGCACCTGCCGCTTCTGCGTTTGCGTTGCGCCATTACGACAGCATTGACGGACGCCGACGCGGCGCGCGACGCAGCCCTGCTCGACGCGGAGGAAACGAAGGCCTATCAAGGCTTCTTGGTCGCTGCGGATCGACGCGACTATGCGGTGGCGCATGCCTTGCTCCGGCGCTCACTGACGTCCGTCGTGCCCGACCACGCCCCCGGAGCCTGGTGCTTCGAACGTAGCGCGCTAGGCAAGCCTTATATATGCGCGCCAGATCTTGAAGGTCCGCCGCTTCGCTTTAGCCTGTCGCATACGCGTGGGCACGTGGCGTGCGCCATCAGCCGCGACGGCGAGGTCGGCGTCGACGCGGAGTGCCGCTCGCACATCAACGACCTCGAGACGCTGATGGCCGGCGTCTGCTCAGTCGATGAACAGGCTCAAATCCGCGCGGTGCCTCCATCGGAGCAAGCCGCCGGCTTTCTAGATCTATGGTCGCTGAAGGAAGCGTACGTGAAGGCCTGCGGGACAGGAATCGACAAGAAACTTGCGCAGGTTGCCTTCGATCTTCGGGCCCCTTCTCGCATTCGAGCCTCACTGCCAACAGGGATGGTAAAGAGCTGGTGGTTCGCGCTGTTCAGGCCGGCGGTCGACAGTCGCATTGCCATCGCAATGGCTTGCGACCGGGAGAGCGCGGTGCGGCTCGATGCCATCAGCGTCAGATCCGCTGGGGAGCGGGTGCCAATGGAGCCAATTCGAGCATCCGGTCCTTTTGAGATCGTCCCGTAATGCTTCGCTCGCTCTTTTGGGATTCGCACGGCCCGCGGTGTTTGTGGCGCGCAGAAGCAGGCAACTTGCCTTAGCGGGAGGTCGCGGCAAGGGTAAGGCCGACGACCAGCGGCCCCAAAACCGTTGACAACATATTGGCGACGGCATAGGGCACGGCCACGCCAAGAACAGGCGTTTGGCTTTCGGCCACATCGCAGGCGCCGGTGACGGCGGCATCGACGGTCATGGCACCAGCGAGCGTGCCGCAAACGATCACAGGGTTCATGCGCAACACCGGTTGCGCAAAGAGCGTGCCGACGACGAGGGGGTGAGTGTGACAACGATGCCTGTGCCCAACAGCATGCACCCGTGCGTTGCTATGGCCGCCACGGCGGCCGGGCCGCTGGCCAAGCCGATGGCGGCGACAAATCCACCCAAGCCGAGATCGATCAGGGATTGCTGTGCGGCCGGCGGGAAGGCGCCCATGGTCGGTCGCCGCGAGCGCAGCCAACCACACACCAGTCCGGCCACCAGCGCACCTCCTCCCCCACCAAGGGTCAGCGGAATGCTGCCGAGGCTGAGGCTAGCCAGGCCAAGCAGCAAACCGACGGCGGGTCCCCCGGCAAGAAAGGCGGTGTCGGTCCGATCGTTGGCGCGCAGCGCCCGCCCGACTCTATGCACGACACGGTCTGAGTCGCGGGTCAGGCCAACAAGGCCCATGACATCACCGACATAGATGCGTGTGAGCGGACCAATCGGCACCTCGTGGCCGCGCCGCAGCAGCGTGCGCAGGAAGACGCCATGCGCCGCCTCGCCGAGCTCTTTGACAATTTCGCCCAAGGTACGGCCATGCAGATGGCGAGCGGTGACAAAGACCTCGAGAACTTCGCCGGGTACCGAGCGCATGACGTGCTCGCCCTCGATTTCCGGGCCGATGCTCGACGTTGCTGCAACTACCACCCCCGAGGGCCATGCGAGCAGGATTTCATCGCCCAGCTCCAACCTGGTGGAGGCGTCGGACTCCACGTCCCGGTCACAGCGCAGGATGCGCTCAATGACGACGCGTCGACCGATTTGGGCCTCGAGGGCAGCGACCGTTTGGCCCGCCGCCGTCGTCACTCGATAGGCGCGGGCCTGAAATTTTGGATAGAGGAGCTGAGCGGGAGCCTCGGCCTCGGTGCCCGCGAGCGCGGCTTCCAGCTTGGCAGCTTGCTGCTTTAAGTTGACGCCCATCCGTCGCGGCGCAATCAACGGCACGAGCAGCAATACCAAGACATAGCCGCACACGTAGGTGACGGCATAGCCGGCCGCAATGTTCGCCTGTTCTTGCTGCAGCACCGCCGGCGATAGTCCAAGCTGTTCTAGTGCGCTCGCTGCCGTGCCCATCATCGATGTCTGCGTCAGGCAGCCGGCGGCGGCGCCGGGCCCGAGTTGGAAGCTGTGGGCAAAAATAAGAATCACCGCCAGTCCGCTCACTGCCATGACCAAAGACAGGGCGACTTGCGCCAGCGTCTGCAGGCTCAACGAGGCAAAGAACTCTGGTCCGGCACGATAGCCGATCGTGAAGACGAACAGGCCAAAGAGAATGGATTTGAGCAGCGGCGGGATGACAAAGGTCCCGAGTTGACCGAGCAGGACGGCCACCAGCAAGGTGCAAACCGTTGCACTGATGGCAAATCCGCGGCTGCGCAGGCGGGCAAGTAACGTACCAATAGCGATCGCCAGAGAAACAGGAAAATCTCCGGCGCGTTCGTTACGACGTGGTTTATCCATTGCATGCGGAGCCCATGATAAAAATGGCGCTCGCGGCCACGTGTTTGTTCAAACGCTCATGGCTGGGGTGTATCAGGGGCGACCTCTTCATGCGTATCCGGACTAACCCCTAGCGCTGGCGCGCGGCAACCCAGGCACTCCTCGCATGGGGCGTGGGCGCATTTCAGACCGCCACCAGTTTCCTGCTCAAAGCAAGCCGTGTGGGGTCGCCGGTTCGACCACGCCCGTGATCTAGCGCGGCAACAGCGGTATCGTGTAATCGACAATGAAACGAAACTCGGGCTGGGTGTCGCGCGCACTACCCGTTGAGAAGATGTCCGAGTAGCGCGCCCAGACACTCAAACCCTTCCACCGCTCGTCGCTCGGCTGCCAACGCAAGGCGAGATTGAGCTCCTGCTCGTTGGGTAGCGAGGCGTGGGTCGTTGGATTGATGGCGTCCCATCCCCAGACAAAAAAGGCGGTGCCGGTCACGTCCTTGAGACCGATCTTGTCGAGTTTGAGTGTGGCGCCCAAGCCGGCCGCTTCCTCGCCGGCATTGTCGAAGGACAGCTGCTGCACGTCAGTGTAGTTGGGCTTGGTTCCCAATGGAAAATTGATCTCGTTTTCCTTGCCCGTGGTCGAGGCCACGAACAGCAGCGCCAAGTCGCCGAAATCGACAGTGAGACGCGCCGAGCCCTGGTAGGTAAAAAACGACGGCGGGCCCGTGAGCAGATCACCGCCCACGCTGTTCTGCGTAATCAAATTGGCGGCGAGTTCAAACTGGGGACCGCTGCTGCGGCGCGGAAACTTATAGATCGCTTCCACATAGCCCGTGTTGATGGTGTCTTCAACCCAGTAATTTTCCGCCGCGACGGAGAAGTTGTCATTGAAGCGATAGCGGAACCAGCCAAACGGCGTGCCCGCGTCGACGTCATTGGTCCCGAAGCCTTGCGAAATAAAGTCGAAGTCATTGCTATCGCGCGGTCGGAAACGCTGCAGATAGCCGGCGATGTATTCGAACCTTGCATCTTTGCCTGTGTCCGAGCGGATGGTCGCACCCTCGAAGGTGATGGGGATCATCCGGTTGTCGCGGCGGTTGATCAGCGGCGTGTCGACCATCTGGCGGCCGACGATGAGATCCTGGCCCCAGAACTTGGCGCCGAGATAGGCAATGCCCAGCGTATTGATGGGATCCTGCTCACTCGTCAGCAGCAGAGTTCCACCCTCGTTGTCGGGAGCCACAATCGGCTGCGACGTGTAGAGCGTTGCGCCGATGTGAAAAGTGTTGGCCAGCAGACCCGAATGGTAGGCAAGCCAACCACCGCCGGCCCAAGCCTGATTTTTACTGCCGTCAAAATTGTCGCGCACGTAATAGTAAGTGCGGGGATGCAGTTCGAGCGTCGTATCCTTGAAGAATGGCCTATTGGCGAATCGATCCGGTTCCTCTTGCACAACAATGCGGCCCGGTTCGTCGCTCCGTGCCATTGCCGGGCTCAAAACGAGGGCTGTCGGGACGAACACCGGCCAAAGCAGCCAGGCGAGAGACAGATGCGTGGCGCCGGGATTGCGCATAGGCGGCCTTCCGTTGTCACTGTCGACACCGCAGGCGCGACCTCATGTGCACGCGAACGCGCTGCCGGTTTCCGTTACTCGACAAGAGAAAACATCCGACGGGCGGGCGGCCGCCTGCTCGGATCGCGGCAGGACAACACCTGCCCTATTCAATTCCCATCAGCGCGGCAACTGCGAGCCCACATCGATCTCGATCGGCGAGTACCGAATCGATGATAGCCAACAAGGATGGCGATAGAAGCGGCATTCGGTTTCAAAGACTGATTGTCGGTGCGCGTGATTTGACCGCCACAGCCGAGCGGTCCGACGAAGCGCGAGAACAAAAAAAGCAAAGCGTCTGACGCGAGTTATTCCGGGTCTTTGCGTTTGCACCAGACCGCCGACGCGGCCGATCGTTTCTCGGCGTCCGGCCGCGTGTGCACGGCAGCGTCACTCCTAAGGGACCGGCTCTCACCACAGGTGATAAACCGAAATGTATTTTTGCTGGCGCGTTTGTTGCACACGCAAGGCGTTCGCCAATACTGCGGACTCACCGCGATCCATTTTAGGTGGTCGCCACGATGTGCGCAGCATCGCATCTGTAAAACGATGGTTTTTGCACACGGTTGCCGAATGCAATGTGCCAAACCCGCGCTTGCCGAAGCGAAACGGCAGCACGCGGCGAGGTGGTTAATACCTAAAAACCACGGGCAATAGTGCGGAGAAACGGTTTGTGACTTAGGAAAAAAATCAAATGTCTCAGCGAGGCGACCGTGCCGCGATGCGGATCGATCAATTCTTCGCCGGTCTCGGTGCGCGCGGCGACCAATGGCGAGACCTGGTCGAGTTGGCCGAGGCCTGGTGTGGCGGATCCGGTAGTCGGCCGGCCTTCGAGACGGCCCTTGCCGAGGTGACGCCGACCGAAGAATTCCATGCCTATCCCGGCCTGCAACTGCTCACGGCCTTACGGGACCAGGCTGCCGCAAACGACGCGCGGGCGACGGCAACCCTTGCCCGCCGCATCACCCGCGCGCTGCTCACCCGGTCTTTCCGTCAACACGCCACCGATTGGGACGCACACGGGGATGGCGAGGTGGCAACGGCGGAAGTGTTGCCGCCAGCGCTTGGTGGCAGCGAGGTGCATCGACCCTACTTCGAGGTCCTCATCGTTACCGGCGCGCCGGCAGCGCGCTGGCCTGCACTCGTCGCGGAATGGCGCAGGCTACGGCGGTCGCTAGACGCTTTCATCTATGAGCCGGTTTTTGTTGGTAGTTTCGAAGATGCATTTTGTGCGGCCATCCTCAATCCCGGCCTCGCCGCCGCAATCATCCACGAAGGCTTTCCGTTCCGGTCGCGTCGAGACGCACCGATCTTGCGGCCGCTTGCAGAGGCCGTGAGAATACGCGAGCGCACGGGCGGCATGCCCCTGGATTTGGCAAAAACACTGAAGCGCGTGCGACCCGAGCTTGATCTCTATTTGCTTTGCAATGGCGATGTCGAGGCCTTGGCCGGAAGTCCCGAGGCGGGGGTGATGCGGCGCGTCTTCTACGCCGTGGAAGAGCTGCTGGAATTGCACCTTGCAATCCTTGAGGGTGTGCAAGATCGCTACGACACGCCCTTCTTCAATAATCTGAAAAAATACGCGCAACGGCCAATCGGCACATTCCATGCGCTGCCGATCGCGCGCGGAAAATCAATTTTTAAATCCGATTGGATCCGCGACATGGGCGAATTTTACGGCCCGACGCTTTTTCTAGCCGAGAGCAGCGCTACTACCGGTGGACTGGACAGCCTGCTGGAGCCGACGGGAAACATCAAAAAGGCGCAAGAAATGGCGGCGCGCGCTTTTGGCGCCGATCACGTCTTCTTTGTCACCAATGGCACGTCGACCTCCAACAAGATGGCCGTGCAGGCGCTGCTGGCGCCCGGCGATATCGCCATCGTCGATCGGAACTGTCACAAGTCTCACCATTACGGCATGGTGCTGAGTGGCGCCCAGCCGCTCTACGTCGAAGCCTTTCCGATGACGGAATACTCGATGTACGGTGCGGTCCCCCTGCGCACCATCAAGCAGGCACTGCTCAATCTGAAGGCCGAGGGCAGACTGCACCGCGTTAAAATGGTGGATCTGACGAACTGCACATTCGACGGCCACATCTATAACACCAGGCGAGTGATGGAAGAGTGTCTGGCGATCAAGCCAGACCTGATTTTCCTTTGGGACGAGGCCTGGTTCGGGTTCGCGCGCTTCTCCCCGTTCCTGCGACCGCGCACGGCGATGGGTGCCGCAAGCGACATTGAGAATTGGATCAAGGACCCAATGTCGGTTGCCGAATACGAAAAGCAGCAGGCCGAGCTGGGCGCGAAGCCATCAACCGAGCTGTTGTTGAACACCCGCCTCATTCCCGATCCCCGTAAGGTCAAGTTGCGGGTCTATCAAACCAACTCCACGCATAAATCGATGTCGGCCCTGCGGCAGGGCTCGATGCTGCTGGTGAAGGATGTCGAGTTTCACAGCGTGGAAGCCCAGTTCCACGAAGCCGTCTTTACCCATGCCTCGACCAGCCCGAACCAGCAGTTGATCGCCAGCCTCGACGTCGCCCGGCGGCAGATGGAGCTCGAGGGCTACGGGCTTGTGCACAATGCCATCGAGGTGGCACTGGCCATCCGCCAGGCGCTCAAAGAGCATCCGCTGATCTCAAAATACTTCCACATTCTCGGCGCCGACAAGATGGTGCCGGGCGAATATCGCCACAGCGGCTTTACCGACTACCTCGACCCCAAATCCAACTGGGCGGTCGTGCGACGCAGCATGCAGGAGGACGAGTTCTGCCTCGATCCGACGCGCATGACGCTGGTTTGCGGCACCGCTGGTTTCGACGGCACCCAATTCAAGGGGCTATTGGCCAATCGCTATAACGTTCAGCTCAATAAGACCTCGCGAAACTCCGTGCTGCTGCAATCCAACATCAACAACACGCGCAGTGACGTCGCACACCTCATTCAGGTGCTGGTCGAGATCAGCAGGGAGATCGATCAGCGGTTGACTCAGGGCGGCCCCAACGTCCGCTTGGCGTTCACTACGCGGGTCAAAAGCCTGATGACCGACGTGCCGGATCTGCCGAACTTCTCGCATTTCCACGCCGCCTTCCGCAAGGACGCGGGCAAACGAACCAACGAAGGCGATATTCGCTCTGGCTTCTATGCCGCCTACGATGCCGAGGGCTGCGAGCACATCCGACTGGCCGATCCAGAAATCGACCGTCGGCTCAAAAACGGTCCCGATCTGGTCTCCGCTAACTTTGTGATCCCCTACCCCCCGGGTTTCCCGATCATGGTGCCGGGCCAGGTGATCACCCAAGAAACCATCGACTTTATGCGCAAGCTCGATGTCAAAGAGATCCACGGTTACGACGCGACCGAAGGCCTGAAACTGGTGCGCGCCGACGCACTGGCCAAGCGCGTGGGACCGGCTCCGAAGCGGGCCGCCTGAGGAGGGTCGTTTGCCTGAAAGGGCGTGGATTGATGCTGACGATTTTGTAAGTAACGATGGTAGGCGTCATGATCGATTGGTTCGTTAATACACTGCGAAGTTATCCCGAAATTGCGATCTTCCTGTCCCTGGCGCTTGGCTACTATTTCGGCTCCTTCACCTACAAGGGGCTGGGTCTTGGCGCGGTGACCGCGACGCTCATTGCCGCGGTCCTCATCGGTCAGCTCGGCATCACGATTTCTGGGCCGATCAAGCCCGCCTTCTTCCTGATGTTCCTGTTCGCCATCGGCTACGG
>Ga0070695_100001823_pt1 | contig 12006 bp, 13 predicted proteins | sample KBSK1252metaG_FD_65471 | JGI IMG/M metagenome (GOLD analysis project Ga0070695, IMG submission 65471) | Corn, switchgrass and miscanthus rhizosphere microbial communities from Kellogg Biological Station, Michigan, USA - KBS K1-25-2 metaG | ecosystem: Host-associated > Plants > Roots >...
AGGTCGTGGAGCTGGGGATGGAAGTCGGCGCGTACGCCGGCAACGCCTGAACCAAGCGGATACGGCTTAACGAGGGGCCGGGTGACGAACCCGGCCCCTTTGTTCAATGCGCGTTATCATTCTCGGCTCGGCGGCGGGTGGTGGAGTCCCCCAATGGAATTGCGGCTGCCGTAACTGCACGGAAGCTCGACAGGACGGCCGCGGCCGCACTCAGTCGTCCGTGGCGGTGAGCGCCGACGGCGAGCGCTGGATTCTCCTGAACGCCTCGCCCGATCTTCGCACCCAGCTCGCCACCCATCGCTCGCTCTGGCCCCCCTCGGGCTCCCGCGCGACGCCCATCCGGGCCGTCGTCCTAACCGATGGCGAGATCGACCACACCCTCGGCCTCCTGTTGCTGCGCGAGAGCGCCGACCGGCTGCCGGTCTACGCCCCGGCGGGCGTGTCTGCACTGCTGGGTGACGAGTGGCCGCTCTATCGCGTGTTGTCAGCCTATTCCGGAGTGGAGCCGCGGACCCTCGAAGAGGGCCGTCCCATCGCGCTCACGGACCGCGCCGGCACCCCGCTCGGCATGTGTTGCTCCGCAACGGCGGTGGCCCGGCGCCCCCCGCGCTACGCTCGCGCGGCGCCGACGCAGGCGTTCGACGTCGGTCTGCGGCTGATGGACGAGCGGACCGGCGGAACGCTTGCCTACGTCCCGACCGCCGGGGCGATAGATGACGCCGTGCGGCGCGTGGCCGGCCGAGCCGATCTCGTGTTCTTCGACGGCACCTTCTGGTCGGACACCGAGCTCGCTGTGACTGGGGGGGATGCCGACGCGCCGACGGCGCGCGAGATGGGCCATCTCCCGGTCGGCGGCCCGGGTGGCAGCCTGGAGCTCCTGCCGCAACTCGACGCGAAGCGGGTCGTGCTCGTGCATGTCAACAACACAAATCCGATCCTATGTCGCAGCTCAGCGGAGCGGGCGCGAGTCGAGGCGGCGGGTATCGTGGTGGGAGAGGACGCGATGGAGTTCGAGCTGTGAGCGTCCAGCTGACCTCGCCCCCGGTGGACGAGCTGGTCGGCCGGCTGCGCGCCGTGTTGGAGCGCCGCTACCACCACCTCCACCCCTTCAACCAGCGCATGCACCGCGGCGAGCTGTCGCGCCAGGAGCTGCAGTTGTGGGTGGCGAACCGTTTCTATTATCAGATCAGCATCCCCATCAAGGATGCCCTGATTCTGTCGAGCTGCCCCGAGCGTGAAGTGCGCCAGCATTGGATCCAACGGATCATCGACCACGACGGCCGGCCGGGGGAGGAGGGCGGCATCGAAGCGTGGCTGCGTCTCGGCGAGGCGATGGGCGTGAAGCGCGAGGACCTGGTGGGCCAGCGCTTTCTCCTGCCCGGCGTCCGCTTCGCCGTGGACGCGTACGTGAACTTCTGCCGGTTCCGGCCCTGGCTCGAGGCGGCGGCGGCCTCCCTCACCGAGATGTTCGCGCCGCTCATCGTGAAGGAGCGCTTGGCGGCGATGCTGAGCCACTACAAGTGGGTGGATCCCGCGGGGCTGCAGTACTTCAAGAACCGGCTCACCCAGGCGCCGCGTGACGCGGAGTACGCCCTCGGCCTCGTCACCGAGCGGTTCCGCACCCCGGAGGAGCAAGAGCGGGCGGTCGCGGCGCTTGAGTTCAAGTGCGACGTGCTGTGGTGCCTGCTCGACGCCGTGGAGCGGGGGCCCATCCCAGGGACCGCGACGTGACAGCCGCCGGGCGACCCACCGTACCTCGCCTCCACCCCAAGGCGCGCCTCCAGCATGACGACGTGCGGGGTCGTGACGTGCTGCTCTACCCCGAAGGACTGGTGGCGCTGAATCCGACGGGCGCGGAGATCCTCGGGCTGTGTGACGGCGTTCGCTCGGTCGCAGACGTCGTGGCGGCGCTGGAGCAGCGCTACGGCGCCCCCGAGGGAGGCGTCGAGCGCGACGTCACGGTTTTTCTCGATGGGCTCGCCGCAAAGGGGCTGGTGACGTATGGATTCTAAGCCTCTGTGGTTGCTGGCGGAGCTGACCTACAAGTGTCCGCTGCAGTGCCCGTACTGCTCGAATCCGCTCGACTTCGCGGGCCCGCGCTTCAAGCGCGAGCTCTCGACCGACGAGTGGTGCCGCGTGTTCCGCGAAGCCAAGGCGCTGGGTGTGCTGCAGCTCGGGCTCTCCGGTGGCGAGCCGACTCTGCGCGCGGATCTGGAGGTACTGGTGGGCGAAGCGCACGGGCTCGGGCTCTATACGTCGCTCATCACATCTGCCTATCGGCTCACCAAGGAGCGCTTAGCGGCACTGAAGGCGGCGGGCCTCGACCACGTGCAGATCAGCATTCAGGGGGCTGACGCCGAGCTCTCGGATGCAGTCGCGGGGACCACATCTTATCGAGACAAGATCGCCGCCTACCACTACACGCGGGAACTGGGTTTCCCGCTCACCGTCAACGTCGTGCTGCACCGCCGCAACCTGCATCAGGTCGAGGCGCTGATCCGGCTCGCCGAGTCGCTCGGCGCGGAGCGCATAGAGCTCGCCAACACGCAATTCTACGGGTGGGCGCTCCACAACCGCGCTGCACTCATGCCGACGAGGGCGCAGCTTGACGAAGCCTGGCGCGTGGTGCAGCGCGAGCGCGCACGACTCGGGACGCGGCTCGAGATCGTGTGGGTGCTCCCTGATTACCACGAGCAGTACCCCAAGCCGTGCATGGGCGGTTGGGCCCGCGCGTACCTGACCGTCACGCCCGCGGGGGAGGTTTGGCCCTGCCACGCGGCGGGCCGGATCACGACCCTGACCTTCGAGAACGTGCGCGAGCACCCGCTCGACTGGATCTGGGAGCACTCGGACGCGTTCCAGCGATTCCGAGGCGATGCCTGGATGCCCGAGCCCTGCCGCTCGTGTCCGCGTAAGTCCCAGGACTTTGGTGGCTGCCGGTGTCAGGCGTTCCTGGTGGCAGGCGACGCGGGCCTTACCGATCCCGTGTGCTCGCTCTCGCCCCACCGCCACTTGATCGACGCCGCGGTTGCGGAGGTGGAGAGCGCGGCGGAGGCCGCCGAGTGGACCTATCGCGCGGCGCCCGCGTCGCGTGTTCTCGCCCCGTTCCGAGACGGAACGGGGCTCGCCGCGAAAGGATGACCGCCGCCGCGATCGACGCCCGCGGCCTCGGCAAGGACTTTGGTGCGGTCCGCGCTCTCGATCGGCTCGACCTCGAGATCCGGGATGGGGAGTTCTTCGGCCTGCTCGGGCCGAACGGCGCTGGTAAGACCACCACGGTGCACCTGCTCGCCACTCTCCTGGCGCCCTCTCGCGGCACCGCGCGCGTCGCAGGACACGACGTCGGGCGCGAGGGCCTCGCCGTGCGGCGTAGCATCGGGCTTGTCTTTCAGGACACCACGCTCGACCGCGACCTGACGGTGGGAGAAAACCTGCGCTTCGCCGCGCGCCTGTGGAGCCTCCCCGACCGCGTTGCGCGGCCGCGCATCGACACGCTGTTGCGCCAGTTCGAGCTGGGCGAGCGATGGGACGATCCCGTGCGGACGCTCTCGGGCGGCATGCGGCGCGCGGCCGACATCGCCCGCGGCATCCTCCATGAGCCCCGCATCCTGTTTCTCGACGAGCCCACGGCCGGGCTCGACCCACGCGCGCGCCGCTCGCTGTGGGAGCAGATCCGTGCCCTGCGAGCCGCGTCCGGTCTCACCGTGCTCCTCACCACGCACTACGTCGAGGAGGCCGAGCCGTGCGATCGCGTCGCCGTGCTGGATCATGGCCGGCTCGTCGCTCTCGGCACGCCCCCCGAGCTCAAGCAGGCGGTGGGCGCCACCTCGCTCGAGGAAGCGTTCCTCGCGCACACGGGCCATCATCTGGCTGAGACGGACGGCGGGTGAGCGTGCGTGCGGTGTATGGGATCGTCGCGCGAGAGTTTGTGCGGTTCTTGCGGCAACGCGGCCGGGTGCTGGCGAGCATCGGGCGGCCGTTCGTATGGCTGGTATTTGCCGGGGGTGGCTTCGCGGCCGTGTTCGCCGGGCGGAACGAGATCGACTACCGCGTTTACATGGCGCCCGGCCTGCTCGGAATGGTGGTGATGTTCGGCTCGCTGCTCGCGGCCCTCTCCACTGTGACCGACCGCGAGGCCGGTGTGCTCCGCATGGTGCTGGTCGCCCCCATCCGGCGCAGCACGGTCGCGTTCGGGAAGGCGCTGGGCGCGACGCTCCTCGGTACCGCCCAGGCAATCGTCGTGGCGGCCATCCTGCTCCCCGTCGTCCAGCTGCGCCCAACGCTCGCCGGGATGCTGCTCGGGCTCGTCGCCCTCGTGCTCTCGGGCTTGGCCCTGGGTGCGCTCGGCGTCGTACTCGCCGCGAGTATCCGGTCGATCGAGAACTTCGCGGGCGTCATGAATTTCGTGGTTTTCCCGATGCTGTTTCTGTCCGGCGCGTTGTACCCCGTGCGGCACCTCGGTCCGGTGCTGCGCGCCGTCGCCTACGTGAACCCGCTGGCGTACGGGGTGGACTTGCTGAAGCACGCGCTGCTCGGCCGGTGGGCGGGAGCGGGCTACGGCGGCGAGCTATCGGCGCCTCTCGATTGCGTCGCGCTCGTCCTGTTCGCGATCGTCGGGCTGGCGGTCGCCGCGCCGCTGCTCGGCCGGGAAGGCGGAGTGACGCGCGCGGCGTTCCGGGATCGGCGTTAGGCCACGACCAGTCGCGTGATGATCGCGGTGATGATCAGTACCACCAACCCAGCCGCGATGCTCGTCAGCAGCGTGACGGCAGCCGTTTTGTCGCGGGGCAGCTTCATGCACGGTGGAAGCCCGACGGCGAACAGCCGCACGCTGTACAGCCCGACTAACATCCCCAGTGGCTCGATCCTCGGGAACAGCGCGAACACGCTGGCGAGCCAGTACGGCGTACTCGCGTAGGCCGCGACCTTGAGCGACTGCACGCGGTTCCGCTGCCCCCCGACGGACCCTCCGATCACGTCGATCGCGATCGCCAGCGCGTACACGCCCACGAGATTCAGCACATACTCGAGCACCCCCGCTTGCACGGCGGTCCCGGCGTTCATCGGGACGGTTCCGAACGTCAGCAGGCTACCGCGCTCACCGAACACGACACCGCCGATGGTGGCCGCCACCGGGCCGATGGCCGCCATCGGCACGAGGTAGCGCATGTAGATCGGCCCGGCGCTCGTGAACTCTCCGGCGATCGTCGCCCACTCCTGCGCTGGCTGGAGCAACAGACGTTGTGCCCGGGCGAGCCAGCCCGGGAGCTTGCGCGCGGCTCGCGGTTTCGCCGCCGGTGCTTTGACCGGGGGCCGGGGCGGCGGGCCGGCTTTGGGTGGCGTCGGGCCCCGGGGCGGAGTCGGGCCACGGGGAGGGGGAGTGGGACCGCGTGGGGGCGGCCCGCCAGGAGGGCGCGGGGGAGTTGGTGGCGTGCGCATAGCGCACAAGATAGAAAACGGCGCCCCAGTCGCCAGTGCAGCGGCCTAACGTCGCAAGATGCAAGACGTGTCGGACTTGCGGCTTGGCGTCTTGGCGCCTGGCAACTCAAATTCAGGCATGCTCATCGACGTGCATGCCCATTTCTACCACGCCGCAACCCCCCGGGCCGATTGGCGCGAGCGGAACGCCAGCCGGCTCGCGGCGGGGCGCAAGATCGGGGTGACGATCCACGTCGCCTCGATCCTCGGGAGCTGGGGCCGGACATCGCCGATCTACTTCCCATCCCCCCGTGACGTGGAGGACGGCAATACCGCCCTCCTCGCGCTCGGGCGGGAGCATCCCGACGCGATTCGCGGCTACGTCACGGTGAACCCAAACTATACGTCTCACGCTCGCGCCGAGATCGTCCGCTGCCTCGGTGCCGGGATGGTAGGGATCAAGCTCGCCGCGAGCCGTCGCGCGACCGACCCCCTGCTCGACCCGATCTGCGAGTTGGCGCGGGAACGGGGAGTGCCGGTGCTGCATCACGTGTGGCAGCACCGAACGCGGGACTGGCCGGGGCAGGAAGCGTCGGACGGACCCGAGCTCGTGGCCTTGGCGGCGCGCCACCCCCAGGTGCGATTCATCCTGGCGCACATCGGCGGGGGCGGCGACTGGGAGCACTCACTCGCCGCCCTGCGCGCTGCGCCCAACGTGTACGTGGATCTCTCGGGGAGCGGCGTGGACGGCGGCATGCTCGAAGCGTGCCTCGACGCCGCCGGCGTGGAGCGCCTGCTCTGGGGAACGGACCTCACGATGGACACCGGGTGGGCCAAGCTGCGGTACCTGGAGCGCTTGCTTCCGCCGCGCGAACTGGAGCTCGTGCAATGGAGGAACGCAGCTCGCATCTTTCCGCGCGGCGCGTTCCCCGCCGACTGATGCGGATCGACGTCAACGCCTTCCTCGGCGCCTACCCCTACCGGCGGGTGCCCGGCACGTCGCCTGACGGGTTGCTACAAGCCATGGGGCGCGCCGGGATCGACGAAGCGTGGGTGAGCCACCTGCCAAGCCTGTTCTGGCGCCAGCCGATGGAGGGGAACGCCTGGCTGTACGCCACCGTGGCGCGTGAGCCGCGTCTCAAGCCAGTTCCGGCATTGCATCCCGGCCTGTCGGGCTGGGAAGGCGCGCTGGGCGACGCGGTGGACCGCGCCGCCCCCGCGGGGCGGTGCGATCCGCTGTACTATGCGCTCGACCCGACAGGGCCCGAGATGCGGGTCCTCGCAGCGGCGTGCGGTGCGGCGCACCTACCGCTCATGATGGCGGTACGTCTCCAGGATGGGCGCCAACGTCACCCGAACGACCACGCGGTCGAGCTCCCGGCGGCAGCGGTCCGGACGCTGATTCGAAGCGACGAGGACCTGCGGCTGTTGATCACGCACGCCGACCGCGGGTTCATCGAAGAGGTCCACTTTGGATCGACCCCCGAAGAGGCGGCACGAGTATGGTGGGACGTGAGCTGGATCTGGGGCCCCCCGGAAGATCACCTCGAGACGCTGCTCGGCACGATCGGGATCGACCGGTTCGTGTTCGGCACCGGACAGCCACTGCGGATACCGGAGGCGAGCGTGGCGAAGGTCGATCTGCTCGATCTGGCCCCGGCGCAGCGCGCGGCGATCGACTCGGAAAACACGCGCGGGGGACTCCTCCGCTGACCAGCGCCCTCGAGTGGGGTCTGATCCCTGCCGTCCCGGTCCCGTTCCGTGGCCGCGAGCTGGCGGACGACGCGCTGCAGGCGTACGCCACGTGGATGGCGGACCATCAAGTCGCCGGCGTGGCCGTCTGGGCGCACACCGGTCGAGGGCCGTACCTGTCGCGCGACCAGCGGCGCCGAGTGCTCGCGGCTTGGCGGGCCGCCCTCCCGATGAGCCCGATCGTCGCGGGGGCGACGAGCCTGGAGATGGCCGCCGAGGCGAAGGCGGGCGGTGCGAACGCGCTGCTCGCCTTTCCGCGGGCGGACGATCACGTCGCGTATCACGAGGCACTCGGCCGCGAGCTCCCCGTGATCGCGTTCTATCTGTACGAGGCCGGCGGCGGCGTCGCCTACGACAACCAGACCCTGCACGCCATCCTCGCGCTCCCCAATGTGATCGGGATCAAGGTGGCCACGCTCGACTCGGTGGTGACGTTCCAACGGATCGCCGGACTCATGCGGGATCACCCGGACAAGCTGCTGATCACCGGTGAGGACCGCTTCCTGGGTTACTCCCTCACGATGGGAGCGCGGGCGGCCTTGATCGGCATGGGGGCGGCGCTCACCGACGTCCAGGTCGCCCTGATGGAATCGTTCCGCTCGGGCGACTTCGGCAAATTCGTCCGCCTGTCGGGCGTGTGCGATCGCTTCGCGAGCGCGACGTTCGGCTCTCCCGTGGAGGGGTATGTCCGGCGGATGCTCTGGGCGCTCGCGGCCGACGGCGTGATCCCGGAGGATGCGTGCGACGATCCGTGGGGCCCGAGCCTCCCGCCGGCTGAGCGGGACGCCGTGCGCGCCGCGGTCCGCGAGGCGCGCACGCCGCGCGTCACCCCGACGTGAGGCGCATCCCGCGACGGTCGTTCCTCGAGTCCTGCGCCGCCGCGAGCACGGCGCTCGGCGCGTCTCCTTTTCTGAAGGGCTGGAGTCCGATGAGCAAGCAACAGCACGTGGTGGTGGTCGGCGCAGGGGCGTTCGGCGGCTGGACCGCGCTCCACCTGCTACGACGCGGCGCCCGCGTCACGCTGGTGGACGCCTGGGGGCCCGGCAACTCACGCGCCAGCTCGGGCGGCGAGACCCGGGTGATCCGCGGGACCTACGGCCCCCGCGGGATCTACACGCACCTCACGGCGCGCGCGCTCCAATTGTGGAAGGAGCACGAGCGGCGCTGGCACCTGAAATTGTACCATCCCATCGGTGTGCTGTGGCTAGTGGAGAGTGACGAGGCGTACGAGAAAGCGGCGCTGCCCCTGCTCAAGGAAGCCGGCCTGGCGTTCGAAGAGCTGTCGGGCGCGGAGACGGCGCGCCGTTACCCGCAAATCAACTGCGAGCGCGTGCGCTGGAGCATCTTTGAGAAAGATGGTGGCTACCTCACAGCGCGCCGGGCCTGCGCCGCCGTGCTCGAGGGGTTCCTCGCCGAAGGCGGAGAATACCGCCAACTCGCGGCCGAGCCTGGCGCGCGTCTCGCGGAAGGCGAGCTGCAGCGCATCAAGCTGTCGGACGGCGCGACCCTCGCCGCCGATGCATTCGTCTTCGCTTGCGGACCGTGGCTCGGGCGCCTGTTCCCGGACGTCATCGGCGACCGCGTTCGCGCCACCCGCCAAGAAGTCTTTTTCTTCGGCACGCCCCCCGGCGATCAGCGGTTCACCGAGCAGGCGCTGCCCGTGTGGGCGGATCACGGAAGAGGTTTCATATACGGGATTCCCGGCAACGAGTGGCGCGGATTCAAGATCGCAGACGACACTCGTGGGCCCCCGTTCGACCCCACCACCGGCGAGCGGCTCCCCACGCCGGAGGGGCTGAAGGCGGCGCGGGAGTATCTCGCGTTTCGGTTCCCGGGCCTGAAGGGCGCCCCGCTGGTCGAGGCCCGGGTGTGCCAGTACGAGAACTCGCCCGACGAGCACTTCATCATCGACCGCCACCCGGCGGCGACGAACGTCTGGCTCGTGGGCGGCGGCTCTGGGCACGGCTTCAAACACGGGCCGGCCGTCGGGGAGCTCGTCGCGAAGCTGGTGCTGGGCGGGGAGGTGGCGCCCCCCGAGTTCCGGCTGTCCCGCTTCGAGCCCGGGGCACGGCCCGGGGGTTAGTCGACCCCCCCTGTGCGCGCCAAGCTCGAGCGGGACTTCGATCGGTTCAAGCGGGAGCTGCCGCGCGACTTCCCGGCGCACGTGCGCGAAACGTATGGGATCGATCTCACCGCCCGCTATTTGGGCGAAGTCGTTCCGCATCCCATCGGCAAGGGGTCGGGCCAGCTGTCGCTCAACGCCGGGCAGCTCGAGGATGACGCCGCGGCGGGACTCGCGTTCTCCGTGCTCAAGACGGTGATCGCGGAGGACGAGACCGGCGCGCGGGCCATGGCGGCGTGGGCGATTCACGAGACCAAGATGAAAGTCGAGCGACGCGCCGCGGGGACGGGGACCGGCCGTGAGGGCTGGACCGTCACATGGAAGGGGCGGGGCTGGGATCGCCCGTTCGACGACTACCTCGCGCTGGTGCGCGCTGGGCGGGACCTCACCCGAGCCGGCCGGCTTCTGGTGGTACCGTCGGTGAAGTATCACCTCCCGCGACTTGCGGAGCCGTTCCGTGAGGGCGAGTACCGCCACACGACCGCGCAGCTGGCGGACGCGTGGCGGGAGCCGCCGCTCCTCGTGGAGAAGGACTTCTCTCCCACGCTGGCGGGCGACGCGCTCGCGGACGATCGGGCCCAGATACTCCGGTGGCTGCGTGAGGTGCCCGGGCGCATCCGTGCCGCATCTCGGATCCCGGTACGGGTCGCCGTGAAGCTCATGAACGCCCGGTTCGACGACGCCTTTCAAGTCGAAATGATGAGTGCATCTGCCGAGGCGGACGCCTTGGTGTGCTTCAACCGATTGTTCGATGCGAAGCGAGGCGTTGCTTACGGAGGCTGGGACTTGAGCGACCGGAACTTGAGAGTGCTAGAGAACCAACTGACCCCGGGCGCAAGCCCGGGGTTCCCGGGACTAACTGGAACGGGGAACATCACGTCCGGCCGCATGATCCTCGAGTATGCCCGGCGCGGCTGCGAGAGCGTGCAAATGCACACCTTCTTCCAGCTTCCGCTCTCCGAGTACACCGCCACCCACGGCTCCCGTGTCCAGCGGGCGCTCCACGCCCTGATCTTTCATCCGCGGGACGGCCTGATCGCGGTGATGCTCGAGCGCGCAACGCGCGGCGAGCTCGAGCGGCAGGGCGGCGAGCTCCGGTTCCTCGACCTGCGAGCCCATGCGCATCGCGCGAGTTGAGCTGTACTCGCTCGAGCTGCCGTTCGCGGAACCGTTCATCATCTCCGGCGGCAGGATCGACGCGCGGCGGTCGGTGGTGGTGGTCCTGCACGACGGCGAGGGGCACGTGGGCTACGGGGAATCGGCCCCGGACGAGCTGCCGTTCTACTCGGAGGAGACGCTCGGCAGCGCCCGGGATCTCATCCCTCGCGTCCTCGCCCCGCGGATCGCCGGTCGGGAGTTCGACTCTCCCGAGGCAGTGGACGCCGCGCTGCGCGAGAACGTGCGCGGCAATCCGTTCGCTCGGGCCGGGATCGAGACGGCGGCGTGGGACCTTGAGGCGCATCGCCGCGGCACGGGGCTACCGCAGCTGGTTGCCGAACGGCTGGGGGTCGCGCCGGCCGCGAGCTTTCCCTGCGGCGTGGCGCTCGGCATTCCCGAGGATCGCCGTCCCGAGACCCTGACGCGCCGCGTGTACGACGCGCTGGAGCATGGTTACCGACGCGTGAAGATCAAGATCGCGCCGCAGTGGGATGACGTCGCCGTGCGGGCGGCCCGCGCTGGAATGGCCGGCACGGATGTCCCGCTCACCGTGGACGCAAACGGCGCTTACCGGTGGCCGGAGCACGACGCTGCATTGCGCGCGCTGGACGAGGCCGGCCTCTTGTACATCGAGCAACCGCTCGCCCCCGACGAGCTCGTGGGTCACGCGCGGCTGGCGCGCGCGCTCAAGACGCCACTGTGCCTCGATGAAACCCTGCGCGACGCGGGGGCGGCGCGTCAGATTCTGGCCCTCGACGGCCCGATGATCTGGAACCTCAAGGTGCATCGCGTGGGCGGGCTTGCCGAGGCGTGCCGCATCTGCCGGATCGCCGCCGAGTGCGGCGCGCAGCTTTGGGCCGGTACGATGCCCGAGTCGGGGATCGGAACCCAGGCCGATATCGCGGTCGCGGCGCTCGGGGCGTGCGTCTATCCTTCGGACGTGGAGCCGAGCGCGCGCTGGTTCGGACGCGGCGCAGACGTGATCAAGCTGAGCATGAGCCGGGATGGCCGCATGGCGGTGCCCGGTGTATCGATCGCCCGCCTGCTCGACGCGGGGCGCTTCCGTTCGGTGACGCGCCGTTTACAATAGACAACATCATGATCCCCATCGATCACCAGCCGGCCGGGTATTGGGCGACCAATCTCTACGCCACCCCGCGCAAGCGTCCCAAGTCCGACGCGCCGCTCAAGGATCTGCCGCCGCGCGCCGCGCAACGGTTCAAGCGGGCGCGCGAAGGCATCCGCGCCCTCCGCCACGTCACCGAGCAGGTGGTGTTCATGGGTACCGCCTGGAAATGGGTGTGGATGTACGAGGTCGGCGGGCGCAAGCTCGGCTACCTCCACCCCATGGAGACCGGGCTCTCGGGCACGTTCATTCTCACCGAGACCGAGGAGCGCGAGCTCGCCGTGACCGACGGCCTCCCGCGTATCTCGCGACAGGCCATCCGCGACGGTCGGATGGCCGGCGGCGTGCTGTGGTGCTGGATGGAATTCCCCGACTTGGACGCCGTCGACGCGTTCGTCTCCATCATTCGGCTGAAGCATCAGCTCCTGGC
>Ga0070695_100001824_pt1 | contig 12006 bp, 9 predicted proteins | sample KBSK1252metaG_FD_65471 | JGI IMG/M metagenome (GOLD analysis project Ga0070695, IMG submission 65471) | Corn, switchgrass and miscanthus rhizosphere microbial communities from Kellogg Biological Station, Michigan, USA - KBS K1-25-2 metaG | ecosystem: Host-associated > Plants > Roots >...
CGGCGCGTCGATCTCGGCCCCGACTGCTCGATCGCGTTCTTTCCCTACTTCCGCTGCTACGCGCACGGGCTCGGGGACACGACCTGCACGGAGCTCAACCGCCGACTGCGCCTCGCCTGGGACGGATGGACCGCGGCGCCGGGCCGCGCCTACGACGGCCCCATCACGGTCGGCGAGTATTACGACGTGAGCTGGGTGCATGCGCTGCCGGTGGTCTACACGCGCGCCATGGGCGCCGACCTGCCGTGGTACGCGAGTCACGGGGCCGACGGCCTCATGTCGATGCACGCGCCGACGCGACTGTGGGGTACCTGGACGCTCGACCACGCACTGCTGGCGCGCATGCTCTGGGCTCCCGGGACCCCGGCCGATTCGATCGTGGCCGAGTTCTGCCGCACCTACTTCGCCGGCGCGGCGGATCCGATGCGCGCGTACGCGGCGAGCCTCGCGCGCGCCACCGAGAACATCACCGCCCTCGCACACTGCGTGGGCGCCTTCGGCACCGGCGGCGGCGTCGAGGGCGGGCGGCTCGTGGACCCGCGCTTCCCGCTCTTCCCGCTCCAGCACCTGCGCGCGACCGCGACGCATGCCGCGCTCAACGACGCGCCGGCGCTCGAGGAGATCGTGGCCTCGATGCGCGAGGCGCGCGCGGCGCTGGACCGGGCGACCGCGGCCGCCCGGGACCCGATCGTCCAGGCGCGGCTGCGCGACGAGGAGCGCCGCTTCGCCTACGGCGAGGCGATGGTGGGCTTCTGGAGCGGGCTCATCCGTGTCGCCGCGTTCCACCGCGCGGGGGACACGGCGCGGGCCCGCGCCCTGTGGCCCGAGGTCGAGGAGGAGGCGGCGCGCCTGCGCGCGGTGCACGATCTGGTGCAGGCCGCAGGGCGCGACGCCAACGCGCGCGACGGGCTCGCGGCGAGCAGCGTCGAGCCGACCTACGAGTTCCTGAAGCGGCGCTACGGGCGCTGAGTCGGGGGACGGCGCGCCGAGGCGGCGGGGCTAGGCGCCCTGCCAGACCTTGCGATCGCCGTACGCGGTGAAGAGTCGGCCCCAGTCGCTCTCGAGGATCTTGCGCACGCGCGGCTTGCCGTTGACCGGATACCAGAACCCATCGTGGTAGGCGCGCGAGGCGAGGTAGCTCCAGGGCACGATCGGCGAGCGCAGCAGCAGGTTCTCGAGCGGCTTGAGCGGACCCCAGTAGATGAGCTTCTGGCCGCGCGAGGCGAGCGTGTTCTCGTTGAGGCTGCCGCGGAAGCCGAAGTTCACGTCCTTGATGTCGTCGCCCACGATCTCGATCTCGCTCGGGTTGCCGACGCCGAGCCCGTTCTCGTGGGCGAGCCGGATGAACTTGAGATCCTTCATCGGGTCGAAGCCCATCATCTTGGCGGCGATCGCGTCGATCGCCACGCAGTCGCTCGAGGCGAGGATGTAGTTCTTGACGTGCGGCCGCATGCAGCGCGGGCCGGGGCCGTCGCCGACGATGGTCCCGTCCATCACCGCGAAGACGCCGGGATGGATCTCCTTCTGGATCCGCAGCAGGTCCACCAACGTCTCGTGGATGACCGAGTGGGTCCAGTGGCGGTTCAGGTTGAGCAGCCCGCCGAACGCGTTCTTCATCGACCCGGTCGTGCCCGTGAAGATGTGGGTCTTCACCGTGGGCATGTGGATCACGTTCTTGCCCATGAGCATCTTGGGGATCTGGATGCCCTGCTTCTCGAAGACCCGGTCGAGCACCAGCATCTTGCCCTTGGGCTCGTAGCGGATCCATTCCGTGGGCGGCTCGCTCAGGTACTGGATCGGCACTTGGTAGTGCTCCAGCACCGGGGCGAGGTGGTTGCGCACCGTGCCCTCGCGGCAGCTCACCACCACCGTGTCGTTCTGCGCCGCGATCAGGTCGCGCGAGACCGCGTAGCCGTCGTCCTGCATCTTGCGGATCACGCCGTCCATCTGCCACGGCGTGGTCGAGCAGGCGGGCATGTAGACGTGCCACGAGATGTTGATACGCAGGCACGTCTGCGCCGTGAACGGCAGCGCCTCGCGGTAGCCCGCCATGTCCATCAGGCGGCCATAGTCCTCGACGACGGTCTCGGGCGAGGTGCGCAGAACGGCGACTTTGGACATCGAAAACCTCTCGGGATGTGGGGGCGGGACGCGTGTCTCGAGCGTCCAGATGCGTCGCGGCGGGCAAGGATTCTATCAGATTCTGCCGGCGGCGGCGGGCGCTCCAACGGGCGGGGCCCGCACGGCCGACGCCCGCCGGCGGCCCCCGAAACCGGCTCCCGGCCCTGCTACCATGCGACGGGATGACCCCTTCGAGCCATCGGCCGGGACCGCACGACGCCATGCGTGATGCGGGCGCGCGCCCGCCGAGGGTGCCCCGGCTCGGCCGCGTGGAGGCACTCGCCGACGCGACCGCGCTCGAGCCGATCCTGGGGCCGATCGCGGCGATCGCGGCGTCTCCCCTCGCCACGCCCGGCTTCTCGGGCTCCAGGCATACGCGGCTCGCGGTGCGCATGCGCTCGGGCGACGCGCGCCATCTGGTGCTCAAGCGCACCGTCTTCACCGCGGACTGGATCCTGGTGCGCACCGGGGATCGCGAGGGCCGCGAGGGGCTGCTGCTCGCCGAGCCGGCGCTCGATGGCGTGTGGGACGCGTTCGCGTGCCCTTACGTCGCCTGGGCCGCCGACGCACACGAGCTGGGCCTGCTGATGGACGACGTCTCCGACCATCTGCTCCCAGACGTGCGCGAGCCGATCACCGAAGCCCAGGAGGAGCGGTTGCTCGGGGCCCTCGCGTCGATGCATGCGCGCTTCTGGGAGTCCCCGAGCCTGGACCTCGCGTGGCTCAGCCGGCCCCATCACCTGTTCGGTCTCACCACGCCAGCGGGCACGGCCGTGGCGATCGCGGGCGGCTCCCCTCCTCCCGTGCTCGCACGCGCGAGCCAGGGCTGGGCGATCGCGTTCGACCGTTTGCCCCCCAAGGTCGCGGCGCTGCTGCGCGAGCCCGCCGAGGCACTCGCCGCGCGCGGCGCGGCGCTGCCACGCACGCTGGTGCACGGCGACGTCAAGGTCGCCAACTTCGCCCATCTGCCTGACGGGCGGGTCGCGGCGTTCGACTGGGCGCTCGTGGGTGCGGGACCCGTCGCGATGGAGTTGGGCTGGCACCTTTCGGTCAACGCGACGCGGCTTCCGGGCACCAAGGAGCAGACGCTCGCGCGCTACCGGCGTCTGCTCGAGGAGCGGATGGGCCGGCCGCTGGGCGTCGCGTTCTGGACCGCGACCGAGTCGCAGGCCGCCCTCGCGGGGGGCGCGATGATGCTGTGGTCGAAGGCGCTGGCGCTCGAGGCGGGCGGCCCGCGCGCGCGCGACGAGTGGACGTGGTGGGTGGACCGGCTCGCGGCGATGTGAGGTGTTTCGAGCGCCGATCGATTCAGCGCTGTTGCCCGGAGCCGATCAACTCATGGAGCACTTCCAGGTCGCGTGCCTCGTCCTGTTGGAGCACCATCAGGTTTTGCACGATCACCAACGGAGTCCCGAGGCCCCATGGGATTCCCCACCAGCCCACGAGCGCACTCGTCAGAAGGTTCGATTGCACCTTCGCGCGCACGCATTCGCGACAACCGATGAACACTTTCGTTCCATAGCGCGTGACGAAGACGAAGCTTTGGATGAACCACGGTTTGCGCGCGGCGGCAATGGGTCGCTGACCACAATGAGGACACAGCGCGCCCGAGGCCAGAAGAGCCGTCAGGCTCGCCGGCGGGATGTCGGCCGGCCCGTTGATCGTCTGGGTCTCCGGCTCGATGCGAGCCGCGCCGGACGGAGCGGCGCTGACGTGGGTCTGGGCGCCGCAATGGCGGCAATGCACCTCGTCGCCAAGCTTCGCGTAGGTGACATGAACAGCTCCACCACAGTGCTCGCAGGCGAATTCGCGGCTCACGAAATCCTCAACGATCGTGCGAGAGGCTACTCGCACGCAGGCGATGCGGCAACGGGGCACAACGGGAATGGCCCCGAAACGCGCGTCGCCAGGGCCCGTGTCGAGCCGGGCCCCGGCGGCGCCTCGCGATCCGCGGTGAGCGTACGGTGCCCGGGAGCAGGGCTGCCCGGAATGCCACCGTGCAGGAGACCGCAGAAGCACGGAGCGAGATCGCATGCGTCGTGCCGGTGGGGACCCCGGAGCACCGGCGACGGATCGCGCGTGGGCGCGGGCGCTTGGCGCGCCGAACTCCCTCGCGCGGCGGGCGACGCACGTGCCGATGCATCGCGGTTTCCCCCGAATCTGCGGACAGCCCGTGCGGACGGGCGACGGGCCCGGCACCCAACCGTTCCGGCCGGGCCGGAGTCCAAGGCGTGATGCGTGACGAGAGCCGCGACACCACGAGATGCGAGCGCCGGGCCGGCCCGAGGCGGGCCCCTTGGATCCGGCTCGGCCTCGCGCTCGCGGGCCTGTGGCTCGCGGTCGCTCCGTCGACGCTCCGCGCCGCCCCCGCGCGCGGTGATTCGACCGAGATCGAGCTCTCCCCCGCGGGCGGCACCACCTTCCCGATCGACGTGCGCGGCAACCTGGTCTACCTGCGCGGACGGATCAACGACTCCGACTCGCTGTGGATGGTGCTCGACTCGGGCGCCGGGGGAAACGCACTGGACGAAAAGATCGCGGGATCGCTCGGGCTGGCCATCGGGTCCGGCGGCCAGGCGCGCGGCGCCGGTGGGATCGTCCAGGCGGGCCGCGTCTACGGCGTCACGCTGCGCCTGCCGGGCGCCACGCTCACGAACGCGCGATTCGGGACGATGCCGCTCGACGCGTTCCGGCTGCAGGGCGGACGGCCGATGGAAGCGATCCTCGGCTACCCGCTCCTGAGCCGCGCGGTGGTCCGCGTCGACTACCTGGCGCACACGGTGGAGCTGCTGGCCCCCGAGAAGTTCGAGTACACCGGCCACGGCACCGTGGTCCCGCTCACGTTCGTGAGCGGCCTGCCGTACATCACGGCGCGGCTCACGCTTCCTGGCGGGCGTGCGCCGATCGAGGACCGCTTCGTGATCGACCTCGGGTCGTCGCAGGCGCTCATCCTCTCCGAGTCGTTCGTGCGCGAGAAGCGCGTGCTCGACGCGGTGCCGCAGACGATCCAGAACCGGGGTCGCGGCGTCGGCGGCCAGGTGCAGTCCCTGGCGGGTCGCGTGGGCCGGCTCGAGTTCGCGGGGCTCAAGATCGAGCAGCCGATCGCGGTGCTGCGGACCACCCGGCAGGGCACGGTCAGCGCGTACGCCGGCAACATCGGCGGCGACATCCTGCGGCGCTTCGTGGTCATCTTCGACTACCCGCGGCAGCGCATGATCCTCGAGCCCAATGAACGGTTCGGCGAGCCGTTCGAAGCCGATATGGCCGGCATCGGTATGCGGATGGGACCCGAGGGCTCGGGCAGCGTCCAGGTGGAATGGATCCAGCCGTCCTCGCCGGCCGCGGAAGCGGGGCTCCAGCCCGACGATCTGATCGAGGGCGTGGACGACCGCCCGGCGCTCGACTACGGCGTTCCGGGTCTGCGCGACCTGTTCCGGCGGCGCTCCGGGGAGACGCACCGGCTCTCGATCCGCCGCGGCGACACGCGCATGGAGATCAGCCTCACCACGCGCCGCATGATCTGACCGCTGCCGTGAAGCCGGCCCACGCGCGCTAGACCTTGACCCCGTCCTTGAGCAGGCTGCGCGCGATCACGAGGCGTTGGATCTCGGACGTGCCCTCGTAGATCTCCATCACGCGCGCGTCGCGGTAGTAGCGCTCGACCGCGTACTCCTTCACGTATCCGTAGCCGCCGTGGATCTGAACCGCCTGGTGGGTCACCCAGGTGGCGGCCTCGCTCGCGTAGACCTTGGCCATCGCCGCCTCGCGCGAGAACGGCTGGCCCGAGTCCTTGAGCCACGCGGCGCGCTGGATCAGGAGCCGCGCGCACTGAATGCGGCGCTCCATCTCGGCCAGCTTGAACTGGATCGCCTGGATCTTGGCGAGCGGCTGGCCGAACGCCTGGCGGTGCTGCGCGTACTTCACCGCCTCCTCGAAGGCGGCCACCATGACGCCCAGGGACTGGGCGCCCACGCCGATGCGGCCCGCATCCAGGGCGCCCAGCGCGATCTTGAAGCCGTCGCCCTCGGCCCCGAGGCGGTTCTCCACCGGCACCTCGAGATCCTGGAGGGAGAGCGAGACCGTGTCCGATCCGCGCAGCCCCATCTTGTCCTCGGCCTGGCCGACCACGAGCCCCGGGGCGCCGCGCTCCACGATGAACGCCGACACGCCGCGGTTGCCGGCGCTCGGATCGGTACGCACGAACAACAGGTAGATGCCCGCCTGCTCGCCGTTGGTCACCCAGTTCTTGCCGCCGTTGAGCACGTAGCTGCCGTTGCGGCGCACCGCGGTGGCCTGGAGGTGCCCGGCGTCCGATCCCGCGCCCGGCTCCGAGATCGAGAACGCGCTCAGCTCGCGCGAGACCAGCCGGGGCAGGAACCGGCGCTTCTGCTCGTCGGTGCCGAAGCGCAGCACCGGCACGGCCCCCACCGAGTTGTGCACCGAGACCATGATGGCGAGCGCCGCCGACACCCGCGCGATCTCCTCGATCACCAGCGCCACGGTGCGCGAGTCGTAGCCGACGCCGCCCCACTCCTCGGGGATGGCCATGCCGAGGAATCCGTGGTCGGCCAGCACCGAGACGGCCTCGCGCGGCACGATCGCCTCGCGGTCCCAGCGCTCGGCGTGCGCGGCGAACTCGGCGCGGCAGAGATCCCGCACCGTGTCGCGGATCTGGCGCTGGTCTTCGGAGAGGTCGTAGTCCATGGATCTCCCGGGTCGTCGACGCCGATCGTCAGACCGGGATGGCGTCCGGCTTCTCGCGGAAGCCGAGCAGGCACACGAGGCCGATCGCGCCCATCACCATCTCGCCGCCCGGATAGAGCAGCGACCCCGCGGCCGCGAGCAGCGCCAGTGGATACGCGCGCCCGTCGCCCGCCCACAGGCCGAGCACGCCGAAGAGCCACGCTGCGCCCAGCGCCGTCTTGGCGCCCGCGACGGCCAGGAGCGGCAGGCCGAGCCGGCGCGCCAGATCCATCCACGGCCCCTGCTCGCCGACGAGGTTGAACCACTCTCCGGTCACGAACGGGTAGAGCCCCTGGTAGAGCAGGCCCACTCCGGGATACAGCACGCAGGCGGTGAGGATCACCAGCGCCACCGGGCGCACGGGTCGAAGCATGGCGGTCGTTCCTCCTCGTGTCTGGGCCGCTCCGGTCAGACCGGGGCGGCCACCGGGTGTTCCTTGAGCAGCTGCGCGGCCACCACCATCTTCTGTACCTCGGTGGTGCCCTCGTAGAGCTCGGTGATCCGCGCGTCGCGCCAGTAGCGCTCGACGTTGAACTCGGACAGATAGCCGTAGCCGCCGTGGACCTGGATCGCGAGGTGCGCGCAGCGCGTCGCGGCCTCCGAGCTGTGCCACTTGGCGAGCGAGGCCTCCTTGATGTGGGGGCGGCCCTGATCGCGCAGCCACGAGGCCTGGTAGACGAGCAGGCGTGCCGTGTCCACCTCGATGGCCATGTTCGCCAGCATCTCGCGGATGGCATCGAACTCGCCGATGATGCGGTCGAACTGGCGGCGTTCGCCCGCGTACTTCACCGCCGCCTCGAGCGCGGCCTGGGCGATGCCCAGCGCCTGGGCCGCGATGCCGATGCGGCCGCCGCCCAGGGTGGCGAGGGCCACCGTGTAGCCCTTGTTGGTCTCGCCGACCATGTTCTCCTTCGGCACGCGCGCGTTGCTGAACACGATCTCGCGGGTGTCCGAGGCGTGGATGCCGAGCTTCTTCTCCTTCTTGCTCTTGGAGACACCCGGCGTCCCGGCCTCGACGATGAACGCCGAGATGCCGCGCGGGCCGAGCGAGCGGTCCGTGGCCGCGTACACCATGAGCGTGTCGGCCGGGCCGGCGTTGGTGACGAACAGCTTGGTGCCGTTGAGCACGAAGTGATCGCCGTCCGCGACCGCGGTGGTCTGCTGGTTGGCCGCGTTGCTGCCGGCGTTGGGCTCGGTCAGACAGTACGCGCCGATCGCCTCGCCGCGCGCGAGCGGGGCCAGGTACTTGCGCTTCTGGGCCTCGTTCCCGTAAGTCAGGATCGGATAGCACACGAGCGAGTTGTGGGCCGAGGCGATGACGCCGTGGCTCGCGCAGACGCGCGACAGCTCCTCGATGGCGATCGCGTACGACACGTAGTCCATGCCCGCCCCGCCGTAGGTGTCGGGCACGAACATCCCCATCAGCCCCAGCTCGCCCATCGTCTTCACGGTCGCCGCCGGGAAGTCATGGCTCTCGTCGATGGCGCCCGCGATCGGCCGGATCTCGGACTCCGCGAAGTCGCGCACCATCTCGCGGACCGATTGCTGATCCTCGGTGAGGGCGAACGACATCCCGGTCGAGGGCGGCGTGAGGGTGTCGGGGGTCATGGGCGCGCGATGATACTACACCGGGCGCGGAGTGATTTCGCGGCGTCCCGGAGCGGGTGCCGCGGTTCACTGGCCGGGCGCGCCCTGACGCAGCGGCGCGGCGCCGCGGCGGGCGCCCGGGGTGCGCAGCCATTGCGCCCGCAGCGCGACGCGGGTGGCGATGCGCTCGTTTCCCGATGCCTCGGCCAGCGCGTAGGCCCGCTCCAGCGATTGCTCGGCGCTGGCCGTGTCCCCCAGCACTTCCTGGCAGAGCGCGATCTTCTCGACCACGCCGGGGTTGTCGGGGTCGGCACGATCCAGGTACTGGTAGATCGTGAGCGCCTCCCCATATCGCTGCCCGAGCACGCACAGAAAAGCCATCCGGTGTACCGCACCGAGGTCATCGGGATTCCGGCGCCTCAGCGCCTCGTAGGCGGGAATGCTCTTGGCGACGAAGCCGCGAAGGAACGACGAGTCGGAGAGCGACTCGAAGTGGAGGCGCGGGAAACGCGCGCGCGCCGCCGCGCGCCCCTGCGGCAGCTTGGCCAGCACCACGTAATTGTCGCCCGCGTCGGCGGAGAACACCGTGTCCTCGGGCAGGATCTTCGATCCCATTTCGGTGATGATCGTGAGCAGGCTCTTGGACGTCAGGGGAACCAGGGTGTGCACCGGATCGATGTTCCAGAGATCGACGCCGCGCCCGCGCGCGTAGTCCATCGTCGCCGACTTCGAGTGCGCCATGATCTTCCGCACCGAGCGGCTGTGGGCGATGTGCGCGTCGGTGAGACCGAGGCGGTCGAGCGTGCGCACGTCGCTGTAGTAGGGAATCGCGCCCACGCAGTCCATGGCCACGTAGACGTCGCGCGGCAGCATCCCGCGCTCGATCATGGCCCGCAGCCGCCGCCCATCGGGGATGCCCGTGGCGAGGAACAGCCGGTGCTCCTCCTGCCGGATCGCCACGAACTGGGTGCTCATCGTGACGAGGCGCTCCCGGTAGGCCGAAGCGATCGACCGCAGCCCGGGGAGCCGGTAGATGGGATCGTTCTCGGGCAGCAGATAGGCGCCCCGCGCGGCCTCGGTGGAGTCGGGCCACCCGGGGAACCCGGGCAGGTAGTGGTTCACGAACTGCCGATGCGTCTGCCACGGCAGCGCCACCAGCCCCACCAGCACCAGCCCCATGTAGACGGGAGCGATCGCCGCAAGGCGCCGCCGATCGCTCCACTCGCGCACGCCGTCGGCGAACAGCAGGAAGAGCAGCGGCAGGTACAGGTCGAGAGGCCGGTACTCGAAGTGGTCGCCACCAATCGCGGCGATGTAGACCACGTGAGGCACGATCATCGCGGCGAACAGCGCGGGCACGAAGCCGGTGCGCCGGCGGAGGCGGTATACCACCGCGCCGGCCAGCAGCGGCACCCACAGGTAGGCGGCGTACTCGAGCGCGAACGCCGACAGGTAGCGGCCGCCCGAGTCCCACCACTGCAGGCCCTCGGCCTTGGCGTAGTAGGTGTTCGGGAACCACTGGTGGTAGTAGGCGCGACGGAACGCGAACTGGGCCCCGATCACCAGCCCGAACGGAATCCACCCGGCGACGGAACGGATCAGCGCCTCGCGTCGGTCCTTCCACACGACCACGAGCGCCGCCGCGAAGGCGCAGAACGCGAGCAGCACGCCGTCGGGTCGCGTGAGCGCGCCCAGCGCGAACAGCCACGGCGAGACGGTCCGGCGCCGCTCCCCCGCCCGCAGCGCCTCGAGCTCGACCACCAGGCGCAGCGCGCCCCCGATCACGCACAGCTCGAACAAGCGGGTCTCGAGTCCGCTCGTGGCCCAGACGGCGAGGCTGCGTGTGACCGCGAAGCACCACGCCGGCACCAGGATCGCCCAGGAGAGGCGCGGCTCGCGATGCGTGCGCCACGCGAACCAGACCACGAGCGCCCAGAGGGCCACCGTCATCGCGATGCTGAGCACGTTGGCGGTGCGCTCCGGAACCAGCCCCACCTTGTCGAATGCGGCCAGGATCAGAACCCAGAGAAAGTTGCTGTACCCCTCGACCGGCTCGTGCCCGGGATTGAAGACCAGCCCGAAGCCGTGGCTGAAGTTGCGTACATAGCGGAACGAGATGAACGCGTCGTCGGTGAGAAAGTCGTAGATGCGCACGTGGATCAGCAGCACGGCGAGTGCTGCGACCAGCCCCACGAGCAGCGCCCACGGCGGCAGCGCTGGCGGCGTCCACGCCTTGTGCGCGGCCGCGGGTGCCAAGCCGGCGCCCGGCCGCTCCCGCCCGGGGTCCTGAGCGGTTGCGGTGGCGCGGCGTCGTTTCATGCGGGTGGGGGGACCGGGGGCGACGCGGGGGCGGCCGGGGTCGGCCGCCCCGGCTCAGGCGGCAGGATACTCGTAGAAGCCGCGGCCGCTCTTGCGGCCCAGGTGGCCCGCCTTGACCATCTTGCGCAGCAGCGGGCACGGGCGGTACTTCGAGTCGCCGAGCCCCGTATGCAGCACTTCCATGATGCTGAGGCAGGTGTCGAGGCCGATGAGGTCGGCGAGTGTCAGAGGCCCCATCGGGTGGTTGGCGCCGAGCCGCATCACGGTGTCGATGGCTTCGCGCGTGGCGACCCCTTCCATGAGCGCGTATGCCGCCTCGTTGATCATCGGCATGAGGATGCGGTTGATTGCGAAACCGGGATAGTCGTTCACCGACACGGGCGTCTTGCCGAGGCGCTTCGACAGGTCCTCGGTCAGCGCGTACGTCGCGTCGCTGGTCGCGAGCCCGCGGATGATCTCGATCAGCGGCATGACCGGGACCGGGTTCATGAAGTGCATGCCGATGACCCGGTCGGGCCGCTTCGTGACCGCCGCGATCTCGGTGATCGAGATGCTCGACGTGTTGGTCGCCAGCACCGCGCCCGCCGGGGCGAGCCGGTCGATGGCCTCGAACACCTGGCGCTTGAGCGCGAAGTCCTCGCTCACCGCCTCGATCACGACCTGGCAGTCGCGCGCGGCCTCGAGCGCCGTGCCGCCCGCGATGCGCGCGAGGATCGCCGGCGCGCGCGCGGCCTCCCAGCCCTGCTTCTTCGCCATGCGATCCAGGTTCTTCGTGATGGTCGCGAGCGCCCGATCGACGAACTCGGGCTTCACGTCGATCAGCGCCACCTCGAACTCGCTCGTGGCGAACGTCTGGGCGATGCCGTTGCCCATGGTGCCGCCGCCGATGACGGCCACCTTGCGCACGGCCGCCGAGGGGCCCGAGACGGCGGCCGCCACCTGCGTGCTCACTGCACCCGCTCCACCGCGAGCGCCACGGCGTTGCCGCCGCCGAGGCACAGCGTGGCCAGGCCTGTCGTCTTGCCGCGCTGCTCCAGGGCGTGAAGCAGCGTCACCAGCACGCGTGCGCCCGAGGCTCCGATCGGATGCCCGAGCGCCACGGCACCGCCGTTCACGTTGACGCGGTCCCAGTCCCATCCGAGCGCCTTGCCGTCGGCCAGCGCCTGGGCGGCGAAGGCCTCGTTGGCCTCGATCAGGTCGAGATCCGCAGTCGTCCAGCCGGCCTTCTCGAGGCAA
>Ga0070695_100001825_pt1 | contig 12005 bp, 8 predicted proteins | sample KBSK1252metaG_FD_65471 | JGI IMG/M metagenome (GOLD analysis project Ga0070695, IMG submission 65471) | Corn, switchgrass and miscanthus rhizosphere microbial communities from Kellogg Biological Station, Michigan, USA - KBS K1-25-2 metaG | ecosystem: Host-associated > Plants > Roots >...
ACACACGGTGTTCCCAACGAATGCAACGCGCACCCGCACATCGACTGCAAGGGGAATATCGCGGTCGTCCACAATGGCATCATTGAGAACTCCGGTACGCTCAAGCAGGGTCTCCAGGCTCGCGGGCACAAGTTCACGTCGGAAACAGACACCGAAGTCATTGCCCACCTCATCGAAGAGGCGTTCGACGGAAATCTCGAAGACGCCGTGATCGAGGCGCTCTGGCAGATCGAGGGGACCTACGGCATCGCCGTCGTCTCGAGCGAGGACAAGAACAAGATCGTTGCGGCCAGAAAGGGAAGCCCGCTCCTCATCGGTCTGGGTGATGGCGAGTACTACGTCGCCAGCGATGTGTCGGCGATCCTCGCTCAGACGCGAGAGGTTGTCTATCTCGACGACGGCGATGTCGCGGTTCTTACGCGCGATGGCTACACGATTCTCAACCAGCGCGCACAGCAGCTCGAGCGCGGCGTCAGCAAGATCGACTGGGATCTGGACCAGATCGAGCGCGGTGGCTTCGATCATTTCATGCTCAAGGAGATCTTCGAGCAGCCGGCTACAGTCGAGAATGCGATGCGCGGGCGCCTCCTGCCGGATCTTGGCACGTCGAAGCTCGGCGGTCTCAACATGACCGACGAAGAGCTTCTCCGTTTCGACAACATCCTCATCACTGCCTGCGGCACGAGCTGGCACTCGGCGCTGATCGGTGAGCACATGCTGGAGAGCCTTGCCCGGATTCCGGTCGAAGTCGAGTACGCATCCGAGTTTCGGTATCGCAATCCTGTAGTCAGCGACAAAACGCTTTGCATTGTGATTTCGCAATCGGGAGAGACGGCGGACACGCTCGCCGCGATGCGTGAGGCGAAGTCCCGCGGCGCGCGCACGTACGGAATCGTGAACGTTGTGGGCTCAACGATTGCTCGTGAGAGCGACGGCGGCATCTACGTGCACGCCGGACCCGAGATCGGCGTCGCCTCGACCAAGGCGTTCACGAGCCAGGTGATCGCGCTCTTGCTCTTCACGCTCAAGCTCGCCCGCCTCCGCAACCTGTCGATGGTGGACGGAAAAGAGATCATCCAGGAGATGCAGGCGCTTCCCAAGAAAATTCAGGCTGTGCTGGATCGCGCGCCCGAGATCGAGAAGATCGCGGAGGAGTTCAAGAACGCGCAGAACTTCCTGTACCTGGGTCGCGGATACAGCTTCCCGACCGCGCTCGAGGGAGCACTGAAGCTCAAGGAGATCAGCTACATCCACGCCGAGGGGTATCCTGCCGCGGAGATGAAGCACGGCCCGATCGCCCTGATCGACGAGAAGATGCCGGTCGTGTTCATCACACCGCACGACTCAGTGTTCGAGAAGGTCGTCTCGAACGTGCAGGAAGTGAAGGCGCGCGGGGGACGTGTGATCGCGATCACTACGCGTGAGGAAGACATGCTGGCCGGGAAGCTGGACTACGAGTTCCGCATTCCCGAGACGAAAGACATGCTGACACCCGTGCTTGCCTCGGTGCCGCTCCAGCTTCTTGCGTACTACATCGCCGTCAAGCGAGGCGCGAACGTCGACCAGCCGCGCAACCTCGCCAAGTCGGTCACGGTGGAGTAGTACTGAGAGTTCTGCTTCAGCGGGTCTCGCGGGCGGAAGTCCGCATTGGAGAGAGAACGGCCGGCAGCATCGGGAAGGGATTTCTCCTTCTCGTCGGTTTCACGCACGGCGACACTCCCGAGAAGGTCGATTGGATGGCAGAGAAGGCTTCGGGTCTGCGGCTGTTCGGCGACGCCGAAGGGAAAATGAATCTCGGTCTCTCGGTGGTCGGCGGAGCTTTGCTAAAGAAGACGCAGTTCACTCTCTATGGCAACGCGGACAAAGGAAAGAGGCCGAGTTTTATAAGCGCCGCCCGTCCGGAAGAAGCGATCCCGCTGTACGAGCGCTTTCTCGCCGCCCTCCGCGCGCGGGGGCTACAAGTCGAAAGCGGCGAGTTCGGCGAGATGATGGATGTCGAGCTAGTGAACGACGGACCCGTAACGCTCTGGCTCGAGCGATGAGCATCTGTCGCGTCGTACTCGCCTCAGGGTCACCGCGACGGCATCAGCTGCTCAACCTGATCGGGATCGAACACGAGGTCAATCCTGCCAACATCGACGAAACGATGCGCCCGCGCGAGGCGCCGCGACGTCACGCCGAGCGGCTCGCCCGTGAGAAGGCAAGCACCATCGCCGTTCGTGACCCCGATCTCATCACCATCGGCGCCGACACCGTCGTCGTCATCAATCGCAAAGTACTTGGCAAGCCGGCCGACACGAGCGACGCCGCGCGCATGCTTGGCCTGTTGAGCGGTCGTGAGCATACGGTGATCACGGCGGTTGCGGTCGCGCGCGGCAGGAAGCTCCGATCGGCGATCGAAGAGGTGCGTGTGAAGTTCCGGCGCCTCCGCGAAGACGAGATCGAGGCGTACATCGCGACCGGCGAGCCCATGGACAAGGCTGGCGCCTACGGCATTCAGGGATTTGGGGCGACGATCGTCGAGCGCATCGAAGGAGACTATTTCGCGGTAATGGGCCTCCCTCTCGTGCGCCTGGTGGGACTCCTGCGCGATGTCGGAGTCCGCTACCGATTCGGTGAGCTGGCGACGTCAGCCGATTAGGTCGCGCGCCTGCTGCATGACGCGCCTCTCATTGTCGAACGCGAGCTGGCTCGTCGCGTCATCGATCGGCACCCAGCGCGCCTCGTTGACTTCCCAATCGTGTTCCTTCGTGTCGCCGGAGATGTAACGAAGCAGATAGAAATGCACTCGCTTGTGGAATCGCACCCTGATCCCGTGGTCGAGTCCGGCGTACCAGTACTCGATGGTCTCGAGAAGTTGTACGACCTCGCTCGCAACTCCTCCTTCCTCTCGCGCTTCCCGTACGGCCGCGACCTCGGGGTTCTCACCGGCATCGACCAATCCCTTCGGCAGTTGCCACCGGTTCTGTCCGCCCACTGCGACGATCACTACTTCGACGCTCCCCTTTTCTCCGCGAAACACGACGCCGCCAGCCGAGACCTGTTCTCTGGTCGGCACTTTGATTGTCGGCGACTTTTTCGGAGTGGAGCCGGTCGGTTTTCGAGGGGTCACGTTCCCGTCCTCCGGGCGTAGCGATCGCGCCAGAGCTGCACCTTCTCGAGGACGTGACGCGTCTCGATTCGCTTCATTCTGCCCGGTCGATTCTCCATCGTGATAGGATAATCCTCTCCGGGCTCCCCGTAAGCATCGATGATGAGATCCTGGAACCGACGATACGGTCCCGTGCGCTTCGGATTGGTGTAGCCCATCAGACTTATCGTTGGCCGGTTGAGCGCCACGCTCATGTGCAGGGGACCGGTGTCGGGGGAGAGCACGAGCGCCGACGAATCGAGAATGGACACGAGGTTCCTCAGTCCGCTTCCCAGCTCGGAGCGAGGCTTGTGCGTCGCCCGCTCGAGTACGATGCGCTCCGCGTTCAGCTCCCGCTCGGTGCGGCCGCCGACGAGGACAACCTGCATCCCGAATCTTTCGTGAAGCGCATCACTCACCTCTGCCCATCGTTCCGGGAGCCAGTCCTTCTCGGGCTTGCTCGTCGCGACGACGATCGACGCGATGGGCCGATCAATCGATGCGACGAACTCGCGCTGCCATCCCCGCTCCTGAGGCCAGGGACCCAGGTCCCACTCAACGGGATCGGGCGAGACTCCCAGCGCTGTTAGAAACTCGAAGTATTGATCCTGCACGTGCTGGATCGGATGCGCGGGGATCTTCCGGTTGGTGAACAACCAGTTCATGTCGCGGGCGCGCGCGCGGTCGAAGCCGAGTTTGATCGGTGCGTGGGTCGACGCGGTGACGATTCCCGCTTTGAAGTAGACCTGAAGGTTGATCACTAGGTCGAAGCGCTTCTTCGACATCGCCGATGCCACGTCGGTGAACGCCCGAATGCCACGGGATCGATCGAACACGACGATCTCGTCAACCGAGCGGTGGCCCCTTACGAGCGCAGCGGGTCCAGGTTGCAGGATCCAGGTGATCCGCGTTCTGGGACTCGCTCGCTTGAGAGCGTTGATCACCGGCAGCACGTGCACCGCGTCGCCGACCGCGCTCATCATCACGACGCAGACGTTGTCCGGCACTCCGCCCAGAACCGGAGCGCTCACTCCACGCTCCTCAATCGCAGATACTCTTCATCTTCCGCCGAGTAGGGGAGCTCGTGGAGATCGCGCCATTTGCGGAGAGAGCGAAACAGCCGATCGAGATTTGCTTTTGCCACAAGCGGTGACCCCGGCGAGCTGAATCGAACCCGATCGACGTCCAGTACGTGGGCGTCGAGGCCCGGGCCCTCACCAGCGGTGAGCAGGATGTTCTTGAGGTTGAGATCCTGGTGGTGCGCGCCTGCGTGCGTGAGAGCCTGGAGCAGTTTCACAATGGCGTCGAGCACCATGATTCTGTGATCGTGATCCGTGACCTTCGCCAATGCAACCGATAGATCGTGGCCGTTCGCAATCTCACGTGTCGCAACATCGGAGCGTCGAAGCATGAGATTCTTCGGGTACGACACGTACGCCAACACTTCGGGCGTGCTCACTCCGCCGGCCCGCAGGCGCAATGAGGCAAGTAGTTCCCGGTAGCCCCGCGTCGGCAACAGAAAAAGATCGCTGCTGATCTTGGCCATCCAGCCACCGCGCATGTTATGCCGCACGACGACCCGGCCGCACCCCGGAAGATTCACGGCGAACACAGGCGCGCGCCCCACCAGCGGGACGGCGTCCGGCTGCCGCTCGGCGTATTCGTAGAGCCGTTCTCCCTCGAGAACTCCGCGAATGCCTGCCGCGCAGCTTTTTGCCGCGATGGCGCGGGCGCCATTTACCTCGAAGCGCTCGTAGGAGGGAATCGTGAGCCCGACGATCATCGGGCCCTTTGTTCCGGCAGCGACCCTGGCTTTCGACCCGGAGAAGACCATCGCCGTCGCGCGTTGCTCGGGGCGCGAAGCATCAGTCCCCCCGTTTTCGGATTTGCCGCACCGATGCGATTGCGCTGAGGAGCGCCTGCGCCTTGCTGCGTGTCTCTTCCCACTCCCGCTCGGGAACTGAATCGGCGACGATGCCCGCACCCGCCTGCACCGACGCGATACCACCAGCGATGACGCACGTCCGTATCGTGATCGCCAGATCCATTCGCTTTCCACCGGCGCCGATGTACCCGATCGCACCAGCGTACGGGCCGCGCGACACGGGCTCCAGCTCGTCGATGATCTCCATCGCCCGGATCTTCGGCGCTCCCGTCATCGTGCCCGCGGGAAAAGTCGCGCGAAAGACGTCCAGCGCGGTGAGACCATCGTTCAGCTCGCCTTCCACCTGACTCACGATGTGCAGCACGTGCGAGTACTTCTCGATCTTCATGAAGTCGGTGACTTTGACCGTCCCGTACTTTGCCACTCGACCGACGTCGTTTCTGCCGAGATCGACGAGCATCACGTGTTCGGCGCGCTCCTTCTCGTCGGCGAGAAGATCGGCCGAGAGGGCTGCGTCCTCTTCTGACGTCGTGCCGCGGCGACGCGTGCCGGCAATGGGACGCAGCGTGATACGATTGTCCGACACCCGGACGAGCAGCTCGGGTGAGCTGCCGACGATTTCCACGCCGTCGAGCACGAGATGATACATGTACGGCGACGGATTGATTGCGCGAAGCGCGCGATACAGATCGGACGGCTCGAAATCGAGCGGGACATCGATTCGCCGCGACAACAATGCCTGGAAGCAGTCGCCCGCCCTGATGTATTCCTTAATGCGCTCAACGTGCTTCATGAAATCAGCGCGCTCGTACGTGGAGCGGCCTTCGACGGGGCTGGCGCTCTCCTCGGGCGAGATCGGTTTCAGCCGCGCCGGCTGTCTCAGTCGCGCGAGCACGTCGTCGAGCTCGACGACCGCGCGGTCATATCGCGAACGAAGATCGGCGTCGCTCAGAGATGATGTGACCGGAACGGACACGACCACGCGTGCCCGCCCATGGAGGTTGTCGAGAATCACCAGTGACCGGGTCAGCACGAACATGGCGTCCGGTGCTCCGAGGCCAGCTTCCGGCCGGTTGGGAAGCTTTTCGATCAGGCGGACGGTGTCGTAGCTGAAATAGCCGACGATTCCACCCCAGAACTGTCCGAGCTCCGGGACGTCAGCGGGCTGGACACCCTCGACGAGCGTTGCGAGATCGGCGAGAGGGTCAGCAGACTTTCGCGCGTTGTGCCAGCCTCGATCGGCAGTCCAGTCCTCTGTGATTCCGTTCGAAAGCCTCCAGGCGGAGCGAGGCTCCGTTCCCAGATAGCTGTATCGAGACCAGGCCTCGCCGCCTGCGGGCGCCGACTCCAGAAGAAATGCAAATGGGCCACGTCTGAGCTTCGAGAATGTGGAAACGGCAGTGTCGGTGTCGAGAAGGATGTCCTTCCATACCGGCACCAGCGTCGCCGTGGACGCTCTCCGCTTGAAGTCGTCGAAGCTCATCGTGTCACCGTGGTGATTGATGCCGCAATTCCTTTCCCGCCCGCTCGACCAGCAACTAGTTTTCCTCCATGAAGCTTCGCCGATTTTCCGAGTTCTCTGTGACTCCCATCAAGCTTCGCCGCTTTTCCACGTTATGGTTGATCATCGTCACACACACACTCGGCGCGCAGCAGATCTGGAACGATCCTCGGACCATGGACCTTGTCACCCGCGCCACCGAGCGAAGGGCCAGCCAGATCGCCGACACCGCGCTCGCGGATTATAAGGCGACCGCGCATGGCTACGTGACATTCCTCGCACAATTTGGAGAGGGATTTCCCGAGCCGCCAAAAATCGTGAAGGCCGACGAGCTGGGTTTGGAAGTCTACTGGCGGGCTCCCGATCTGAGCAAGCAGCGCATCATGGGGCGTCGCGATACGCTGCTCCTGCCAACCGACATCAACTATCATCGCGATCACCTCGGCATCGTTCAGAACAACTTCAGGAACATCATCAGGATTGGCGAGGGCGACGAGGTCAAGGACGTTCCCCACCCGCTGTCGCCGGCGGGCCTCGAGGCATACGACTTCGCCATTCACGACTCACTTCAGATTCGACTCGGCGCCCGCGTGCTCGATGTCTATGAGGTGAAAGTGCGTCCGAAGGACGATCGTCAGCCGCGCGCTGTCGGTGCCGTCTTCATCGATCGCGAGACGGGCGAGGTCGTTCGCATGGCTTTCAGCTTCACGCGTGCCGCGCTGATGGACAAGGAGCTGGAAGATGTCTCGGTCGTGCTCGAGAACGCGTTGATCGAAGGGCGATTCTGGCTGCCCCGGCGACAGGAGATCGAAATTCGGCGTACCGGCTCGTGGCTCGACTATCCCGCGCGCGGGATCATCCGCGGCCGCTGGGAGATCTGTTGCTACGAGGTCAACAAGGGGATTCCGGTGAGCTACTTCACTGGGCCCGAAATCGTGATGGCGCCCCCAGCGGAGCGAGCCCAGAATCCCTTTCCCTTCACCGGCCACGTCCTGGATTCTCTGCCTCCGGATGTGAGGGCGGTCACGGACGAAGACGTCCAGAAAGTCCAGGAGGAGGCGCGCGCACTCGTCCGATCCCAGGCGTTGCGGCGCAGCCGCAGCTTTGCGTTTTCGGCGGGACACATCTCGGACATTGCGCGATTCAATCGCGTCGAGGGTCTGGCTTTAGGCGCCGGGCTCCTTCAAAGAATCGGAGGTGGGTTCGCCGTCGGAGCGTCAGGCCGTTACGGTTTCAGCGACAAGGAAGGGAAGGGACGTGGCGCGCTAGAGTACCATACGGGCGCGGGATCATCTCTCGTGCTCGCGGGGGATAGGGAATACCGCGACGTGAGCGACGAACAGGAGACTTCGCTCGTGCGGAATACAATTGCGGCCCAGGAGTTCGGCAGCGATTACACCGACACTTACGACGCGCGCTCTGTATCGCTTTCCGGATCGCTCGCGCGACTGGGATGGCGTCCGTCGTTCGATCTTGCTTTCGAGCAGCACGAGCCACTGGCGGTTCACGCTCGTCCCGCAAATGGCAGCTTCCAGCCCACGATACCGGCACTTGCTCTTCATGAGACTCGGCTCACGGTTGGGCTGGATAGATCGACGAGCCTCACTTTCGGTGGCTTCGAGCTCGGGACTCACCTTTCGGTGAGTGGGATCCGCCGGGCAGGCAGCGCTGCATTGGCATCCGGCGATCTTCTGCGACCGTCCCTGTCTTTCGATCTTCAGAAGCCCTTCGGGTCCAGCCGGCTTCTCTTTCATACCGTCGCGGCAGCAGTCTTTTCGGGCGACACAGTGCCCGCGCAACACCTGGTCTATCTCGGTGGACCGACCACTGGGCCCGGCTACGACTTTCATGAATTCGTCGGACGTGCCGGAGTGAGCCAGAGGATCGAGTACCGATTTCTGGCGCCCTTTGTCCCGATTCCACTGGGCAGGTTCGGCAGCGTGCCGGGGACGATCACCCTGGCACCATTCGCGACGGTTGTGTGGATCGACCGATCCGCTGCCTTCAAGACGACCAGGCAGGGCTGGTACCCATCAATCGGGCTTGGCGCGCTTACGATCTTCGATGTCCTCCGGCTCGACGTCGCGCGTGGTCTGCGCGACGGACGGTGGACCTTCTCCGCCGACGTCGGACGCGATTTCTGGAGCGTTCTCTAGCAGTCAGAAGAGCCATCTCAGGGGTCGTTATTGAACGACGTGTTCGTCGTCCTCTATACGGGGGATTACCCGGAAGACCCGGGATTGGGGACCTCCTTTCGACCCACGTCAGCAGCTAAGGCATACATGCGCTCATCTCTCGAATTTCGCCGGGCCTCTCTGGTCCTTGCGAGCCTCACCATACTGGCTGGTTGCGCCACGGCCACGAGGCGTGCCGCAGTCACCAGCGCAGTGCCGACTTCGGGATCCGCGCAGCCTGGCCAGTCACCGCTCCCAAAGGACGCGCTTGCACGCGCGCAGAGCGCATATGATGCCGGCGATTATCCCGCGGCGGGTGCTTTGTTCGAGGCGATCGTCGTACAGGATCCTTCGCCGCCTTCTATCGCGGTTTTCCGCCTCGCGACTCTCCGCTCGTGGGACAACCAGTTCGATGAGGCCATAGGCCTGTACCGCCGCTACATAGTCATGGAGCCGCGCGACGCCGAAGGACGTCTGGCGCTCGCTCGCACACTCGGTTGGCAGGGACAGTACGCTTCGGCGATCGCGATCTACGATTCGCTCATCGCCAGCAAACAGCGCTCACGCGATGCCGTGATCGGTCGAGCGCAAACGCTCGCCTGGTCAGGTCGGCTGACCGAGTCGCTTGCGGCGTACAAGGGATGGCTCCGTGACAATCCAAACGACCGGAATGCATCGATCGACTACGCCCGCGCCCTCGCCTGGAACGGTCAGTACGACGAAGCAGAAGCTATGTACACGCAACTGGCCGTGACCGGCAACGCCGCTGCACGAAAGGGTTTGGCGCGCGTGATTGGGTGGAGGGGCGAGCTGGATCGGAGTGAGCAGACTTGGCGGAAGGTTCTCGAAACGGACCCTCGAGACCCCGAGGCACTGACCGGGCTCGCGCAAGTTCTCTCCTGGCAGGGCCGTCAGACGGACGCCGAATCGGCGCTTCAGCTCGCGCTGCGGGCGAATCCGGCCTACGGTGATGCGCGCACGTTACTTCGATGGGTGCAAGCCGATCTGAGGCCGAGCGCGAGTGTGTCCGCAGTCACGATCAATGACAGCGACCACAATCGCTCGACGGTGCTTGCTGTCGACTATCTCGCCCGCGCCTGGTGGAACGGCGCCATTGGAGGGAGATACAGCGATCGCAGCGCAAATTTCGCCGCGATCGATTCGCGCGCGGACGCTGTCAATGTGTTCGCCCGCTGGCAGCCCGGCACCAGCTCATGGCAGATTCGCGCAGATGGTGGAGTCACCAGACATTCATCCTCGTTGCTTCCAACGACGAATCCCCCACGCACGATCGGCAACGGTGCGGTCCGCCTGACGGGGAACGTTGGACGCTCGCTAACTGTCGGAATCAGTGGCTCACGCGCACCATTCGACGAGACGGCCCTGCTGATCGCCAACGGTGTCGTCAGCTCGGATGTTGCTGGTGAGGCCACGCTTGCTCTGCCCTCGCAGTTCACGCTATCGGGCGCGGCAAGCCACGCCCGAATGACGGGGGGCACACGCGAGAATGCACGAAATGCGTTCTCGTCGACACTGCGGTGGACCTACAGCCGAAATTGGAGCCTCGCCATCGGGGGACGTCAGTTCGGATACGATACGACGTCGACGGATGGCTACTTCGCGCCTAAGCGTTATACGCTATCTGAGGCGAGTGGTCGCGGACGCATCGGCGGGCAACTGGGTTGGAATGCAGATGCAGATGTAGGACTCGGTCGCCAGAGCATCGAGTTTTTCGGCTCAAACGCGGGCTCGCGTCTGGCCGAGCGCGCCGCGATGTCGCTGGGATATCGCTTTGATCCCGCGCACGAAGTCAGCGCTGCCGGAGCCTGGGCGAACGTAGCCGGCCCGGGGCAGACGGGCAGCGAGTACAAGTGGTACACGTTTTCTCTCCGCGCCAGGGTGGGGTTTTAGCGTAGGAGGTCGTGTCCTCTGAGGGCAACGCTCAGTTCATGATCGTTGACGTTCATGGGCATTTACTTACGACTACCGGCTGGGCGCTGTGGGCGGGTCGGCCAGGGACGGCTGCGGGCGGGCTGTTTGGGTAAGCGCGAGCCGGCGCAGGGGGAATACGAATAGTGAGGCGGACCCCAACCCCCAACCCTGGAATTGTGTCCCCTTGAATAGTGTCCCACCGAGGAACAGCTAGCACGCAGCCCCAGGCCGGCTCGGCTCAAAGCCCCCGGCCGGTAGTCATATTTGCAGTTCCCCTCCAGTTCCCCTGCTCGTCACTTACCGTGCGGTGGGATGTTCAGGAATCCCCGCGAAAGTCCGCTGCATCGCCCCGAATACAGGCTTGATCTCGGCATGCCACTGTGGAGTCTCCCATGGCGGCCAGCTCCACGTCTCAGGCTCGCCGAATTTCGATGATCCGGTGCCGCGAGGGAGATAGTCGCCTCCTGAGCGCGGGTTGGATGGATCGTAGCTCTCGACGACGAATCGGAATCCATCCGTCGTTGCGCCCGAGACCCTTCCCGTGGAAGTATTGCCGGCCAACACGCTCCGTGCCGAAGGATCTACGAGCTGAAGCATTCCCCATGGGAGTCGCACCTCGATTACTCCCGTTCTCGCGTCGGCGAACCAATCAGCCAGCGAATTGTCAGCTTCGCGGGCGTAGAGCAGTCGATTGCGATTGTAACTGATGGCCGGGTAGATGGTGCCGTCTCGGCCGATCTTCCGCCTGTTCGGGACCACCACGAGAGAATCCCACTGCCCAAGATCGTTAGCGACGATCCGCACTGCCGGATTGTAGACATACTGAACGGCCAGCGGCTTACTGCCCGGGATCACAACCGGACGATACGGATTGTACGGATGATCGACGAGCAGCTGGCTCGCCTGCGGTCCCTCGAGATCGAGCACGAACTCGAGCCCGACTGGAGTACGCGTGCCCGTGTTCGGTAGTTGCTTGTCGCCGAGATCAGGACGGTAGGTGTCGATCCCGATCTGATAGTGGGCATGAGCCCAGTCGATTTGCCCGACGTCGAGGCGGAGGTAAACGTAGGCCTCATCTTGGGCAACCCGCAGCGATCTGAGCTGAAGGGCCGCCGGCACCGTCGAGCGAGACTCCGTCGCGCGATATAACACCGGTCGTCTGCGCCAATCAGAGCTGTCACCGTCGATCGTGATTGTCGAGCCTTTGCTCCCTGCGCGCATCGCCACGACGCCGTAATGCTCCTCGGCGTCGAGCGGATTGAGCCAGAGCCTTTTCCGTTCAGGTGGATACTCGAAGTCGGACACGATCCAGTTCTTCTTGAACCATTCGTCGATGAGCGCGAAGAGGCCGGCTCCCGCCGCTCCGGAGGCATATATATCCCG
>Ga0070695_100001827_pt1 | contig 12000 bp, 8 predicted proteins | sample KBSK1252metaG_FD_65471 | JGI IMG/M metagenome (GOLD analysis project Ga0070695, IMG submission 65471) | Corn, switchgrass and miscanthus rhizosphere microbial communities from Kellogg Biological Station, Michigan, USA - KBS K1-25-2 metaG | ecosystem: Host-associated > Plants > Roots >...
GGCTCGCGTCGCGCCACCGCGGGTTCCGAGTATCCGAATCAGGCCGCCGCGTGCCTGATGTATGCCCTCGTGGCCTGGGCCAGCCTGGCGCAGCGCGCGCGCGCCTGGACAGCGGCCGGCGTCTCGGCGCTGCTCGGCCTCGGCTTGCTGTTCACGTACTCGCGCGGTGCGCTGGTCGCCACGCTGCTGGGGTTGCTCGCGGCCTGGCTCGTCGCCCGCGCGTCGTCGGGCGGCCTGGCGCGCGGGCCGTTGCTCGCCCTCCTGGCGCTGGCCGTGACGGCGGCGGGCTTTGCCGCCTCGCGCGAGGTGTTTCGACTGCGCCTCGCGAGCGAGGGAACGGAGGCGTGGTACGGGGCACGCTACGAGCCCGAGGATGCGAGGCTCACGCTGGCGCCGCGCGAGGCGCGGCGCCTGAGGGTGCGCGTCACGAACACGGGAAAGAAGACCTGGACGCGCCAGGAGGCCTTCCACCTCTCGTATCACTGGTATCACCCGGAGCGGCGCCGGCTTCAGGACGGAGGCCGCACCAGGCTGCCGACGGACCTCCCGCCCGGCGAGAGTGTCTGGCTCGAGCCGGAGGTCGTTGCTCCGGACTTGCCGGGCCGCTACCGCCTGGTGTGGGACATGGTCCATGAAGACACGACCTGGTTCAGCGGCCAAGGCGTGCGTCCCGCGATTGCCGACGCGCTCGTCGGGTCCCTCGGCTCGGCCGAGCCGCTCCCCGCCGACCGGCGCGAGCCACCTCCGGCGGCGATGGGCTGGCGGCCGGGCCGGGCCGAGCTGTGGCGGATCGCAATCGCGATCTGGGCCGCTCATCCGGTCCTAGGAGTCGGCCCCGACAACTTCCGCTGGCTCTACGGGCGGTTTGCCGGAGAGCCCTTCTGGGACAACCGGGTCTTCGCCAACAGCACGCTGCTCGAGGCCGCGGCAACGACCGGCAGCCTCGGGGCTGCGGCGCTCGCGCTGACGCTGGGCGCCTGCCTGGTGGTGTCGTACCGCCGGTTCCGGGCGGTGCCGTCGGCCGCTCGGCTCGCCTGCTTCGGCCTCAGCGCCGCGATCCTCGTCCACGGGCTCGTGGACTACCTGCTGGCCTTCACGGGCCACTACCTGTTCTTGGGGTTTCTGATCGGAGGGATCGCCACCGGCGCGGATCGGACCTGACCTGACCGGGGTCGGCCTCAGGATACCCGCCAGAGCCGGGAGGCATCCTTGAGTCAGGAGCTGGCGCTTCAGGGCCGTGACACCGAGACCGCGCTGCTCTCCGTCCTCAAGGGACTCGAGATCCAGAAGACACTCGCGGGCGAACCGGTGCTCGCGGCGCTGCGGCGCTACCCGCCTCAGCCGGCGCGGTTTGCGGAGTTCCCGCCCGACCTCCATCCCAAGCTCGTGGCGGCCCTGCGCGGCCGCGGTTACGAGCACCTGTACGTCCACCAGCGAAAGGCCTACGACGCGGCACGAGCTGGCCTCAGCACGGTGGTCGTCACGCCGACGGCGTCCGGCAAGAGCCTTTGCTACAACCTGCCGGTCCTCGACCGGATCCTGAAGGATCCCGGTGCGCGCGCGTTGTACCTGTTCCCGACGAAGGCGCTGGCGCAGGACCAGCTCGCGTTCCTGACCTCCACGATCGACGCGTTGGAGGCCGACATCGCCACCTTCACCTACGACGGCGACACGCCGCAGGACGCGCGCAAGTCGATCCGCTCGCGCGCCCACATCGTGGTCACCAACCCCGACATGCTGCACAAGGGCATCCTGCCGCACCACACCAAGTGGGTGAAGCTGTTCGAGAACCTGCGCTACGTCGTGATCGACGAGCTGCACATGAGCCGGGGCGTGTACGGCTCGCACGTCGCGAACGTGCTGCGGCGCGTGCATCGGCTGTGCCGCTTCTACGGTTCCGAGCCGCAGTTTCTCGCCAGCTCCGCGACCATCGGCAACCCGAAACAGCTGGCCGAGGCGCTGACGGGCCGCGAGATGACGCTGATCGAGGAGAGCGGCGCGCCGCGCGGCGAGCGCTACTTCGCGATCTACAACCCGCCCGTGGTCAACCGCCAGCTCGGGATCCGCCGCTCGGCGCTCAACTGCGCGAAGGACGTGGCGCTGTCGTTCCTGCAGAAGGGGCTGCAGGCGATCGTGTTCGCGCCCTCCCGGCTCGCGACCGAGCTGCTCGTGACGTATTTGAAGGACGCGCTCGAGACGAAGCCCGGCTCCGAGGGCGTGATCCGCGGCTACCGCGGCGGATACCTGCCGCTGCTGCGGCGCGAGATCGAGCGCGGGCTGCGCGAGGGCAGCGTGCTGGGCGTCGTCTCGACCAACGCGCTCGAGCTGGGGATCGACATCGGCGGCCTGGATGTCGCGGTGATCGCCGGCTATCCGGGCAGCGTGGCCTCGACGTGGCAGCAAGCCGGCCGCGCGGGGCGGCGCAACGGCACGTCGGTCGCGGTCCTGATCGCGAACTCGACACCCCTGAACCAGTTCATCGCCAAGAACCCCGACTACTTCTTCGGCGCGCCGGTCGAGCAGGGCCGCATCAACCCCGACAACCTGCACATCCTGCTCAGCCACATCAAGTGCGCGGCCTTCGAGCTGCCGTTCACCTCCGACGAGCGTTTCGGCGGCGAGAGCCTGCCGGAGATCCTGCGCTTCCTGGAGGACGAGAAGCTGTTGCACCGCTCCGGCGAGCGTTGGCACTGGACCAGCGAGAGCTATCCGGCCGACGCCGTCAGCCTGCGCAGCGTCAGCTCCGACAACTTCGTGGTGCAGGACGTGACGCGCGAGCCGCGCATCATCGCCGAGGTCGACTTCGACTCGGCCCCGAGCATGGTGCACGAGAAGGCGATCTACATCCTCGAAGGCAAGAGCTACTTCGTGGAGAAGTACGACCATGCGGAGCGACGCGTGCACGTGCGCGAGGCCGAGGTCGACTACTACACGGATGCGATCACGTACACGAAGGTGCGCATCCTCGACCGCTTCGAGGAGCAGCCGGTGTGGCACGCGCGCCGGAGCCACGGTGAAGTCCACGTCACGTCGCAGGTGGTGGGCTTCAAGAAGCTGAAGTTCTACAGCAACGAGAACGTCGGCGCGGGCGAGCTGCAGATGCCCGAGAACGAGATGCACACGACCGCCTACTGGCTCACGGTGCCCCGTGAGCTGATGCGGCAGCTGCCGTTCTCGTACGAGGAGCGGCGCGACGGCATCGTGGCGCTGTCGTACACGCTCGGCCACGTCGCGGCCTTCTTCCTGATGTGCGATCGCCGTGACCTCGGCGTTGCCCTCGGCGACAACGGCCAGGGCGAGGCCCGAATCGAGCGAGGGCTGCTCCGCGTGGGACGCGGCCGCGCCGAGACAGACCCCGAGCGCACGGCCGCAGCGGACGATTACGAGCCGCACGTCTTCTTGTACGACGCGTATCCGGGTGGGATCGGGCTCTCGGAGCCGCTCTACCGCATGCACGAGCGGCTGCTGCGGCAGAGCCTCGAGTTGATCCAGGCCTGCGGCTGCAGCGACGGCTGCCCCTCGTGCGTCGGTCCGGCGGGCGAGACCTCTAGCCGCGGCAAGGAAGTCGCGCTGGCGGTGCTGGGAGCGATCCTCGGTTGAACCTGCGCGACCGGCTCGAGCGCATGCGCCGCGAGCCGCCGCCGGGACTCGAAGCCCTGCCCGCCCTCGAGCGCGAGGTGGTCGGCGACTCGGGCGAAGGCCTGTCGCTGAAGCAGCGCCTGGAGCGGCTGGTCGGCGCGGCGACGTCGCCCGCGCAGCGCCGCCCGCGCGCCGCTCTGGAGGCGGTGGCGCCGGGCCGCGTCGTGTCGACCGAGCGCGGCGAGTTCTACATGCTGGAGCACGCGCTGCACGTGGATCGGTTCCACGGGGACGTGCCGATGGCGCGGCTGCGCGCGTTGCCGCGGGAATCGCTCGAGATCCTGATGGGCGAGCCGGCCTTCGCGAGCCTGGACGCCGCGCGCACGGTATTCCTCGACACCGAGACCACCGGGCTGGCCGGCGGCGCGGGCACGGCCGCGTTCCTGATCGGCACCGGCTTCCTCGACGGCGATCGCTTCGTGGTGCGCCAGTACTTCATGCGCGACTACAACGAAGAGGCCGCGATGCTGGAAGCCTTGTCGCACGCGCTCCAGGGCTTCGAGCACGTCGTGACGTACAACGGCAGGATGTTCGACATGCCGCTCCTGGAGGCGCGCTTCCGCCTGAACCGAGTGCGCTCCCCGCTCGCGCCTTTGGCGCACCTCGACCTGCTGCACCCGGCGCGGCGGCTCTGGAAGCTGCGCCTGGAGTCGTGCCGGCTGCAGTCGCTGGAGAGCGCGCTCCTGGGTGTCACGCGCCGCGGCGACATCCCCGGCGAGGAGATCCCGCGCGCGTACTTCCGCTACGTGCGCAGCCGCGACCCCGCCGCGGTGGGGAGGATCTTCGAGCACAACCGCGTCGACATCGTCTCGCTGGCCGCGCTGCTGACGCTCGCCTGCCAGTGGATCGACGAGACGCGCGCCGAGGACGCGCGCGACGTGTTCAGCCTGGCGAAGGTCCTGGAACGCGCGCAGCGCTACGAGCGCTCGCAGGCCGAGTACCGGCGGGCGCTCAGGCTGGACCCGGGGCCGCTGCGCGCACCCGCGTTGATGCGGCTGGCGGCGCACGCCAAGCGCGACGGCGACGCGGCGGGCGCCGCGCTGCTGTGGGAAGAGGCGGCGGGGGCGGGCGACTGCGCGGCGTTTCGCGAGCTGGCGATCCACCACGAGCGGCGGCGGCGCGACGCGGCCGCGGCGCTACGGGTGGTCGAGGCTGCGCTCGCGGCGCTCCGCGGGCGCGAGCGGCCCTGCTGCCGCCGCGCCTGCCGCGAGTTCGAGCGGCGGCGGCTGCGCCTGTTCGCGCGGCTGCGGCGTACGCCCGAGCCTCAAGCCTCCTTGCGCTGAAGGAACTCCACGATCTCGTGGATCACGACCGGCTTGATGAAGACCGCCATGCCGCGGCGCTCGGCGGATTCGAGCAGCGGCGAATGGGTGTAGCCGGTCAGCAGAGCGATCTTCATGCCGGGCGACTTCTCGCGCAGCGCCGAGGCGAGCGCCATGCCGTCCTGGCCCGGCATCACCAGGTCCAGCAGCGCCGCGTCGAAGCCCCCCGCGGCGACGCGTTCGATCGCCTGCACCGGATCGCGGATCGTCTCGATCGTGAAACCGCTGCGCAGCAGCGCGCGCGACAACATGGTCGCGACCTCCGCGTCGTCGTCCACGATCAGCACGCGCTGGGGCATCGACGCCAACTATAAGCAGATAAACTCCGCGCGCCATGGAGCCGGCGCGGGATCCGAGGGCGCCGCGCGCGGCGGCGCTCGACGCCGTCGGTCTGTCGCTGATCGCGCTCGCGCTCTTCGACTACCTGCGTCCGTCGCTGCTGCTGCTCGACACCGTGATGGCGGGCGGCGACACGCCGTGCCACTATCCGACGGCCGCATTCTTGCGCGAGCAGCTGCTGCCGCGGTTCCGAGTGCACGGCTGGTATCCGGGCGCGTACCTCGGCCACCCGCTGCTGCTCTACTACTTTCCGCTGCCGTTCCTGGTGATGGCAGCACTGGAGCCGTTCGTCGGCCTGGCCGTCGCGTTCAAGCTCGGCACCGCGTTCGGCGTGTTCGCGCTGCCGGCGTGCGCCTACGCGTGCTTCCGACTGATGGGCTTTCGGTTCCCCGCGCCGCTCCTGGGAGCGGGCGCGGCGTTCGCCTTCCTGCTCGTGGAGGAGAACCCGATCTGGGGCGGCACGCTCGCGAGCACGCTCGCCGGAGAGTTCTCGTACACCTATGGAGCCTGTCTCGCGCTGCTGTTCCTGGGCGTCGCGTACCGCAGCTATGCCAGGGGGGAGCCGCCGTGGCGGGCGGCACTGCTGCTCGGGCTGACAGGTCTCGCGCATGGGTACGCGGTGCTGTGGGGCGGGCTCGCGAGCACTTTCTTCCTGTACGGCTCGCGCCGTCCCGCGCGCACGCTCGGCTGGCTCGCGTGCGTCGCGCTCGCCTCGGCCGGTCTGATCGCCTTCTGGCTGCTGCCGCTGCTCGTGGACTGGCGCTGGACGACGCCGTTCAACGACGCCTGGATCACCGTCGAGGCGAAGAACCTGCTCCCGCCGGCGGTGCTGCCGCTGTTTGGCTTCGGCGCGATCGGCCTCGCGGGCACGCTGCTCCTGGGGAGGCGCGCCGGCGGGGCGGACCGGCGCCTGCTGTTCCTCGGCCACGCTGCGCTGGTGGGGCTCGCGCTGGCCGCGGCGGCGCCGCGCCTGGGCGTGATCGACGTGCGGCTGCTCCCCTTCGCGCAGCTCGCGCTCGCGCTGCTCGGCGCCGCGGCAATCGGCCTTCCGCTCGCGCGGCTGCGGCATGCCGCGCCGGCGGGCCTGGGGGCCCTGCTGCTGCTGATCGCGTACGCGGACTCGCGCGCGCACGTGCTGCGCTACTGGGCGGAGTACGACTATTCTGGGCTTCAGGCGAAGCCGCTTTGGAGTGCGTGGCGCTCGCTGACGGAGCGCCTGCGCGGCGGCGTCGCGGATCCGCGCGTGGCGGTGGAGTACTCGAGCGAGCACGAGCGGGCCGGCTCGATCCGGATGTACGAGACGCTGCCGTTCTTCTCGGGGCGCTCGACGCTCGAAGGCGTGTACAACCAGGCGAGCCTCAACACCCACGCTGTCTACTACCTGGCCTCGGAGCTGGGCGAGCGCTCGCCCAACCCGTTCAAGAGCGTCGAGTTCTCGAGCTTCGACAGCGACGCGGCGCTCGCTCACCTGCGTCTGTTCGCGGCCGACACCATCGTGGCGTTGTCGCCGAAGCTCCAGCGCGCGCTGGACGCCCGCGACGACGTGCGCCGTCTCGACGCGCCGCGGCCCTACGCTCTCTATCGACTGATCGACCGGCCGCGCTACGTGGAGCCGCTCGCGTGCGCGCCCGTCCGCTCGCCGGAGTCCGGCTGGCGCGCGCGCGCGCAGCGCTGGTTTGCGCGCCTTCCGCTACCGTGCGCTCCGCTGGTGTTCAGCGACGAGGACGCGGACTTCGAGCCGGAGCCCGACGAGTGGCTCGCTCCGCCCGAGCGCCGCCTGCCCGGCGGCGTGAGCGTGGAGGAGCGTCTCGAGCCCGAAGCCATCCGCATCGTGACGAGCCGAGTCGGACACCCGTTGCTGGTGAAGGTCTCATGGCATCCCCGCTGGCGTGCCGTCGGGGCTTCGGGCCCCTATCGCGTGTCGCCGGCGCTCATGCTGATCGTGCCCCGGCAGCCCGAGGTGACGCTGCGCTACGAGTCGAACTGGGCCGACGTGGCGGGGCGCGCGCTCTCGATCGCGGCCGCGATGCTGCTCGCCGCCGGGCTGATGGGCCGGCTGCGCTGGACGACGCTGCCCGAGCGCGCCGGGGCGCTGCCGCTCCCGATCCGGTTGTTGCTGGCGGACGGAGAGCGTCCGGCTCGGCGCTGGGGCGGCGTGATCCCGGCCGCGCTGCTGCTCGCGCTGTTCGGAGCGCGGCTGCTGCCCGACGCCGCGGCGGCCTCGCGCGCCGGCGAAGGCGAGCGGCTGGCGGCCCGCGCCCGCGAGGCATCCAAAGCCGGCCGCCAGCCGGACGCGGCGGAGTATGCGCGACATGCTCTCGCGCGTCTGCCCGCGTCGCCGGAGCGCGATGCGCTCGCCTGCCTGCGCGGCGAGGCGCTGCTGGCGGCCGGTCGGCCCGAGCAGGCGCGCGAGGTCTTCACGTCGCTGCTGCGCGGCAACACGGCGGGCGCGCTGGCCGAGCGCGCGCGTCGCGGCCTGGCGGCGGCCGAAACTGCGGCGCGCTAGAATCCACCGGCAGATGCGCGGCCCGGCTGTCTGTTTGCTCGCAGCGACAGTGGTGCTGGGCGCGTCCGGCTGCGAGCATCGCTTCGAAACCTACGTGGCCGAGCTGGACGGCGCGCTCGAGGGCGTGACCACCAGCATGCGCGGGCGCGCGATCGTGCTGCTGAGCCGCGAGGCCGACCGCACGGAGATCACGCTCAGCGTGTCGGGCGTTACGAGCACGATCACTGGGGCCTACGTCCGCCGCGCCCCGCGCGGCCAGACCGGCCCGCCGGTCTACACGCTCTGGGAAGCCGGACAGGGCGCCTTCGACAACGAGAACGCGATCCTACGCGTCTGGGACGCGCACGCGCCGCCGGGCGGGGTCGCGTTCGACCAGACGATGCTGAGCGAGCTGCGCGCCGGCAACCTGTACGTGAACATCCAGACGCGCGCGCGTCCTTCGGGAGAGGTGCGAGGGCAGGTGCTGCCCGAATAGCCGGACGGTCCTTGACCGCGTGCTATCCTCTTCGCAGTCAATGATTCGATCCGCCGCAATCCTGGGTATCAGCTGCGCGCTCGCCTCGCTCGGCTGCGCCTCGCAGAGAGACGAGCAACCGTTCGCCGCATCGCCGGCGCAAACCGCGGCGCCCGCCGCTTCCGGCCAGGTGCGCTCGGCGAGCGGAGGCGCCGCGCAAGCCGCACTGACGGTCACCAACGGTGAGACCGATCAGGCGATCAGCGGAGCTCAAGTGACTGTCTCGGGGCGGCCGTTTTCGAGCGACGCCTCCGGTCAGTTCGCGGCCCCCGAGCCGGTGCTGCCGGACGCCCCGGTGGAGATCGTGGCGAGCGGCTTCATCAAGCGCGAGACGCTCACCCGCACGGACACGCGCTTCTCGTTGTGGCCGGATCGCGGAGGCTTCCCGGTCGGCTTCACCCAGGAGCTGGTGTATCACCCGACCTTCACGCAAGACGGCAAGCTCAGCCGACCGAACGCGGGCGTCTTCATCGTCTTCTCTCCGGAGGTCGACGCCGAGGGCCAGGCCGCAATGCGCGATGCCGCGGGGCTGCTGACCGCGGCCAGCGGCGGCCGCATCCCGTTCAGCGTCGGCGCCGCTCCGCCCGGCGCGCCGACGATCACCGTGAAGATCGATCCCGGCAACGCCTTCTTCGCGCAGAACCCGGGCGCCGCCGCGTTCGCGGCCGTCCCGTTCGTCGGCAACGTGTTGGGCGCGTCCAATGGAACGCTCAGCTTCAAGGACAACGCCGTCAGCCACATCAAGGCGCTCGCCGCGCACGAGCTCGGCCATCACTACGGCATGGGTCATCCCGCGAGCATGCCCGCGATGATGAACGCGGCGGTGGACCCCAACCGCTCCGACTACACCGAGGCGGAAAAAGGCGCCATCAAGCTGATGGCGCAGCGCCGGCCCGGCAACGCGTTCCCGGACAACGACCGGGCCGTGGTCGCCGCGAACCATCACCGCGGCGTGGCTGTGTTCGCCTGCGAGATCGCTCGCTAAACCTCCGAGACGCCGAGCGCGCGCAGCCGGGCGCGCAAGTCCGATTCAGCCACGCGGTGTCGCGCGAGTTCCGTCTCGCCGAGCAGCAGCACGGGGATCTCGTGCGCGTAACGTTCGAGCAGCGCCGGATCGTCGGCGATGTTCCGCTCGACCAGCTCGAGCGAAAACTCGCCTCGCAGCCGTTCGACGACCGTGTGCATCTCGCGGCACAGCCCGCAGCCCGGGCGGCTCAGCAGCAGGAGCGTGCGGCCCACGGCTAGCGGCGCTCGCGCCCTTTTTCGCCGCGCACCGCGACGGCTCCGCGCCGTAGCGTCAGAAGGCCGGCGGCGACGACCACGGACACGATGCAGAGCTGCACCAAGAGCACGGTCAGGTCCGGATGGATGCCGAGCCAGGGCAGCGACGGCACCGGCACCGGCCGCGGCCGCAGGTAGCCCGCGGTGACGAGATCGTAGATCCCCGATCCCGCGAACGACACGGCCAATCCCAGCAACAGCAGGCTCGAGACTGCGAGGAACGGCGCGATCGGCAGGCGCAACACGGTCCGGTTCAGGCCGAAGGCGAGGGCGGCCACGCACAGCAGTCCGGCGGCGGCTCCGCTCCACACCTCGGCCGAATGGCCCTTGGAGTCGAGCAGCAGCGCCTCGGTGAAGAGCGCCGTCTCGGCGACCTCTCGGTAGGCAGCCAGGAACGACAGGCCCGTCAACACCAGCAGATTGCGGCTGTCGAGGCCCTTCTGCACGCGCTCCTGCAGGTAAGCCGTCCAGCGTCGGGACTCGGCCTTCGAGATGAGCCAGAAGCTGACGTAGAAAAGCACCGTTGCGGCGAGCAACGCGACGCCGGCCTCCATCAGCTCGCGCTGCGCGGCCCCGAAGTCGACCAGCCGCAGCAAGATCCAGAACGTGAGCAGTCCCGCCGGGAACGCCAGCAGCCACCCGGCGTGGATGTAGAGCGCGGCGCGCGGGCGGCCCAGGCGGGCCACGCCCGCGAGGAGCGCCCCGATCAGCAGCGCGGCCTCGAGGCCCTCGCGCAGGTAGATGACCGCCGCGGCGACGAACGGCAGCAGCGGCTGCGACTCGCCGCCGATCGCGACGAGCTGCGCGTCCAGCAGGCGCGCCTGCTCACGCGCGCGCGCGACATCGCCTCGCAGCAGCTCGGCGCGCAGCGCCTGGAACGACGACTCCACCGCGCGCGTGGCCGCGGCGTCGCGCACGCGCAGCAACGGCTCCGCCGGCTCGAAGCCCTGCAGGTACGCGTCGAGCACCCGGCCGTCCGCATCGCCGGCGCGGCCCGCCGCGAGCAGCTGCATGGCCTCGCCCAGCAGGGCGCGCGCGCGCGCGAGGTCGGCGCCCGCCGCGGGCTCGGCGTAGGGCGCGAGCGTGCGTGCCCACGCCAGCCGCGCCGCCGCGCCCGGCTCCGGACCGAAACCCTCGCGGAGCTCGCGGTCGGAGCGTCCCGCAAGATCGACCAGGCTGACCGGCTGCGGGCCGTCGGCGCGCTCGCCCATGTGGCCCAGGCGTAGCACGTAGAAGGCGAGGTCCCAGCGCTCCTGCGGCTGCAGCTCGAACGCCGGCATCGCGGTCCTCGGCACGCCGAACGTCAGCGCGTTGTAGACACGATAGGGCGACAAGTCCGGGAGACGCTTCGGGTCCTCGAAGCTCGCGGGATGCGGGTCGAGCTCCGCGGCGCGCGCGCCGTCACCTCTGCCGGCGGGGCCATGGCAGATCGCGCAGCCCTCCGCGTAGAGCGCCTCGCCGCGCGAGAGCGAGGGACGCTGCAGCGGGCGCGTCTCGAGCTCGAAACGCGAGACGGCCAGGTCGTGCGCCTCGCGGCAGGCGCGGGCGACCTCGTCCGGCGCGGCGATTCGTGCGACGAGCGATTCGATGCGCAACAGCGCCCGCAGCAGCGGGTCCTGGTCCGAAGTACCCGGGAGCAGCCGGGCGGCCATGCGCCGCGTTTCGGCGGCGAAACGGCGCTGCTCCTCGTACTCGTCCGGCGCGACGACCGCGCCGTTCTGCACCGCCAGCCGATAGTCGCCGCCGATGTAGTCGATCAGCGACACGAGCCGCTGCGCGGCCCCGCCGTCCGCCTGCGGTACGGCCGCCGCGGAGGCGGGCAGCCAAACGGCCAGCACCAGGCTCGCCGTGAAATTGAAAATGAATTTCAATTTCATATGACGACGATAGCACCGCCGGCCGACCGGGGTCAAACGGCTGCGGCGGCTGCCTCCATCTCCGCCACGATCGCGGCCGCCGCCGCCACGGGGTCCGGGGCCTGGAGGACGGGGCGGCCGACCACGAGGTAGTTCGCACCCGCGCGCAGCGAGGCCGCCGGCGTCGAAAGCCGCGCTTGATCGAGCGCGGCGCTGCCGGCGGGGCGGATCCCGGGAGTCACCACGAGGAACTCCGGCCCGCACTCGGCCCGAATCGCCGCCACCTCGCCAGGCGAGGCCACGACGCCGTGAGCGCCGCTCGCCTGCGCGAGCCGCGCCAGCCGCAGGACCGCGCCTTCCACCGGGCCCGGGAGGCCGATCTGGTCCAGCGTCTCGGCGGTGTGGCTGGTGAGCACGGTGATCGCGAGCAGCCGCGTGTCCGAGCCGCGCAGCGCCCGGGCCGCCGCCTCGAGCATCGCGCCGCCGCCGCTCGCGTGGACGTCCACGAAGGTCACGCCGAGTTGTGCCGCCGCCGCGACCGAG
>Ga0070695_100001828_pt1 | contig 11993 bp, 9 predicted proteins | sample KBSK1252metaG_FD_65471 | JGI IMG/M metagenome (GOLD analysis project Ga0070695, IMG submission 65471) | Corn, switchgrass and miscanthus rhizosphere microbial communities from Kellogg Biological Station, Michigan, USA - KBS K1-25-2 metaG | ecosystem: Host-associated > Plants > Roots >...
CCGCAGGAGGATCTCACCCAGCTTGTCGGAGGTAGCTGCCGCGGTCGCCGTACGCAACTCGTTGAAAATGAACAGCATAACATAGTTGGCGGCGAAGGGAAGTCAACCCCGAAACGGGCAGGTTGTGGAGGTTGAGGAGGTTGGGGGAGGTTGTGGAGGTCAGGGCACGACCCCCGAAAACATCACGTAAGGTCGCAAGCTCTCGAGCAACTTGGGTCCCACTCCAGGCACACTGTCGAACCGCGCCAGCCCGCCGAACGAACCATGCTGCTCGCGCCAAGCGACGATTCGTTGGGCGAAGGCGGGCCCGATTCGCGGGAGACGCGTGATCTCCGTCACGTCGGCACGGTCGAGGTCGACGCGCTCGCCGGGCAGGAGCGGTCGCGCGAGCCGGGCAGCCGTGCGCGCGGTAGTGGCGAGCCCGCCCGGGGGCGGCGTGTCCACGGACACGAGTCGCACGTCGCCGGGCGCCGCGGCCTTGGCGGGGGCGAGCGCCAGTCGCACACCCGCGCCCGCGAGGGCGAGCAGGGCGAGCAAGAGGGCGGCTCTCCGATCATCCATACTTCGAAGCATAGGACGGACACGTGACGGTTCGCGAACCAGATTGCTGCGGGAGGGGTCGGGAAATCGCAGACCATGCAAAGGCTAGACGCACAGACGCACAGCGGAAAACAGTAGCAGGGGGGAGGAGAGGCCTGCTCACTGACATCCGTTCACCACTGTGCGTCTGTGCGTCTAGTTGTTGCCTTTCCTATCTCACCAGAGCCACTGCGACATCGCCGACCACCTGCAGGGAAGCCGCCGACACCTTGTCAATTGTATCGTCGGTGGTATGCCAGTACGGGTAGTCGAAGTCCACCACGTCGATCGCGTGGATGCCCACCTTCTGCAGCGCGACGTGGTCGTCGGTCAGGGTGTGCTTCACGCCGGGGATGAAGACGCGACCGTAGCCCAGGTCGGCGGCGACGTGCCACACCCGGTCCACCACCTCCGGCGCCACTGCCTGCGAGTTGCCCTCATAGTAAAACTGCTGGTCCTTGTCGGCGACCATATCGAACAGTACCGCGAACAGGGGCTGATAGCCTGGGGGCTGGTGGCCGGCGAAGTAGCGCGAGCCGATCAGCACGTCGTTCGAATCGGTGGCGAAATTGCCATAGTCCTCGCCGTCCACGAACAGCAGATCCACGCCCATGGTCGGCGGCTTCGCCTTGAGCGCGTCGGCGACGCCCAGCAGCAGGGCCACGCCGGACGCGCCGTCGTTCGCTCCGGGGACCGGGAGGCGCTGCTGGCCCAGGTTGGCGCTCTGATCGGCGCGCGGGCGGGTGTCCCAGTGGGCGAGCAACAGCACGCGCTCCGTCGCGGCGGGCCGGAACCGGGCGAAGAAGTTCCGCAGGTGCAGCGTCGCGCCTTGACGCGTGACGTGGGTGAAGGTCTGGATCGCGACGGTATCGGCGGTGGCGCGGAGGTGCGCGAGGATGAAATCGCCAGTGCGCTCGTGCCCCGGCATTCCCGGAATCCGCGGGCCGAACTGCATCTGCTGCTGGAGATACCCGAAGGCACGCTCACCGGTGAACTCGCGCGGGCGGCTCGCGCCGCCGCGTGCGGTGCAGGCGAGGCCGAGCACGAGGCAGGCTGCCGCGCGCCAGAGGCGGCTCTTTTGAATGATCACAGGGTAGTGATGTCTTGTAGAGACTTGGACTTCCGAATATAATGGCGCCACGCATCGTGCGCACCATCAGCCGATATCTCCTCCGCCAACACGTCGCGCCGCTCGTCTTCGCGCTGGCGGCGCTCACGTCGCTGATGCTCATCCAGCAGGTCGCCAAGCAACTCTCCGGCCTGCTCGGAAAGGGGCTGCCGCCGGGCGTGATCGCCGAGGTGTTCGTGCTCTCGCTCCCGTTCATCGTGGCCGTGACGCTGCCGATGGCGGTGCTGGTCGCGGTGTTGCACGTGTTCACCCGACTCGCCGGCGACAACGAGATCACGGCGCTGCAGGCCGGGGGCGTCAGCGTGGCGCGGGTGGTTGCGCCGGTGCTCGCGGGCGCGACCGGCGTCGCCCTGCTGTCGTTCCTGTGGAACGACCAGCTGCTCCCCCGCACCAATCACGCGCTTCGCACCCTGCAGGTGGACATCGCGCGGAAGAAGCCGTCGTTGACGCTCAAGGAACAAGTGATCAACGAGGTCGTGCCGGGGCAGTTCTTCCTGCGTGCCGCGCGCATCGACGGCAACACGAACAAGCTCAAGGACGTGACGATCTACGACCTGGGGGACGCCGAACGCCGCCGCATCATCACGGCGGACAGCGGGCGGATGGCGTATGCCGCCGGCGGGCGGGACCTGTTTCTGACGCTCACGGACGGAGATATCGAGGAAGTCAACCGCACGGATCCGACGCAATTCAACCGCACGTTCTACCGCACCAACCGGATGCGGGTCTCGGGGGTGGGCAACATCTTCGTGCAGACCGAGCACGACACCTACAAGAGCGACCGCGAGATGTCCACGTGCGAGATGCGCCTGGCCGCGACGGCGGCGCGCCGCGACGCCAGCCGCGCCGCCGAGGAGGCACGGCAGGCGATCGACAACGACCTGCGACGGCTCGCGGGCCTCGCGCCCATCCTAGCGCTACCCGAGCCGTCCACCGTCGACACCGCGCCCCCCGGTCTCTACTGCCGAGCCCTGCGGCAGCTCGCCACCTGGCTCCTCCCGGCCGAGGCGGAGGCCCAGACGCCCCGGGCCGCGCCGCCGCCGACCCCGCGCGCCCCGGTGCTCCAGTCGTACATCACGCCGGGGGCGGGCATCGGCGAGGAACAACGGCTGCGCGATGCCCGCGGGCGCGTGGCGACCTACGAGGTTGAGATTCAGAAGAAATACGCCATCGCCACGGCGTGTCTGGTCTTCGCGCTGGTGGGCGTGCCCGTGGCCCTGCGGTTCCAGCGCGGCGGGGTGGGCCTCGTCATCGGCGTCAGCGTCGCGGTGTTCGCCGTCTATTACGTCGGTCTGATCGTCGGTGAGGATCTGGGGGATCAGCTGGTGGTGTCACCGTTCCTCGCGATGTGGACGCCCAACCTCATCTTCGCGGCCGCCGGCGTGTTCGGGCTGTGGCGCATCCGCAAGCCGGGCAACGCTCCCCACGGCGGCGACTGGAGCGACGTCGTCGAGGTGCTGCGCCGGCTGGTGAGCTGGCCCGGTTCATTGCTCCGGCCCGCGTGGCGCAGCCCCCGGTGAGGACGCTCGACCGCTACGTGCTGCGGGAGTGGACCAAGGTGTGCCTCCTCGCAGCGCTGGGATTTCCGTTCCTGGTCATGGTCATCGACCTGGCCGACAAGTTCGAGACCTACTTCGGCCGGGGGCTCTCGAAGGCGCGCGTCGCGTATTCCTACGTGTTCTTCCTGCCGGAGACGATCTCGCTGGTGCTTCCGGTCGCCGTGCTGTTCGCGGTGGTGTTCACGGTGGGCGCGCTGGGTCGCCACTCGGAGCTGACGGCCGCGAAGGCGTCGGGGATCTCGTTTCACCGGGTCATCCGGCCGCTGCTCGTGGCGTCGCTCGCGGTGGTGCTCCTGGATCTAGGTCTCACGGAGCTCGCCCCCGGGGCCTCCGCCCGGCGCGCCGAGCTGCTCGGCGAGAAAGCCGCCCGGCCGACGAGCTCGCGCTTCTCGCCCTTCGTCTATCGCGCGGACAGCGGGTGGGTGTACTCGATCCGCTCGCTCGAACTCCGGGCGAACGGGGCGGAGATGCGGGATCCGATCATGGAGCGCGGGGGGACGGGGGAGGATTACCCGACGATCCTGGTCGCGGCGCAACGCGCCACGTACGACACCGCGCCGGCAAAGCGCGGCTGGACGCTCACCAAGGGCGCGGTGCGCTACCTGCTCGGGCCGGGCCGCGAGCCGACCTTCAAGTTCGACTCCCTTCGGGCCACGACGCTGCGCGAGACGCCCACCGCCTTGCTCGCCGAGCCCAAGGCGCCGGACGAGATGCGCTACGCGGAGCTGGGGCGGTACGTGGACGCGCTGGCCCGCTCCGGCTCGGACACGAGGAAGCTGCGCGTCGAGCAGGCGCTCAAGCTGTCGGTGCCGTTCGCCTGCATCATCGTCGCCCTGTTCGGGGCGCCGCTCGCGATCTCCACGCCCCGGAGCGGCATGGCATGGGGAGTGGCCGTGTGTCTCGCGACCACCTTCGTGGATCTCCTGATGTTCCAGCTGTCAAAGGCGGTGGGCCAGAGCGGCACGCTGCCGCCGACGTTCGCGGCCTGGGTGCCGAATCTGCTGTTCGGGGCAGCGGGGGTGTGGTTGTGGCGGAAGGCGCGGACCTGACCCCGGGGAACGCGAGGGGGCGGAGAGCCGAGCCCTCCGCCCCATTCGCTGACGCGTTCCGCTCCTAGAAGCTATATCGTAGTCCCATCTGGAGGCGCCAGCGACTCGACAGCGAGTTTGACAGCACTGCCGGCCGCGTGGGCAGCAACAGTCGATAGATGCCCCGCTGGTTCGCAGCATCGTAGCCCGTCTGCGTGAGCATTGGCTGCTCTTCGAACTGCGCCGTCTGCGTGATCCGGCCCCAGCGAGAGTCGAGCAAGTTCAGGATGTTGAACAAGTCGATCGACAGCTCGACCGACTGGCCCCTGGTAGTGGGGATCGGCGCCACGACGCGCGCATTCAGGAAGTTCTGCCACGGGTTGCGGCACGAGTTGCGCGGCAGCAGCCGGCCCCGATTGTTGTTCAGGCAGTCCTCGCCTGTGATGTAGTTGTCGAGCGCATTCCAGTTGGCCGTCGTGGTGTCCGCCAAGGTGATGTCGCTGCGGTTCCGCGGCACGTAAATCATGTCGTTGCCTGAGATCCCGTCCGCGTTAGCGTCGCCTTGGACCACGTAGCTGAACGGGAAGCCGGAGAACCCTATGTACACGAGCGACAAATCCACGTTACCCGGGAGATTCACCGTTCCGCTGGCGGTGATCTTATGTGGCGTGTCGAACGCCGAGGTGCGGAGATTGCGGTTGTCGAGCGTCCCGTCCAACGCCGCGAAGTTCAAGTTCGAGCTTGCGATGGACGAGGTGAGCGAGATGACGTCCTCGGTATGCGAGTAGGTGTACCCCACGTTGAACGACACGCGGCCCGCGGCCTTCTGGGCCTGCCCCGTGAAGAAGAACGACCGGTCGCGGTTATCGTTGCGGTGCTCAATGATCTGGCTGAAGCCGGTGGCGATACGGGTGGCCGTGGCCCGACCGGTGGTCGTGTTGATGGTGCCATACAGCGGTCGACCGGCCTCTCCGCTGCTCGCGCCCTGGATCCCCCGCAGATTCACGTCGGTCAGATAGAACTGCTCGACCGCCTTCGTGTAGAGGAAATCGAACGTTCCCACGACGTCCCAGGGAAGCTTCTTGTCGACGCCCAGGGAGATCTTCAGGTCCTGAGGAAACTTGAAACTCGGGTCGAAGTAGTTGACGGTCCGCACGGCGTTCGTGTTGGCAGTAGTCTGGCCCTGGCACAGCTTGGGCTGGCTCGCCACGTCGAGAGTAAACGTCGTCGGAACCAGACCGCCGTCGCACGACAGAGTGAACTGCTCAAGCCCCGTGTTCACGAAGGCGTTCGACACCCAGACGTAAGGCGGACGCCCGCTGAATAGCCCGACGCCACCTCGCACGATCGTGGAGGCGTCACCCTCGGCATCGTAGTTGAAACCCACCCGCGGCGACCACAACGCGTTGCCCGACGGAGAGCTCGCCGTATTGATGGGCAGCACCGGGATCGTGTCGAACGCAGGGTTCCTCACGGGATCGTCCATGAGTGGCACGTCGAGCCGCAACCCGAGAGTGACCCGCAGCTTAGGCGTGGCCGCCCAGACGTCCTGGACGTATCCACCGAGTTGTTGGACGTTGAAATTCGCGATCGCGCCCTGCGGTCTGAGGATGGTATCTGCTGGGAGCGCGATCTCGTAGTGATAGGCATGGCCCGCCGCGAGCTGCGCCGGGCTTGTGAATGCCCAAACCCCGAATGAACCCGGGAAGAAGCCGTTCGAGAACTTGTAGAACTCGTTGTGCGTCCCAACCGTCAGTAGGTGGTTGCCCGACGCGAACGTCACGTTGTCCGTGATCTCGTAGATGTCCTGGTCCAGAAAGTTGTTCTGCGAGAACTTGTCGGAGCCCGCGGCCAGCACCGTGACCGGCCGCACGGAACTCGTATCCCCGGCGCGGCTACCGTTGACGAGGATCAACGGGATGTTGTTCGGCAAGTCGCGCTTGTCGCGAATCGCGTTCCGGCCAACCAGGAGCTCGTTCGAGAACTTGTCGAACAGCTGTGCCTTCCAGACGGCCCGGGTGGTATTCGTCGTGTTGTGCTGACCCCATCCCGAGTTCGACAGCTGATATCCGTCGCGGAACTGCGTCCCGAAGATCGGGCTCCGGGTCAGGCTGCCCGCCGTCGCGTTCACGTAGTTGTGAGACAGCTCGAGATCACTGTTGGTCCCGAGGTGGATGCTCACCTTCCCGAACAGGTTCTTGTCGGGGTTTCCCAGCGTCGGCGCGCCGAAGCCGCCTGGGTCGATCCCATACTGAGTCTTCAGGATGTTGATCACGGAATCGGCGCGGGGCGCTCGGATGCCCACCCCCAAAGAATCCTGCCCGCCGGTGGTATCCGGTCGGATCAAGAACTGACTCGAGAACGGCAGGCCGCGGTGCTGCCAGTCGCCACTCGCGAAGAACTGCACCTTGTCGCGGACGATGGGCCCGCTGACCGAGAATCCGTACTGTTCGGTGAGAAAATCACTGACCTTGTGGTCGGCGGTGTCTCTCCCAACCAGCTCCTGGTTGATGTAATAGCCGAAAATGGAGCCGTGGAATTGGTTCGTGCCCGACTTGGTGACGGCGTTGACGAGGCCACCCGTGAAACTGCCCTGGCGGACGTCGTAGGGCGCAATCTGGATTTGATACTCTTTGATCGCCTCGATGGAGATGGGGTGAGCGTTCGCCTGCCCCCCCGGCGTTCCGCTCCCAGCCAGCCCGAAGATGTCGTTGTTCACACCACCGTCGATCTGGATGTTGTTGAAGCGATTGTTCTGACCTCCGATCGACGTGCTCGATTGCGCCGTCCCAGCCAGCGGAGAGGTCTGGATCAGGTCCGTGAAATTGCGCGTCAGGTTCGGGAGGCGGGAAAGCGCGTCGGCGGTCAGGAGGGTCGCCGGACCGGTGCGGGCCGTCGAGATCAGCGGATTCGCCGTCGCTTCGATCGTCACGCCCGCCAACTCGACCGCGGCCGGCTTCAAGCGGAAGTCGAGCGTCGCGCGCTGGTTCAGCGTGAGCATGATCCCCTGGGACTTCTCCGGCCCGAAACCCAGCGCGTGGACTTCGACCACATACGGACCCCCGGGTGCCAGGTTTTCGAAGAAGTACTGCCCGTCGGCCCCCGAGCGTCTGGATGCCCGCGCGCCGGTCGAGGGGTTCGTCACCGTGACCTCGGCGCCGGCGACGGGCACGCCCGACGCGTCGGTCATGCGCCCCGCGAGCGCCGCCGACGTGACGCCCTGCGCAACGGCCGCGCGGGCCGGGAGCAACAACGCGATCGCGGCGAGCACGCCACATGACCAGACAACACGTTTCATCAGAACGATCTCCGGGATGCGGAAGGGAATGATGTTTGGGCGGGGTCAAACATGGCGGCCCCCGGAGAGGTCGTCAATCCGCGCAGGATGTCACATTCGCGTCACGCCAGCTGGCGCCAGCGAATCCACCAGGAGTAGACCGGTATCCCCAGCAGGATGATCAGGAAGGCGAACCCCGTCTCCCGCGGGTGCGCCCACAACGCGTTCCCAAGAATGAGGAAGGTCGCGAGCACGAACAGCAGCGGCACGACCGGATAGCCGAGCACGCGCACCGGCCGGGGCAGATCGGGACGCCGGCGGCGCAGCACGAACACCGCCGCCGCCGCGAGCGCATAAAACGGAAAGATCGCCACCACGAACTGATCGGCCAGCTGCTCGAAGTTGAGGAACAGCACCCACACGACGCCCAACACGCCCGTCACCACGATCGACACCGACGGCGTCTGAAACCGCGGATGCACACGCGCCACGGCCTTGAAGAGCAGGCGGTCGTCGGCCATCGCGAAGAAGATGCGGGGCGACGTGAGAATCGAGCCCAGCAGCGTGCTGAACGTGGCGACCATCACTACGATCGCGACGAGCCCCACTCCCGCCTGCCCAATGATCTGCTGCGCCGCATCCGCCGCCACGAGCGGCGAGCGCCCCATCTGCCCGATCGGAATGAGATAGAGATACGCCGCGTTGACGAGCAGGTAGATCGCGATGATCGACGCGGTCCCCAGCACCAACGCGCGCGGCAGGTTGCGCTCCGGATTCCGCACCTCACCGCCCACGAACGAAAGGTCGCCCCAGCCGTCGTACGCCCACAGCACCGAGACCAACGCGAGGCCGAACAGGCCGGGTGTGAGCGGACCCGCCACCGTGGTGAAATGGCTCCAGTCGCCACGCCCCACGAGAAACGCCAGCAGCACGAGCAGCAGCAGCGCGCCGTACTTCGCGCCCGTGGTGAGGTTCAAGACCAGCGAGCTCCAGCGGACGCCGTAATAGTTCAGCGCCGCGGTGACCGTGATGGCCGCCGCGGCGACGTAATGCACCAGCTGGGCGTTCTCCGGCAGCGCCGGGTCGCGGCCGAGCGAGCGCAGCAGGTACTCGGCAAAGGGAGTGGAAATGGCGCCCAGCGCGGAAGCCCGGATCAACACCAGCTCGGTCCACCCGAACAGGAACGCCGGCAGTCGGCCGAACCCCTCGCGGATGTACACGTACACGCCGCCGGAGCGTGGAAACAACGCCGCGAGCTCCGCGTAGGTGAGCGCCCCGCACAGCGCGAGCAGGCCGCCCAACACCCACACTCCAAACATCGGCAGCGGCGCCGGCACGCGCTCGGCGATCACCGCCGGGGTGCGGAAGATCCCGCCACCGATGGTCGAGCCGACCAGCACGGCGACCGCGCTCCAGAAGCCGAGCCGGCGTGGCAACCGGTCGCCCCAGCGATCGGCAGGGGGGGCCGGGGGGGAGGCGGACATGAGAGGCCGAATATACTGCGCGTCGGCCCGGTCGAGGCGGCGGGACCGCCTCAGAGCGCTATGGAACGCGACGTCGTGGAGTCGTGGGGCGGACGGCGACGACTCGCTACGGACCGAGCGATCTCCGATATCCAGGCGAACGCGCTCCCGGCGCCCGGATTGAAGTCCTTCGCCGCGTGCCACGCGCGCTCCAGCGTCTCCACCACGACCCGCTCGGCCGACGCCGCGTCGACGAGCAGGGCGTAGGCTTGAGCGTACAGGGAGAGACGGTGCCGCTTGCAAAACTCTTCGTGTGCGTTGCGGTCACCTGCAGCCATGCGCTCTACGAGTTGAACATCCGGCGTCAATTGACGGGTCATTGGGCCCTCGGAACAAGAGGTCCGCACGAGGGGCGCTGGGCACTTTGTGCAGTTCAGAGATGTGTACGCCGTGGCGTCGGTCCCTGTCAAGTGACGTACGACACGCCTTCGCTGGCCGGACGAGAGCAGGGCTCCCGCCCCAACCGTACATTCCCCGCCCATGACGCGACGCTTCACGCGACTCGCCTGGACCGCGGCGACCTTCACCTACCTGCTCATCATCCTCGGCGCCATCGTCCGGATCACCGGATCGGGACTGGGCTGCGGCGAGCACTGGCCGCTGTGCAATGGCAAGCTGCTCCCGCCGCTCGACCTCCCGACGATGATCGAGTATGGACACCGGCTGGCGGCGGCGGCGGTGAGTGGGTTGGTGACGGCGCTCGCGGCGTACACGTGGTGGCTGCGCAAGGGAGCAGGGAGCCGGGAGCAGTTCTCTCCCGACAGAACCGCCTACGTCGCGCTTGCGTTACTCGTCGTGCAGGTCCTGCTCGGCGCGGTGACCGTAAAGCTCAGCCTGCCGCCGTGGACCGTGATTCTCCATCTCGGAACGGCGATGCTGCTGCTCGCGACGCTGATCGTCGCCGCCAAGGTGACCCCGGGCGCAACACTGACCCCAGGCGCAACCCCGGGGATCCCGAGAACCCCGCGCTCGCGCGCGGGGTCAGTGGCCCTCGTTCTGGGTTTCGCAACCGTTCTGTTCGGCGCGCTCACCGCGAATCTGGGCGCAGCCAGCGCGTGCCTTGGATTCCCGCTCTGCAACGGCCAGGTCGTCCCGACGGGCAACTACCTGCAGCACGTCCATTGGGGCCACCGGCTGCTCGCCTACACGCTGATCGGCTACGTCTGGTGGTGGGCGCTGCGTACGAAGACGCGCGGGGCGTGGTGGGTGGTTGGTCTCGTCACCCTTCAGGTCGCGGTCGCCGCCGCGATGGTGCTGCTCGGGCTGCCGGCACCGCTCCAGGCCACCCACGTGGCGGTCGGCGCGGCCGTGTGGGGCGCGCTGGTTCTGGCAATACTTTGAACCGTCCGGCCGTCCGCCCGTCCGACCGTCAGACCAAGATCAGCTCGTCCTGTGGATGGGAGGGGTTCACCTCGGGGCCCGTCGTGTCGATGTACACGTTGATCTCGCTGCGCATGCCGAAGCGGTCCGGCAGATAGACCCCCGGCTCGATCGAGAAACCCACGCCCGGTACGAGGGCGCGCGCGTCTTCGGTTTCGAAGTTGTCGATGTGCGGCCCGGAGCCGTGCAGGTCGCGATCGATCGAATGGCCCGTGCGATGCACGAAGTAATCGGCGAGCCCCGCGTCGCGGATCACGGCGCGGGCGGCGTCATCCACCTGGGCCCCTGTCACCGCGCCGTCGGGCCGCCAGCGTTCTCGCAGGAAACGGACGGCGGCATCTCGGGCCCCCTTCACCGCCTGCCACACCCGGCGGACGTCCGCGTCGGGCGAGCGGCCCGCGAACCCCATCCACGTCTGGTCGGCGAACACCGAGCCTTGCCCCGGCCCGGCCCACAGATCGAGCAGGACCACATCGCCCGGCGCGAGGCGACGATCGGCTCCCGGATGGGGCTCGTAATGAGGCATCGCGCTGGTCGGCCCGAACGCAACGATGGGCCCGTCGTTGGTCCAGAGGCCCGCGCGCTCCATCGCTTCGAGCATGCGCCGCTGGACGCCCGACTCTCGCACCTCGGCGCCGCGGGCCGCCTCGCTCCCCACCCACGCCAGCGTCTCGCGCGCGACGCGCGCGAGGATCTCCGCCGCCTTGCGGTGGCCCGTCAGCTCCGCTGCGGACCAGCGCGCCGCAAACCGGGACACGAGCGCCGCCGACGACACCAGCCGGGCGCCGAAGGATTCGAGCAGCTGCACCACGCCGTGTGGGACGCGATCCAGGTAGGGGACCTGGTCCCGAGGTGAGGTCTCGATGGCGAGCGTGCGGCCGCGAACCAACGCCTCGAGGTGCGCGTGGAGCTCGCGCCACGAGCCATATGGCCGCACGTCGCCCGGAAAACCGGCGAGCGCCTGGAGCTCGATGCGATGCGCGACCGCGACCGGGCGACCCGCGCGCGGCAGCAGGACGAACAGACGCCGCGTTCCCATCCCGGTGTCTCCGAGGATACGCCCGGCGATCGGATTGACCTTGCGGAAATCGTACAGCAGCCAGCCGTCGGCCCCGAGCGCGCCAAGCTCCCGTGCGAGCGCTGGGAGGTCGAAGCCGTCGAGGAGCGGCATCAGTCGTGTCGGGGATCGGGCGGCGCCGCCCGCCATTCGCACACCTCGCCGCCGGTCGCCCGGCAGGAGATATGGAGCATCGCGCCTTCGAAGCCGACCAGGAGCCGGAGCAGCTCGGTGAACCCGGCGCCGTACAAGGCGCACGCAGCGCCGTCGGGCGTCGCCTGTACGGCGAGCGCGTCGCCCACCCGCGCGATCGGGACGTGGCTCTCGCGGCGAAGCTCCCCGGCGAACACGGCGCGCGCTGCCCGCCGTGCGGCCACGTACCCCAAGGCCCTCGGCCCCGCGCGCGCGGCGAGCCGGGTGAGCAGGAAGAGGCGCCGTACGGCCCGTCGCGCCGCGCGACG
>Ga0070695_100001829_pt1 | contig 11990 bp, 9 predicted proteins | sample KBSK1252metaG_FD_65471 | JGI IMG/M metagenome (GOLD analysis project Ga0070695, IMG submission 65471) | Corn, switchgrass and miscanthus rhizosphere microbial communities from Kellogg Biological Station, Michigan, USA - KBS K1-25-2 metaG | ecosystem: Host-associated > Plants > Roots >...
ACGCGCTCGTTCCCGGCGTCGTGCCGTGGAGCACGCTGGCGTGGACGATCGGGATCGTCGACGGGGTCGTCGTCGCCTGCCTGCTGCCGTGGTGGCGTTCCGACGGATACTGGCTCGCGGCTGATCTCGCGGGCCGGCGGCATCCGCGGGCGGAGGCGTCCCCCGTGGCCGAGCGGACGCGGCGCGAAGGCCTGCTGCCACGCGCCCTCCGGAGCACGTGGATGGACCTCCAGGCCACGGTGCGCCTGTTCATGCGGGCGCGCGAGCTCGAGGATGCCTACGGGCTCCTGCCCGTCTTCATCGCCACCAGCATCGGCGCCGACACGCCGCCGCAGCGGTTGCGCGCGCACGTCCGGAACTTCCTGCGCGAGCATGCGGTGATGCGCCTCGAGCACGAGCGTCTGCCCGGGGGCGCCCGCTGCCACGAGATCCGCAACGCGCAGCCGCTCCTCGACCTCGCGCGCCGCGGCGAGGGCGTGCTGGTCTGTTCGCTCCACTACGGCCCGTACTTCTACGTGGGCTCGGAGCTGCTCGCCATGGGGCTCGACGTGAACCTCGTCTCCGCCTCGGCCATGATCCGGCGCCAGGACGACATGTGGCGCCGCGTCGCCGAAGTGCACGGCAGCCGCCTCGACCTGCTGCGCGTCGAGAACCTGAGCGGCACACGCTCGATGCTGCGCGTCCTCCAGAGCGGGGGGCTCGTGCTGATCTACGGCGACGGCCAGGGCGGGCTCGAGGGCTCGCGGAGCAGCAAGGGCCACCGCACCGTCGGGGACTTTCTGTCCATGCCGATCCGCATGTGGACCGGTCCCGCGTACCTGGCGCAGCGCGCGGGCGCCCACGTGGTGTGCGCGCTCATGCGTCGCGAGCGCTGGGGCCGGCTCGTGATCGAGTACTCCGACCCGATGCGCGTGCCCCCCGGCGAGGATGCGCCCGCCGCGTTCACGCAGGGCATGTTCCGCTGGTTCGATCCCCGCGCGCGGGCGCACCCCGAGCAGTGGGCGGGCTGGGGCCTGCCGCATCTCTTCCTGGGCGAGACGGGTGCCGCACCCCGGGCTACGGTCGAGGCCCTCGAGCGCGAGCGCTACCGCGTGGCCGAGCTGATGCGCGCGCCGGCGGGGCGGACGCGGCTGCGCACCGAGCGCACGCGCGTCGCGTTCACGGGCGAGGGGGACCGCTACACGCTGATCGACGGGCCCACGCGCCGCGTGCTCGAGGTGGACGGCCTCACCGCCGCGGTCGTGGGTGCCGCCTACGGCGGCGTGCGGCTCGATCGCCTGCCCCGCGACCTGCGCGCCGACGTCCCGCGGCTCAGCGACATCGTGGCCCATCTCACGCTGGCGGGCCTGGCGCGGCTCGAGGGGCCGGGCGCCGCGAAGGCGGCGCCGCGCGACGGGGAGGCCGCGGGCGCGACGTTGCCGGTGGAGGTGGGCTGAGGCAGAGTGCCGGGATGGCGACGTACTCCGAGGCGACCGGCGAGGCGCGCGCGCTGGCGCTCGCGCGTGTCGCGCTGCTGCGCCCCGGCGCCACGTTCGATGCCGTGCCGCCTCGCCTGCTCGTGGTCGACGTCGAGCGCCAGCGCGTGGCACTCCTGATCGCGGGACGCCTCGCCGCAAGCTACGCGGTCTCGACCGCCGCCGCGGGGGTCGGAGGCGAGGAGGGCTCGCTGCGGACCCCGCCGGGGTGGCATCGCGTGCATGACCGCATCGGGGCGGGAGCGCCCGCGGGAGCGGTGTTCGAGAGCCGCGTCGACACGGGCCGCCGCTGGGGCGGTGAAGCCGTGCCGGACGACCTCATCCTGACGCGTGTCCTGACACTCGAGGGCCTCGAGCCCGGCGTGAACCAGGGCCCCGGGCGCGATTCGCTCGCGCGCTACATCTACATTCACGGCACCAACCACGAGGACACGCTGGGACGACCCGACTCGCACGGCTGCGTGCGGATGGCGAGCGCCGACGTGGTCGAGCTGTTCGACCGCATCGAGACCGGCGATCCGGTGGCGATCGTCGAGTCCCTGGAGCCGTCCGTTGCCTGAGCGCGCGACGCTGCCCGATCCGCGCGGGCCCGGCCGCTTTCACTACGTCGGGCTCGGCGGCAGCGGCATGAGCGCGCTCGCCCAGTTCCAGGTGATGGGCGGCGGGCACGCGAGCGGCAGCGACCGCGCGTTCGACCGGGGCGAGCGGGCGGAAGGACGCGCCCACCTCGAGCGTTTGGGCATCGTCATCCATCCGCAGGACGGCAGCGGGGTCGCAGGCGACTGCGCGGCGGTCGTGGTCTCGACCGCCGTCGAGGACCAGGTGCCCGATGTCGCGGCGGCCCGCGCCCGCGGGCTCCCGGTCGTGCACCGCGCCGAGCTGCTCGCGCAATTCGTGCGCCGGTTCCGCACCATGGCGATCGCGGGTACCAGCGGCAAGTCCACCGTGGTCGCCATGGTCTTCGAGATCCTTGCCGGCGCCGGGCGCGATCCCTCGGTCATCACCGGCGGCGACCTGGTCGTGCTGCAGCGGGACGGCCTGTGGGGGAACGCCCTCCGGGGCGGATCGGACCTGCTGGTCGTGGAGGCGGACGAGAGCGACGGCTCGCTGGTGCAGTACGAGCCCGCGGTCGGCGTGGTGCTGAACCTGCAGCGGGACCACCGCGAAATGGCGGAGGTGGCGTCGATGTTCACGACGCTGCGGGCACGCACCCGCGAGAGGTTCGTCGTGGGCGAGGACGAGAACCTGATCACGCTCGCGGAGGACGCGATCGTGTTCGGATTCGGCCCGCGCGCCGACGTGCGAGGCGAGGGCGTGCGGCTCGCCCCCGACCACTCGGAGTTCGCGGTCCGCGGCACGCCGTTCCGCCTGCCCGTGCCGGGACGGCACAACGTCGAGAACGCGCTCGCGGCCGTCGCCACCTGCGAGTATCTCGGCGTGACGCTGGGCCAGGCGGCCTCGGCGCTCGGCCACTTCACCGGCGTCGGCCGCCGCTTCCAGTCGCTGGGCACGGCGCGCGGTGTGGAGGTCGTGGACGACTTCGCGCACAATCCGGCCAAGCTGGCCGCGGCCATCACCACCGCCCAGGCGCGCGTCGCGGGCGGCGCCAGCGGGCCAGCGGGGCGCGTGCTGGCCATCTACCAGCCGCATGGCTACGGTCCGACGCGGTTCCTGCGCCTCGATTTCGTGGACACCTTCTCCACGCGCCTGCGGGCGCAGGATCGTCTCTGGATGCTCGAGGTCTACTACGCCGGCGGCACCGCCACGCGCGACTTCTCGGCGGCCGACATCGTCGCCGAGATCGCGGCGCGCGGCACGCACGCCGAGTTCGCCGCCACGCGCGCCGAGCTGGTGAGTCGGGTGGCGCATGAAGCGCAATCGGGCGACCTGGTGATGGTCATGGGGGCCCGCGACCCCTCGCTGACAGCCCTCGGCCGCGAGATCCTCCAGGCCCTGGATCATTCTCCCGAGTAGGGCTTCCGCCGCCGGAGTGAAGGCGTCCACACGTTGCAAAGCCCGCGCCTTTTCGCTGGCAGCCACCCCCGGCCTCTGCCACAATTCCGCCGCTCAGGCCGGTTCGACCTCCCTGCCCGGCAACACGGTCGCGCGCGGGGACTTCTGCCAACGAACCCTCAGAGGGTGCGATCGATGCGCTCACCCTTCGCCACCGTGCTGCGACCCGGTGTCGTGCTCGTGATCGGCTGTACCGCGGCCGGGCTCGTCGCTCCGGCGCGCGCCGATCGCCCTCCACTCGAGCGCATCGAGCTGGTCAGCAGTGGCGGCGCGATTCCCACCGTGCGTGTCGCGCCGGTTGCGGCCAGCCGCGTTCGCGGCTGCGGCACCGCCGAGGCGGCCGCCGGGGACATCGAGAGCGTGCGCAGCGCCATGCGCCGCTGGGCGGACGAGAGCGCCACCCCGGCCGGGGGAAGCATCCGCGTCGCCTTCCACGTCATCACCGCTCGCGGCGAGGGGAACGTCAGCGACGCCCGGATCGCCGCGCAGTTGGAGGAGCTGAACCGCGACTTCGCCGGGTCGGGCTATCGGTTCGAGCTGGCCTCGGTCGATCGCACCGACAACGCCGCGTGGTTCCGGATGACGCCAGGCAGCAGCCGCGAGAAGCAGGCGAAGCTGGCGCTCGCCATCGACCCCGCGCGCCGGCTCAATCTCTACACCTGCGCTCCGGGAGCGGGCGTGATGGGCTGGGCGACCTTCCCGTGGTCCGCGCCCGAGGGTGACCCGGGCCATGGCGTGGTCGTGGACTACACGACGCTCCCTGGCGGCGAGGCGCCGTTCGACCTGGGGCGCACGGCCGCGCACGAGGTCGGGCACTACCTGGGGTTGCTGCACACGTTCCAGGGTGGCTGCACGGGCTCGGGCGACGAAGTGGACGACACGCCCCACGAGGCCTCGGCCGCGGTCGGACGCCCGCAGCTCCGCAACACGTGCGGCGGACTGGTCGGCGATCCGGTCCACAACTACATGGATCTCACCGACGACGCCTGGTCCACGGAGTTCACGGCCGGCCAGCAGCAGCGCATCCAGGCGATCGTGCCGGTCTATCGGCCCAGCCTCTTCAGCCAGCCGGCCGCGCAGGTCGCCACGCCGGAGATCATGCCGGGGGCGGGCTCGGAGCCCGAGGACGGGCGGGTGCTGGCCTTCCGCGGCGCGTTCCCGAATCCCTTCCGCGCCGAGACCGCGATCCGCTTCACGCTGCCGGCCAGCGCCGAGGTCTCGCTGCGGATCTACAGCGTCACCGGGCAGCTCGCCCGCACGCTGGTCGAGGCGCAGCTGCCGCCGGGCGACCACAGCGCGATGTTCCGCGCCGACGACCTGCCGTCGGGCGCCTACTTCGCGGTGCTCAGGGCCGGTCGCGTCCAGATGAGCCGGACGCTGTTGCTGGTCCGCTAGCCCTTGCCGTACCGCTGCTCGACGTAGTCGTCGAGCAGGCGCGCGAAGTCCGCGGCGATGGCGTCTCCCTGGAGCGTCACGCGGAGCTTGCCGTCCACGAACACCGGGGCGCGCGGCGCCTCACCCGTGCCCGGTAGCGAGATGCCGATGTCGGCATGCTTGCTCTCGCCCGGCCCGTTCACCACGCAGCCCATCACCGCCACCCGCAGCTCGGCCACGGCGGGGTGGAGGGTGCGCCAGTGGGCCATCCGCGCCTGGATGTGCGCGGTGACGTCGGCGGCGAGCGCCTGGAAGAAGGTGCTGGTCGTGCGGCCACATCCCGGGCACGAGGTCACCTGCGGCGTGAAGTGACGGAGGCCGAGCGACTGGAGGATCTGCTGGCAGATCCGCACCTCCTCGGCGCGATCGCCGCCCGGCGCGGGGGTGAGGCTGGTGCGGATGGTGTCGCCGATCCCCTCGTGGAGCAGGATCGCGAGCGCCGCGGTGGACGCGACGATGCCCTTGGCTCCGATCCCCGCCTCGGTGAGCCCGAGGTGGAGCGGGTAGTCGCCCGCGGAGGCCAGCGCCCGGTACACCGAGACCAGGTCGCGCACGTCGCTGACCTTGGCGGAGAGGATGATGCGGTCGTGCGGCTGGCCGAAGCGCTCCGCCAGCTCGGCCGAGCGCATCGCGCTCTCGCGCATCGCCTCGAGCACGACCTCGCGGTCCTCGCGCGGCTCGGGCCGGCGTCCGTTCTCGTCCATGAGGCGCGTGAGCAGCGAACGGTCGAGCGAGCCCCAGTTGACGCCGATCCGCACCGGCTTCCCGTGTGCGACCGCGACCTCGATCATGCGGCGGAAGTTCTCGTCGTGCTTCTCGCCCACGCCGACGTTGCCAGGGTTGATCCGGTACTTGTCGAGGGCCGAGGCGCAGTCCGGATACTCGGCCAGCAGGGTGTGGCCGTTGTAGTGGAAGTCGCCGACGATCGGCGCCGTGACGCCCGCGTCGCGCACGCGCCGGACCATTTCGGGCACCGCCGCCGCGGCTTCGCGCGTGTTCACCGTCACCCGCACCAGCTCCGAGCCCGCCTCGGCCAGCAGTTGCACCTGGGCTGCCGTGGCCGCGGCGTCTTCGGTGTCCGTGTTGGTCATCGACTGGACCACGACCGGATGCCCGCCCCCGACGGGGACGCTGCCGACCATGCAGGTCACGCTGCGATGGCGCTCGCGCGGGTTGGAATCGGCGATCTGGATCAAGGGCATGCGGCGAGGGTAGCGGCGCGGTCGGAAGACCGTCAAACCCGCGGCCTGCGCGCCTCGGCCCAAACGCCCGAGCGGCCCGGCCCCCGCCCGCCTACGCCCGGACCAGCCTCCGGTACTTGATGCGGTGGGGCTGGTCGGCCTCGGCGCCGAGGCGCTCGCGCCGGTTCTTCTCGTAGTCCTGGTAGTTGCCCTCGAACCACGCCACCTGGCTGTCGCCCTCGAAGGCGAGCATGTGGGTCGCGACGCGGTCCAGGAACCAGCGGTCGTGGCTGATGATCACGGCACAACCGGCGAACTCGAGCAGCGCCTCCTCGAGCGCCCGCAGCGTGTCCACGTCGAGGTCGTTGGTGGGCTCGTCGAGCAGCAGGACGTTGGCGCCGCTCTTGAGCATGCGTGCCAGGTGGACGCGATTGCGCTCGCCGCCCGAGAGGTCCTTCACCCGCTTCTGCTGGTCGGCCCCCTTGAAGTTGAACGAGGCGACGTACGAGCGCGAGTTCATCGTCCGCTTGCCCAGCGCGAGCGAGTCCTGGCCCTCGGCGATCGCCTCCCACACGTTGGCCTCGGCCGGGAGCACGTCACGGCTCTGATCGACGTACGCCAGCTTCACCGAGTCGCCGATGCGCAGCGTGCCCGCGTCGGGTTTCTCCTGCCCGGTGATCATGCGGAAGAGCGTGGTCTTCCCGGCGCCGTTGGGTCCGATGATGCCGACGATGCCGGCCGGCGGCAGCTTGAACGAGAGATCCTCGATCAGCAGGTTGTCGCCGAACCCCTTGCGCAGGTGGTCGCACTCGATCACCACGTTGCCGAGGCGCGGGCCGGGAGGGATGTAGATCTCGACCTGATCGATCTTCTGAGCGCTTTCCTCGGACAACAGCTTCTCGTAGGCGGCGAGCCGGGCCTTGCCCTTGGCCTGCCGGGCGCGCGGGGCCAGGCGCACCCACTCGAGCTCGCGCTCGAGCGTGCGCTGTCGCGCCGACTCGGTCTTCTCCTCCTGGGCCAATCGCGTGCGCTTCTGATCCAGCCACGAGGTGTAGTTGCCCTGCCACGGGATGCCGGCGCCGCGATCCAGCTCGAGAATCCAGCCCGCCACGTTGTCGAGGAAGTAGCGATCGTGGGTCACCGCGACCACGGTGGTCGGGTACTCCTTGAGGAAGCGCTCGAGCCAGGCCACGGATTCGGCGTCGAGATGGTTCGTGGGCTCGTCGAGCAGCAGCAGGTCCGGGTGCTGGAGCAGGAGCCGGCACAGCGCGACCCGGCGCCGCTCGCCGCCCGAGAGCGTCTTGACCGGCGTCTCGGGAGGCGGGCAGCGCAGCGCGTCCATTGCGACCTCGAGCGTCCGATCCAGCTCCCACAGGTTCTGGGCATCGATCTTGTCCTGCAGCTTGCCCTGCTCTTCGAGCAGCTTCTGCATCGCCTCGTCGTCCATCGGCTCGGCGAACTTGGCACTCACCTCGTTGAAGCGGTCGAGGATCGCCTTCTTGGCGGCCACGCCCTCCTCGACCACCTGGATGACGGTCTTGGTGGGATCGAGGACCGGCTCCTGGGGGAGGAATCCGACCGTGTAGCCCTTGCCGATGAACGCCTCGCCGATGAACTCCTGGTCCTCGCCGGCCATGATGCGCAGCAGCGAGCTCTTTCCGGCGCCGTTCAGGCCCAGCACGCCGATCTTGGCGTCGTCGTAGAAGGAGAGCCAGATCCCCTTCAGGATCTCGCGCTTGGGAGGGACCACCTTGCGGAGGTCCTTCATGGTGTAGATGAAATCGGGAGCCATCGATCCTCGCGTGGTCGGAATGGAGTGGCCGCCGCCTGGGGAGGCGGCGGCCGCTCAAGATGCGCGAAGATGGCCGGCGGGCGCAAGCCGGCGCGGCAGGGGTGCTGCGGGCGTCAGCTGGTCGCGGAGGCCACCGAGCGGCGATTCCGCCGCACCAGCCACACGGCCCCGAGTGCCAGCAGGGCCAGCGGGAGGAAGGGCAGCATGAACATCAGCGCCCCGATCCCGAGCACCGCCACGGCGACCACGCCGAAGACGGCGACGAAGGGAATCGCGACCAGGAGCGCGAAGCCACGCAGGAGCCAGCCGAAGATTCGAAACGGCAGGAAGACGAGCCACAGCACCATCCCGAACACCGATGCCAACACCGCCAGGACGACCACGGCCGAAATGGCGAACGCCAGCAACTCGACCACGTCTCTGCCCTCCGATCCGAGAGTACCGGCGCGTCCGGGCCCGAGGGGCCCGGACGCGAACGCCCGATTCAACACCGCAGGCCGGTCTGCGGGCAGGAAGGCACTTGCAGACCATCATGGCCCTGCCCCGGTGACCTTCGTTGCACGCTATTCTACGCGTGCGCGCCGTCCGGGTTGCAGGCCGGCGTTCGCAGCGCCCGCGGCGCCTCAGACGCGGGCCGTGCAGCGGCTTACCGCCGCGCGGTAGCATGCCGGGAGCATGAAGGGTCCCATCTGACCGCCTCCCGCCGCCCCGCCGCCCGGGGCGCTCCCGCCCGGGCCCCGGCGTCCCCGCCGATCGCCGGCGTCCCGCTCGCCGTGCTGCTCGCGGTCGTCGCCGCGTGCGTCGTGGTCTCGACCGGCACCTTCGCCTACGAGCCCGACCTCTGGCAGCACCTCGCGGTGGGCCGTGCCCTCTGGACGACCCGCTCGATCCCGCACGCGCAAGTGTGGACCTGGCCCACGTACGGAACGCCCGACGTGCTTCCGTCGTGGGGATTCCGGGCGCTGCTCTGGCCCTTCTGGGCGCTCGCGGGGGTGGCCGGGCTCTACTTCTGGCGCTGGATCACCACGCTCGCGGCCTTCGCGATCCTGTGCGCGAGCGGCCGTCGCATGGGCGCGCGGGGTGCGACGGCACTGGTGGCGGTGGCGCTGTGCGGCCTGGCCTATCGCTCGCGTGCACAGGTGCGGCCCGAGACGCTGGTCGCCGTCCTGTTGGCACTCGAGATCTGGATCCTCGAGACGCGCCGGCTGGGCGGCCGCGACCACGGCGTCTGGCTCCTCGCCGTGGCCGTGGCGTGGGCCAACGTCCACCTCTCGTACTACCTGGGCTTCGTCGTCCTCGGCGCCTACGCCGCCGAGTCGTGGCGCCGCGAGCGGCGCGTTCCCACGCGCCTGCTGGCCCTGGCGGCCGGGATGGCGGTGGTGTCGCTCGCGAACCCGTTCGGGTGGCGCGCCCTGTGGCAACCCATCGACTTCGCCCTGCACGGGCGCAAGGAGGTCATCTACCAGGACATCCTCGAGCTGCGCCCGGTGGACTGGAGCACCCATCGCACCGACGGGCTCCCGCTGGTGGTGCTCGGCTGGCCGCTCCTGTTGCTCTGGCGCGCCCGGCGCCGCGGGGTCGACCTTGCCGAGGTGCTGCTCTGTGCATGGTTCACCGCGACCGGGCTGGCGGTCCGCCGCTTCACCGGATTCCACACGCTGGTCGCGGTCCCGTTCCTGATGCGCGACCTGGACGCGTGGATCGCGGCGCGCGCCTGGCCGCGATGGAGCGCTCCGCCGCGCGTCCGCGCAGCGGCCGCCTGCGCCGCGTGCGTCCTGCTGTGCGCGCCGGAATGGTGGCGCGCCGGCCCGCCGTTCCGCACGGCGTTCCCGATGGAGCAGGTCCCGGTGCGCGCGTGCGACTTCATGGCCGAGCACGGCGTACGCGGCCGTGCCTTCAATCCGTTCTACTTCGGCGGCTACCTGCTCTGGCGCTTCTGGCCCGAGTACCAACGGCTGCCGTTCATCGACATCCACCAGGCCGGAACGCCCGAGCTGCGCTTCCGCTACATGCGCGCCTTCTACCGGCCCATCGGCTGGAGCGAGCTGGAGCAGCGCTTCCGCTTCGACTGGGTGTTGCTCGACCGCCAGCAGCACGGCGCCGACCGGCTGCTCGACTTCGTCGACGCCGACGCGCGCTTCGCCCTGGTCTTCCTCGACGACGTGGGCGCGGTGTACGTGCGCCGCGAGGGTCCCCTGAGCGGTGTGGCCGGGCGCTTTGGCTACGGCACGCTGCCCGCCGCCCCGGCCGGGCGGAGCGCGGTCTTCCAGCGCTGCCTCGCCGACACCTCCCTGCGCCGGCGCGTGGTCGCCGAGCTCGAGCGTGAGGCGGCGGGGTCGTCGTGGAACCGGATGGCCACCAGCGCGCTGGCGGCCCTGGGCGCGCGCTGAAGCCCATCGCGCCCGGCCTCCGCTCTTGCTAGATTGACGGCTTCCCGCCCCATCATCGGCCCTCTGGAGACGCGCGATGGCACCCACCCGGATCACCGTGATCAACAACGGCTCGCTCCGCATCGAGGGCGACTTCGAGATCGTCGACCAGGAGGGGCGCGTCTTTGGTCTCGCCGGACGCACGCGCGTCACCCTCTGCCGCTGCGGCCATTCGAGCACGAAGCCGTTCTGCGACAGCACGCACAAGACCTGCGGCTTCGACTCGATCGTGGTCGCCCGCGACCTGCCGCCGCCGGCGCCCAAGCCGTCTCCCAATCCCGCTCCATGAGCCTCCGCCGCGCCGCGCGCGTCCGCGCGCCCGCCGCCGCATGACGGTGCGTTCGATCCTGGTCGCGCTCGGAGTCCTCGCGGGCGCCGCCGTGTGCGTGCGGCTCGGCTTCTGGCAGATCTCCCGGCTCCACGAGAAGCAGGCGATCAACGCGGCACTGCACGCCGCGGAGCACGCGGCGCCGCTGGTGATCGACGGCGAGCCGCCCGACGTTGAGCAGGCCCGCGAGCACCGGCTCGAGGCCACGGGCCGTTTCGACGAGCGCCATCAGTTCCTGCTCTCCGGGCGCGCCCACGACGGCGAGCCCGGCGTTGAGGTGGTGACGCCGCTCAGGCTCGCGGGCAGCGCCACCGCGATCCTGGTCAACCGCGGCTGGCTTCCGTCCGCGGACGCCGCGACCGCGCGGCCCCAGGACTATCCCGAGTCGACCGTGCGGGCCGTGCGCGGGCTGGCCGAGCCGCTGCAGCACGGCGCGGGCGGCCCGCCGTCGCGCGTGCTCGAGTCCGGCACGACGACGCTCTGGTCGGTGCGCTGGCTCGACGCCGATTCGATCGCGCCGCGCCTCCCGTACGCCGTCGCCGGCTACGCGCTGCGCGAGCTGCCGGGCCCGGGCGTGCCCGAGCGGCCGCGCCGCTCGCCGCCGCGCCCCGCCAACGAGATCATGCACCTCAGCTACGCCATTCAGTGGTTCCTGTTCGCCACCATCATGGTGGGCGGCAGCGTCGTCTTCGCCTGGTCACGCCGGCGTCGCGACGCGATGTCGTCTGCCGGGGAGACCTCGCCATGAGCCGTGCCCACGTCGCGTCCCGCTCGCTGATCGTCTTCGCCCTCATGGGGCTCGGCCCCGCCCGCGCGAACGCCGCGTCGGGCTCGCCGGCGCTCGCGCGCGTGTGCGACGAGTACTGGCAGGGGGCGCTCAAGGCCAGCCCCACCACGGCCACGTCGCTCGGCGATCATCGCTACGACGCCCTGCTCGAGGACAACTCGCCGGCGGGGATCGACCGCGAGCGCCAGCGCCTCGAGGGCGTGCTCGCTCAGGCGCGCGCGGTGGGCGAGGCCGACCTCTCCAACGCCGACAAGGTGACGCGCTCGGCGCTCATCCTCGAGCTGCAGAACGGCATCGACGGCATCGACTGCCATCTCGAGGACTGGGTGGTGGACCCGCTCGGCGGGCCGCAGGTCGGCTTCATGAACCTGCCCGACGTGACCACGATCGCGACACCGGCCAACGCGGCCGACTACGTGAAGCGCTGCCGCGCGATGGGGCCGTTCATGGACCAGCACATCGCGAACCTGCAGCGCGGCCTGGGCGCCGGCCGCGTCGCCGCGCACGACGAGGTGCGCAAGGTGCTCGAGGAGGTCGACGCTTTGACCGCG
>Ga0070695_100001830_pt1 | contig 11988 bp, 12 predicted proteins | sample KBSK1252metaG_FD_65471 | JGI IMG/M metagenome (GOLD analysis project Ga0070695, IMG submission 65471) | Corn, switchgrass and miscanthus rhizosphere microbial communities from Kellogg Biological Station, Michigan, USA - KBS K1-25-2 metaG | ecosystem: Host-associated > Plants > Roots >...
CTTCGGCGCGGGGCACGCCGCCCGAGACCGGCGCATCGACCAGGGCCGCGCCGCGCTTCGCCAGCGCGGCGCCAAGCTGCTGCGTGCCGACCGGCTCGGATGAACTCATGTCGATGACGACGCTTCCCTTTGCGAGGGCTGATGCCAGCGCGCCGTGCTCCTGCTCGAGCAGAACCGCGCGCACGGTGGCTCCGGTCGGCAGCATCGTGACCACGATGTCGGCCGTGCGGCCGAGCTCGGCGAGCGACGGCGCGGCCTTGGCGCCGAACTCGGCGGCAAAGCGCGTGGCGCGCGTCCGGTCGGTGTCGAAGACGGTCAGCGGAAATCCGGCGCGCGCCAGGTTGGCGGCCATGGGCCAGCCCATATTGCCGATGCCGACGAATCCGATTCGCTGCTTGGCGCTCATCCGCTCGCTCCCAATTTTTTCGCGGCATCGCCGCGTCGGAGCGGACACTAAATCACGATCCGCGCGTTGGGAATCGCCCCGCGCGGTTCGGTTAGCGCGCCCACAGGCATGAGTTGTTTCGCGACTCGGATTCAATCTAAGATAGTGGATCGCCCAAGCCTTTTGAATTGGGCGTTAACGAAATCCGCTTATCCACCGTACCCATGGAATCGGCACTAAACCTACGCATAGCTCTTTATTTTGGCGCAAAATGTAGTATTCTTGGGCATACGTTGCGGCCGGTTGGGGGCTCATTCCCGGCGGCGCGGCGGTTCCCTCAAGAACGAAAGCAAGGACCAGACCCTATGGCCAATCCCAAGCCCGTCACCCTTAAGCACATCGCCGCCACAATGGCGGAGAAGCACGCAATCTCCAAGAAGTCCTGCACGGAGATGCTCGAGGATTTCGTCGCCAATCTCGGTAAGCACCTGAAAAAGGGCGACAAAATCCGCATTGCGGGCCTCGGCATCTTCCAGGTGAGGAAGCGCCCGGCACGTATGGGCCGCAACCCGGCCACCGGCGAAGCGATCAAGATCAAGGCGAGCAAGAAGGTCGCCTTCCGCGCGTCGAAGGACCTCAAGGAAGCGGTCTGACGCTCTCGCATACGCCGTTCGGGGTGCGCACGCGATCAGGGCCGAGCACCACCGCATACGGCGTCCAAGACAAAAGGGGCGCTCCGCAGGGAGCGCCCCTTTTTCGTTCGGCCTAATCGACGCTGAGCGGCGCGTTGGCGCGGGCGCCGGCGATGACCATGCCGCCGCGCGCACCGGGCACGACAGAGCCATAGCGTTCGGCGAAGACGGGCGGCAACGGACGCGCGCCGGCCGGCGCGAGCCAGAGTCGCAAGAGGTGGCGCTTCCGCTCGGGCTCGGGCCAATCCGCGAACGCGGTGCGATCGTGCAGCAGCGTGTGATTGTGCACGAGCTGGATGTCGCCGGGGCGGAACTCCATGTGCATGACGAGCTTGGGATCGTTGGTGAGCGCGTCGAACAGGTCGAGCGCCTCGATCTGCCGCTCCGTGAGCGGGGCTACGTCCGGGAAGCGCCGCGCGCTCTCGATGTATTGGCGCTGATAGATGACCGACAGCAGTCCGCCGTGCCAGCTGAACACGGGAATGCGGAAATAGGGCTTGGCGCCCGGCGGAATCTCGCCGCGCCGGTCGGTCTCGATCGGCGCGAAAAGTTCCGGCAGAAGATCGGGCCGCCGGCGGCGGAATTCGTTGTAGATCGTCACCGCGCTCACCAGCGCCGAGAGGCCGCCGCTCTTTGCGGTCTTGAGGCACAGCAGGCCGACGATGTCGCAGGAATCGGTGTGGAAGGTCTGGCGCTCGTTGGTTTGATAAATGCGCGCGTTGGGATCCTTGCTCGAGCGGCCGAGATCGCGCACGTGGCCGAGCACGTGGCCTTGCGCGTTCTGCGGCCGCGCATTGCCGAAGTGGCTGCCGATGCCGAAGAACGCGATCGCCGCGCGCCGAATGTCGGCGGGGTCGATGGGCAAACCGCGGATCAGCGCGAAGCCGCGGCCTTCGAGCACATCCGAAGAAATGTGCGCGAGCCGCGGCGCCAAGGCCGGCAGCGGAAAATCGGTTTTGCGAATGTCGGCGATGTCGATGCCGCGCGCCGCCAGCAGTTCGGTGGCCGCCGCCACTTCGGCGCCTTCGGCCGGAGTCAGCGCCTCGATCCAGTCGGTGCGCGCCTCCATCGCCGGCCCATACCAGGCGGAAGCGCCGGAAATGCGCTCCGGCAAGATCGTAAGATCGGCGGCCAATGTCATGGCGCCAAACGTACAACGGCGCGGCCCATGCGCAAGTGTCGCGTTTCCGTTTCCCGCGCACTTGCGTTAAGCCTCGGGCACGACACCGCACAAATGGCAATGAACATGGCCAACGAAGCCCTCGCCCGCTGGAACGAACGCTTTTCCGCCCCCGGCTATCTCTTCGGCACGGCGCCCAACCGCTTCCTGGCATCGCAGAAGGACCGCCTCATGCGCGGCCAGCGCGCGCTCGCGGTCGCCGACGGCGAGGGACGCAATGGCGTGTGGCTCGCGCAGCAGGGCTTGAACGTAACTTCGGTCGATTTCTCGCCGGTGGCCCTGGCCAAGGCGCGCGAGCTCGCCAAGAAAAGCGGTGTCGCGATCGAAACCATCGAGGCCGATCTCGCGAATTGGACGTGGCCGGCCGCAGCTTACGACGTGGTTGTCGCGATCTTCATCCAGTTCGCGCCGCCGCCGATGCGCGCCAAGATCTTCGCCGGCATGCGCACGGCACTCCGCCCGGGCGGGCTTCTCATTCTCGAAGGCTATCGGCCGAAGCAGGTCGACTACGGCACCGGCGGCCCGCCCAATCGCGAGAACATGTACACGCGCGAGGTGATCGAATCGGCGTTCGCCGGCATGGAGATGCTGCACCTCGCCGAATACGACGCCGAAATCGTGGAAGGCAGCGGCCACAAGGGCCTATCGGCGCTCATCGATTGCGTCCTGCGCAAGCCCGGCGCATAAGCCGGCGCCGCGCGGGCGTTCTTGGGCTATCAAGGCGTGCCGCCGAGAGGGAGCAGGCCCATGACCGCCACGATCGATCGCGTCCGCATTGGCGAGGCCGACATCGCCGCCTATCGCCGCGACGGCGTCGTTTGCCTGCGCCGGCCGTTCGGCCCGGAGTGGATTGCGCGGTTGCGGGCCGCGCTCGAGCGCAACATGAAGAACCCCGGTCCCTGGCACCGCAGCATCACCAAGCCCGGCAAGCCCGGCAATTTCTACTACGACAGCATGATGTGGCGGTTCGATCCCGATTTCCGCGCCTTCGCCGAGCAATCGCCGGCCGCCGAGATCGCCGGGCGCATCATGGGTGCCAACGCCGTGCGCTTCTTCTACGACCAGCTCTTCGTCAAGGAGCCGGGCACGCTCGATCCAATGCCCTGGCATCACGATCTTCCTTATTGGCCGTTCCGCGGCGGCCAGGTGTGCTCGATCTGGCTCGCGATCGAGGACGTGACGGCGGCCGGCAGCGGCGTCGAATTCGTGGCCGGGTCCCACCTCTGGGGCAAGTGGTACCGGCCCCAACTTCCCTACGACGACAACAAGAAATACGACGGCCTCGACCTCGAGCCGTGCCCCGATTTCGGGTGCCGGCGCGGCGAGCCGGGCCTGCGCTTCTTGACATGGGACATGCAGGCGGGAGACTGTCTCGTGTTCAGTGCGCTCACCGTTCACGGCTCGGGAGGGAACACGGCGATGACGCACCGGCGCGCGGCGCTGTCCACGCGCTGGCTCGGCGACGACGCTGTCTGGGACCCGCGTCCCGCCACCGCCACCTACTATTACGAGTCCGAGGGCGTGGGTCTCGCGCCCGGGGAGAAGGTCGGCGGCCGGCATTTTCCCGAGCTTTGGCGGCGCCCGGACTGAGTGCGGAAAGAAATCGGCGCGGCTTCAGCCGCGAAACGCAAGGGAGGACGGACTATGATCAAGCTCTATCGTACGTTGCTGGGCTCGGCGGCGGCTCTTTGCCTCGCAGCCGGCACGGCGGCGGCGCAGGAAGTGGAGCTTTCGGCGCTCAACTTCCTGCCCAACAACAGCTCGTTCGGCATTCCGTTCGCGGATTGGGTCGAGGACGCGAACAAGACCGGCAAGGGCATCGTGCACATCACGATCAAGCCCGCCGGCAGCATCTCGCCGTTCCAGATGGGCAACGCGGTCAAGACCGGCGCCATCGACATGGCGGCGCTGCCGCCGACCTTCTACCAGAACCTGCTGCCGATCGGCGACGCGCTCAAGCTCACCAAGAAGACCGCCGTCGAGATGCGCAAGAACGGCACTTGGGCCTTCATGAACAAGCTGCACAACGAGAAGGTCAACGCCCAGCTGCTCGACATCTCGGGTTTCGAGGTGAAGTTCTATCTCTATTTGCGCGACAAGAAGATCGAGACCGCCAGCTTGAAGGGCATGAAGATTCGCACAACCCCGGTCTATCGCGCCTTCTTCCGGGCGCTCGGCGCGGACCTCATCCAGACGGCACCCTCCGAAGTGTTCACCGCGCTCGAGCGCGGCACGATCGACGGCTATGGCTGGCCGAGTTGGGACATCAAGACCACCGGCTGGGACAAGTACACCAAGTATCGTGTCGAGCCCGGCTTCTATGCGGTGGCGAACGCGACGATCATCAATCTCGACAAGTGGAAGTCGCTGACCGACAAGCAGCGCGATTTCCTCAACCAGCACTCGATGAAGTTCGAGTCGGAATACGACAAGCGCTACGCCCCCAAAACCGAGGCGTATCTCAAGGAACAGAAGGACGCGGGCGTCCAGGTGATCGAATTAAAGGGCAAAGTGGCCGAAGACTACCTGAAGCTCTCCTACGACGCGGCGTGGGAAGAGTTCATGAAGCTCGATCCGGTCAACGCGCCGACCTTGAAGAAGCTGATCTCCGAATAAGCCGGGAAAACCCGCCCGCATTTCGTAGCGCAGGATCGCCGCGGAATGCGGGCCTTTTCGCGCATCTATGACGGACTGTTCGGCGCGCTCGGCGTCGTCTCGGCGCTGCTGATCGGCGCGGTGGCGGTCGGCATCACCTACGACGTGCTGGGGCGCAATATTGGCTTCGGCACCGTGAGCTGGATGCTCGAGGCCTGCGAATACGCGATCTTCATGTCCACGTTCTTGGGCGCGCCCTGGGTGCTGCGGCTCGCGGCGCATGTGCGCGTCGACGTGCTGGTGCAGAACCTCGCGCCGCGCTGGGCGCGGGCATTCGGACTGTTCGCCGACGTGGTGGGTGCCGCCACCTCGGCGACGCTGCTCTATTACGCGATCGTCGTCGCACGCGGCTCCATCCGCGATGAAGCCCGCATCATCAAGATGTTCATCATCCCGGAATGGTGGGTGTTCGCCGTGGTCGCGTTCTCCGCCTTTCTGCTGACCGTCGAATTCCTGCGCCGGCTCGCGGTGGCGCTGCGCGGCGGCAAGCTCGAGAGCCAGGGACTTTCGATATGACCTGGTATTGGGCGCTCATCCTAATGCTGGCGGCATTCATGGTGCTGCTGGCGGCGGGCCTGCCGGTCGTGTTCGCGTTCTTCGCGGTCAATATCGGCGGCGCGCTGCTGTTCATGGGCGGCGAGGCCGGGCTGCAGCAGCTCGTGCGCAACGCCTACGACGCCGTCACCAACATCTCGCTCTCGCCCATTCCGCTGTTCATCCTGATGGGCGAGGTGATGTACCAGACCGGCCTTGCCGGACGCGCGATCGATGCCGTCGACAAGCTCATTGCACGCATCCCGGGCCGGCTCTCTCTGGTCGCCATCATCAGCGGTACGATCTTCTCGGCGCTCTCGGGCTCGACAATCGCCAATACGGCGATGCTCGGGAGCACGCTCGTGCCCGAGATGGCGCGGCGCGGTTACCATCCGCACATGGCGATGGGCCCGATCCTCGGCACCGGCGGGATCGCGATGCTGATTCCGCCTTCGGCGCTCGGCGTGCTGCTTGCCAGCCTCGGCGGGCTTCCGGTTGCCGACCTCCTGATCGCCACGATCCTGCCGGGCGTCGCCATGGCGGGGCTGTTTTTCGGCTACGTCGTCCTGCGCTGCACGCTCAATCCCAGGCTGGCGCCGGCCTACGACGTGGGGCGGCTCTCGATCTGGCAGCGCATGATGCCGTTTCTCCTGCGTGTCGTGCCGTTGCTGCTGATATTCGTCGTCGTCGTCGGCAGCATGTTCGCCGGCATCGCCTCGCCCAACGAGGCTTCGGCGCTCGGCGCCGTCGCCACGGTCATTGCCGCGGCCGCCTACCGCTGCCTCACGGTCCGCACGCTGATGCGCTCGCTGCTCGAGACGGCGAAGCTCTCCGTGATGATCCTCTTCATCATCTGCGCGTCGATCACGTTCTCGCAGATCCTCTCGCTCTCGAACGCGACCGAGGGGATGATGCAGGTGCTCGACGTCAAGACGATGTCGCCGCTGCTGCTCATCGTCGCGATGATGGTCATCCTCCTGATCCTCGGCTGCTTCATGGATCAGGTGAGCATGATGCTCATTACGCTGCCGTTCTACATGCCGATCGTGAAGCTGCTCCACTTCGACTTCGTGCAGCCGGAAATGGTGCAGATCTGGTTCGGCGTGATGATGATGATCGCGCTCGAGATCGGTTTCACGACGCCGCCCTTCGGCATGCTGTTGTTCGTCATGAAGGGCGTGGCGCCGGCCGAGACGCGCATGTCGACGATCATGAAAGCCGCGATGCCGTTCATCCTGCTCGAGGTCGCGACGCTGCTGCTCGTGATGGCGGTGCCGTGGCTCGCGACCTGGCTGCCGGGCCTAATCAGCAAATAGCGCGGCGCGACAAGAGAACATGGCGTGTTGCACTGTCGACGAGCGAAAGGACTCAGATGCGGCCGTGCGCGGTGAGTGCGGAAAAAAAGCGGCGGCTCCCTAGCGGAAGCCGCCGCTCGCTGTCGCGCGGTCTGCGTCTTGGCGCTTGCGCGCCGACGCTTGCGCGCTTAGGCCGTCTTCAGATTGACGGCGGCCTGGCGGCCGCGCTCGGTCTGGACTTCGAAGCTCACGCGCTGACCTTCGACCAGGCTGCTCATGCCCGCGCGCTCGACGGCGCTGATGTGCACGAACACATCCTTGCCGCCTTCCTGCGGCTGGATGAAGCCGAAGCCCTTGACGTTGTTGAACCACTTGACGGTACCGATAGCCATTGAGGCCTCCTAGATGGGACGCAAAAAACGTCCGTTGCGCCGCGCGACTATTCGCGTGGCGGGTTGCCGACCAGATGTTTGGGGGTAGACCTCAGAGACGGCCCGTCGAGCGGGACAACGTATAGCAAAGGCACGCCGAAACTCGGGTAGCTGCCGGTCCATTTAGAGAACGCCGTTCGATTGTCAAGGTGGGCGGGGCGCGGCACTTGCGACCTTCCATGAGCCCGTGACAGCTTTTGCCTCCCTATGCCCGAGCTTCCCGACATCGCCGCCTACATCCACGCGCTCGAAAAGCGCGTCGACGGCGTGCGCCTCGAGCGCGTGCGCTTGAGGAGCCCGTTCTTTCTCCGCAGCGTCGAACCGCCGCTGGCCGCCGCGTTCGGCGCCCGCGTCGCCGGTATCGAGCGGCTCGGCAAGCGCATCGTAGTCGCGCTCGACGGCGATCTGTTCCTCGTCCTCCACTTGATGATCGCCGGCCGGCTCTGGTGGCATGATCTCGGAAAGGAGATTCCTGGCGGCGGGCGGGGCCTCGCGGCGCTCGATTTCGAAACCGGGACCCTCGTTGTCACCGAGGCGGGCACCAAGAAGCGCGCTTCGCTCTATCTCGTCAAAGGGCGCGAGGCGCTGGCCGCGCACGATCCCGGCGGCCTCGATCCGCGCCGGATGGACTCACATGCGTTCGCGGCGCGGCTGCGGGCGGAAAATCATACGATCAAGCGCGCGCTCACCGATCCGCGCGTCTTGAGCGGCGTCGGCAATTCCTATTCCGACGAGATTCTGCATCGCGCGCGGCTTTCGCCGGTGCTGCAGACCCAGCGCATGACCGAGACGGAAATGTTTCGCCTGCACGGCGCCACCTGCGCGGTACTGGCCGAATGGACCGAGCGTCTCGTCGCCGAGGCCGAACGCGCATGGCCGCAAAAGGTCACGGCGTTCCGCGAGGGCATGGCCGCGCACGGCCGCTACGGGAAGCCGTGCCCGGTCTGCGGCTCGCCGATCCAGCGCATCCGCTACGCCGACAACGAGACCAACTACTGCGCGCGCTGCCAGACCGGCGGCAAGCTCCTGGCCGACCGCAGCCTCTCGCGCCTGTTGCACAAGGACTGGCCGAAGACGCTCGACGAGCTCGAACTGCTGCGGCCGACGAAGAAAGCGTCGAGCGCGTAATGCCCCGAGAAAGTTCCGCGGAACTTGCCGCTGTCTGGTATACTCCCGCCATGCCGCGCGAATGAGGAGATAGGCGGGGGCCTGTCTTGCGCGGCGGGGAAATACCGACCGCATGGCCGAGCCATCTGCACTAGCGTCGGCGAGAGCGACGGCGCCCGCGGGCCTAACCGCCGGCATGACCGCGCCCGGTGTGCTGGCGCCGGCGCCGCCGGTGGTGGTCCCGAGCTTCACGCAGCGCTGGCACGCCTACTACACGGAAAAGCGCATCGTGCACCAATGGTTCCAGGTGCACCTGCTTTCCAGCATCACCGCGAAACGCATCCTCGAGGTCGGGCCCTATCTCGGCCTCGTGACCGCGATGCTGGCCAGCGCCGGCTACGAGGTTACGACCTTCGACGTGACCGACAAACCGCCGCCGGTGGGCGCGCGCGGCCATATCCAGGGCGACCTCACGGCCCTCGATCCCGCGCGCATTCGCGGCTTCGATGCCATTCTCTGCTGCGAGACGCTCGAGCATCTGCCGTGGAGCCAGGTCGGCGGCGTCTTGCAGGCGCTCGCCGCTTCGGGCGCGCCCTATCTCGTGATGTCGGTGCCCTACGAGGGCGCCCAGATTGGCTGGAGCTTCTACGCCAATGCCCACACGGCGCGGCACCGCTTGTTCACGCGCTGGCTGCGTTTCCTCAAACGCTTCCGCATCAAGAGCCACACCGACATCGACGCCCACAAATGGGAGGTCGGTTACAAGGGCTCCAGTCTCGCCGCGCTTAAGGAAAAAGTAGCGAACAGCGGCTGGCAGCCTGTGGCGCAGCATTTCACCGAAGGCTGCCGCTCGGTTTTCCTGGTCTGCCGCAACGCCGGGGCGTGAGCGGGAAGCGCGGACGACGCTGCGCTGCCCAGGCGAATTTGCGCTCCTCCCGGAGCGGCGGCAGGCGTTAGGTTCGTCGCAAGCGAAACGGCATTTTGCCTTTTTCGTCCGTACTCTTGTCGCCCCACGTCCAATGGCGGGCAAGCGAAGCCGATGCGCCACGGCCCCAAGACCAAGCAGACCATCCTCGACGAGGCCCTCCGCTTGTTCGTGGAGAAAGGCTTCACCGAGACGACGACGCGCGACATAGCGCAGGCCTGCGCCATTTCCGAAGGGGCCATCTACCGCCACTTCACCAGCAAGGACGAGATCGGCTGGGAACTGTTCAACGCCAGCTATGCGGTGATGGCCGAACGGCTCCAAGGCCTCATCGACGCGGCGCCCGATTTCGCCGCCGCGCTCAAGGCGATCATCGCCGATCTCTGCAAGCTGTTCGACGACGAGCCGTTCCGTTTCCGCTACCTGCTGCTGGCGCAGCACAATTTTCTCCATCGCGTCACCGCCAAGATGAAGAGTCCGATCAAGGTGTTGCGCGGGCTCATCGAGCGCGGCATCGCGGAGGGGAGGGTCGGCGTCAAAGATCCGGCGCTGGCAACGGCCTTCGCCCAAGGGCCGTTGCTGTTCACGGCGCAATCGATCGTCTACCGCGCCGTCGAGCCGCCGCTGAGCGGCTATGTCGAGCAGATCCAGCTCGCGACGCTCCGCTCGCTCGCCTATAAGCCTCTGTAATCATTGATGTTGCGTTGAGATAAAGATCACTTCGAATCTTCACGGCGTTTGCTATAAGTGAGTAGTCACTTACATCAGGGAAATGCCGCTATGTACCGCAGTGAATCACGCATCAAATTCGAGGAGCGCCGGCAAGGCGCGTTCTTTGCCGAGATCAAGCGCGCCGCGGCTGAATACTTCGCCGCCACCGGAAAGAGCCGCTATGCGACGCCGGGCGTCTGGCTAAAGGGCGGCTTCTACGCGGCCCTCGTCGCGGCCGCCTATGCCGCGATGCTGGGCGGGTTCGGCGGCTCGCTCGCGGTCATCGCAGCCGGCTATGCGGTGTTCGGCCTCGCGAGTCTGGCGCTCGCGTTCAACCTCGCGCACGACGCCTCGCATTTCGTCCTGGCGCGCCGGCGCTGGATCAATCGCGCGGTGCACGAGATCGTCTTCGCGCTGATGGGCGTCAGCGGCTATCTCTGGCAGATGCGCCATGTCGGCTCGCACCACGTCTTCCCCAACGTGCCCGGCTGCGATGCCGACATCGACGACAACGGCATCGTGCGCCTGGCGCCGCACGCGGCGTGGAAGCCGTGGCACCGCTTGCAGCACCTCTATGCGCCGCTGCTCTATCCGCTGGCGACGCTGCATACGATGCTCGTCCAAGACTTCGTCTACCTGTTCAAGCGCCGGCTCGCGAATATGGCCCACATCCGCCACTGCCCGGCGCAAATCGCGATCTTCATCGCCGGCAAGGTCTTTCACTTCGGAGTCGTGCTCGCCTTGCCGCTGATGCTCTCCGGGCGGAGCACGGGCGAGATCGTCGCCTGCTACTTCTTGATGAGCGCGCTCGTCTCGATGGCGTTCGTCTACGTCGTCATCGGCACGCACATCGCCGATGAAGCGAGCTTTCCCGAAATCGGACCCGGCGGCCGCATCGCCACGAGCTGGGCGCAGCACGCGGTCGAGGCCTCGATCGATTGGGTGCCGAACAGCCGCGTCGCCGCGTTCCTGCTCGGGGGCTTCAACTCGCACGTGACCCACCACCTGTTCCCGACCGTGTCGGCCGCGCACTATCCGGCCCTGACGCCGATCGTGCAGGCAGCGGCGCGGCGCCACGGCCTTAAATACACGGAGACCACGTTTCCCGGCGTGATCCGCGCGCATTTCCGGATGTTGCGGTTGATGGGGCGGGGGCCGCATGCGCGCGGCACCGCGCGTCTCGCGCCATCAACGCGGAAGATTGCGGGTCATGTGGCCGTCGCCGGGCTTTAACGGCCGCGGCCCGCGCCTCACCCGATCTCGTTCTTGACGAACGCGCCGGCCTTCATGACGAGCGGCATGTGCCGGCCCTGGCCGCCGAGCAGCGACATATCCTTGAGCGGGTCGCCGCCGACGGCGATGAGATCGGCCTGGGCGCCGGCCGCCACGACGCCGAGCTTCCCCTCCATGCGCAGGACTTGGGCCGCGGCGGAGGTGGCGCTCTTGATCACCTCGTGCGGCGGCAGCACGCGGGCGCGGATTTCGAACTCCTCGCTCTGCCGCGCGTGCATTTCGCCGAGAAGGTCGCTGCCATAGGCCATGGCGACGCCGTTGCGGCGGAAGATCGCGAGCGACTTCAGGCCGGCCTCGCGCACGCCTTGGATCTTCGCGACCGATTCGGGCGGCAGGCCAAGCCGCGCGCCATCCGACGCCAGCGCCTCGTAGGTCACGAGCGTCGGCACCGCGAAGGCGCCGCGCACCGACATCGCCAGCGCTGCGTCGTCATCAACGAGGTTGCCATGTTCGATGGTGCGGACACCGCATTCGACCGCGCGCTTGATCGCCTTGGCCGTGTAGGCGTGGGCCATCACATAGGTATCGGCATGCGCGGCCTCGGAGACGATGGCCGCGATCTCGTCGCGCGAATAGCCCAAGAAATGGATGGGGTCGGTCGGCGAGGCGACGCCGCCCGAGGCCATGATCTTGATCTGGTGCGCACCGGCCTTGATCTCCTCGCGCGCGGCCTTGCGGACCGCGTCGACGCCGTCGACGACGCGCGCGAGATTGCCGGCCTGGCGGCAGCAGGCGCAGGGCTCGGCGTCGTCGAACCGGCCGCGGAAATCGCCGTGGCCG
>Ga0070695_100001833_pt1 | contig 11982 bp, 6 predicted proteins | sample KBSK1252metaG_FD_65471 | JGI IMG/M metagenome (GOLD analysis project Ga0070695, IMG submission 65471) | Corn, switchgrass and miscanthus rhizosphere microbial communities from Kellogg Biological Station, Michigan, USA - KBS K1-25-2 metaG | ecosystem: Host-associated > Plants > Roots >...
TTCTGGCCATCGCTGCTCGCCGGCGCCGCCATCCTAGCGGTCGGCAAAACCATGCTCTGGCTGTTTGATCCGCAGTTTCAACAGGCCTACCCCGTGATGCTCATCCTCGCCGTTGGCCTGTTGCTGCGCGCCGCACTCGGGCCGGCCGACCTGGTGCTCAACATGCTGGGCCAGGGGGCCGCCAGCGCGCTGCTGCTGATCTTTTCGGCGCTGTTGAGCGTCACCCTCAGCGCCACCTTGGTCCCCGCTTTGGCTTGGCCGGGGCGGCGACGGCAACGAGCCTTGCCCTCGTTGCCGCGCGGCCGGCAATTGCGCGCTCGCCAGACGCCGGCTCGAGCTCCGAACGGCGATCTGGCATAACCTTGTCCAGCCGTGGAGGGCTGCCCGGGCGCCTGAGCACGGGGGCGGGCGCGTCACCTAGGTTTGCCGGGTTTCGCCGGCGTGGCTGTGGCGCGAGCACTGCCGGTGGACGCCGCCCGAACGCCGGCCCCAGCGTCTTGTTGCGTGCCGATTGCGCCCTAGAGTGAGGAGCCGACGACCAACGTCCAGAAGGTCTTGAACTCGGTGCGCGGGTCTTGCACGAGCGCAATCCCCATGTGCTCGGCCTCGCGCAACAACAGGTTCTTGTTGTGCCCCGGGCTTGCCTCCCACCCCTTCAGCACCTCTTCGATGCTGACCTGGCCGGTGCCGACGTTCTCGGCGGCGACCTTGGCCCTGTAACCGACGCGCTTGACGCGATCCCAGGGGTTGGAGCCGTCCGAGCCGTAGTGAGAAATGCGGTCCCACTTGGCAAGGTCGCGCGAGTGCAGCTTGGCCGCCTCGGTCAGCGCCGGGTTCAGCGCCAGCGCCTTGAGACCATGTTGCTTGCGATAGGCGTTGATGAGCTGACGCGCCTTTTCCAGATCGAGGTCGGTCTTGCTGTAGTCGCGGTCGGCAAGCGCGCCCTGTGGCGCCTTCTCGTAGCTGCCCTTGGGGGCCTTGTCCGCCGACTTGATCGCCGGCTTGACGGGATCGCCCGCCACGGCGGTGTCGATGCTGGCCATTTGCGTGCGCGCGGGCAGGGCGCTCGTGGGTTGGCCAGAGTTGGCGAAGCCGGCAGTCAGCGGCGAGGCGGCCATGCCGCAGCCGGCTAGCAATGCCGATAGGAGCGCCGGGCCCAGTACGCGATACATGTTGGCCTCCCAACCAGGGATACTCGTCTGGGACAAGGATCGCGCTGAGCCGTTAACTCGACGTTAACGGGTGGGGGCGCAACCCTGCCAAATCGGGTTACAGGGCCCCAGGCCTGCACGGGTTGCGCGCCCCACGCCAGGAAAGGCGGCGCGAACCTAGCAGAACTCGATTGGTGTCCCCTGTCTCCCGCGTCGATCCCACACGGCAATCGTGACAGGAGTTGGGCCAATTTGCTCTTTTGCGACCTTCGCTGCAGCGGCGCCCCGCAATGGGCGCCGGCGCCCCTTGGCGTCGTCACTCAGGTGCAGCACAGGGGCCTTGGCTGGGAGGGCCGTCTTCTTCATGCTCTGGCCAGCCGGTGATTCGCGCGTCCGGCGATGGCAGCCAACCCCTGCGCACCCTCGGTGCGAGGGCTCAATGAAGGGGAGGCCACCGGCCATGCAGGCCGCGACCCTGGCAGTTCCGGAGCCACCGGGCAAGAACGCAAGCGACCGGCTGCGTCAGCTCGCTCTTGTGCGCATCGCCGCTGGCGATGGTGATGCAACCCGAAGTGCCCTGGCGCAGGACTTGGCTCACATCGTGCCCCATCGCTCGCCGGTTGCCCACTGGCGGGCGCTGATCGAGCGTGAGGTGGAAGCCCTCCTTGGCGCCGGGCTTGCCGGCGACGCCGATGGGCGCTTGCAGTTGAGCGCCGCCGGAACCGATGTGGTCCGGCGCTTCTTGGGGTTGAGGGGCGCCCTGCCGCGCACCTGGAGCGAGCTCGCCCACGTGCGCCTGCTGGCCAAGGCGCTCGGGCTGGAACGGCTGGCGGCCAAGGAGCTGAAGGCGCTCGAGCGGGCCGACGGGCTGCGGGCGGCCATCGTCCAGACCGCCTACAAAGTGAAAGTAAAGGGCATTGCCACGCCATCGCGGCTGCGCTCCGCGCTGGCAGCGGTGGCCCTGCAGCGCGCCTTCGGCAACCAGATCAGCGCCACCTTGGCGGGCAGAACCGCGCTGCCGGCGAGGGCCGGACGTCTATTGGCCGCGCAGCTCTCCCGCTCGCCGCGCGACTTCGGCACCGATACGCGCCTGATTGCCGCGCTGGCGGCCGAGCACCTTGGCGCCAAGTCCGCCGATATCGAAGGGCTGCGGCGCGCCGTCTTGAGCCGCTACTTTGCCGGAGTGGTCGAGGAAGTTTCGCGCCCACCACAGCAACGGGAGGCGGTGTCGTCTCCCGAGCCGGCGCCGCTCGCCGTCATCGGCGGCCGGCCCGACCTGCCGGGCTTCGTGCTCGAAGTGCGCCGCCACGCCGCGGCGCACGCGCATGGCTGGGTCGGAAACCGCAAGGCCTACATCTCCCATGTCTGGCGCGCGCTTGCCCACGCGCGCTCCGACTGGGGCCTGTCCGAGATCGAGTTCAAGTGCATGCTGTTGGAGGCGCATCGCGCCGGACAGTTGGCGCTCGCGAACGCCGATCTCAAGGATCACAAGAGCATGAAGGACGTGCAGGACTCTGCCGTCGTCTACAAGAACGCCGTGTTTCATTTTGTCCGGACCGACGGCTAAGGCCGCGGCTAGCCGGTAGCGAACGTCAGGTTGAGGTGACATGCGCATGGAGGTTGAGTCCGCGCCCGATCTAGACCGCCTGTCGGCGGCCTTCGAGCACTCCATCACCTGGGAGGACGATATTTGGCGCGCCGATCCCGTCGACGTCGAGATCGTGCACGCCCATGCGCGGCGCAAGTTCAACGATTTGCTCGACACGGTAACGGCGGCGCAAGGGGCTCAAGGCCAGGCGCGCATCCTGCTCTTTCACGGCCAGTCGGGCGCCGGCAAGACCCATCTCATCCGCGCCCTGCGTACGTCCGCGCACCGCTCGGGCAAGGCTTACGTCGGCTATGCGCAGATGACGCCGGATGTAGCAAACTATGCCGATTATTATCTGCGCCGCCTCGTTAACTCGCTGGAAAAGCCCTACGACCCGGATACGGGCGGCGAGACGGGCTTGCAACGGCTGACGCGGCGGCTGACGGAGGCCGCCGAGGCGCTGGATACGACGGCACTCGACAAGCTGCGCGAGGCCAAGCTCAGCGATGCCCAACTCGCCAAGCTCGTGCTGGCGCTAGCCGATCAAATCGTCGCGGCGCCGAATTTTGCCGGCCAGCCGCTGGATATCAATATCGTGCGGTCCCTGCTCTATCTGCAGCGGGTGGATCCGCGCATCGATCAGCGCGTGCGCCAGTACCTTTACGGTCGAGAGTTGACGGATCTTTCCGCCGAAGCCGTGGCCGTGCTCGATCCCAATCGAGGTGAAGGGCGCGCCTTCGAGATCATCGAGTCGCTTGGACGCTTGATGTGGATTGTCGACGGCGCCGCCCTCGTCATCTCGATCGATCAGGTGGAGGATCTGCGCTTCTTCGATGACTATCACGACCGCTTCCAGAAGGCGGCCCGGGATCTGATTCAGATCGCCAACCGCGTACCGACGTCGATCGTGCTCCTCTCCTGCCTTGGCGATTTCTACGGCAAGGTGCGCGAAGTCTTGGCGCAATCCTACATCGACCGGATCGAGAAAGCCGGCCCGGTGTCACTCAAGGAGGCACGCACCGCTGAGGAAGCGCAGCTCATCATCGCCAAGCGCATGCAGGCCGACGCCAGCCGCAGCGACATCGATCCGTTGCTCTTTTTCGGGCCGCAATTCTTCGAGGAGTTCAGCGGCCTGTCGACGCGTCGCATTCTGGAGCTCGCCCAGGCGCGGGTACGCGAGCAGGTGACCGAATCGGAGCCTGCGCTTGAAGACGGCAAGGGCGGCTTCATCTCCACGCTGGCGGCCGCTCTTGGCTTCGGCGGACGCGAGGAGGCTGACGGCGCCGATGCCAACGCCTTGGTCGAATTCCACGAGCACTGGGATCGCTTCACGGCACAATCGGAGGCGGAGATCCCCTCCGACGACCACGAATTGCTGACCGTTCTCACCAACGCGCTCAGCCTGGCGCGCGCCGAATGGGGCGGTGCCCTCGACGTTGTCGTCAAGCGCCTCGAATTGAGCCCCGACCTGCCGGCCTTGGACTTGAGCCTCAGGCACGAAGGCGGAAACACCAGCGAGGCGCGCGTCTTTCTGTGCAATCGCCCGACGCAGGGCGGCGGGCTCAAGCGTCAACTCGATAAGCTCCTTGCCGCCAGCGGCGGCCGCAGCGCCTTCCTGTTGCGCGCGAGCGACTTTCCCCCCAACAAGAAGAACCAGACAGGACAGGCCTTTCGTAAGTTCCGGGAGTTGGGAGGGCGCTCGATCCTGGTGCCGATCCTGGACTGGGAGCGTATGATGATGGTGTGCGAGTTCCACGCCCAGCATCGCCGTAGCGCCGGCTTCGCCCACTGGTTTGAGCGCACCAAACTGCTCTCCGACATCCTGTCGTTGGCCCAGCTGCTACGACTGGAGCTGTTCGGCCGCAGCCTCAATGGCAAGGCGACGGGGCAAAGCGAGCCGCCGCCGGAGGCCACCGCCGAGCTTCTTGGCGCGATGGGTTATGCACCCTCGGCGGCCGACTGGACGGGGTGGGGTCCGACGACGGCGGGGGCGTCAATGCCGGCAGGCAAGGACGCCGACTTGCCGCTCTCCGTGCTGCTCGATGAAACGGGTGATGCCGCTGCCAGCATCCTTGCTGGCCGCGCGCTCAATTCCAGCAAGAGCATTACGCTCAATAGAAACGTGTTGAAGCGCCATGCCGCCGTGCTCGGTGGCTCGGGCTCGGGCAAGACCACGCTCGCCCTGTGCATCATCGAGCAGCTCCTGCTGCGGGGGACCCCGGTGGTGCTGATCGACCGCAAGGGCGACCTGTGTTCCTACGCCAACCCCGATGTGTGGCGCGCGCACGATGGGGAATTTTCCGAGCGCCGCGGCGAGCGCGAGAAGCTCGCCGACTCCATCGACGTTGCCGTCTACACGCCCGGGCGCGCCTCGGGACGCCCGATTTCAATTACGCTGCTTCCCAATGGGATCAACGAGCTGCCGGACCAGGAGCAGCAACTGCTGGCAAACATGTCGGCCGCCGCGCTCGGTGACATGCTGCACTTCAAGAACTCGGCCACGCACCAAAAGCAGTCGGGTACGCTCTCGGTGGCGCTGCGCATTCTCGGCAGCCGCTTCAGCAAGGAGGTTACCCTTGCCGATCTCATCTACCTGCTCGAGGACGAAGATCCCGAACTGACAGATCTGACCCAGCGTATGGATCCTTCGGGGCGCATTCGTCGCGACCTGGTGGCCCAGCTCGACAGCCTGCGGCACCGCAACGCCGCCCTGTTCGAGGCCGGTGGCGAGCCGTTGCGCATGGATTCCCTGCTCGGCATGGGTCGCTACGGCCGCACCGACGGGCGCACGCGTCTTTCCATCATCTACACGGGCTTTTTGGGCGACAACGAAAATATTCTGTTTTGGGTGTCCCAGTTCCTGTCCGAGGCGCTGCGCTTCTGCCAGCGCAATCCCAACGACGAACTGCAAGCCGTGGTGATGTTCGACGAGGCGGATCTTTACATCCCCGCCAACGCCAAGCCCGCCACCGCCGAGCCCCTACAAAGCCTGCTCAAACGCGCGCGCTCGGCCGGGCTCGGCATTATGCTGGCCACCCAGTCGCCGGGCGACCTCGACTATAAGTCGCGCGACCAGATCACCTCTTGGTTCATCGGCAGGGTGCGCGAGGACACGGCGTTGCGTAAGCTCAGGGCCGCCTTCCAAAGCGAGTCGGGGCTTGATCCCGGCGCGGTCCTGCCGGGGCAGACCGTGGGCGAATTCCATCTCGTGCAGGAGGGGCTCGTGCGCCCGATGCGGGCGCAAAAATCCCTGATTGTCGCCGAGCAGGTTCCCTTCGACCGCATCGAGCAGCTGGCCCGCGAAACCAAGGGCCAGGATGAAAAGCAGCTGAAGTTGTTCGCCTGAGCGCGGCTGAGGCGCCGGCGGTGACGCCGATCGTGCTGCAATGCGAAATGCGAGCGGCGCCATAAGAGCCGCAAAAGGCGTGCATTTAGGGCCTTTTTGCACTATTCTGGGGACGGATTGGTCTGAGGGTGGCCGGTCCGCTGAGCTGGGGCGAGGGGGTTTGAACCGGCTTGGATGCGTCATGTAGTGCGGGGTCGTGTAGTGATCGACAAGTCCTTTCTGATCATGGCATTGGCATGTGCCATGGCTCCCTTCCTCGGCGTTGGCATTTATCTGGTAGTCAACCTTTTTTAAGGGTGGCGGACGGACCGACGGTGTGGCCTAGGGGGCGCGCGAGCGCCGCGCGTTGGTGGCCGTTGTGCACCATGCCGTCAATTCCAGGGGCTGTGCATAACTTGCGGCGGGCGTTGGGCGCCGGCGGCTCGGGAGCCTGCGCATTGGCCCCTTGACGAGCGGCGGCGGGCAGGTGCCGATAGGGCCGCGTGGCACGGGGTGCTGCGCCCCGACCTTTACCCTGATCGATCCTGGCCCAGAGCAACCCTCATCCAGAAAGGACACCGGCATGAAGCTCCTACGATTTGGCGCACCCGGCGCGGAAAAGCCAGGCTTGCTCGACCGCGAGGGCGTCGTGCGCGATCTCTCCGCCCACATCAAGGACATTACCGGGGAGACGCTGGCGCCTGCCAGCCTCGCCAAGCTCGGCCAGCTCGATCCGCGCTCGCTGCCGGCCGCGCCGGCCAATGTCCGGCTTGGGCCGCCAGTTGGCAACGTGCGCAATTTCATCGCTGTCGGCCTCAACTACATCGATCACGCCAAGGAAACCGGCGCCGAGATCCCCAAAGAGCCCATCCTGTTCAACAAGCTGCCCAACTGCATCGTCGGGCCAAACGACGAGGTGATGATCCCCAAAGGCTCGCTCAAGCTCGACTATGAGATTGAAATCGCCTTCGTGATCGGGCAGCGCGCGCGCTATGTCTCCCAACAGGATGCCCTGTCCTATATCGCCGGCTACACCATCTGCAACGACATCTCCGAGCGCCATTTCCAGGCCGAACGCGGCGGCCAGTGGATGAAGGGCAAGTGTGCCGAGACCTTCGGACCGCTGGGACCTTGGCTGGTCACGCGCGATGAGATTGCCAACGTCCAATCGCTGGCCATGTCCCTCGACGTCAACGGCCAACGTCGTCAGACCGGCAATACCGAAACCATGATTTTCAGCATCCAACACTGCATGCACTACATTTCGCAGTTCATGGTGCTCGAGCCGGGCGACGTGGTGACCACGGGCACGCCACCGGGCGTTGCGCTTGGCATGAAACCGCCGGCGTGGTTGAAGGCTGGCGACGTGATGACGCTTAAGATCGAAGGCCTGGGCGAGCAGAGGCAAACGGTGGTCGCGTTCGAGGCGTAGGGCAGCGCCGGCCGAACGCACTCTGGGACGGGGTCAAATCGGCTGCTTGTTGGCCGGATCGAGTTCGCGGATGGTGTGGGTCGGCGCGTCGCTGCGGCGCTCCTCGATCATGTCGAGGACTGTCTTCCAGGCCTCCGGACGAGACTTGTCAATGCGGCCGATCTCGGCCTGCACCGCGCGCAGCAGGCCGAGCAACTCCTGCTCGCCGGGGGCCTGCCCGCCGTCCGACTGGCTGGCTTCCTCGAGATGCTCGATCAAGTCTTGCAGGAGACCCGCCTCCGGCAGTAGCAACAGCGCCTTGAACGCGCGCTCCAGGTCCGCGGCCACCTCCTCGAGTACCGTGGCGCGCTTCGCGTCGCCCTCGTAGCGCCGCCGCAGCTCATCGTATTTCTGCGCCAGCGCCTCGCGCTTGCTTTCCTCCAGCTCGCTCAGATAGACGCGCAGGCGCTCCTTGCCTTGCGCCAACTGATCGAGCGCACGGCAGGCCGCGGCCGCCTGCTCGCGCACGCCGTCGTGGGCAATGCGCGACGCGGCGGCCAGCGTGAGACCGATCGCACCCAACAGCTCGACCCAGATCGCTTGCCCAAGATCGGTGTCGGTCGGCCGCGTGCGTGACGCTGCAGCTGCCAGCCGAGGCATGAGCCGGCGCGGCTCGCCGACGCTGCCGCCCGACGCGCCAGGCAGCGCCGCGTGCGGGGCTTGGCGCAGACGCTGTGGGCCGGGCGAGCCGCCGCCGCCCGCCGAGGCGATCTGCAGAGCTTCCGGCCCGGCCGTGATGAGGAAGTGAGCGCGGATGCGGGCAAGCGCCTTGTAGAAGTCGCGACTGATGAAATAGTGGTTGTTGTTGGCGCGCTCCACGGCTTGCAAGGTGGCGCCGGCATTAAGCGCATTGCGCACAACCTTTTTGTCGTTGCGCTCCACTTCGTCGAGCCTGATCTCGGCTGTAAACTCGGACTGCTCCTGCCGTCCGACCTTGTCCAAGGCGCCGGCACGATGCTCAATCGGGTGGACGTAGCGCAGCACAGTCTCGACGTTTTCGCGCACGTTAGGGAGCAGTGACACCGCCATGATGCGCTCGAGCTCGGCCAGTACCACGTACGATTTGTCCGCCCCATACGACTTCTTGGCCGCCAGCGAGAGATACTCGAACAGCTCCGAGCGCAGCTCGTAGACGTTGGCCTCGACGTGGCGCACCGCGCCGATGGTGGCGCCGGCGTTGAGAAGGCGGTTGAGGTCGGGAGCATGCGGATCGTCATGCCGCAACGTCACGCGCTGCGTGAAGCCATCGCGGGGCGCCATCGGCCGCATGGCATTGAGCATGAGACGGGCATTCTCGTAGGTGTGCGGCAGCAGGGCCGTATCGATCACCGCTTGCAGCTGCTCGGCGCTGCGCGCCTTTGGGCTTGGCACGTCTGAGAGCGGCGAACGCAGCGCCTGGGCCCCGAACAGGCCCGACATAAACACCAAGGAATCGACGCCGATGGCGAGAATGAGGGCTAGGTAGGCGAGCCGGTTGCCGTCGAGAAAAGCGTTCCACGTCACCACGAAACGATGCGCCTTGTCGTCCCGGTTCATTTCGATCGCCGCCAGGCGGGCGCCGGCCTCGGCCGAGTCCTTGCTGATCAGCCCGGAGTCCTGCAGGCAGCTGCGCCCGAACCCGAGCAAGGCGTCCGTGCTGGTGAGCCCGTTCAGCTTGTCGCCGCCGGCGCAGCGCGCCTGGAAGGCGCCGATTGCGCCATTGAGGCCGAACACCCGGCCGGCCGCTTCGGCCGCCTGTTTGGGATCACAATCGATGCCGCGTAGCTTGCCCTTGGTGGCCTCGGTACTCGACATGGCGCCGACCAGATTGCTGCACTGCTGCTGCAGAGCCGCCAGACGCTCGGTCGTCGGCTGCTGGCGGAAGTTGGCGCGCGCACGCTCAAGTCCCGGCAGCACGCGGGCAGGATCAAGCTTGCCGTCCTCTCCCCCGGCACCGACCGCCAGCGTCGCCTTGATGCGCTCTTCGGCGGTCTCGGCCTCACCTTTGAACTTGGCCAGCTCACCGTCGATGCCCGACAGCTCCCGGGCGACTTGGGCCAGGCGGCTTTCGACGCCATTGAGGCGTCGATAGGCGTCCTTGGTGCGCTCTTCCTTGATTTTGTACTGGTCGTTGAGGAGCGCTAGTTCGCTCCTGCGCTGGCGATAGACGGGTCCCTTGCCCTGCTTCATGCTGCCTTCGACCCCACGGTCTTCGGCCATGCCCTCGACACGCTTGACGTCGATCTCCTTGGCCTTGGCGTCGAGCTCGCTTCGGTGCTGAGCATATTCGGCGGCAAGCGTCGGTCGTTCCGCCTTGAGTCGCGACAGCTCGTCGGTCAGCGATAGCTTCTTGTTCGCAAGCCCCGCCTGGCCGCTGTGCGAGGTGGCAATGCGCTCCTGCTGCTCATTGATGGCGCGGCGCCGCTCCTCCATCTGCGCCACGAAATACTTTTCGATCTCCCCTTGCGAGTCCTGGGCCAGGCGGCTCAACTGCACCAGCTGTTTGTCGTAGGCCTTCCAGCCCGCCGTGTCGAACAGCCGTTCGGCCTCCTCCAGCTGCCGTCGCTGTGCCAAGGCACCGATATCGGCAATGCTGGAACCAATCTGGCTGGTCGTGCGGATCTCGGCGGCGCGGGCGCGGGCTTCGGCGGGGAAGATCGCGTTGAAGTGGCTGTCGAAGGAGAAGAAAACCGAGGCGGCCATGGAGGAGAGAAACATCACCCACAGCACGGCATTCTTGACCATCAGGCGCAGGCTTTGGGCGTAGGACGTCGAGATGTCGCCGCCGCGCCGGGAACCGAAGCCGATAATGGCGATCAGGACCAGCCCAATCAGGAAATAGAGGCCAATCTCGCCGACCTTGGCGAGGTCGGCGTGGAAACCAGCCGCGTTGCTGAGGGTGACGGCGTCGAAATGCTGCAGAGCCCAGTAAAAAATCAGGCTCACCAGGGCCACGCCCAGGCACATGCCGATCAGGGCGTCCGGCAGGCGCGGCCGTCGACCGTCGGGGGCGCGCTGGTTCATGCCCACGGCGAAGCTTTCACCGATCAGCCATGCCACGATCAGCATGACGCCCTGAATGCCAAAGGCGATCGCCAAGGACAGTAGCGGCGCGCGCGTAAAATTGCGCAGGCCATCCCACGTGGTGTAGGCCGATGCCAGCGACAGGGCGACGCCGGTGGAGGCAAGCAAGGTTAGTTGCCAATTGTCGATCAGCGCCTTTTCAATGGCCCCGCGCAGCCGGGCAAAGACGCCGCTGCGGCGAACGAGGATGAGAAGGCAAAGCGCGACCAGAAGCAAAAGGTAGTTCTGACCGATAAACGCCAGCAGCGCATCCAGCGCCGCCTTGACGTCGAAGCCCTCCATCCTCACGCCTCCCGCTAGCACGCGCGCTTCACCTGTCGCACCGCTTCCAGCATCGCCCGCCATGGCGGCGCCAGGTTGGCCGCTTTGCGGCGATATTGTTGTCCCAATCGGCAAATACAATGCGCGCCGTGCTCAACGCCATGGGCGCGCGCGAACCGCAAGGATCGCACGCGACGGCAGCACGTTTCCGCAAGCCGTTGCGTCTTCACGATTAAGGTTGGTCGAGGACTCGCGCCCGCACCGGCGCGCATTAAGATTCTTTAAGACTCGCGGCGCGCCAGCATAACCTTGCGGCGGGCGCGCTCATGCTGCGCCACGGCGGCGGGCCCGAAGCAGCAAAAGATGACGCGGGTGAAATGCCGATCGCCGTGGATGGCATCGACGACCGTCGTCAGCGCGATATCGGCGGCCAGCTCTTCGGGAAAGCCATAGGCGCCCGTGGAGATGGCGGGGAAGGCAAGCGAGTGGACGCCATGCGCGCGCGCCAGGCTCAGCGAATTGGCATAGGCGTTCGCCAACAATTGCGCCTCGCCGGCGGTGCCGCCCTGCCAAACAGGGCCGACGGTGTGGATGACGGCGCGGGCTTTTAGGCGGTAGCCGCGCGTGATCTTGGCCGCCCCCGTGGCGCAGCCCCCGAGCGTCAGGCACTCGGCCAACAGCTCCGGTCCAGCGGCACGGTGAATGGCGCCGTCGACGCCGCCACCACCCCGCAGCGTGCGATTGGCGGCATTGACAATGGCGTCCACGTCGAGCGTGGTGATGTCGGCGTCAACAATTTCTAGGCGGTGCGGCATCGGCATTCTGCCCACTCGTTCCCGGGCGAACCGGCGGTGCTGCGTCAGCGGGCCCGCAGCTGCCCGGGGGGCCGTGGCGGCGCCACCCGCTTTTAGCGCATTTTGCCGCCTCCGCAGAAGATAAGTTCTTTATAGGTGAGCTTTCCTTGGCGCGCGTGGATGGCAGGGCCTCGGCTGGGTGCTATAAGGAGCCGATGACGCAGCTCCTCGCCAGCGGTGCCTTTCCAGCCCCCGAGCACGACCATGGCCATTGTCTCGCCGAGGCAATGGACCGTGCGCGCAAGGCCTTCGAAGATAGGGGCCTCAAG
>Ga0070695_100001838_pt1 | contig 11967 bp, 11 predicted proteins | sample KBSK1252metaG_FD_65471 | JGI IMG/M metagenome (GOLD analysis project Ga0070695, IMG submission 65471) | Corn, switchgrass and miscanthus rhizosphere microbial communities from Kellogg Biological Station, Michigan, USA - KBS K1-25-2 metaG | ecosystem: Host-associated > Plants > Roots >...
CGGCTCGCGATCAAGATTCTCAACGCGTCGAAATTTGCGCTCTCACAGCAAACGAATCCGGCGCCGCCGGCGCCGGAGGCCCAGCCGGGCGCGATCGCAGCCCCGGTCGATCGCGCGATGATTCGCAGTCTCGCGTCGCTCGTCGCCGATGTGACCGAGGCGTTCGAAGGCTACGACTACGCGCGCGTGCTGCAGCGGACCGAAACGTTTTTCTGGCGCTTCTGCGACGACTACCTCGAGCTGGTGAAGGGGCGGCGGTACGGCGAACAGGGCGCCGCGGGCGCCGCCTCCGCGAACGCTGCGCTCACGGCCGCGCTCGACGTGATGCTGCGGCTGTTCGCGCCGTTCCTGCCGTTCGTCACCGAGGAAGTCTGGTCGTGGTGGCGGGAAGGCTCGATACACCGGGCGTCGTGGCCGACGCCCGACGAGCTGTTGTCGAGGCTGGCCGATGAGTCGGAGGCGACGCGGCAGGCCGACGAGCAGGCGTACCAGTGGGCGACCGAGGTGCTCTTCGAGGTCCGCAAGCAGCGATCGGAGGCGAAGCAGCCGCTGAAGGTGCCGATCACGAAGGTCACGGTGAAGGCGCCCCTTGAATCGGTGGGCTTGATGCCGATTGTCGACGCCGATCTGCGCGCCGCGCTCCGCGTGCAGGCGTTCGAGGTCAGCGCCGGCGAGCCGCGCGAGATTCTCGTGCACGGATACGAACCGGTCCCGCAGGGTTGATCGGCGCCGGCCCGCATGTCGATCCGACGCAGACCGTCCGCTTTCGACGACATGAGAATTGAACCGCTCGTGCCGGCCGAGTACCGCGAGGCCGTCCGCCGCGCGCTCGACGAAGACGTGCGTGGCGGCGACATCACGACGACCGCGACGGTGCCGGCCGCGCAGCAGGCGCGCGGTGTGTTTCTCGTCAAGGCCGACTGCGTGCTCGCGGGGCTCGACGTCGCGCTCGAAGCGTTCCGTCAGCTCGATGCGAACGTGAGGACCACGAGCCGCAAGCATGACGGCGATCGGTGCAGCGCCGGAGAGATCATCGCCGACGTCACCGGTTCGGCGCGCGCGCTCCTGGTCGGCGAGCGGACGGCGCTCAATTTCATTCAGCGGCTGTCCGGCATCGCGACCCGCGCCCGCCGCTACGTCGACGCGAGCGGCGGACGAATCACGATCCTCGACACGCGCAAGACGACGCCGGGATTGCGGACGCTGGAGAAGTACGCCGTGCGCGCCGGCGGCGCCACCAATCACCGCATCGGTCTGTTCGACGCGATTCTGATCAAGGAGAATCACATTCACCTCGCCGGCGGCGTCGGCCGCGCCGTCGAGCTGTGCCGCGCGCACAATCCCGGCGTGGCGGTCGAAATCGAGGCAGAGACGCTCGACGAGGTCAACGAGGCGCTCGCGGCCGGCGCCGAGATGATTCTGCTGGACAACATGTCCACCGCCGAAATCAGGGAGGCCGTCGCGCGCGTCAACGGACGGGCGAAGATCGAAATCTCGGGAGGCGTCACGCTGGAGCGGATCCCCGAGCTCGCCACGACGGGCGCCGACTACGTGTCCGCGGGCGCGCTCACGCATTCGGCGCCGGCAGTCGACATCAGCTTTGAGATCGAACCCCTCTGACCTTCGCCGGCCTGAAGGCCCGCGCCACGAGCGTCCGCGCGAGATGGACGCCGCGATTGCGCGCGTCCGCGATCGGCTCGGCCGTGTGGGCTCGACGGTCCTCTATTACCCGACGATCGGATCCACGAACGACGCGGCCTCGAGCTTCGCGCGGCACGACGCGGAGGGACTCGTCGTCGTCGCCGACGAGCAGACCGCCGGCCGCGGCCGGCGCGGGCACACATGGTTCTCGCCGCCGGGCAGCGGGCTGTACGTGTCGGTGATCCTCGCGCCGGGCCGCGCGCGCGTCGATCCCGTTCGCGCGACCGGGCTGGTGACGCTCGCAGCCGGCGTCGCGCTCGTGGAAGCCGTGGACGCGACAACGGGCCTGAGCGTCAATCTGAAATGGCCGAACGATCTCTTCGTCGGGCGGCGCAAGCTCGCGGGGATTCTCGCCGAGGCTGTCTCGCCGAGCGGGAGCGGAGCACCGCGAGAACCACACATCGTCCTCGGCTATGGGATCAACGTTGGACCCATGGCGTATCCGTCCGAGCTCGCCGATCGCGCGACGTCGCTCGAGTCCGAGCTCGGACGCGCGATCGACCGCCATCATCTCTTCGCCGAAACGCTGGCCGCGCTCGCGCGGCGCTACGAGGATCTCGTCGACGGCAGGTTCGATGCTATCCTCCACGCGTGGCGGCGCCACGCGCCCGCCGCGTCCGGCGCACGTGTGACATGGACGACCCCGCTGGGTCAGCAGTCAGGCATCACCGACGGGATCGACGATCAGGGCGCGTTGCTCGTGCGCGCCGGCGACCGAGTCGAACGCATCGTGGCCGGTGAGCTCGATTGGACGATGTGACATCTCATGCTCCTCGCGATCGACGTCGGTAACACCAATATCGTGCTCGGCGTGTTCGACGGCGACTCGCTCGTTCAGAGCTGGCGGCTGCAGACGCTGCGCGAGCGGACGGCCGACGAGCTCGGATTGCTCGTCGACGGCCTCTTCGCGCACAGCCGCATCGAGCGCGTCCAGATCCGCGGCATCATCCTCGGCTCGGTCGTGCCGCCGTTGACGCCGACGATGAAGGCAATGGCGCAGCGCTACTTCGGCGTCGAGGCGCTGACGATCGAGCCCGGCGTCGACACCGGCATGCCGATTCTCTACGACAATCCCGCCGAAGTCGGCGCCGATCGCATCGTCAACGGCGTCGCGGCGTACGAGAAGTTCGGGCGCGGCAAAGGCCGCCCGCTCATCGTCGTCGACTTCGGCACGGCGACGACGTTCGACGCGATCACCGCGAAGGGGGAGTACCTGGGCGGCGCGATCTGTCCCGGCGTGCAGATCTCGGCGGATGCGCTGTTCCAGCGCGCCGCGCGGCTGCCGCGCATCGACGTGCGCAAGCCGCCGCAGATCGTCGGGCGCACGACCATCGGCGCCATGGAGTCGGGACTGTTCTACGGATATGTCGGAATGGTCGAAGGGCTGGTCCGGCGCATGAGCGACGAGCTCGGCGGGAACGCCCTGTGCATCGCGACCGGCGGGCTCGCGACGATCATCGCGCCCGAGACGCCGCTCATCGAGCACGTCGATCCGGATCTCACACTCCACGGGTTGAGAATCGTGTGGCAACGGAATCAGTAGATTTTTGTCGTGAGATCGAGAGCTATCTCTGTCGGAAGAACGACGGGCACCTGATCCGGGTCACCGGACCGTCGTTCGATCTCGTGTCGGGCTGGGCCGCGCAAGGCGTGCCGCTGAAGGTGGCGTTCAAGGGCATCGATCGGTACTTCGAGCGCTACTACGCGAAGGGCCCGCGGCGGCGGCCGGTGAAGATCGATTTCTGCGAAGCGGACGTGCTCGATGTGTTCGATGAGTGGCGAAGGGCGACCGGGATCGCGACGTCGACCCTCGCCGGTCAACAGTCGACAGCTGGGGGTCCACCGCCGGCAAAACAATCGCTGCGCGCGCATCTCGAGCGCGCGGTGACGCGGTTGACGGCGGCACGTGCGAGCGGCTCTCTCGACGGCTCGTTCGATTCGTTGATCGATCGGGCATCGCGTGAGCTGGACGCGGCGCGCGCCGGGCCGCATGGCCTGCGCGGCGACGCCCGCCGCGCGCTGCTCGATCGGCTCGCCATTCTCGACGCCGAACTGGTGCGGCAGGCGCGCGAGATGCTCGACGCGCCGGCGCTCGCGGCGCTCGCGCGCGACGCCGATGCCGAGCTCGCGCCGTTTCGCGGAGGCCTGGGGCCGGAGGCGGTCGCGCGCGCGCGCCAGGCGGCCATCGATCGTCTCATTCGCGAACGTTTCGGGTTGCCGACCATTTCGCCCGGTTGAAAGCTCGCGAACGAATTCTCTTTTGGATGCTCACGCCCGAGCAGATCCTCTCCGTCACGATCGACAAGCCGGCGGCCGGCGGCCGGATGATCGCGCGCGTGGACGGTCAGGTGGTGCTGGTCTCGGGCGCCATTCCGGGCGAGCGCGTGCGCGTCCGGATCGAACGGATAGGGAAGGGCGTCGCCTTCGCCGAGACGCACGCGGTCGAGGAGCCGTCGCCCGATCGCCGCGCCCCGTTCGCCGATCCGCTGTGCGGCGGTAATTTATTCGGCCACATCGCATACCCCCGGCAGCTCGAGATCAAGAGCCAGGTGATCGCGGACGCGTTCGCGCGCATCGCGCACGTGACGCTGCCGTCCAGCGTCCGCGTCGCGCCGTCACCCGAGGACGGCTATCGGATGCGCGCGCGGCTGCACCGGCGCGGCCGCCGGCTCGGATTCTTTCGCGAAGGGACCCACGAGGTCTGCGACGCGCGGCTCACCCGGCAGTTGCTGCCCGCCACGTGCGACACGCTCGATCGGGTGAACGCCGCGATCACCTCGCTCGGCATCGACGCCGTCCGTGAGATCGAGTTGTCGGAGAACGTCGACGCGACTGAACGCGTCGTTCATCTCGACACGCCGCAGCCGCTCGATGGACGCGTGCTGGAACACGTCCTGTCGGTCGAAGGGCTGACGCCGGGCCCCTACGTCACCGACGTGCTGACGATCGGCGATGCCAGGCTCAAGCTGCGCCGCCACGTCCTCGCGTTCTTTCAGGGCAATCGCCATCTGCTGCGCGACCTCGTCGCGCATGTCGCCGATCGCATCCCGCTCGGAACGGGGCTGGTCGATTTGTACGCGGGCGCGGGTCTGTTTTCCGTGGCGGCGGCGGTCCTGCGGGGCGCGCGGGTCGCCGCGGTGGAAGGCGATCGATTTGCGGCCGACGATCTGGTCGCCAACGGCGCGGCGGCCGGCGGCCAGGTGGCGACGACCAAAGGATCGGTCGAAAAATTTGTCGCGCGCAGGACCGGCCTGCCGCACATCGAGACGATTCTCGTGGATCCGCCCCGCACCGGCCTGTCGCGCGAGGCCCTCGACGACATCCTCCGCATCACGGCGTCGCGCCTCATCTACGTCTCGTGCGACGTCGCCACGCTCGCCCGTGATTCACGCCGGATCGTCGACGCCGGCTACGCCGTCGATCGCGCCGACGCGTTCGATCTGTTTCCCAACACGCCGCACGTGGAAACGGTCGTTGTCTTCGACAGGCAGCCCTGAAGGGCAGCGCTCCGTCGTCCAGCGCGGGGCCTTCAGGCCTGCCGTGACGCCGCCTCGACGAAGGCTTCGAACAGAGGGCGGAACTCGCCCGTGCGCCAGAAGTTCTCCGGATGCCACTGGACGCCGAGACAGAAGCGCGCCGCCGGATCTTCGATCGCCTCGATGACGCCGTCGGGCGCCGTCGCGGACACTTTGAATCCGCGCGCGACGTCCTTCACCGCCTGATGGTGGCGGCTGTTCACCTCGCACGAATCCGCATCGCTCAGACGTTCGCCCATCAACCGCGACAGCAGCGTGTCCTTGTCGAGCCAGACTTCGTGCGCCAGCGAGTACGGCTCGTGCGGCGGGATTTTCAGGCTATGAGCCAGCGCGCCGCGGACCTGGGACGGGATGTCCTGGACGAGCGTCCCGCCGCAGGCGACGTTCAGCACCTGAATGCCGCGGCAGATCGCGAAGAGCGGCAACTCGCGCGCGCGCGCGGCGTTCACGAGCGCGATCTCGAACTCGTCGCGGCCGGGCTCGGCTTCGACGACGGCCTCGTGCGCGTTCTCGCCGTACCGCGTCGGCACGACGTCGTCGCCGCCCGTGAGCATCAGCCCGTCGATGCCGTTGAGGGCATCCTCGACGCTCATCGACGCGTCGAGGATCCGGACTTCACCCCCGACGTGGAGGATTGCCTGCTTGTAATCCTCCAGCTTGCGGCAAGCAGTGATTCCAATCACGGCCATCCCATTCACATCCGCGTGGGGACTTCAATCCCCATCAAGTCGAGCGCGCGTGCGAGTTGCGCGCGAAAGTACGCCACGCCCGCGGCGCGCCAGTGCTTCCGATCCGCCTGCTCCTCGTTGAGGATGGAGTAGCGGTGATAAAACGCATTGAACATCTGCGCGAGCCCGAACGCGTACTTGGCCAATGCCGAGAACTCCAGCGACCGTACCACCTGCTCCACGACGTCGTCCAGCCGCGCGGCTTCGAACACGACGGCCCACAACGCGGAGTCGCCTTCCAGCTCGTCGGCCGCCGCTCCATCGAGCGCGTCGACGACGTTGCGTTCGGTCAGCGATTCGCGCTCCTGCAGCTTATGGAAGATGTTGTTGGCGCGCACGACAGCATACTGCAGATACGGTCCGGTTTCTCCTTCGAAGCTGAGGGCTTCTTCGATGTCGAAGACTATCAGCTTGCCGCGCGAGAACTTGAGCATGAAATACCGGATGGCCGCCACGGCAATCTGCGAGGCCACCCGCCGGCGCTCGGCCTCCGAGAAGTCCGGGTTCCGCTTCGCCACTTCGGCCGCGGCCTTTTCGTTCAGCAGGTCGAGCAGGTCATCGATCTTGACGCCCAGACCCTTGCGGCCGGACACCTCGACGAACGGCTTCCTGGCCTCGTCGCTGTCGGCGGACGTCTCGTACCCGAGCTCCCGCGCGGTGTCGTGCGAGAGCGCGACCATCTCGTACGAAAAGTGAATCGAGTTTTCCGCCTCCCGCGGATGGCCGAGCGTCCGCAGCGCCTGGCTCAGAAGCGCCTGCAGATACATCTGCCGCGAGTCGATGACGTTGTAGATCCGCGACGCGTGACCGAACGCCGGCGCCGCCGGATCGGTCGGCCCCGAGGTCGTCGACCAGAGCGGCCGGCGATGGCCTTGGACACAGAACAGGCGGTAATTGAAATCGCGGCCGAGCAGACCGAGCTTCCAGAATTGATTGGCCAGATCCTTGCCGATATAGGTCACCACACCGTTCGACCGGACGATCACTTTCTCCCGACTGACGACTTCTTTGACCGGCTCGCTTGACTCGCCGGGCTCGCTTGACTCCTCGCGCTCGCCTTCGCCGGCAGCATCTGCGCTTTCTTCGATCGTCATCACCCAGCAGCCGGCCAGCTTCCCTTCGGTCTGGAGGTACACCGCGCCCTGCGCCTTGAGAATCTCGAACGCGCGCGCCCAGAACTGCAGACGGACGATGTCGCCTTCGTACGTGAGGAGGTCGTAGCCGATGTTCAACCGCGCCATCGTCGCCAGATGCGCGCGCACGATGCGGTCGACGATGAACGCGCCCATCGCCGTGGTTTCGGCGCCGCCGTGCTCGAGATCGTGCAACGTTCTCGCCCGCGCATCGAGATGGTCGGGGCTCTCGTCGTACCACTCGGTCACGCGCGAGTACAGGTCCCAGCAGTAGTAATCGAAGCGCGTGCTGTCGGCAATCTGCCGGACGCCGTCGAGGTCGCGGCCCTCCAGGTCACGGAAGCCGACGATGATGTCGGCGACCTGCACGCCGAGATCGTCGATGTAGTTCTGGATCTCGACCGGCGTCCCGCGAAACTGAAGCGCGCGACCCAGCGTGTCGCCGAGCGCCGCGTTGCGGAGATGCCCGATGTGCGCCGCCTTGTTCGGATTGATCGCGGTGTGCTCGACGATCGTCTTCTCCGCTGCGGCCGGTTCCGGCGCGACCGTCCCGCGCACGCGCTCCCGAAGAAACGCCGCACGGTCGAGATACAGATTGAGATACCCGTTGGGCGCGGCGACGACTTTCGTGACGCCGGGAATCGTGCCGACGGCCGACGCCAGCTCCGCGGCAATCGCGCGCGGCGCTTTGCGCACCGTGCGCGCGAGTTGAAACGCGACCGTGACGCCGAGATCGCCGAGCGAACGATTCGGTGGAACCTCGACAGAGAATGGCGGCACCTCAGCGAGCCCATACTGCCGGCGGATCGCGTCGGCGATCGCATCGTGCACGTGACGTTGAACGGTCAGAATCATGTACGGGTCGCGTGTCGAGCGCGTTAGAGGCGCGCTAAGCTCGTGATACGATTACGGTTTGTGATTTTGGATGCCTGCGTACTCGGCCTGCGTGTTCACGTTCGCCAGCAGGCGGTTCCGATCGCCGAACCGATCGATTTCCTCGCTCGACACCACGCGGATTCTCATGTCGGTGAACAGATCGGTCATCTTCAACCGGCGCTCCGCAAGGCGGCGCTCGACTGCGGGCACACACGCGCGCGTGTACGCCGCGCACAGCGGATGGTATCCGCGCTCGGTGCGGGGCACGACGAGGTCGGCCTCGCGCGTCAGATCGAGCAGATACTCCACGAACGACGCGTCGACGAACGGCATGTCGCAGGCGACGACGAAAACGACGTCGCCGCGCGCCGTGCTCAACGCGGTGTGCAGCCCGCCGAGCGGGCCGCAGCCAGGCACGAGATCCGTCGTGACGACGAGAATGTCGGTCGTCACGCGCGACAGCGCGGCGATCTGACGATCGCGGATGGTGCGCCCGTCGACGACGAGCGCGCTCTTGTCCTGGCCGCCGAAGCGGGTGGCCCGGCCGCCCGCCAGAATGGCTGCGCTTCGCATGCAGCCCTGATCTTATCCTGACATGCGCGAAGGTGGCATCGGTCGCGTGCTCGTCGCCAGCCTTCACCAGGGCATCGCCGACATCCTGCCGACGCGCCTCAGTTTCTACGAGAACTGGCTGAACGCCGAAGGACTGCGCGAAGGGACCATCGGCCTGGCGCCGCTCTACGCGGTCCTCAGCTTTCTGCGTCAGGAAGGCGACGCCTATCAGATGATCACGACCCGCGCCGGCGAATACGCCGCCGAGTGGACGGTCGCGTCGATGCCGCCGCTCCAGCGCGCGGCGATCAAAGCGGCGCCGCTCTGGCTGCGCACCCGGATGCTGCTGCGCCTGGCGCGCCACCTGGTCCGCGACACCTATACCGACAGCCGCGCCATTTCACGGTTCCGGCGCGGCCTCGCGAGCATCGATGTGCGCGCGTCGATCTTCTGCACCGTCCGCGAGCCGGCGCCGCAGCCGCTCTGCGGATTCTACGCGGCGGCCTTCACGCGGCTGCTGACGCTGTTCAACATGCACGCGCGCGCCGAAGTCGTCGCGTGCCGCGGCACCGGCGAGGCGTCGTGCGTGTTGAAGGTCGCGATGCTCAACGGGCAGCGAGGCGAGGGTCAACGGGCATGATCGCAGGGGTTGTCATCGCGGTTGCGCTCGCCGGGCCGACACACGGGTCGGCCCCTACATCGGCGGTTGCGCTCGCCGGGCCGACACACGGGTCGGCCCCTGCATCGCAGGTTGTCGGGGCGGACCCGCGTGTCCGCCCCGAGCCGGCCGCGCGCATCCTTGTCATGCCCTTCGAGAACGTCAGGCGCGACGGGCGCATCTTCTGGCTCGGCGAAGCGTCCGCCGTCCTCCTCACCGACTTTCTCAACGCGCTCGGCACCGAAGCGATTACGCGGCCGCAGAGACTGGCGGCGTTCGACCGCCTTCAGGTGCCGCCGGTCGCCGCCTTGAGCGACGCGACGGTGATTCGCATCGGTCAGATCGTCGGCGCCAGCCAAATCATCCTGGGATCGCTGGAGCTCGACAACGAGACGCTGATCGTCCGCGCACGGAGCGTCGCGATCGAGACGGGACGCGTCCGGACCGACGTCACCGTTCGCGGTCCGCTGCCGAAACTGTTCGAGACCTTCGAGCAGATTGCGCGTCAGATCGCGCCGTCGCCGCGATCGACCGACGAGCTGTTGCGCCTGCAGCCGCCGATCGCGGCCTTCGAGAGCTACATCAAAGGCGTCCTCGCGGAAACGCCAGCCACGGCGGTCAACTACCTGAACGCCGCGCTGAAAGAGCACCCGTCGTTCGATCGCGCGCGCCTGGCGCTGTGGGACGTCTACGCCGAGCAGAACGATCATCAGAAGGCGCTCGCCGCGGTGACGCCGGTGCCGCAAGGTTCGCCGTTCTTCCGGCGCGCGCGGTTTCTGGCGGGTCTGTCGCAGCTCAATCTCAACAAATACGACGATGCGTTCGCGACCTTCAAGGCGCTCGCCGACGCGCAGCCGACCGCAAGCGTGCTGAACAATCTCGGCGTCGTGCAATTGCGACGAGGGTCGACGACCCAGGCAGGAACGTTGGGATTGCCGACCTACTACTTCAACAAGGCCGCGGAAGCGGATCCTGACGATCCCGACTACCTGTTCAATCTCGGGTACGCCTATTGGGAGAATCGCGATCCGCAGGCGGCCATGTACTGGCTGCGCGAAGGGGTGCGCCGGCATCCGGGCGACGCCGATGCGCATTTCGTGCTCGGTGCGGCGCTCGCCGCCGCCGGGAACACCGTCGAGGCCGCGCGCGAGAAAGAGCTCGCCAAGCGGTTGTCGTCGACCTACGAGCAGTCGGACAAGGACAAGCGTCCCGGCGCCGACGCCGTTCCGAAAGGGCTCGAGCGGGTGAAGCACGAAGTCGAGCTGCCGCATGCCGGGCGAATCGAAAAAACGCTCGCGACGACCGAACAACGAGATCAGGCCGAGCTCGCGGCCTTTCACCTCGATCGTGCGCGCCGCCTGTTCCAGGAGGAGAACGATCGCGAGGCGGTCGTCGAGCTGAATCATGCGGTGTACCTCTCGCCGTACCTCGCCGAGGCGCACCTCCTGCTCGGACGGATTCACCTGCGCAGCGGCCGCCTCCACGACGCGATCAGCGCGTTCAAGATCTCGCTCTGGAGCGCCGAGACGGCCGACGCGCACGCGGCGCTCGGCGAGGCGTACCGGCAGTCGAACGATCCAGCCGCCGCGCGCGCGGAAGCCGATCGCGCGCTCGCGCTCGATCCCGCATCCGCAGACGCCAAGGCGCTCATCGCACGGCTGGGCGCGCGCTGACACGTGGTACAATTGCCGCGATTGTGGCTTCACAAGCGCACGACGACGGGTTTCACGAAATCCAACTGAACGGCAAGCAGCTGGTGTTTCTCTTCATGGCCGCGACGGTGGTCTCGGTCGTGATCTTCCTGTGCGGCGTCCTCGTCGGCCGCGGTGTGCGTGCCGAGCGCAGCGGGAGCGACGTCGCCGGCAACGCGGCGCCGGAGGCGATGGCCACGACACCGCAGCAACCGGCACTACCGGCTGCGGCGACCACCGGATCCGATCCGACGACGGCCGCGCCGCCGCCCACCGCCGCCGACGATCTCAGCTACTTCAATCGCCTGGAAAAACAGAACGCCCCGCCGGAGCAGTTGAAGCCCGCGGGAGAAAAGCCCGCCCAGCGGGCCGCGCCTGCCGCGACGAACGCCGAGCCGCCACCGGCGCCGGCACCCGCGCCCTCGGCGGACGCCCCGCCGGAACCGGGCGGACCGGGGTTCGCGGTGCAGATCGCGGCGCTGAACGTCCGCAGCGAAGCAGAAGCGATTGCGAAGCGTCTGTCGTCGAAGGGCTATTCCGCGTACGTGCTCGCGCCCGCAGCCGGGACCACGGTGTACCGGGTTCGCGTCGGCAAATTCCCCACGCGCCGCGAAGCGGATGCGATGGCTGCGCGCCTGAAGCGCGAAGAGCAGTTCAATCCCTGGGTGACGCGCTGAGACGGGTCTGATAGGTTTGGTAAGTCGGGTACGTCGGGTAGGCAAGAAAGCCCACGGCCCAAAGCATCAGCCCGACCCACCAGACCGACCTGACCCACGCGACCCACCAATCACGTATCCACCAGCCCGTTTTCGATCGCGTAGCGCATCAGTTCGGCGTTGCTGCGCATCTGCAGCTTGTCGAGCAGCCGCGCGCGGTAGGTGCTCACGGTCTTCACGCTGAGTTTGAGCGACGCCGCAATCTCCGACACCGTCCGGCCCGAGCCGAGCATTCGCAGCACCTGATACTCGCGATCGGACAACGCTTCGTGCGGCGGCCGATCGGCGCGCATCGATTGCGGATGGCGCTCCTGCGCGCGGCTCCCGAGATAGTGACGGCCGCGGCTGATCTGCTCGACGGCGTGGATGAGCTCGG
>Ga0070695_100001839_pt1 | contig 11964 bp, 10 predicted proteins | sample KBSK1252metaG_FD_65471 | JGI IMG/M metagenome (GOLD analysis project Ga0070695, IMG submission 65471) | Corn, switchgrass and miscanthus rhizosphere microbial communities from Kellogg Biological Station, Michigan, USA - KBS K1-25-2 metaG | ecosystem: Host-associated > Plants > Roots >...
ACCGACCCCGGCATCGACGACGCGCTCGCGATCCTGCTCGCCCTGCGCTCGGCCGACGCCCGCGTGGAAGCCGTCACCACCGTCGCGGGCAACGTCGCGGTGGAGCGCGCGACCTCGAACGCCCGGCGCATCCTCGCGGTCGCCGCGCCCGATCCGCGGCCGCCCCTGGCCGCCGGCGCCTCCGCCCCGCTCAAGCGGGCGCTGGTCACCGCGCATCAAGTGCACGGCCAGGACGGACTCGGCAACCTCGAGCGCTTCGTGGAGCCCGATGGACGGCCCCGCTACCCGGAGCCGACCTGCCCCCTTGAGATGCGATCGGGGCCCGAAGTGATTCTGGACGCGGCGGACCGGTGGGGCGCGGAGCTCACCATCGTGGCCCTGGGGCCGCTGACCAACGTGGCCCTGGCGCTCCAGCAGGACCCCCGCCGGCTCGGGCGGGCGGGACGCATCGTGGTCATGGGCGGCGCGATCTCGGTGCCGGGCAACATCACCCCGGCCGCCGAGTTCAATTTCTACGTGGACCCGGAGGCGGCCGCCGCGGTGCTGGACGCGGGCCTCCCGGTGGAGCTGGTCCCGCTCGACGTGACGCGCCGGGTGGTGCTCGCCCAGGCCGCGCTCACCGAGCGACTGATGCGCTGCTCGGACCGGGTCGCCCGCTTCATCCTGGACTTCACCCTGCACGGCTTTGCCTTCGGCGCGGAACGGGAGAGCGGCGGCATCGTGCTCCACGATCCGCTGGCGATGGCGGTAGCCCTCGATCCTTCGCTGGTCACCTTCGACCCGCTCCACGTCGAGGTCGAGTGCGAGGGCCGGCTCACGCGCGGCCTCTCGCTGGCCGATCGCCGCGAGATTCCCTCGCACCGCAAGCGCGGGGCCACCTGCCGGGTGGCCGGGGACGTGGACGCCGAGCGCGTGCTGCGGATGGTTCTGGAGCGCCTGTGCCCCGTCTCTGCGTGATCGGCTCCGCGAACGTCGACTTCACGGTGGCCCTGCCGCGCCTGCCTCGGGTGGGCGAGACGGTCTCCGCGGGCACGCTGCTGGTGAACCGGGGCGGCAAGGGGGCCAACCAAGCGGTGGCGGCGCGGCGCCTGGGGGCCGAGGTGCGGATGATCGGCTGCGTCGGCGACGACGACTCGGGCGGCGATATCCGCCGGGGGCTCCGGGAGCAGGGCATCGGCGTGGACGGGCTCGTGACCACGACCGACGCGGCCACCGGTACCGCGCTGATCTTCGTGGATCGCGAGGGCCACAACCAGATCGGGGTGGCGCCCGGAGCGAATCACCGGTTGACCGTCGACATGGCGCGGCGGGGGGAAGACGCGCTGGCCTGGGCCGAGGTCGTCCTCTGTCAGCTGGAGGTCCCGGTGCCGGTGGTGCGCTGGGCCCTCGAGACGGCGCGGCGACACGGTGCCACCACCGTGCTGAATCCGGCGCCGGTCCAGGAGCTGTCCGACGAGATGCTCGGCCTGGTGGACTACCTCACGCCGAACGCGGGGGAGGTGCTGGCGCTGACCGGCATCGAGGTCTCGGATCTCGACTCGGGCCGGCAGGCGGCGGCGCGGCTGGTCGCGCGCGGCGCGGGCACCGTGATCATCACGCTGGGCGAGCAGGGTGCGCTCGTGTGTGACGGCGAGTCGGTCGTGCACTACGAGGCCTTCCCGGTGGAGGCGGTGGACACCACCGGCGCGGGCGACGCCTTCAACGGCGCTCTCGCGGTCGGTCTCGCCGCCGGCGGCAGCGTCGAGCAGATCATTCCTCTCGCGAGCGCGGCCGCCGCCCTGACCTGCACCCGCCGCGGCGCCCAGGACGCCCTCCCGACCCGCGCGGACGTCGAGCGCTTCCTCCAATCCCTCCGCGGCGCGTAGCCCCTATCGAAGCTTGGCGCGGAGGGTGTCGACGCGGCCGACCGCTTCGCGGATGCGGGACTCGCGGAGGGTGCCGGCCGCGAGAGCGCGGGTGACGGCCGCGATCACGCGCTCGGCCGCGCGGTCGTCCTGCTTGCCACCGGTGTTCTGCGCGATCAGCAGCACGTCGACCCCGGCGCCCAGCGCGAGCACCGCGGCGTCCTCCAGCCCGTAGTGCTGGGCGATGGCGCCCATGAGCAGGTCGTCGGAGACCGCGACCCCGTCGTAGTGCAGCCACCCGCGCAGCACGCGCTGCACGGTGAAGCGCGACAGCGTGGCCGGGTCCCAGGGATCGAGGCCGCGGTTGAAGACGTGCGCGGTCATGACGCTGTCCGCCAGCCCCGCCGCGATCATGCTGCGGAAGGGCGCGAGCTCGATCCGCAGCCGGGCGGTGTCGCTCACGTCGGTGAAGCCCAGGTGCGAGTCGCTCCGGCTCGACCCATGGCCGGGGAAGTGCTTGAGGGAGGTGAGCACGCCGGCCTCGTGCATGCCGCGCACGAAGGCCTGGGCATGGGCGGCGACCCGCTCGGGATCGCCCGAGTACGTCCGGCCCAGGGCGACCACCGCGGGGTTCGTCGGGTTCACCGCCACGTCCACCACCGGGGCCAGGTTCCAGTTGATGCCGGCCTCGTGAAGCATCTCCCCCATGCGCCGGGCCTCCGCCTGGGTGAATGCGGGATCGTCACGCTCGCCCAGCTCCCGCGCGGGCCGCGTCGGCGCGTAGCCGAGGCGCGGCGAGAGGCGCATGACCCGGCCGCCTTCCGCGTCCGTGGCGATGAAGAGGGGACGCCCCGCGCATCGGGCCGCGAGGGCCTGCAGGTCGCGGGTGAGCTCGGTGAGCTGGGTCGGGCTCACCATGTTGCGCGGCTGTCCGGACCCGGCGAACCGCTCGAACAGGAGGACGCCGCCCACCTTGACGTCGCAGACGAGCCGGCGGACCTCCTCGTTGCCCGCGACCTGCGTCCCGTCGAAGCCGATCAGGATGAGGTCCGCGATGCGGAGCCGCACCGGATCGGGCGTCGGACGCGGCGTGATCAGGGCACAGCCGGAGAGGGCGAGGGCCAGGATGAGCGACGCGCCCCTGACCGTGGCCCTCTCCCTCGGGGAGGGAGAGGAGGCCATCAGGCGCGCGCGCCGCGGGCGGCCGCGACGAGACGGCGGACGCGCTCGACGTCCACCGGGTTGGAGAGCCGCCCGTCGCGCTTGATCGAGGTGCCGACGATGACCGCGTCGGCCACCGAGAGCAGCTCGGCTACCGTCTCGGGCGAGGCGCCGCTGCCCACGAGGAGCGGGGCCTCGGGCACTGCGCCGCGCACCCGCTTGAGGTCGCCCATCGGGGTCGGCTCGCCGGTCGCCACGCCGGAGACCACGAGGGCGTCGGCCAGCCCGCGCGCGTAGCAGTCGCGCGCCTCCTGCTCGAGTGGCATCGGGGCCAGGGGCAGGCCGTGCTTGGCCTGCACGTCGGCCAGGATGCCGATGTCCAGACCCAGGAGGCGCCGGTAGCGCAGCGTATCGTGGGCGTCCGACTCGATGATGCCCTGGTCGGCCGCGACCGCGCCCACGTGGACGTTCACGCGCACGAAGCGCGCGCCGGTGGCGGCGGCCACCGCGAGGGCCGAGCGCACGTCGTTCTTGAGCACGTTGACGCCGACCGGCAGCGGCAGGGCCCGGCGGATCTCCGCGACCGCGACCGCCATGCCGGCCACGGTGGCCGCGTCGACCCGCCGCGACGTGAAGGGGACGTCGCCGTGATTCTCCACGAGCAGCGCGTCGGCACCGCCCTCGGCCAGAGCGCGCGCGTCGTCGAGGGCGGCGCGCAGGAGCGCGGGCATGTCCCCGTCCCAGCGCGGGCTCCCCGGCAGCGCGAGGAGGTGCACCATGCCGATCACGGCGCGCGTGGTGGTCGCCGGCAAACCGAGCACGCTAGCGAGCGTCATGAGAGCCCCGAATCATTCCCGAAAGAGGATAGCACGTCGGTCCGGGCGCTTGGAGTGACGAGAGGCGTGGCCTATACTTGAGCCGGCCACGCATTCCGTGGCGGGAGGAAGCCAATGGGCTACAGCACCATCCTGGTGGACCGGACGGACGGCGTCGCCACCATCACGCTCAACCGGCCGCAGGCGCGGAACGCGCTCGATCTCGTCATGCGGCGCGAGCTGCTGACCGCGCTGGACGAGCTGGAGGCGGAGGCGGCCGCCCGCGTGGTCATCCTGACCGGCGGGGGCGGGCACTTCTCGGCGGGCGGCGACGTGAAGACCATGGCCGCGAAGCGGCAGACCGCCGCGGAGGGCCGCGCCCGCGTGGAGTCGCTCAACCGGTTCATCATCCGCCTCTTCGAGTACCCGAAGCCCACCATCGCGATGGTGGATGGCTTCGCGGTCGGGGCCGGCTGCAACATCGCGCTCGGCTGCGACCTCGTGATCGCGTCCGACCGCGCCCGCTTCGGCGAGGTCTTCGCCAAGATCGGGCTGGTACCCGACGGGGGCGGGACGTGGCTCCTCCCCCGGCTGGTCGGCCTGGCCAAGGCGAAGGAGCTGGTGTTCTCGGCCGACATCATCGACGCGGCGGAAGCGCTGCGAATCGGGCTCGTCAACCGGGTGGTGCCGGCGGCCGAGCTCGAGACGACCACGCGGGCGCTCGCCGCCCGCATCGCGGCGGGGCCCCCCGGCGCGATCGGCCTGGCGAAGGCGCTGCTGAACCGCTCGACCACGGTGGACCTGTCCACCTCGCTCGGCTTCGAGGCCTACGCCCAGGCCCAGAGCATCACCACCGACGACCACGCCGAGGGCGTGCGCGCCTTCCTCGAGAAGCGCCCGCCGAAGTTCACGGGCACATGAGCGCCGCCGCGCTCCGGGCCCGGATCATCGCGACGGGCATGTCCGTCCCGGAGTGCGTCGTCACCAACGACCTGCTCTCCCGGTGCATGAGCACGAGCGACGAGTGGATCGTCCAGCGCACCGGCATCCGCGAGCGCCGCATGTCGCCCGACACGTACCGCATGCTCCTGCGCCTGGCGGAGGCGCCCGACAAGCCCGCCTTCATGCGCGAGGTCCGCGAGCGGGGCCTGGACGGCCGGATCGACTCCACGCTCAGCGTAACCGACCTGTCGATCGACGCCTCCCGGATGGCGCTCAAGAACGCGAGCCTCGGCCCCGAGGATCTCGATTGCATCATCCAGTCCACCACGTTGCCGGATCTCGCGTATCCGGGGCCCGGCTGCGTGATGCAAGGGCGGCTCGGGCTCACCAGCACGCCGGTGTTCAACCTCGCCCAGGGCTGCGCGGGCTTCGTCTACGGGCTGGCGCTGGCCGACCAGCTGATCCGCGGCGGCATGTACCACCGGGTGCTCGTGGTGGGCGCGGAGCTGCTCTCGTCGGCCTTCGACTACACCGACGAGGGCCGCGACATGGCGGTGCTGTTCGCGGATGGAGCAGGGGCCGCGGTGGTCGAGGCGGTGGAGAACGAGGCGGGCCACCCGCGCGGGCTGATCTCCCACCACCTCCATTCGGACGGCACCGCGCTGGAGGCGCTGCACGGGGAGATGTGGGGCTCGTCCACCTTCCCGCCGGTGTCCAAGAAGAAGATCGACGACGGCCGTGCCCGCCCGCGCATGAACGGGCGCGCGGTGTTCGTGAACGCGGTCAAGCGCGTGCGGGAGGTCGTGCAGGAGTGCCTCGACGCCAACCGCCTGCGGGCGGGCGACGTGGACTGCTACCTCTTCCACCAGGCGAACCTGCGCATCATCGAAGCGGCGGCCGAGCACTTCCAGATCCCCGCCGAGCGGTACTTCATCAATCTGGACCGCTACGGCAACACGGCGGCCGCCTCCGTCCCCATCTGTCTCCACGAGGCGCTGTCCGAGGGCCGGATCAAGGACGGCGACCTCGTCATGCTGGTGGCCTTCGGTACCGGCTTCTCGTGGGGGGCCACGCTGCTGCGCTGGTGAGCCCTCCCGACGGTTTCCGCGGCTGGCTCCAGCGTCTCGGATGGAGCCAGCCCCTCGAGCGCCGCGCCCTCGTGCTGGCCGGCGGCGGGGTCATCGGCGGCATGTACGAGGTCGGCGCGCTCGCCGCGCTCGACGAGGGACTGCCCGGCTTCCGGGCCAACGACTTCGACCTCTACGTGGGCTCGAGCGCGGGCTCGGTCGTCGCCGCGCTCATGGCCAACGGGGTGCGCCCGCGCGAGCTCTACGCGATCCTGGACGAGGAGCGCGACGACCCGCTCAACTTCAACCGAGGGGCGGTCTACCACAAGGGCTCGTTCGCGGCCGCGACGCGCAACGTGGCCCAGTTCATGTGGGCCATCGGCAAGCGCGCCGTCGTTGATTTCCGGCTCGAGTGGCCGGACCTGCTCGCGCGCAGCGGCGGCGACATGCCCGCCGGCTTCTTCTCGCTGTCGCCGCTCGAGGCCTACTTGCGGGAGGCGTTCCAGGCCAAGGGACTCTCGAACCGCTTCAGCGGGACGCCCAAGCCGCTCCTCGTGGCCGCGATCGCGCTCGACCGTGCCGAGCGGGTGGTGTTCGGCCAGGGCGATCTCATGGACGTGCCGATCTCGCAGGCCATCGCGGCCTCGTCCGCGATCCCGGGCTTCTTCGAGCCCTACCGGATCGGGGGACGGGACTACGTGGACGGCGATGTGGGCTACACCGGCCACACCGACCTCGCGGTGGACGCGGGCGCGAACGTGCTGGTCGCGGTCAACCCGGCGGTGCCGCAGTGCCTGAACGAGCAGGGCGGGCCCGAGATCCGGCGCGGGGGCCTCTACGCGATCATGGAGCAGGCCGGCCACATCTCGAGCCTCAACCTCTTCAACATCGGGCTCAGCGCGGTCAAGCTCCAGCACCCCGAGGTGCAGATCCTCGTGATTCAGCCGGAGCCCAAGCCGTCCCCTCTGGTCGGCCCCTCCATGGGCTTCGAGGCCAGCCGCGCGGCGCTTCGCTACGGATACAGCACGGTCAAGGACTGGCTCTCGGGACCCGGGGCGGCCACCTCGGCCCGCTTTGCCAGACATCCCACCAGCTGAAGGCGGCCTTCAGGCCGGGCCGAGCTCCTCCGCCACGTAGCCTTCCTGGGCCAGCTGGCGCTTGATCGCCTCGATCTGCTCGCGGCCGGAGGTCTCGAGGGTCAGCTCCACCTCGCTGTCGCCCAGCGGCGCGCGCGAGAAGGCCCGGTCATGCTCGATCCCGAGCACATTGGCGCGCGTCCGGGCCACCACCGCGGTGAGGGCGGCCAGGGCGCCCGGCCGGTCGCGCAGGCGCACCCGCAGGCGGACCACCCGCCCGTCCTTGACGAGGCCGCGCTCGATCACCCGGGCGATCAGGTTCACGTCGATGTTGCCGCCCGAGACCACGAGCGCGACCGTCCGGCCCTCGAGGGCGACCCGGCGGTTGGCCAGGGCGGCCAGCGGGACCGCGCCCGCGCCCTCCACGACGGTCTTCTCGATCTCCAGCAGCAGGAGGATCGCGTTCGCGATCTCCTCCTCGCTGACCGTCACCACGGCGTCCACGTAGCGTCGGGCCAGGGGCAGCGTCTGCTCGCCGACCCGGCGCACCGCGATGCCGTCGGCGATCGTGGTGGCGGCCGGCAGGCGCTCCCGCGTGTCACCGGCCAGGGCCGCCTGCATGGCCGCGATCTCCCGGGCCTGCACTCCGATCACCTTGATCGCGGGCCGCTCCGTCTTGATGGCGGTGGCGATGCCCCCGATGAGGCCGCCGCCGCCCACCGGCACCAGGACGGCGTCCAGGTCCGGCACCTGCTCCAGCAGCTCGAGCCCGATGGTGCCCTGGCCGGCGATGACGCGGGCGTCGTCGAAGGGGTGGACGAAGACCAGCCCGCGCTCGGCCTCGATCGCCCGGGCCTGCGCATACGCCTCCTCGAAGTTCTGCCCGTGCAGGATCACCTCCGCCCCCCGGCGCCGGGCGGACGTGACCTTGGCCAGCGGCGCCCACTCCGGCATGACGATCACGGCGGAGACGCCCAGCTTGGCCGCGTGGAAGGCGACGCCCAGCCCGTGGTTCCCGGCGCTGGCCGCGACGACACCGCGGCGCCGCTCGTCCGACGAGAGCTGCAGGAGCAGGTTGGCCGCGCCACGCTCCTTGAAGGAGCCGGTCATCTGAAGGTTCTCCAGCTTGACGAAGACGCGGGCGCCGGTCATCTCGGAGAGGGTCTCGGAGTACGGGCAGGGAGTCGCGGCGATGATGCCGGCCAGTCGCGCGCCGGCCGCCCGGACGTCCGCCAAGTCGATCATGCGCGCGCGATCAGAACGGCAGCTCGGGCTCGGCGTGGGCCGGCGACATGAACCCCACCGGCATCAGCTTGGTCGAGCGCGCCCAGCCCACCCGCCCTCGCCAGTCGACGAGGATGAGCCCGCCCTGACCGCGGCCTTCCTCCACCAGGACGCTCAGCGCGACCTCGCAGGCGTGACCGGGCTCGCCGACCGTCTTCAGGATGTCGAGCGCGCGCCGCGCCAGGGTGACGCGGATGATGGCCTCGCCGTCCCCGGTGCACGAGGCGCCGCCGAGCGTGCTCTCGGCGTAGGTACCGCAGCCGATCAGCGCGCTGTCGCCCACGCGCCCCGGCAGCTTGCCGGGGGTGCCGCCGGTGGATGTGGCCGCCGCGATCGTGCCGGCCCGGTCGAGCGCCACCGCGCCGACGGTGCCCGCCTGCAGCGCGGCGAGCCGCCGCCGCTGGGGCTCGGTGACGAGCGCGGCCGGATCGCAGAGCGGCACGCCCAGGTCCCGGGCGCGCGCGACGGCCCCGTCGCCCACGAAGAAGGAGTGCCGGCCCTCCTCCAGAATGCGCCGGGCCAGGGTGATCGGATTGCGCACGCCGGTGACCGCGGCGACGGCGCCGTTGCGCAGCCGATCGCCCTCCATGATCGAGGCGTCGGTCTCCACGGTGCCGGCGCTGGTCAGCACCGAGCCGCGCCCGGCATTGAAAAGCGGATGATCCTCGAGGCTCCTGACCGCCGCCTCCACCGCGTCGAGCGAGCTCCCGCCCGCGGCGAGGGCGCGCCAGCCCGCGCCGACCGCGTCGCGCATCCCGGCGCGCAGCTCCTCGCGCCCGCCCGGATCGGCGCCCGCCCCGCCGTGCACGATGAGCGCGGGAACGCGGCTTGTCATGGCTCGACGCCGATCGCTATCATGCCCGGGTGATTGTCGGGCAATCGGCCGCGAAGGACAAGTCGCGTGGCGAAGCGCTCGCCGGGCTCGCGCGCCGGATCTCCGCCTGTCGGCTTTGTCCGCGTCTCGTGCGGCATCGCGAAGCGGTGGCCGCCGAGCCCCCCCGACGTTACCGCGGGCAGGACTACTGGGCGCGCCCGCTGCCGGGTTTCGGAGACCCCGCGGCCACCGTGCTGCTGGTGGGACTGGCGCCCGCCGCCCACGGCGGCAACCGCACCGGGCGCATGTTCACGGGCGACCGTAGCGGGGACTGGCTCTTTCGGGCGCTGCACGAGGCGGGCTTCGCCAGCCAGCCCGAATCCACCCACCCGGGCGACGGCCTGGAGCTCCGCGGAGCGTACATCACCGCCACCCTGCGATGCGCGCCGCCGGCCAACAAGCCCACGCCCACCGAGATCGCGCGCTGCCGACCGTTCCTCCTCGAGGAGCTGGCTCTCCTCGACCGGACACGGGTCGTGATCGCCCTGGGCAAGATCGGGTGGGATGCCTACCTGCGCGCCCGACGGGAGGCCGGGCTGGCGGTTCCGCGCCCGCTCCCGCGCTTCGGCCACGGCGTCGCCGCGCGGATGCCGGACGGGATCACCCTCCTGGGCAGCTTCCACCCGAGCCAGCAGAACACCTTCACCGGGCGCCTCACGAGGCCCATGCTCCAGGCGGTGTTCACGCGGGCCGGCCAGCTTGCTGGTAGGGGGACCGCATAGGATAATCAACCCATCGTGACGGGTGCCCTCGAGCGTGCGCTACTCGGCCTGAGCAACGGCTTCTCTCTCGTCGCGACCGGAGACGGGAGCGCGTTCCTTCTCCGTGACGCGCGCGCCCGGCTCACGTCGATGGCGCGGATACTGGTGGCGGGGCTACTCGGCGGGTTGGCCTGGACGGGACCCGCGACGGGCCAGACGGCCTCCAGCGCGCCCCAGCTCGCGGTGACCGAAGCCACGCTCGACAACGGGCTGCGCGTGCTCGTACAGGACGACCCGCGCAACCCCATCGTCGCGGTGCAGGTCTTCTACCGGGTGGGCTCGCGCAACGAGCGGCCCGGGGCGACCGGCCTGGCCCACTTCCTCGAGCACATGATGTTCAAGGGCACGCCCACCTATGGCCGCGGGCAGATCGCGCGCCTCATCGAGGAGAACGGCGGCCGCGACAACGCCTATACGACCAAGGACGTGACCAGCTACTACACGAACATCGCGGCGGACAAGCTCGACCTGGTGCTCCGGATCGAGGCGGACCGGATGCGGCACCTCCTGCTCGACGCCGCCGAGATCGACTCCGAGCGGAAGGTCGTGACCGAGGAGCGGCGGATGCGGTCGGAGGACGACCCGGACGGCCTCGTCTACGAGGCGATGAGCTCCCTCGCGTTCAAGGCCCATCCATATCGCTGGCCGATCATCGGGTGGATGTCGGACATCGCCCGCATCAACCGGGCCGAGCTGCGCGCGTTCTACGACACCTACTACCAGCCCAACAACGCGATCCTGGTCGTCGCGGGCGACGTGCGCGTGCCGGCCGCGCTCGCGATGGTGCGGCGTCACTTCGCGGCGGTCCGGCGGGGCCCCGCGCCGCCGTCGGTGACCGCGGTCGAGCCACCCGCGATCGACGAGCGCCGGCTGGTCGTTCGCCGCGAGCAGGCGCAGCTGCCGGTCGTCAACATCGCGTGGCACGTGCCGAACCACACCTCGCCCGACGCCCCCGCGCTCGAGCTACTCTCGACGCTTCTGTCGTCCGGGCGGGCGTCCCGGCTCTACCAGAAGCTGGTCTACGAGAAGCGGATGGTGCTGGGCGCGGGCGGCGACTACTCGTACTTCTCCCTCGACCCGTCGCTCTTCTGGTTCTACGCCGCCCCGCTGCCCGATCAGGCGCCCGAAGCGGTCGAGCAGGCCCTGGTGGACGAGATCGAGCGGCTCAAACAGGAAGTGGTGCCCGAGGAGGAGCTGGCCCGCGCCCGCAACCAGATCGAGGCCTCCTTCGTCTGGCAGCAGGACTCGGTCTTCTCCCGCGCCTCAGTGCTCGGACGCTTCGAGATGCTGGGTTCCTGGCGCCTCCTCGACGACTACCTGCCCAAGCTGCGCGCGGTCACCGCCGCCGACCTGCAGCGGGTGGCGCGGACCTACTTCCCCCTCGATCGCAAGAACGTGTCGATCCTGCTGCCCGCGGCGTCGGCCACCCCGGCCTCAAAGTGAGCCGCCCCTTCTCGGGGTAGCGGCGATGATCTCCCGGCTGGCCAAGGGGGCCCTGGTGCTCACCCTGCTCCTCGTCCTGGGCCTGGCCTACGCCTACGGAGGCCGGCTCTTCGGGTCCGGCGGCGGGAAGCCCCTCGTGAGCGTCACGGGGACCATCGAGGCCATCCAGGTGGACGTGAGCGCGAAGATCACCGGCCGCATCGCCGAGCGCCCGGTCAACGAGGGGGACCGGGTCACGACCGGCCAGCTCCTGGTGCGCCTGGACGACGCCGAGCAGGCCGCCGAGGTGCGACGGCAGGAGGCCGCGGTCCGGACCGCCCAGTCCACCCTGAACGATCTGCTGGCGGGCGCCCGGCGCGAGGAGATGGAGGACGCCCGGGCGGCCCTCCAGAGCGCCTCCGCGACGCGGGTGTGGACCGAGCGCGACTTCCGGCGGGCGGAAGACCTGTTCCGCCAGGCCCTGATCGCGGCGCAGGAGGTGGACCGGGCACGCCAGGCGTACGAGGTGGCGGTGGCCCAGGAGAAGTCCGCGCGGCAGAAGCTCCTGCTCCTCGAGGCCGGCTCGCGCCCCGACCAGATCGAGGCCGCCCAAGGTCAGCTCGCCCAGGCCCGGAACGCGCTCGACATGGCGAAGACACGCCTCAAGGAAATGACCATCCTGTCGCCGGTTGACGGGGTGGTCCTTCGCAAGAACCTC
>Ga0070695_100001844_pt1 | contig 11951 bp, 10 predicted proteins | sample KBSK1252metaG_FD_65471 | JGI IMG/M metagenome (GOLD analysis project Ga0070695, IMG submission 65471) | Corn, switchgrass and miscanthus rhizosphere microbial communities from Kellogg Biological Station, Michigan, USA - KBS K1-25-2 metaG | ecosystem: Host-associated > Plants > Roots >...
GGTCGCGCCGCCGTTCGCCGGCTGCATCAGTTACTCACCGCACGCGACCGCGATGCACAGCGCGTGCTGGACACCGCTCAAGCCGTGGAGGACGTGTGGGAGGAACTGCGCCCGCGCAAGACGCGCAACGCATCGTAGCAGCTTTACGCAACGTCGTGCTGGGACAGGACGCGGCGACCCTCGAGGTCCTCGTCTGCCTGCTCGCGCGTGGGCACATTCTGCTCGAAGGCGTGCCCGGCACGGCCAAGACGCTGCTCGTGCGCACACTCGCGCTCGCGCTCGACGTGCGGTTTGCGCGCATCCAGTTCACGCCCGACTTGATGCCCGCCGACATCACCGGCATCACGTTGCTCACCGGGACACAGCAGTTCGCGTTTCGACCCGGTCCGATATTCGCCGACCTCGTGCTGGCGGATGAGATCAATCGCGCACCGGCGAAGACGCAGGCCGCCCTCCTCGAGGCGATGCAGGAACGGACCGTGACGGTTGACGGAACGAGTCACCCTCTTTCACCGACCTTCACCGTCTTCGCCACTCAGAATCCCATTGAGTTCGAAGGCACCTATCCGCTCCCCGAGGCCGAGCTGGACCGGTTCATGGCCAAGGTGCTGGTCGGGTATCCCTCGGCCGACGTGGAGCAGGGGATCCTCACGCGCTACGTCGACGGATTCGAGGCGGATCGCACCGAGACCTACGGCGTGAATCCGGTTGTCAACGCGGAGGGACTCGACCAGCTGCGCCGAAGTGTCGATGCGGTACGCGTCGAGCCACGGATCACCGGGTACATCACCGCGATCGTGCGCGCTACGCGCGAAGCGGCGTCGCTCACCCTCGGCGCCAGCCCGCGCGCCGGCGTGGCGCTGTTCAAGGCGGCGCGTGCCGCGGCATTGCTCGACGAACGCGACTACGTCATTCCGGACGACGTGAAGCGGCTCGCGCCCGCGATCTTGCGGCATCGCGTCAACATCGCGCCGGAGCTCGAGCTCGAGGGCGTGACCGCGGATCAGGCGTTGAAGGCGATTCTCGACCGCACCGAGGCGCCGACCGCGTGAATGATCTGCCGCAGCTGCTTTTGCTCGGCGGTGCCATAGCGTCGTTCGTTGGGCTGTGGTACGCGCTGGGCAGCATCGCCGGAATCCTGTGGACCCCGCGGGCGCTGCTGATCGCGGGAGTGCTCGCGGTCCTCGGCGGGACCGGATTCTGGTCGTCGTGGAGCCGCGACGTGATGCTGCTCGCGGACGTTCTGCTCGTCCTGCTCGTCTGGTTGGACGCGACGCTGGCCCAGTCGGTCGAAGTGACGCGTGAACCGCTTCCCGCCTTGTCGGTGGGCCACGCCGGCGAAGTCACCTACCGCTGGACCAATTCCGGGCGGCGCCGCGTGGGGCTGCGAGTGCGGGAGGTGCGGCCCGACATCCTCGGCGGGCCGCAGCCGCCACGGACGTTGCGTATCGCTCCGGGCACCGTGGCGCGCGAGACCGTTCCCGTAGTGCCGCTTCGCCGGGGGCGTGAAAAGGCCGGGACCGGCCGCGAGGGGTTCATCCTCGACAGCATCGGACCGCTCGGCCTCGGCCGGCACCGGATGCGTGTGCCGTTGCCGTGGGATGTGGTCGTGTATCCGCCGCTCGTTTCCGTGCGGTTGCGCGCGTCGGTCGCCGAGGCGCTGCGGCGGCGGGATGTGGGGATGAAACCGATTCGGCGGCTGGGCGAGGGGCGGTTGTTCGAGTCGTTGCGCGAGTGGGTGCCCGGCGACGATCTGCGTCACATCGACTGGAAGGCGACGGCGCGGCGTGCCAAGGTCATCACGCGCCAGTACGAAGCCGAGCGCCGCCAGCAGGTCCTGCTGGTCCTGGATACCGGCCGGCTCATGACCGCCGACGTGGGCGGCGTGGCGCGGCTGGATTTTGCGGTGCAGGCCGCGCTCGAGCTGGCGTATGCCGCGGCGCAGCACGACGACAATGTCGGCATCATGACGTTTGCGGACGGCGTCCAGCACTTCGTCGCGCCGGAGCGCGGCCGCGCCGGCGTGCGCGGCGTGATGGACGTGTTGGCGGAGGTGCAGGCGAAATTGGTCGAGCCCGATTACCCGGGCGCATTTCGGTATCTCGCCGCGCGCAACCGGAAACGCGCGCTGACGATCCTGTTCACGGATGTTATCGACCGGTTCGCGTCGGACGCCCTCGTCGCGAATGTGGCGACGTTGCGACCGCGACATCTGCCGCTCGCCGTCACGTTGCGCAATCCCGAGCTCGATGCAGTTGCGGCCGTGCGGCCGGCGACGCCGCGCGACGCGTTCCGCAAGGCGGCGGCCGAGGAGTTGCTGCATGCGCGGGAGGAGGCGCTGGGTCATATGCGCCGGGCGGGCGTCCTCGTGATTGACGTCACACCGGAACGCGCGGCACAGGCGGTGGTTGCGAAGTACCTCGACCTGAAGCGCCGAGGCTCGCTCTAAGAAGCCTCGTATTGTATGTTCGGTCCTCACGCACACGGATTGGCCTGGATGCGCGGTCTCACCCGAGCAACCCCCGTTGTGACGCTCGCAGTGGCGCTTGCCGGTGCCACCTGCGCTTTCCCAACCGACAAAAGCGACAAGGTCTTCGTCACCCTCGATGGTCCTTCCCGCGTCGTGTTGCGCGGCCAGGAGATGTCGGTCTCCGCTCGCGCGTGGCATGTGGTTGGCTCGGACACCCAGGCGATTACGAACGTGGCCTTTGCATTTGGGACAGGAAGTAGCACGACCGCGACGGTCCAGAGGGACAGCGGTGGCTATGCCACGGTAACCGGTGTGAATAGCGGCAACGTCCACATCACGGCACGCGCGATTTCATTCGACCAGGCACCGGAAGGCGACCTGCTGCTTCGCGTGTCGAATCCGCTCGAAGTGGACAGCGTGCGGCCGTCGCTCGTGCGTTTCGGGGACACGATCACGGTTTTCGGCGTGGGGGTCGATTCGATCTTCATCGCGTTCCTCGACAACGCGACCCAGTTCGATTACCCGCTCCCGGGCATCGTCCCCACCCGGACGCGCGATTCGCTGGGCTTTTCCACGGCCACGTTCTGGGTCACGCCACCCGCGCACTCCGACAAGCTCTCCTTCATAGGTCCGGGCGTGTTTGGGAATGCACCGGACACGACGAAGGTGATCCCGGTCGATGTACTCGAGCCGAACGAGGCGGCGCCCCGGACCATCAATCTCGAGGCGCCGCCGCGGATTCCCGCGATCCCGCAGATCAAGTTCTTGAATCCGGCGCTGGCGTTTGAACCGACCAAACGCGACTCGGTTGGCGTCGACTGGTATCGCTTCACGCAAACCACGCCGCGAGATCTTACGATCATTATCAGCGCTCCCGAGCTGCGCGGGACATTCTCCACTTTCCTCTCGGACTCGCTGGCGTTCGTGCCGGCGAGCCCGCCGAATCCGCCGACCTATCAGATCGGACCGAATAGTTGGACGCTCGGCCCTGGGTCGCATGCGTGCAAGGGCTTCGCATTCGAGCCGCCCGAGGCGCAGCCCGAATCGACGATTGTGGCGTTGCGCGGGATGCCCGCCGGCCGGCTGCACGCGCTGTCACTGTACTCCCAGCCGGGGCGGTACGGTCTGGCGGTGTTCGAGGGATACATCACGAGCGATCCCACCGTGCCGCGCGACGCGCACGAAGAAGACGATTTCTGCGACGCGGCCGACGCGCGGGGCTTGGCGGTAGCGATCCCCAGCGGAAGCCTCCGCGACACGCTGACGATCGATAACGCGCACGACATCGACTGGATTCGGTTTCGCGTGACGAGCTTGTCGAGCGTGACAATCAAGAGTGCGTCCCTCACGGCCGCGACGGCGGTGGACTCGAGCGATATCGACTTGTTCCTCCTGACGGTTCCGGGCGGTGGCGCGAGCTCGACGTTGGACCTCCTCAATCGGTCGGACGCTGCCGGCTCGTCTGAAGCGATGACGTCGCTCCTGAACCCGGGTGATTATTACCTCGTGGTCGTGGACTTTCGGGGCGCCCCGGTCGCCTACGATCTCTGTATCGCTGCTGGTGCCGGTGGGTGCCTGGCTTTCCCCTCGGCACCGGTCCGGGCGGGCGTCCGCAAGAGCGTGGCGGCTCCCATGCTGCACCGGATCCGGGCGCCATGACGGGCGCGGCAGGCTCCATGATGGAGTGTCTCAAGTGTCACACCCCGCTGCCGACTGGGAGCAAGTTCTGCTACTCCTGCGGGGCGGACGTGACTGGTGGCGGCACAATGGGTGCGAGCGCCGGCGCTACCGAAGGCCTCATGCAGCGGCTGCAGCGGCTCGTGGAGGGCAAGTACAAGATCGAACGCTTGCTGGGTAAGGGGGGGATGGGCGCCGTCTTTCTCGCCCACGACCTGACGCTCGAGCGCGAAGTCGCAATCAAAGTCCTGCCGCCCGACATCTCGATGGACGAGCATATCGTCAAACGCTTCCAGCAGGAAGCAAAGATGTCGGCGAAGCTCGACCATACCAACATCATCCCGATCTACCGCGTCGAGAGCGAAGGCGGTCTCAATTATTTCGTGATGAAATACATCGCGGGCACCTCGCTCGAGGACGTGCTCGATCAGAAGCAGCCGCTGACGATCGACTACATCCAGCGCGTGTTGTGGGAGGCGGCCTGCGCGTTGGGCCATGCGCATCAGCGCGCCGTCGTGCATCGCGACGTCAAGCCCGCGAACATCATGTTCGACCACGACGGCCGTGTGATGCTGACCGACTTCGGCATCTCGAAAGCGCTGCAGGCGGCGAGCGGGTTCACGGGCACCGGGATGATCATCGGCACGCCGCACTATATGGCGCCCGAGCAGGCAAAGGGCGGCACGGTGGACGGACGCGCCGACGAGTACTCGCTCGGGGTGGTCGGCTATCGCATGATCAGCGGCGAGCTCCCGTACACGGGCGACTCGGTTCACACAATCCTCTATAAGCACATCTTCGAAGAGGTGCCGAGTGTCGGCGCCAAGCGCAGCGACACACCGCCATTCCTGACGGCGGCGATCTCACGCGCGCTGTCCAAGGAGCCTGAGCAACGCTTCGCGACCATGGAGGAGTTCGCGACCGCGGTGTGGCCGGAGCAACCGGTTGCGACGCCCAAGGCCGGCGCGACCAAGAGCCAGCGGCGGCCGCCGCCGCCTCCGGCCCGGAAAGCATCGGCGGATGCGCCGACGGAAGTCACCAACGCTCCCACGACGCCAATCCCGCGCGCGGGCATGAAGATCGCGGCGGAGAAGAAGAAACGTTCGAGTGTCGGAGTGGTCGTCGGAGCGCTCGTGGTCGTCGCCGTTGGTATCGGCGGCTATTTCGCGCTCGGCAATAAGAGTCAGTCCACGACTCCGCCGCCGGCTCCACCGCCGGTTGCCGCGTCGGTCGAGCCTCCGGCCAATCCGCCGCCGCCGCCGCCGCGCCGGGGGAACGACACCCGGCGCCAGACAACGCCGCCCCCCGCGCCGCAACCCGCGGCGGAGGGAGCGATCACGATCGCGGCGGATCCGTACGGTGAGGTCTTTATCGACGGCACGGACGTGGGACAGACGCCGGTGGTGGAGTACGCCGTGTCGGTCGGACGGCACACGATCCGCGTGGAGCGGGCGGGCTACAAGACGGTAACGGAGACGGTGCAGGTGTCGGCCAACAATCCCGTACGCAAGCGGTACACGCTGCTTCCGGAGTGACGCTATGAAGGCTCGAGCCCTGGCGACGGCCGCGCTGTTCTGCGGGACTGTACTTGCTGCGCAGACGATTCAGAATCCCACGCTGCGGCGCGCGCAACAGGCGTTTGACAATCTCGACTATCGCCAGACGCTCACCCTCGGGCGTGCGGCGTTGCGCGAGCGACTCACTGGATTCGAGCGCGCCAGAGCGTACGAGCTGCTCGGATTCACCTACAGCGGGATGGATTCCATCCTGAAGGCGGTGGACGCCTTCAAGCAGGTGGTGCTGCTCGAGCCCGAGCGCACCCTCGATGCGAACCGGACGTCGCCGAAAGCCTTGAGCGCCTTCCAGGTTGCGCTGACGCAGGTGCTCGTCGTGCGCCAGCTCGTGGTGGACAGCGTGACGTTCGTCGGTGGGCAGGGCGTCGTGCCGATCCGTTATACCGTGACCCAGCCGGCACGCGTCGTCACGCGCGTCGTCAGCGGATCGACGACGCTCCGCATCGACTCGACCGTCGCGACCGGTCAGGTCAACATTCGCTGGCCCGCGCGGTTGCCCAACGGCGATCCCGTCCCGGCCGGCAACTACACGGTCGTCGTCGAGGCGGCCGTCGGGCAAAACAGCTTCTCGACGTCGCAACCGATCCGCGTCGCGCACGGCATCGTGGATACCGTCGCCCATCTGACGAGCCTGCCCGGCTACACCTATCTGCCGGAGACCGAGATCCCGCCCAAGAGCTGGCGTCCGATGGGGCTCGCGCTCGTCTACACGGGCGTCGCCCTCGCCGGGACCTCGGCGTTGTCCAACGGCGATCTCGGCTCGGCGTCGCTGCGGGAGGGTGGCGCGATCGGCGCCGGGATCGTGCTCGCGGGGTTCATCATGACGCTGAAAAAGCCGGCGCCGCAGCCCGCGCGCGGGAACATTCTCTACAACCAGCTGCTGCGGGAGCAGATCAGTCGCCGCAACACCGAAATCGCGCAGGAGAATACGCGGCGGCGACAGCAAGTGGCGCTGACCGTGGCGCCGCTGGCGCGGGCCGGAGGTGGGCGATGAAAAGCGGGCGGTTCGGCGGTTGGGCGGTTTGCGCGCTGGGCGTGTTCCTAACCGCCCAACCGCTCAACCGCCTATTCGCTCAGCACGTCGCAGTCGGTCCACAGGTCGTTTTCGGCGATTATCGCGAGGTTTCGTCCGCCCTTCACTATCGCGGCGGGGGTATCGCCGCAAAGGCGACGCTCGAATGGAAGAAGTTCTCAGCCGACGTCGTGCTCTCGAAATTGAAATACAAGCCCACCGACACCCAGAATGGCACGACCGAATTTGACGCGTCGGAAGTGAACGTCCTGCTCCGCTACTACATCACCGGACCCGTGTCGGCCGAGGTCGGGTTCATGAATCGAAAAGCGGATCCGGAGTTCGAGGCGCAATCGGTCGGCGCGATCACCGCCGGTGCGCAGATGGCGTACGTGTTGGGACCGGGCGTGCGGATGGCGTTGCACGGCGGGCTCATGTTCGGGGCCAAGTATTCGGGTGGGGGCACGACGTCGGGGCTCGGGGCGCTGAGCCTGGGCCTCGGACTCAGCGCCGACGCGCTGCACGGGCGCGTGCGTGTGACCGCCGATTATGGTTTTCAGCGCTTCTCACGCAAAACCGATGACGGCAGTGGGGCGTTGCCGGCGCCGATTCAGCAGTCGCTCGGCCGGGTGGGGTTCGCGATCGCTTTCTAGTGCGCCAGCCGCGCACATAATGCAACACTTCACTGGCGCTTTCGCAAAACGACACGCAAGCTACGAATCGCTTTTCGCAGATGCTGTCGCCACAGACCCTCCTCAGCGTGTCCCCCACCTGGAGTCCCCCGATGAACCGCTCAATCCCGATGTACGCAATCTGGATCTCGAGTCTTGTTATGAGCGGCTGTACCGAGAGCACGGATTCACCGATCGCGTCTCGCAGCGTAACACTCGAGGTCGACCAGGCGGCGTCAGCGATTGGGTTCGCTGGGCTAACCGGTGGCGGTATTCACACCTGCGGCTGGACGGCTCCGGGTAGGGCCTTCTGCTGGGGAGCGAACAACAGCGACCAGCTTGGGAACAACACGAACACCGACAGTCCCGTTCCAGTGGCGGTCGGTGGTGGGTTGATGTTCGCGTCGGTCAGCGCAGGACCAGGTACCGGAACGGGAGCCAGTCAAACGTGCGCTGTCACGCTTGCCAGGGCCGCATACTGCTGGGGGTACAACAGCAACGGTCAGTTGGGTAACAACGCCACCGCGGACAGTCCCTTGCCGGTTGCAGTCGCGGGCGATCTGAACTTCCGCGCGATCAGCAGCGGCCAAGTACATACGTGCGGACTAACGACTGCCGGCGTCGCATACTGTTGGGGCGGTAACGGCAGCGGCCAGTTGGGGAACGCCACCACAACAGACAGTCCTGTCCCTGTGGCGGTGGCCGGCGGGCTGATCTTCAGTTCTCTGAGCAGCGGGGCTGTCCACACGTGCGGCTTGACGCCCGGTGGCACGGTCTATTGCTGGGGCGCGAACTTCAACGGCCAGCTCGGCAACAATAGCACCGTCGAAAGCCATGTGCCGGTGGCTGTGGTCGGCACCGCGAGCTTTAGGTTAATCAGTTCCGGTAACTTTCATACCTGTGGACTGACGAGTGAAGCTGCGGTCTATTGCTGGGGTTGGAACGGTGCGGGTCAACTCGGGAACAACAGTACGTCAAACAGCCCGATTCCGGTGGTCGTCGCAGGCGATTTGAGGTTCCGGTCGGTGAGCGCCGGCCTCTTCCATACCTGCGCGCTCACTCCCCCAGGTGGCGCCTACTGCTGGGGGGGGAACGGTGAAGGCCAACTCGGCGACAACGGCACCACCGACAGCCATGTGCCCGTCCCCGTGGTCGGTGGTCTCAACTTTCTCTCATTAAGCGCCGGCGGTCACCATAATTGCGCGTTGGTAGCTGGCGGTGCAGCCTACTGTTGGGGTGCCAATCCTTTCGGGGAACTTGGGAACGGCTCGGTGGGCGGAATCAGTAACGTTCCGACCAAGGTCGAGGAGTAACTCGCTCGGCATGGTGGGATTCGCGATCCCTTCTAGTGCGCCAGCCGCGATTCGAACGCGGGACCTTCGGCTCCGGAGGCGGCAACGGCCAGCGGTCACTTGACGCTGGCCGTTGCTGTTTCAAGCACTTACGCTGCTTTCCCCGTCTGCCCGCGTCCGCCCGCGGCGGCATCGCTGTTACTGCGGCTCCGTGGCGACATCGCGACACAGGAGCTTTCTACGGAAGATGCACACCTATCAGTGCAGCCGCGCCCTTGAGTAGCTGGTACGCTGCCGCGGCGCTGCCCAGGGTCTGCACGGTCGTGCCGATGCCGCCGAGCACGGTGCGCAGCTTAAGTCCGTTGGGTTGGTCCTTCTCAACTTCAGCTCTTGCTTCTGTGACCAGTTCCACAATCTCGGCGCGCTGCGCTGGCTCAAGTTCCGGCGCACGCTCAACGACTTCTTGAACCGCCGTCAACGCACCGGCGATGGTCTGACGTTGGTGCGCGGTTATCGTCACCATCGCGGTGGCGCCAGGACCTGTTTGGACCGCGCCGACCTGCCCGTAGAAGTTGAACGTGGCGCTGCTCGCACCCTGGGAATGTTTGCTGGTCGCTTCCAGGATGGCGTGATCAATTTCACTCCCGACCTTTTCTAATGCGCGCGCACGCGCAGCAGCTGAGAACTGCTCTGGAGTCTCACCGCCCATGCCCCGCACCATGTTTTGTACTTCTGTCACTTTGTCGGCCACGTCTCGGCTGTCCGACTCCAAAGCCTTCTCGATCTCCGAAAGCAGGAACGGGCGCAGGTCGGTAGTAACCACGGACTGCTGCGTGGACAACGCACGTAGCCACGCCTGCCACGCTAACTGCGCGCGCACTTCGTATTCTGTTTTTGCCACGCCGCGGACTCCCATTACGGTCATGCTGGAGTGCAGCACGCCGCGTTTGCTTGCCTCTGTAATCACATCGCCGGCGGCGCGCTGGAAGGCGTCGCGCCGGTCCTGCATAGCGATGCTGACGGCTCTGTTGGCGGTGTCGGCAACTGCGGTGGGAAGCATGGGCAGCCTGGGGGCGTGGGTGCTCGTATTCTGTGCCGGTGTGGAAACGACCGCCAGAGTTAAACCCTGCAATCCGCGTCGGGCGTCAGTAGTTGAGAAACTTGTAAAGCTCGTCTGCACCTGACGTAACCAGCCAGCTGAACCCGCCCGGCGCAGTCAGGAATTGGCCCTGCAGGGGAACGCCAAGGCGCGCAGCCACCTGCTCCGCTTCGGCGGGGCTACCAGAAACGACCACCACCTTTCGGTTGACCGGAGGCGGCCACGCGCGGTCGCGCCAGAGCTTTAGGAAATGCTCCTCAGTGCCCCGCCAACCAATTATGACAATCCGAGTCACTTCTGGAATAAGACTGCGCAGTTTCTGCAGATGGGCGTCAGGGAATTCAAACTCGTTCTTCGTCTCCACGGGCAATGCGATTGCCGGAGATGTAAAGAGGCCCCCGAGCTTGCCTGGGTCCCCCCCGGTGACCAGGTGCTGACCAGGGTTCAGCGTCAAGTTTTTTCCTAGCCCTATCAGCGTGTGCGCTATCTCACTTTGGTTTGCTGACTCGGGTATGTCCACGTGACCTGCAACGGTTCGAACCCAGTCAACGGAACCATGCGGCTTGAACACCTGAAAATCGCCACGGCTGACATAGGAATGAATGTTGCTTGGTGAGAAGCCAAACACGTCCCTGCAGGCGGCATCCAGCATCGTGTCGTAGTTGAACGTCACGAACGCGACCGGCTCCTGACTCTTGACGCACCAACTGCGGATACGGTCCAGCAGATTGCTGTAGTTGGTGACGCCCCTGGTTTCGTTGGGCCAAGCCTGCGAACAAACGCCAATCACGTAGCGCAAGTAGTACCGGATGGCGTGAAGTTGCACGTGCCGCTGGTCGTCGTAATCTCCTTCCGCACGCAACGCCTCAAGGACCTTTTCCAGGTTCGTGTTCTGTGTCAGGTGGCGCAGGTGCGGGATGATGGGACGGCATTCCCCGTATTCCTGCACGGCTGGTTCGAACAGGCTTCGGCGGACGAACAACTGATTTGCGAGTGGCGGGCGAAGGTCCTTATCCGGGTGCCCCGGGCTTATGTCCACCAACGAATCGTACGACGCCCCGGCGCCGAAAATGACCATCAGCATGCGGGAATAAGCTACGCCGCGGTGACGCCATGGCCACGTGGGTTGCATCTGCAGCCCTACCTGTTCGCCGCGGACCGTCCGCCCAGCCGGTGCTCTTTCCTTCTTATCGGACCGGCACGATTAAGTCGGGCCCACTTCTTTTTTGGGCACGCTTTGCAGAGACAATCCGAGCTTCTGAACTCGCCTGAAGATCCGGGTCAGTGGCCCATCGAAGTCGTTGATGCGATCGGCGAGATGATACTTCACGAGATCCGCCAGGACGGTGATCAGCAACCGGTTGCATTCGACGAGTGCGATCTTGCAGGCCTTTATCGTTGCCGACTCGACGACCGGACCGAGGAAGATGTGTAGAACCTCACCGTCTCGGACCAGACCGAATTGCGCGAGCGCTTTGGGGTTGCCGTGCTTCGCTGCGGCGAGTGGCTGGTACCGGTTCCGGTACACAGTTTCCCCTTGCACGGCCGTTCCCCCTGATGCCTTCGTGTAATCCTGGACGGCCTCAAGCAGACTCTTCGGGTACGAATGCCGCAGGTCCGTGTGGGTTGCCCACGCTTTGGCGCGCGTGTCGTCATTCCGTAGGTATGTCGCCCGGTACGCCAGCTCGAACGCCGATGCCGCCAGGGCGAGTGCCTGGATCGGATACCCCGTCTGCGCGAGCAGCTCGCAGCACCGCACCTCGTTGAGCATACGCGAGGCGAGGAAGAATGCTGCCCGGCTCGCCGGCGTATGATTAACATCCTTACTCTGCACGATCCGGATACCCAACCGCAGTAGGTCGTTCGTGAGCCGCACCGAGCTCGCCATTGGCGCGCGCATCTTCCGACGCGCGAAAGCTTCCTGACGCCTGAAGTCCTTCATCCGGTTGCCGCTACGTCCATTTCATCTCGAGAAAGTCGTCGATGCCGTCCGGACTGACCACGGCGATGGTCCGCTCATAGAAGCCCTGGACGATGTCTCCTAAACCCCTCGGTGGATGCGCCGCTGAGGATCCGCGTTCGTGCTTGAGATCGACAGACTGATTCGTCGTGAGGAACAGCCAGGGCACTTCCGACGCCTGAAACTCGCTGGTCGG
>Ga0070695_100001845_pt1 | contig 11950 bp, 9 predicted proteins | sample KBSK1252metaG_FD_65471 | JGI IMG/M metagenome (GOLD analysis project Ga0070695, IMG submission 65471) | Corn, switchgrass and miscanthus rhizosphere microbial communities from Kellogg Biological Station, Michigan, USA - KBS K1-25-2 metaG | ecosystem: Host-associated > Plants > Roots >...
TTGCCGCCCGCCACGTCGCCGCGCGAGTCAGAGTTGCCTTCGCCGGCCTCCTTGTGGTTGGCGTTCCCTGTGGTGACCGTGGCGCCGGCGCTGGCACTGGTCTTGTCATGGACCGTGGCCTTCAAGTCGCCGCCGCTCTTCGACGTCTTGCCCGACGAGGTTGCGTGTGCGCTGCCGGCCGAGCTCCCGTGGCTGTCGGTCGTCGCCTTGGCGCTGCTGTCCCCGCTGGAGTGAACGTCGCCGCTCGCGTGAGCGTCGCCGCTCGCGTGAGCACTCGTGTCCGACTTCGCCGAGGTCGAAGCCGCCGAGCTGTCGTGCGTGCTCGAGTCCGACTTCGCCGAGGCCGAAGCCGCTGCGCTGTCGTGCGTGCTCGAGTCCGACTTCGCCGAGGCCGAAGCCGCTGCGCTGTCGTGTGTGCTCGAGTCCGACTTCGCCGAGGCCGAAGCCCCTGCGCTGTCGTGCGTGCTCGAGTCCGACTTTGCCGAGGCCGAAGCCGTAGCGCTGTCGCTTGAGCTGACCTTTGGCGCAGATGCCGATGCATGGCTGGTGCCGCTGGTCTTGTCTCCCCCGCTCGTTTGGCTGCTGCTGCCGTTCGTATGGCTTGTGCCGCCAGTCCCGCCCTCGCCCTTGCCTTTCCCTTTCTTGCCGTTGCCGTCACCGCCGATGGTCTGCTCGTTGTGCGCTGTTTGGCTGTCCTGGCGCTGAGCGACCGCGGAAGCACTCGTGTGATCGCGTGCTTTGCCCTGGCCTTGACCGTTGTCGGCTGCCAGAGCCGGAGACGTGCGAGCAAGCATGAGAAGGAGTCCGGCCGTGAGGACGAATCCGTTGATCGCCAGGCGTCGCGCGAGCGCGGGTCGACTGGCCAGGAATTCGCCGAACGCTTCCAAATGCCCACCTCCACATGGAAATGAGCGAATTGCCTCGCCGCCATCCTGGACACGGACCCCGCAGCCAACGAGGGTATGTCGCAGAACGCCCCGCTCAGCGTTCCCTAGTAGGGCAATACGCTTCGGTATGGAAACGCGAACTGCGTCACGAGTAACCATGGACGCGGCGACGAGCAAGGACTCGGTCGCCGACTTCGTCACCGGCGTCGTTGCCCAAACCGGCTGGTCGGTGGACCGGGTCAGCCGCCGAAGCACCCGCTTTGAGCCGCCCGACTGGTACTGGGCAAGCTTCAACGTCGACATCAATAAGGACGAGGAAAAGCGCACGCTGCGTCTCGTCACCAAGGGCGCGCTGAGCCCTGACGCCTGGGACCGGATGAGCGATCGCCTGATGAGGCACGGCGCCGACATGGCGTGTGAGCCCGTGGAAGGCACCGGCTATCCGACGCTTTTTCCCGAAACGCAACACGCTTACTGGTTTTATCCCTACGACCTGTCGATGCACAACCTGCCCGACGCCAACGACAAGGTTCGGATGGCAAGCGTCCTCTTTGGGCTGGACACCACGACCGACGTCCTGACAGCCGCCAGGCGTCTCGAGGTCGAGCGCGTCCGATACGTGCCCGAGGTCGGCGCCATCATGCGGTACACGATGGAGTCCGGCGGCGCCCAGAACACGATCTTCGGCAAGGTGCAGCCGGGCCATCGAGGCCTCCGCACCTTCAACGTCGTGCATGGCCTGTGGAGGGCCGCCGCGCGATACCCCGGGCTCATCAACCTGCCGCGACCCCTGGCTTACGTTGAGGAAATGAACCTCCTCCTCGAGGAAGGAGTCCGTGGCCGCCCGGTCGCGGGCAACCGCGCGAGCGCCGAGTTCGAGATCGCGTCGGTCGCCGCGGCAGAGGCGTTGGCAGTCATCCACGAATCCGGCGTGGACAGCGACGAGCGGATCAGGATCGAGGACGAGCTCGCCCGGCTGGATCGAGTGACCGAACAGTTCGCTTATGTGCTTCCGGTGGGGCACTTCCTTCTCAAGGACCTGGTGACGCACATGCGCGAGCGCGTGCGCAAGACGGAGGAGGAAGACTGGCTGCCGACACACGGCGACATGAAGTACGACCAGTTCATGCTCCACAACGACCAGTTCACGCTTCTCGACTTCGACTACTTCGCGGTGGCCGAGACGAGCTACGACGTGGCCAAGTTCTGCGCCTACGCCGTGCCCTCGATGCCGCTCGACTGGAGGCAGTCGGTGGGAGCCGAGGAGGCCAGGGCGGTATTCCTGCGGCGCTACCGCGAGCTGCGCCCGTACGCCACGCTCCAGCGGTTCGCTCTCTACGAAGCGCTGCACCTCGCGCTGCGAGCTATGTCGTTCATGTGGGCCCAGGTCCACGAGTGGGACGCCATGGCCGAGGCCTTCCTCGCGTTGGCCTTCGAGCGCCTGAAGAGCCGGCTGCCCGAATAAGGCGCGGTCCCGCTCAGGCGGCGGGGTTATTTACAAGCCTTAACCCGATTTTGCGCAGGGTTGGCCGGTCCACAGCCGTCAAACTCCGCCGTTACCCATGCGAGTCCTGGCCTGGTTTGGGGGTTTCCTGGCGGTCGCGGTGGTCGGAGGCGGGCTGGTTTCCAGCGCCCGTCCGAGCTCGCATGTCGTCGTTTCGACGCAGCTGCAGGCAACCAGCGTCGCCGGCTTCTCGCTCCCACAAAACCTCCTGCCGTCGCCCAGCCCGACTCCCCTTCCCGTCCAGGCAGCTGCCGCGAATTCTCCGACCCGTCCCGCGCCGGCCCCGGTCAGACCGCCCGCCAAACCGCCGGTCGCCGTCAACTCGACGCAGCAGGCGTTGATCAACCAGGATCGGGCTCGCTATCACCTCGCGCCGCTGACGTGGAGCTCGTGCCTGTCGGCGGTCGCCCGTTACGAGGCCGCCAAGCTTGCGACGCCCGGCGTCAATTTCCAGCATTACGACGGCGTCAACCGGGACCTTGGGTGCCACCTCGGGCGCCAGGTGGGCGAGAACATCGGGTGGTACTCCGGTGGGATCAACGACACATGGATGAACTCTGCCTTCATGAACAGCCCCGAGCACAAGGCGAACATCCTTGGCCCCTATCGCTACGTAGCGACAGCGTGGGCGGTGCGATCGGACGGGCGCGCCTTCATCGCGGTCGAGTTCGGCTAGCCGCCGGGCAGCGATGAGTACCGCCCCGTACCGGGGCGTTTGTCTCTCGTAGCGCTCCGGACGCGGCGCATCGGCGCCCAGACGAGCGCTCGGAAGGAGGAGCGCGAAGGGTGGCATCCGATCCAGTCACGCGTGGCCGCCAGCGTCCTCTTTGGCTCCGACCGATCGATTGGCTGTGGGCGCAAAAAGCCTGGATCGCCGCCGCCGTGGGCGTGCTGCTTCTCGCGACCACGCTGTACGTTCTGTGGGCGATCAAGGACCTGCCTGACCCGAGCCAGAACGTGCTCGCCGCGGGCGATGTGATGGTGCTCGACCGCAACGGCAAGCTGATCGAGGATTGGAGCCCGGCCGGGCACTACCACGTCACGCTGACGCTCCAGCAGATGGGCCCCTACGCGGCCAAGGCCGTGCTCGCGGCCGAAGACCGCAACTTCTACAACCACGGCGCCCTCGACCCGGCGTCGATCGCCCGAGCGGCCTGGGTGGACGTGACCTCGGGAGGCTTCAACGAAGGCGCCAGCACGATCACCCAACAGGTCGTCAAGATCCAGCTGCTCACGCCGCAGAAGTCCTTCACCCGCAAGGTCCAGGAGGCTGTCCTTGCCGTCGCGCTGGAACAGCGCTATTCGAAAGACCAGATCCTCGGCATGTACTTGAACCGCGTGTACTTCGGGCACGGCGCCTACGGGTTCGGCGCCGCCGCGCGCACATATTTCAATAAGGACGCGAAGGACACGACGGCGGCGCAAGCCGCGTTTCTCGCCGGCCTCATCCAGGCTCCCTCGGCCTACGACCCGGTGACGCACTTCGACGCCGCGCATGACCGCCAGCAATACGTGCTGCGGGGCATGGTCGCAACCGGAGCGTTGAGCTCGGCGGATGCCGACGCAGCCGCCAACGAGGACATCCAGAAGGAGCTCCACATCCAGGCGTCGGCCCGCCAGAGCAAGGCACCGCACTTCGTCGACTACGTGCTCGCCGACCTCGAGTCGATGTTCGGCTCGGCCGCCATCCAGCAAGGTGGGCTCGTGGTGCGTACGACCCTCGACCTCGGCATCCAGCAGACGGCCCAGAGCGCGGTCGCCAATGGGGTGCACGACCTCGCCGTCATGAACGTCAACAACTCAGCGCTTCTGGCGGCGGACCCGAGGAGCGGCGAGATCCTTGCGTGGGTCGGGTCGGCCGACTACGCCAACGATTCCATCGGGGGCCAGTTCGACGTCGTGCTGTCGAAGCGCCAGCCAGGCTCTTCTTTCAAGCCTTATGTCTATGAGGCGGCTTTGCGCGATCACAAGATCACCTGGGCGACGATCCTCCACGACCGTTTGACCAACTTCAACGGCTACATGCCTCGCGACTTCGACAACGGCGGCCTGGGCGATATCAAGGCCAGCACGGCGATTCTCTATTCTCGGAACATCCCCGCCGTACAGGTCGGGCAGATGGAAGGGATAAACAACGTGATCGACCTCGCCCATGCGATGGGCATCAAGAGCCAGCTCCAGCCCTTCCTGCCGACCGCGATCGGTGCGAGCGACGTCACGCTCTACGAGCACCTGCAGGGCTATGAGACCTTTGCCAACCAGGGTCAGCGCGTCGACCTCAACGTGATCAAAGAGGTCGATGATTCGGACGGCCATGCGATCTTCAAGTACAGCGGCAGCAGCACCACGGTGCTCACCCGCGACGAGGCCTACCTGATGTCAGGCGTCCTGAAGAACTATCAGAACACCTGGAACTTTGGTTGGAACCGCCAGATGGCAAGCAAGACCGGAACCAGCGACAACGGCAAGGGTGGCATCCCCGACTCGTGGATCATGGCCTACAACCCCGACATCGTGATCGGCGTCTGGGTCGGCAACACGGCTCCGAACGGGGGAGGAGGCCTCATCCGCGCCTACGGCGAGAATGTGGGCCTCACGATCATGAAGCGCTTCATCAACAACCTGCCTCCAACGATGCGCGATTGGTATTCGAAGCCGTCCGGTGTCAAGATCGGCTGTGGCGACGACTCGCAGGATCCATTCCTGCCCGGCGCATGCACCGCGTCGCCGACGCCGTCATCCTCGCAAACGCCGTCGCCCAGCAGCTCGCCTTCGGGCGAGGCCTCGGCGTCGCCTTCGAGCCAGCCGTCGCCGTCGCCTTCTCCATCGTCAGCAGCCACGCCTCCGCCGTCACCTTCACCCGCGCCCTCCCCTGCACAGCAGGCAGCTCCGCAGCCTTCCCCATCCTGAAGATGCTCACCACGATGAACGAAACCGAGAGCCCGTTCATGGACAGCGTCGAGCGCCGGCGGCCCGGCACGTCCCTGCGTGGCTACGTCACGAGGACCCTGCCGAACACCTCAGCCATCATCGTCGCCAACCGGGCTCCGCATGAGCCGCGTCCCGAAGGTGGATTCACGCGAGGGGCCGGCGGGGTGATCACGGCCCTGCTCACGTTCGCCGAGGTCGCCGCAGCGGACTGGGTGGCGTGCGCGCGGACCGAAAGCGAGCGCGCTCTGATCGAGCAGCACGGCAGCAGCTGGAACGCGCCACTGATCCGGACCACAACCCACCTGCACTACGCGACCCCCACACCCGAGCAATACGAGCAGCACTACTCGGTCATCTCGAACCCGGTGCTGTGGTTCGTGCAGCACTACCTGTGGGATCTCGCCAACCAGCCTGTGATCAACGGGCGCATCCACCGCGCGTGGAAGAACGGGTACGTCGAGGTCAACAGGCAGATTGCTCGCAAGGTCGTGGAAGTCGCGCGAGAATTGCCAGGCCGACCGCTCGTGATGGTCCACGACTACCAGATGTACCTGGTGCCGAAATTCGTCCGGGAACAGCTTGGCGGAGCGATCATCCAGCACTTCGTCCATATCCCCTGGCCGACGCCCCAGTACTGGAAGGTGCTCCCGCGTGAGATGCGCGACGCGATCGTCCAGGGTCTTCTCGGGTGCGACATCGTCGGGTTCCAGACGAGCCTCGACGTGCGGAACTTCCTCATGACATGCGAGGAGAACCTCGGGCTCGCCGTGGATGAGCGGGAGCGGGCCGTGCTCATCGAGGGCCGCGTCGTCTACGCCCGCGCGTATCCCATCTCGATCGACGTCTCGAGCACAACGCGGCTGTCTTTCTCACACGGCGTGATGGTCGAGGAGCGCAAGCTCCGCGACTGGCGGCCAGAGCACCTCATCGTGCGCATCGACCGCACCGACCCGTCCAAGAACATCGTGCGTGGATTCCTGGCTTACGAAAAGCTGCTCGCCCACCACCCTGAGCTAAAGGGTCGCGTCCAGTTCTGGGCCTTCCTGCAGCCCTCGCGCCAGGACGTCGCCGCGTATCGCCAGTACGTCCGCAAGGTGCGCCAGGTCGTGGCGCGGATCAACGCGCAGTACGGGGCGCAGGGGTGGCTGCCGATTCGCCTCGAGCTGGGCGAGAGCGTACGCAAGGCGATGGCAGCGATGCGCAACTTCGACGTGCTGTTGGTGAACTCCGTCTACGACGGGTTGAACCTCGTCGCGAAGGAAGGCGCTTTGGTCAACCGATCCGACGGCGTGATCGTCCTGTCCGAGAACGTCGGCGCGCACGAGGAGCTGCATCCGCACGTGCTTTCGGTCAACCCATTCGACATCGACGCGACGGCCGGCGCGATGCACCAGGCGATCGTCATGGGGATCGATGAGAAGCGCCGCCGCAATGAGGGAGCACGCGAGGTGGTGAGGACCAACGACATCGCACGCTGGATCACCCGTCAGGTCCAGGACATTCGCGACCTGGCCGCGGCGCCAGGGCTGCGAGCGGGCTAGGGAGTCCTGACCCTCTCCCCCAGCGGAGGAGAGGGTCGGCTCCAACAGTCGAGCTTTAGAAGTAGCCCCGGCGCGCGACCGTGATGTCGCGGAAGAAGATGATCACCATCAGCCTCGCAAGGACCCAGCCGAGCAGGGCGTAGACGAGGATCGCAACCACCACCGACATCTCGAGCTGCGACTGGTCGTTGCCGATCGTCGGCAGCAGGTTGTGGAAGGGCGCCAGCAGAACGTTGGTGATGCCATAAACAAACTGCGTGAAGCTGGCGACAGGGTTGGCGCCCAGCAGCTTCAGCACAAGGCGGATCAGCAGCAAGCCATCGATCACCCCGAAGGCGAGATAGATCAGCTCCACCGCGCGACGCCCTGGGTTGACTGTGCTCACGACCTCCCCGAGAGGTGCCGGTGCGACAGGCTCGTCCGTCACGACACGCCGGTGTTCGTGCACCCGTCCGGTCACCGGATCGCTCTCGATATCGGTGTCCCTTCGTTCCATTGAAAAAGTCCCCTTATGTGAGTAGCGCCAGAACGGCCCTGTTAGACGAAAACGCCCGGGTGGTTTTGGCCACCCGGGCGCCTCAGGGGGAGCTGTTCGAGCTGGAGACGATCAGGGGTACCAGAGGGCGAGGCTGGACAGCGCCTCGTCCTGGTCCACGTCGACGCCCGTGCCTCCGCTCAACCTGTACTGCCAGGCCAGGATGTTGCCCGCGCACCCGGTGTCGAATGGGCCGTAGTTCGGGGCCTTCGCCTTGCTGTAATAGCCGAGCAGCGACGGCTCGAATGACCAGAGGCTGGATCCGGTCGCGATGCTGGGTATCGCCGCCACCGCGCTGCACCACGCGCTCGCGAATTCCGTGCCCTGCGTGCTGTTGCCGTAGAAGACCGGGAAGTAGCCCGCCTCGCGCACACCGTCGTACCAGCCCTCGATAAAACCGGCGTCAACGGCGGCGGCGCCGGGACACTGGGCGCCGTACGGCTCGATGTCGATGGCAAGCAAGCGGCCCGCGGGGATGCCGATGGTCTGGGCGGCGGCGGACGCTTCGGCGGCGTACTGGCGGCCGGTGGCGTAGTAGGAGACCGCGGAGCAGTTGTAGTCGTTGTAGATGGGCAGGATGCCCATGTGCTGGCTTGCCGCAAGAGAGACCTCGGCCGGGCTGATACCCGGGCAGACGGTGTTGGTCAGGTAGCGACCCCAGAAGTCGGGCGTGCCGAGGTGCTGCACGACCTGCTGGTAGAGCGGCTGCCCGCTTGGATCGCCGACGAATGCTTTGCAAGAGTCGACGCCCCACAGCAGGTGGGTCGGTTCCACCGCCTTTGACTTGGCCTGCACGTTGACAAGCGCCGGCGCGGCCGCGGTTGCGGCGGGTCGCGCCGACTGGGTGCTGTCGGCGGGCCTGGCCTCTTGCAGCGAGCCGATGACCGCTGTATAGCGGGGCGTCGTCCCACCGTTGATCCACGCCTGCACGCTGCACGTGCTGCCGGTCTTGCATGCATGGTCGACCAGACGCCCTTGATCGTCGTAGATCCCCACGACGTACGGCGTTGTCGCGAGGTCAGCGTTGGTGGTGGCCTTCAGATAGATCGTGCCACCGTTCTTCGGGCCGATCGAAGTGGCCGACAGCTGAACGTCGAGCCAGGTGAGGAAGATCGGGTCCGAGACGGCTTCCGGCTGACCGGTGACGTAGCCGACAAACTTGTGCACGCTGCCCGTCGTCTCCTTGACAGTCGTGGCGCACGATGTGCCGCGGCTGCAGTACGTGAGGCGCGACCCTGCCGTGAGGTCGTAGATCTCGAGCCACCGCCCCGACGCCGCCACATCGACGGTCGAGGTTGCGGTGATCGTGATCGACTGGCCCTGGCCGACCACCCTGCTGCTGGACACGATGCCGCTGTCGAGCCATCCCACCTTCACATGGTTAGACGCTAGCGAGGTCGCGACATCGGGAAGCGATACGGTCGGGGGCGCGACGTAAGCGGCGAAGTCGTGAATCCCGGAGGTCGCGCTGTAAGCGACCGAGCAGCGGCTGCCCTCGCCGCACGCGGCGATCAGCGTTCCCGCCGTACGGTCGAAGATTTCGATCGCCAGCGGGGTCCCGGTCACGCTCGAGCTGGAGGTTGCGGTGAGGACGGCCTGCTGGCCCGCGCGGACGGTGTCCGCCGTCGTGGCCAGAGCCAGCTGGGACGGAACAGGCCTGCCGAGCGAAGCGACCGGGACGCTGGGCAGGATCTGCGGGCCCGGATCCGCTCCGTTGCCGGCCGGCGCGAGGGGCGCCGGCAGAGCTTCGGCGCACGCGGCGGGAGTGGTGGGGAGCGGCTTGGTGTCGGTCGATGAGCACGAGGCCTGGCCATCGGGCAAGGACGGCGTGCCGGGCACCCTGTCGGCCGGCGTTCCGCCGCCGGTGCATGCCGCGGCGGGGCCGGAGTCCTTGCACTGCTGCGCGCCCGCCGGCAGGACGAGCCTGGAGTCGTCTTCCACGGCGATCGGGTTGAGGCAGCCCTCGATCGAGCACGCCGACTGGGTCGCGTTCAGGGCGGGAACCGCCAGGACGGTGGGCGCGGCGGCCAGGACCGCGACGCTGAGCTGGTTCGAGACGGCAAGGATGGCCAGGGCGAGATGTCGCTTGGGACGCGAACGAAAAAAACCCGATAGAAGCTGCTGTAGTGGCTGCACTGATACCCCCGTTCGGCGTGCGCCCAGGCCGGGCGGCGCGAGATGACGGGGGGCACGCTACTTACGGCATGGCTGTGCACCCACGGCGGCGAGGTTAATTAGCTTCAAGCATTGTCAATTGGCCTGAAGCGAGCCCGAAACGGGGGCTTTTATGCCATTGCGACCCTGAAAGGCCGCCTGGCAAGAGCGAAGCAGCCCGGGGCAGGTGGGCTGCTTCTGCTAGCTACAACGTGGGACCGCCAGGCGCTACCTCGCCAGGCCCCGTCGGAAAGGGAAAGCTACGGGTTGGCAACGTTGGTCGCGCCCAGAACGTTTCCGTACATCACGCCCAGGGCGAGGAGGCCGAGCAGCGACAGCAGCACCAGGATGAAGGTGCGCGCGCAGGCCTCGATCAGCCAGGATTCCTCGCTCACGTCCGACTCGGCCACACGCCACGACCTGCCATGAAGGCCGGCCCGTAGAGCGAGCCCGATGGTGGTCAGCAAGATGATCAAAAGCACTGCCATCGTCAAAACCCCAAGAAGAAGAGGGCGAGGACGCCGAGCGGGTCAGCGTCCGCGCCAACCAGACAACGCGCCGGATCGGGAATGTGAACAACTCGCCGGACGAAATCCCTTTCGGATCGCTTGCAAATCTCTTTCCATAAATGGACGCGAGGCAGGCTTCGGGTGGCCAATACTCGCGCCGGGGGGCGCGTTCTCTTGGCGTGGAATCACCGCTGCTGCTCCAGTTTGGGATCGCGCTCTTCACCGGAATGGTGGCGGCGACCTTCGTCCCGGCGGTCAGAAAGGCGATCCCCACACCGGTGGAGGTCCTGCTGTGGGTCGCCCTCATGGTGGTTTGCTCGCTCGGTTTGCTGAGCATCACCGACGGTAACGCTCGCAACCTCACCGCGTCGCTCATCTGGGCCACCGACCAGGTCATCAATACGGTCATCAGCCTCTTGCTCGGCGGCGTTGCCGGCTGGATCGCGGCCAACCGCCTCGAGATAGCGACCTGGTTTGCCGTTCTCGGCGGCGCGGATGTGTTCGCGCTGCTGGTGCTCCGGTCGATGCGCGCGTCTCGTGCGTCGCAGCCGCGGGTCCGGCTCCGCGAGTGGATGGAGCTGCCTGTGCCTGCGGGGCCTGCTCACGCGCGCGGGCGCGCGACATCTCGTCCCCTGCGCGCCATCAACCGCCGGCTTGCGGCCGCCGCCATGGTGCTGGGTGCGGCGACGCTCGCAGGCATGGTCGATGCGTCCATCTGGATTCGCAACGTCATGCTGCCGCGCGAGGCGCGGCGCCTGTCGCGGGCGGCCCGCGCCGGCCGGGTCGGTTCGCGGGCCCGACTCGAATCCATGCGCGAAGCGGTTGCGCACCTGCAGTTTGCCGCGCAGTCCTGGTATGCGGCAGCCGGCGAGCCGGCTGTCAGCGGAATGGCCGGTGGGCTCGCCGTGAAAGCCAACGAAGCCGTGCGGACCGCTCGCCGCGGACTTCGTCCGGCTGCGCTGCGGCCAGGCCAGGTCATTGACATCCACGCGCTGCTGAGCGCCCAGTCGATCGGGTGGTACGGGCCCCTGAGCACCGGTCCATCCCAACCGCCGATGGGGGAGCACGATGCCACTGAACAATCGCAGACAGAACGCCTGGCCTCGTAGGCCAAACGGGATGAGGCGACGCGCGAGCGCGTCGCAGGTGCTCGCCCAGGGTTTCAAGGTTTCGCAACCCGCGAGCTGGCTCCTGCGACTGTTCGCGCTGCTCGCGATCGCCGTACCCAGCTTGATCATGACCTCGCCGGGCTACGTCGCCTTCGCCGACAAGCTGCCCGACCCGGAGTCTGTGACCTCGGCGGTGCCTGAGGACACCCTCATCTACGCCGCGGACAACACGACACTCCTGGCGGACCTTCACCCGCCTGGTTACCAGGCCTACTTCGAGCCCCTGTCCGAGATGGGCACGCTCCTGCCGGAGGCGGTCATCTCGATCGAGGACCGCAACTTCTACTCAGAGCCCGGAATCGACCCTCAGGGCATCGTGCGCGCCTCGATGGTCAACCTGCAGTCTCACGCGACCGTCGAAGGAGCATCGACGATCACCCAGCAGCTGGTCAAGCTGCGCCTGGTCGGTAACGAAACGACGCTCGACCGCAAGATGCGCGAGGCGCTGCTCGCGTTCCAGATCGAGCGGAAGTACACGAAGGATCAAATCCTCGAGTGGTACCTCAACAGCGTCTTCTTCGCCAACACCGCATGGGGCACCGCGGCGGCTTCCAAGATCTACTTCCACACGACCACCGCCAAGCTGGACCTGGCGCAGGCTTCGATGCTGGCCGGGATCATCCGCGGGCCTACGCTGTACAACCCGCTCGTCAACTGGACCTCGGCCAAGCAGCGCCAGAAAACCGTGCTGGACGCCATGATCCGGGACGGCAAGATCAC
>Ga0070695_100001848_pt1 | contig 11947 bp, 11 predicted proteins | sample KBSK1252metaG_FD_65471 | JGI IMG/M metagenome (GOLD analysis project Ga0070695, IMG submission 65471) | Corn, switchgrass and miscanthus rhizosphere microbial communities from Kellogg Biological Station, Michigan, USA - KBS K1-25-2 metaG | ecosystem: Host-associated > Plants > Roots >...
GGGTCTGGGCGGGGACTTCTGATGCGCCCCGTGATCCGTCGTGGCCCGTGGCGAGCGCTGGGGCCGTCGTGCGTTCTGCTGCTCCTGGCACCCGGGCTCGCTCGCTGTGCGCCCGAAGCCGAGAGCGGGCGGGCCGGCGCGCCCCCGCGCGCCGCGGGCTACTCGGTGGAGATCGCCGAGAGCACCCACGTGGATCACGACCGGCCACCGATTCCTCGGCCGCCGGACTGGGAGCCCAGCTACTGGGGGCGGCGGTTCCACCAGGGTGTCGTCGAACCGCTGACCCGTGTGTTCGACATTCCTCACAAGCTGCTGTGGGTGGCGACGGCCTTTGGCGCCCACCCGCAGCGCGAAGCGGTGAACGTGAACGCGTACGACGAGGTGCCCAGCTCGTCGTGGTTCACCAACCGCAACCACGTGCGCGCGATACCGATGGCCGAGATGCGCCAGGGGCCCGACTCGGTTTTCCTGCCCGCGAAGCCGTGGATCATCAAGCACGCGAAACAAGGCGGATGGAGCGCCGGATTCCAGATCAAGGATGCCGACGGGAAGAAATGGCTCGTGAAGCTGGACCCGCGCGGCTATCCGCAGCTCAGCTCCGGCGCCGACATGGTCGCGCGCACGCTGCTCCACGCCGCGGGCTACAACGTACCGCACAACGAGTCGGTGCGGTTCCGGCGCGGCGACATCACGATCGACCCGGACCTGGTGCGCGGTGCGAAGGGCGAGCGATTCACCGACGCGGATCTGGATTCGGTGCTGGCCCACGGCGCGGTGTTCGCCGACGGCACCTACCCGGCGTGTGCGAGCCTGTTCATTCCGGGCCATGCTCTGGGATCGCCGAGCATGAACCGGCTCCGGCCCGGCGACTCGAGCGACTGGTACTCCCACGTCAACCGCCGCGAGCTCCGCGGTCTGTTCGTCCTCTGCTCCTGGGTCAACAATTGGGACACGGAGGATCACCAGTTTCTCGACATGTTCGTCGAGACTCGCGACAGCCTCGGACATGTCGAGCACTACATCCTCGACGCCGGCTCGTCGTTCGGCGCGTCCGCCATCGGACCGAAGGTGCTGTGGGAGGGTTACGAGAACTCCGTGGACCTCGCGTGGATTGCCCGACGGCTCGTGACGCTGGGCTTCGTCGATGAACCGTGGCGGCGCGCGAACCAGGAGACGGGCATCCCGTCCGTAGGCAACTACGAGTCGGAGGTCTACAGACCCGAGCACTTCCGGCAGCTGGTGCAGCAGCCGGCGTTCCGCGAGATGACCGACCGCGATGGCTACTGGGGCGCCAAGATCGTGGCGTCGTTCTCCGATGGGCAGATCGCGGCGGCGGTGGAGGCCGCGCACTACGAGGATCCGCGCGCCCGCGACTACCTGGTGCGAAACCTCATCGTCCGCCGCGACAAGATCGCGCGGCACTGGTTCGGCCGGGTGGCTCCGCTGGACTTCTTCAACGTGCAGGAGGGCGCGCTGCGCTTTCGCGACCTCGCGGTCGACGTCGGGCTGGAGGGTACCCGCGCCTACGAGGTCGAGGTCGAGTCGGCAGGCCAAGGCGCGAGCGAGCGCGTCCGCCTCAGCAGCGCGGAGCTGCCTCTCGTCAACCTTGGCAAGGGCACCTCGCACCTGTCGCTCGAGGTCTCAGTCGCCGGAAGTGACGCGACGCCCGCGCATGTGGAGTTGACGCGGAGGGGCGCCCTTTGGGTCGTGACGCGAGTGCGACACGGATGACACCCGGTTCCATTCCGGGCAGACCGCCACCCGCGGGGCGCCGTCGCCTTGCGATGATGGCGGCGTCCGTGATTCTGCTCGCCGGCTGCGCCCACGTTGGGCGCCTGCGGAATGTGGGGCACACCGTATCCCCGGTGCTGGCCGATTCCACCGAGCGTGACGAGGGGGAACGTGGCCATGTGCCGGCACCGCTGCGCCCCCTGTTCGGGGACACGCTCATCGGATTGATGCCGGGCACCGCGGATTCCTCGCATCGCTTCCTGGGAAGGCTGCGCGACGGATACACGGTCGATACGCTGAACATCATCCTCTGCGGCGACAACCGCCCCGGGTATCGTCTGAGCCGGCTCCAACCGCAGCTGCTGACGATCCGGCAAGGGCTCTCGCCGAATCCGCTCAAGATCCTGCGTGGTCTGATCAACATCCCCTGGCTGATCGTCAACGGACTCTATCCCGACCTCGCCCTCATCCGCGAGATCCCCGCCCTCCTCGAACACAAGCCGACGTGGGGGCGCGAGCGCCAGGTCATGAGCGCGATCCTCGTGAAGGTCGATTCGCTGCACGCCCATGGACACAACGTGGCGGCGGTGATCAACACGGGCGATCTGGTATTCGACGGGCGATTCCCTGCGCACTGGGAGCGATTCCTGAGCATCACGCAGCCCCTCACCTCGCGGGTCCCCTATTTCGCCATCGCCGGGAACCACGAGCGCACCGACACGCAGGACGGGGTCGAGAACTGGCGGACCGCGACCGGTCTGCCGGTCGGCGGCGACCGTCTCTACTACTGCTTCGATTCCGCAGACGGATGGGTGCGCTTCATCGCGCTGGACTCGAACCCCATCGTCGACCCTCAAGGCCGCTGGACCCGGGAGGTCCAGGTCAAATACTCCGAGGAGGAGTTCACCTGGCTGGTGGCGCGCGTCAAGGAGCACCGTGGGCCGGTGCTGATCATGATGCACCATCCGCCGTTCTCGGCCGGCGCGGCGCACCGCATGGAATGGCAGCGGGACGCGGTGCTGACCGAGCGCCGCGAGCGCATGGTAAGAGCGCTGCACGAGGTCGGCATCTCGATCATCGCGAGCGGGCACGAGCACTCCTACCAGCGCGCCCTGCTCACCTGGCCCGATGCCGTGCTCGTCGCCATCGTCACGGCCGGAGGCGGCGCGCCGCTCCACCAGATCCCACCACCCGAGGAGAGCGCCCGGCTCTACAGCGAGTACAAGGTGGCCGGGTCGGTCGTGAAGCCGGAAAACGTCTTCACCAGCCAGGTGTTCAACTTCACCCACCTGCGTTTGTGGTTCGGTGGCGGCGACCTCCACAGCTATGCGGTCGACCAGAACGCGAAATCAACGCTGATCGACGAAGTGAACATCGACCTCAACCGCTATGGCATCCCCCAGATCGATCAGCACAAGGTGCCGCTCCCGCCGGCCAGGGGGCCCACGGCGGCCGTGAGGAAGGGCGCGACGATGCCGAGGCCAGTCGCCGCCCAGGCCGATTCGGCCGCCGCGAGCACGCGGCTCCTCTCGAAACCACCACCGAGTGCACGGCGCAAGAGTGTCACGAAGGCCTCCCGCGACTCCGCCTCGGTCCACCCGGGGGTCTCATCGACCTCTGCGCCCGACAACAAGAAGAACTGAGACCCACGCAACCCTCGCGCTTCAGCGCGCGAAGCCGATGGAGGAATGACGATGGCTACCATGACATCCACCACTAGGGTCGTTGCCGCGCCGCCAAGCGTGGTCTCTAGAGGTTGGCTCGACCGCGTTCTCTCCATCTTTACGGACGTCCATGGTGGCGAAGGCGTCACCGCCATCCTTCTGATGCTGAACATCTTCCTCCTGCTCGCTGCGTACTCCATGCTGAAGACGATCCGCGAGCCACTCATCCTGACCGTGCCTGGTGGCGCGGAGGTGAAGAGCTATGCCGCCGCGGCGATCGCGGGCCTGTTCATCATCCTCGTGCCCCTTTACAGCGCGCTCGCCTCGCGGGTCTCGCGCGTCAAGCTCATCAATGGCGTCACGCTGTTCTTCGCCGCCTGCCTGATCGCGTTCTTCGTCCTCAGCCGCACCGGGGTGCCGATCGGGGTCGCGTTCTTCATCTGGGTCGGGATCTTCAACCTGATGGTCATCGCCCAGCTGTGGGCGTTCGCGAACGACGTCTACACCGTGGAGCAAGGCAAGCGCTTGTTCGCGATCGTGGGCTTTGGCGCGTCCCTGGGCGCGATCGCGGGCTCGTTCTCGACCGGCCAGCTCGTGAAGCTCTACGGCCCGTACCCGTTCATGCTCGGCGCGTGCGCGCTGCTCGTCCTGTGCATGGTGCTGACGAACATCGTCAATGCGCGCGAGAAGCGCACGCGCGCCGCGCATCCGCCCGTGGAGCCGGCAACCGCCTCGGGCGCGGCCGCATCGCCAGCCGCCGATGCCGATGATCCCGTGCGCGGGCGGAGCGGCTTCGCGCTGGTGTTCCGCGATCCCTACCTGCTCCTCATCGGACTGCTGATGCTGCTGGTCAACTTCGTGAACACCAACGGCGAGTACATCCTGGGCAAGCTGGTGTTGGGCGCGTACACCGCGACACACGGCGCCGCAGACATCGCCGGCATGGACGCGAAGAAGGTGATCGGCGAGTTCTACGGCAACTTCCAGACCATGGTCAACGTGCTGGCGGCCGTGTTCCAGGCACTGGTCGTGTCGCGCGTGCTCAAGTACTGCGGCGTGCGGATCGCGCTGCTGGTCATGCCGGTCGTCGCACTGGTCGGCTACACCTCCATGGCGTTCGTGCCCCTGCTCGCGTTCATCCGCGGCGCAAAAGTGGCCGAGAACTCGCTCGACTACTCCTTGCAGAACACCACGCGGAACGCGCTCTACCTGCCCACCAGCCGCGAGGCGAAGTACAAGGCCAAGCAGGCCAACGACACGTTCTTCGTGCGCTTTGGCGACGTGCTCTCGGCGGGGCTGGTGTTCGCCGGCACGACCTGGCTGGGCTTCGCTGCGCGCGAGTTCGCGATGGTCAACGTGGCCTTGATCGCCGTCTGGATCGTTCTGGCGATCGTGATCGGCCGGTCGTTCAAGCGGCTCGCAGGCACGAACTGATGGTTCCCTTCCGGCATGCGTCGCGCCGTCATGGCGCCGCCACGTTCGTTGCATTGCTGGTGCTGCTCGCTGGAGTCGGGTGCGCGTCGCAGTTTCAGATGACGGAAGTCTGGAAGGACCCTTCCTTCAACTCCGGTCCGCTGCGCAACGTGCTGGTGGTGGGCGTGCGGAAGGACCCCGTGCGTCGCCGGCTGTGGGAGGACGCATTTGCACAGGGGCTGAAGGTGCGTGGTGTGAGCGCGACGCCCTCATATCAGCTGTTCTCCGATGCCCCGCCCGACACCCAGGACGTGATCGAGGCGATTCGCAGGAATGCCTACGATGCCGTGCTCAGCTCGGTCCGGCTGCCCGACGAAGTCCAGTCGACCTATGTTCCCGGCCTGATCACACGCCAGGCGGTGACGGAGCAGGACTGGCTCGGTCGCTTTCATACCTACTGGCGGGACGTGCAGGATCCCGGACACACCGAAACAGACGAGGTGCGGCTGATCCAGACCGACATCTGGACAACCTCGGGCGGCGGGCGTCTGATCTGGTCTGGAACCTTGCGCACGCTGGAATCGGTGACCGGCCACGCGGTCGGGAAGGCGGTGACCAGGGAAATCATGCCGAAGCTGGAGAAGCAGGGGCTGGTGCCACGAGAGAAGGGATAGAGATCGGGCGCCCCCAGAGGAGGCGCCCGTCTCGATGTGGTGATTGGGCTACTGGCGGACCAGCTGCCCCTTCCACTCGTTCTCGAAGTACTTCGCATCGTCGTCATGCCGGGGCCTGACGCCCAGGACGATCCCGCCCTGCTTCAGATCGGTCTCGTAGACCTTGGCACGCTCCTCGGGAATGCCGGCTCCGACGAGGAAGCCCAGCATACAAACGGTCCTTGTGCCTGACGCCGTAGCTCCCGAGCCGGGAAGCGCGAGGGGACGCCCGCGCCGTTCCTTCAAAGCTTTGTAGTTCGTGGAGACGCCGCGGCTCGTGGAAAGAGGGCCGGCGTCACGCGGACGCCGGCCCTCATTCGCAAGCACCCCATTCCCGGATGGATCGGAGACCGACCCTCCCGGTGAGGTTCCGACTACGGCATCGAGATGGCGTTCGCGTCCATGGTCACCGCGCCATTCCGCGCCATGGCTCTGCCGGACAGAGTGGCGCCCGTGCCCAGGCTGACGCTGGTGAGCGCGATGATGTTCCCCTTGAAGGACGTGCCTGATCCCAGCGTCGCGGAGCTGCCGACCTGCCAGTACACGTTGCGAGCCAGGCTGCCGCCGGTCATGACGACGGACGAACTGCTCGCGGTATTGAGGGCGCTCGCGATCTTGAAGATGAATACTGAACTCGCGTCGCCATTGAGGGTGAGCGTTCCGGTCAGCTGAGCCGAAGACGTGAAGCAGAAGACGCCTTGGGAGAGCGTCATGCCTCCGAGGTCCTGGCCCGTCAGGGACGTGGTGCAGGTCTGGGCCGCCAGCGTGTTGTACGCGGGGGTGAGATCGCCCTGCGCCGCAGCCGATGAGGCGTCGCCGGAGTGCGTGTTCCCCGTGATCGTGCCGGGAGGAAAGCCGGTAGGACCGATGCCGGGGCTGCTCACACCGAGGTCTCCGGTAATGGCGGTAGCGCCCGTGTTGGTCACGGCCGAGGCGCCCAGAACCACGTAGGTCTGAGCCGAGGTGAGTGACGGAGCTGCCGGATTGGCTGAGCCTCCGGGGCCCGTCACCTTGGCCTTGTCGCTCCCACACGCCCCCGAGAACAGCACGGCGAGGAGGAGGACGGCTGCGAAACGTGCTGAAGGTAGCTTGAGACGATTCACGGGTTTCTCCTTGTGAAAGGCTGTCGGTGCGGGTTTGCCCCGGCGCTTTCGTTCCACGCCAAGGCGCACGAACGGTGCCAGAGCAGGATCCATCGTGGTCGACCACAAGTCTGTTGGGAGCCACCCGGGGTTCACCGCAGCGGGTGCGGCTCGCCGCCATCCGTGAAGCGGAAACTTCAAAGAGGCGACGTTTCTTCAATTCGACGGCCGCGGGGAGCGGCCCGCCGCAATCAGGTCGTATGCGTCTTCCGAGAGCCGCCGCGACGCCCGCTCTGGAGCAACTCGGACACATGCGTGCACAGCGCGTCCGAGTTGTCGTCGACGCCGCGTGTCGCATCGATCGAAAAGAAGTGATACTCGCTCGCCAGCTCGTCCAGCTCCTCGATCACGCGCTTCTGATAGTGGATGAACGATTCGTAGAGATCCTCGCCCATCGGCAGGTCCATTCCGGACTCCCAGTAGTCGAAGGCCCCTTGCGAAAGCATGCGCGGCACCAGCTCGGGGACATCGATGCGCAGGTAGTAGACGGCATCCGGCTTGAGCGAGAAGTCGAGGACACGCTTGATCCACACCGGATCCGCGCCGCGCACGATGGCGCGGGCGATCAGCGAATAGACGTATCGATCCGTCAGCATGACGAAGCCGGCGCGCAGCGCGGGAATGATCTGCCTCTCGAGCCGATCTGCGAAATCCGTCGCGTAGAAGAGATTGAATGCGTTGGAACCGAGTGTGTTGCCCTGCTTGGCGCGACGAAGGCCGCGGCTCGCGAGATCGGAGCGGTTGAGACCGGTTTCGGCGACCGCGTAGCCGAGGCGCTCGAGATGAGCTCTCAGGCGGTTCACGTGCGTGGTTCGCCCGACGCCATCCGTGCCCTCGATGACGATGAGCCAGCCGGTCAGCTCCGTCAGGTCCACACCCGGAATGCGGGTGCCGTAGGACTCAAATCCGTTCATAGGTTACCGCGCTTCGCGAGTCCGGCAGATGAGGGCGGATGGCCTCGCGCAGGAGTCGCTGTTGGACTTCGACGGGCTGCGTGGCGTCCATGACGTCGAGGCCGTACTCCTGAACCAGATTCTCGTACTCGGCCAGGAGACGCGATTGGAAGATGCGGTAGGACTCCTGCGGATCGGTGTGAAGCCCGAGGTCCATGCCTGCCTCGTACCACTTGAGCTTGAGCCGGCCGGAGAGAATGCGGCGGAGGGCGATCTCGAGCGGGACGCGAAAGTAGAAGGCCCGGGTCGGGGTGACCGCGAAGTCATAGAGCGAACGCACCCATGGAGGCTCCAGGCCCCGGACCACGTCCCGGGCAAAGGCGGTGAAGACGTAGCGGTCGGCCAGCACGATCGCCCCGGCCTTGAGCGAGGGCACGATATCGCGCTCGATGCGGTCGGAGAAGTCGGTGGCATGAATGAGTGAAAAGGTGAGCGGCGTGAGCAACCGGCGCCGCTTGCCGCGCGAGGTTGTGGTCTTGACGATGGCCGAGGAATTCCACTCGCTGAACACCACGGGATGGCCTTCGCTCTTCAGCCATTCGGCCAGCAGCGTGAGTTGCGTGCTCTTGCCCGACCCGTCGATGCCCTCGACGATGAACAGCCTCCCCGCTGGCGGATGGCGGCGGCTGCCGTAGGGGCGAGCGATGTTCATCCTCGCGCCCCTCTCGAGGCCAGCCGCGCTCTCGTGGCACGGCCGCTGCTAGACACCGTGGTCGCGAACCTCGCATTGGTCCAACCCGTGGACGGAGACGTCATGAAATCCCTCGCCGAGAGACTACAGATCAGGGGCCGCACCATGCGCCTCGCTCAATGGGATCCTCGAAGCACGCCTCAGTGTAAGGGCAAAGATCAGGCCAATCAGCGCCTGGCCGAGAATCTCGCGAGAATCGACGAGCTGCAATATCGTCTGCATTCGGAGGCGCGGCAGTCGCTTCTGATCGTCCTGCAGGGTATGGACACGTCGGGCAAGGATGGCCTGATCCGCAATGTGCTGACGATCTTCAACCCCCAGGGCTGCAAGGTCTGGCCATTCAAGGTTCCGACTTCCGAAGAGGCCTCCCATGACTTTCTCTGGCGCATTCATCGCGCGGCCCCGGGTGCCGGCGAGGTCGCCGTCTTCAATCGATCGCATTATGAGGATGTGCTGGTGGTTCGGGTGCACGATCTGGTGCCGCGCAGCGTCTGGTCGCTGCGCTATGACCTGATCAATGAATTCGAGCGCCATCTGCGCGAGCGCGGCACACGCGTGCTCAAGTTCTTCCTGCACATCAGCCGCGAGGAACAGCGCCAGCGGCTGCTCGCGCGCCTCGATCACCCGCTCAAGCGCTGGAAATTCAGCGACGCCGACCTGGAGGAGCGTCAGCACTGGCGCAGCTATCAGAGCGTCTACGAGGACGCCCTGGCCCGGTGCAGCACCGCACGAGCTCGGTGGTGCGTCATTCCGGCCGACCGGAAGTGGTACCGGGACTTCGCCGTGTCGCAGATCGTCGCGGACACACTGGAGCAAATGAACCCGCGCATTCCGAAGAAGAGGCTTGCGCTCGGAAAGCTGCGCGCCCGCCTGGGGCGGTGATCGCCATCCCCGGAACGCCGGGCCCAACTCGCATGAAATTGTAGAAAGAGTTACAAGACCGCTCCGCCTCGGCCGCCCCGGCAGACCCCGAGGGCCAGCCTCTGCCGATCGCCCTGATCGGCTTGGCTCACCTTCTCGCGCGTTCTCCGCCTCGCGTTCACGGGCAGACGCCCCGAGACATTTTCAAGCGCGCAGAAGTTCCTACAAGTGGTGCGCTGGGGTGATTCGCCGCGAGCCGACAAACCGATGCACTGATGTGTTCTCGGTGCGCCGTGCGCGCGGCACGGGGATTGCTGTTCCAACGGCGGGTCCTCTCCTCTCGCGGCACCACAGCAAGGGACGAGTGGGCACTGGATCAACGAGAACCCTTGCTACCGCCGGCCGGCCCTTGAGGTCCGCGCACCGGACGTTGGAAGGAAATCGGCACGGACTCGCCCCTCAACCGGAGTCTCTGCCCGAACGAACCGGAGGATCTCAACAATGCGCACACGCGTATGGCTACCCCTGATCATCCTGACTGCATCGCTTCTCGCGCACGTCGCGGCCGCATCCGAATTCCAGGAGAAGCGCTTCAACGTCGTTCCATTCGCCGGCTGGACCATCTTCGACAAGGAACTCAAGGCGTCGACCGGATTGGGGCTCAAGAACGATGTCTACCTGGGCGGCCGTCTTGGCGTGCGGGTGGTGTCCCCGCTCTGGCTCGATCTCGCGGGCGGATATACCAAGACCGAATCCCACGGCACGGATGCGAGCTGGACCCACCTTTCTGCCAATCTGATGCTGATGTCGTCCGCGCCCCGAACCATCAATCCGTTCGTCTCGGTGGGCGGGGGCGTCTCGAAGTTCGTGCCGCCGTGGAGCGCGGACCAGAAGGACGGCACCCTCGAAGCCGCGGCCGGAGTGAAGGTGAAGCTCACGGATGCGATCGGGTTGAGGCTCGAAGGACGCAACGTGCTCCTCATGCCGAGGAGGGACTACAAGAACGCCCACATCGACAACGTCGTGGCTGGCCTTGGAGTGGTCTTCGCGCTCGGTGGCAAGGACCCGGACAGCGACGGGGACGGTGTGCACGACAAGCGGGACAAGTGTCCCGACACGCCGCACGGATGCATGGTGGACGCGAATGGCTGTCCGATCGACTCGGACGGCGACGGCGTCTGCGACGGGTTCGATCAGTGTCCCAACACTCCGCGTGGCGCCACGGTCGACATGAAGGGATGCCCCACCGATGCGGACGGGGATAAGGTCTGGGACGGCATCGACAAGTGCCCCAACACACCCAAGGGCTGCACCGTGGATGCGAGCGGCTGCCCGATCGACTCGGATGGCGATCATGTGTGCGACGGACTCGACAAGTGCCCGAACACCCCGGAGGGCTGCACCGTGGACGCCGCCGGCTGTCCGGTGGATACCGACGGTGACGGCGTATGCGACGGGCTCGACAAGTGCCCGAACACGGCGCTCGGCACCAAGGTGGACGTGAACGGCTGCCCGAACGAGGTTCAGCAGCGCGAGACCGAGCTGCTCGACACCGGCCTGATCCGTCTGCAGGACGTCAAGTTCGAAACCGCGAAGGCCGAGATTCTGCCCGAGTCCCACCACGCCCTCGACGTCGTCGGCGAAGTGCTGAGCAAGTGGCCGCAGCTCAAGATCGAAATCGGCGGTCACTGCGATTCACGCGGCAGCGACGCATACAACCTCGCGCTCAGCCGTCGGCGGGTGGGCTCGGTGCGCGCCTACCTGCTCGAGCACTTCTCGAAGCTCGACGCGGCGCAGTTCACCGCCAAGGGCTACGGCGAGTCGCAGCCGCTGGTGCCGAACACCAGCCCCGAGAACATGGCCCAGAACCGCCGGGTCGAGTTCAAAGTCATGAACAAGGCGGTCCTGCAGCAGATCAAGCGATGAGCCGGGCGCCGGCGGATGGCCGCGCGGTGCGCTTCACGGCACTGCGGCTCCTCCATCCGCCGGCGCAGACTCGCCACCGTTCGAAGGTGGATCCGGCCGGGAACGCCCGTGCCGCTTCCCAGCTCACCAGGAGGATGCGATGTCACTGAATCCAAGACGAACCTCGACTCTTCTTCTCACCCTTGCCCTCTGCGTCGTCGCGACAGGCGCCCTCGCCGGCGAGAGGCCGCGCCACGTGGTCGGCCCCGCGGAGATCCAGGCACGAATCGATCAGCAGCTCGGCCAGGATGTCGCCGACCGGCAGGCGATCCAGCAGCTTCTGGGTCAGCCCGGCGTGCGGCAGATCGCCGAGTCTGCAGGGCTGGACCTCGAGCGGGCCCACGCGGCCGCGGCCCTCCTCTCGGGACCCGAGCTCAAGGATCTGGCGTCTCGCGCGCGGGAGGCCAACGCCGGGATCGGCGGCAGCCACACCGTCACCATCACGGCGACCACGCTGATCATCATCCTGCTGATCCTCATCCTCCTGCTGAAGTGAGCCGATGCGGTTCGTCGAGCCGTCCCTGGCTGCCGGTGTCTGGTTGACGCTGGCGGTCATCGGCGGTGGTCTCCCCGCTGCCGCCTGCGGCTCGACGATCGAGAGTGGCGCGCCACGGATGGCGCGTCTCCTCGACGTGCCCTTCGTTCCCCAGAGCCGGGCACTCTGCGGCGGAGCCGCTCTGGCGATGGTCATGCGCTATTGGGATGGGCCCGCCGTTCTCGCCGAGGATTTCGCGGACCGGCTCGATGCCAAAGGGACGGGCATCCGCACCGACGACCTGGTGCAGGCCGTGCGGGCTCGCGGGTGGACCGCGCT
>Ga0070695_100001850_pt1 | contig 11944 bp, 10 predicted proteins | sample KBSK1252metaG_FD_65471 | JGI IMG/M metagenome (GOLD analysis project Ga0070695, IMG submission 65471) | Corn, switchgrass and miscanthus rhizosphere microbial communities from Kellogg Biological Station, Michigan, USA - KBS K1-25-2 metaG | ecosystem: Host-associated > Plants > Roots >...
TCGCCCTCCGCGGGCTCGCCGAGGAACACCAGGCCCTCGGGGTCGCGGCGGTACACGCCGCGCTCCGTCACCACCCAGTCCATGGGCACGTCCCAGGCCTGCGGCCGGATGGTCGGGATGCGGGCCAGCTCGTAGGCGACGCCGATGGCGACGAACGGCCGGGGAAGGCTCGCCAGCGTCCGATCGAAGAAGCCGGCCCCGTAGCCCAGACGATGCCCGGCGTCGTCCCAGCCGTTCATCGGCACCAGGGCCGCGGTGGGCACGACCGGCGCCGAGCTCTCCGGGTAGGGGATGCCGAGCGGGCCGGTGGCCAGCGAGCCGCCCGGATGCCACTCGCGAAACTCGAGCGGCCGGCCGGGCGCGACCACGACCGGCAGCGCGGTGACCGCCCCCCGCGCGCGCAGCCGCTCCGCGAGGGGCCGCGCGTCGTACTCGCCGCGCATCGGCCAGCAGAAGGCCACCCGCGCGTGGGCGAGGCCGGGGAACGAGCGCTCGAGCGTTGCGTCGATCCGGTGCCGGTGGCGCTCGAGCGTGGCCGGGTCGAGCCGCTCGCGCAGGCCGATCAGCCGCGCGCGCTCGGCCGTCCGCCAGGTGCGGAGATCTCCGTCCATGAGCGCGCCTAGGCTCGGCCCTTCCACAGCCCCTGCGACGGGATCCGCAGGGCGCGATTGAACTTGGACGAGGCGTTCTCCCACGCGATGATCCCGGTCAGCTCCACCAGGGCGTCGTCGGGATAGAGCCGGCGCAGCCGGCCGAACAGCTCGTCGCTCACCTCGCGATCGCTCAGGGTCATGCAGTCCGCATACTCCAGCGCCACGCGCTCCGCCTCGGTGTAGAGCGGGCTGGTCGCGTAGTCGGCGAGGGCCCGGATCTTCTCCTCGGCCACCCCCAGCTGGCTGCCCACGGCAGCGTTGATGTCCTGTCAGAACTCGCAGCCGTTGAGGAAGGCCACGCGGCGGTTCAGGAGCGCGGTCAGCCGGGGCTCGATCAGGCCGGAGGCCTCGAGGCCGGTCCACATGCCGCGGACCCCGCGGAACAGGGTCGGGCGGCGCGCGTAGACCAGATGGTTGAGCAGGGGAGCGCCCCAGCTCCTGGCCTGCGCGGCCAGGACCTTCGTGATGTAGTCCTCGGAAACTTGCTGCGGGTCGACGCCCCCGATGCGGGGCCCGCTCCGTTCGATATCGCGCGCCATCGCTCGTGCCCTCCGGACCTGCCAGTGTCGAGGACGCTCGCGGCCCCGTCAACGGGCATTCTGCCGCACGGCGCGACAGCGTGCCCGGGCCCGATCCGTCGCCGACGGAGCCCGCGCTCAACACTTCCGGAGAGTTGCGCGCTTGGCATCGCCGATGCCTGTGGCCCGGAGCGAATTGGCGTTACCCTGAGTCCGACGAGGCGCACCGGGGCCGTGGCCCCACGATCCGCCCGTCGAGGAGGAGCCTCACGATGACCATGGCAATCTCGGCCCCCGACACCCTGCGCGCGCAGTTCGCCGGATCCATCCTGGCGCCCGCCGACGCCGGCTTCGACGACGCCCGGCGCGTCCACAACGGCATGATCGACCGCCGGCCCGCCCTGGTGGCCCGCTGTCACGGCACCGCCGACGTGCAGGCCGCGGTGCGCTTCGCCCGCGAGCACGGGCTGGAGATCGCGGTGCGCGGCGGGGGCCACAACGTCGCGGGCCACGCGGTGTGCGACGGCGGGCTCATGATCGACCTCTCCTCGATGCGGGGAGTGCACGTGGACGCGCGCGCGCGTCGCGCGTGGGCGCAGGGCGGGGCGACCTGGGGCGACTACAACCGCGAGACCCAGCTCCACGGCCTCGCGAGCACCGGCGGCGTCGTCTCCAGCACCGGCGTGGGCGGGCTCACCCTGGGCGGCGGCCTCGGCTGGCTGATGGGCAAGCACGGCATGGCGGTCGACAACCTGCGCGCGGTCGAGCTGGTGACGGCCGCCGGCGAGGTCGTGCGGGCCAGCGCGGACGAGCATCCCGATCTCTTCTGGGCGGTGCGCGGGGGTGGCGGCAACTTCGGCGTCGCCACCTGGCTCGAGTTCGAGCTCCACCCGGTGGGGCCGACGGTCGTCGCCGGGCTCGTGGCGCATCCGTTCGCGGCCGCGCGCGACGTGCTGCGCTTCTACCGCGACTTCACCTCGAAGCTGCCCGACGAGCTCACCGTGTTCGCCGGCCTCCTGCACGCCCCCGACGGCTCCGGCACCAAGCTCGCCGCGATCCTCACCTGCCACGCGGGCGGCCTCGAGTCCGGGGCCGCGGCGGTGGCGCCGATCAAGAGCTTCGGCACGCCGGTGATGGACGTGATCGGCCCCATGCCCTACACCGCGGTCAACACGATGGTCGACGGCGGCTTCCCCAAGGGCGCGCTCAACTACTGGAAGTCGAACTTCCTCACCGCGCTGCCCGACGCCGCCTTCGAGACCATGATCGAGCACTTCGCGACCGCGCCGTCGCCGATGAGCGGGCTCCTGCTGGAGCACTTCCACGGCGCGGCTACCCGGGTCGGCACGACCGAGACCGCGTTCCCGCACCGGACGGTAGGCTACAACTTCCTCGCGGTCGGGGAGTGGATGGACGCGGCCGACACCAAGGCCAACGTGACGTGGACGCGGCAGGCCTACGACGCGATGGCGCCTCACTTCGGCCACGGCCGCTACGTGAACTACCTGAACGCGGAGGAGGTCGGCGACGGGGGCACGGTCGAGGCGGCCTTCGGCCCGAACTGCAAGCGCCTCCGCGAGGTCAAGCGGCGGTATGATCCCGACAACGTCTTCCACCTGAACCAGAACGTCAAGCCGTGACGCCCGGCCGCGCCGCCTCCGGGCGGGAAAGGACCGGGCGATGCCGAGCTTCCGCCACGGGGACGCCACCCTCCATTACGAGGAGTTCGGGCGGGGCTTCCCGGTCCTGACCTTCGCGCCGGCCGGGCTCCAGTCCACCATCGAGGTCTGGAGCCGGCCGGCCGCGCCGATCAACCCCACCACCGAGCTCGCGGACCGCTTCCGGGTGATCGCGATGGACCAGCGCAACGCGGGCGGAGGATCGCGCGCGCCGATCCGGGCCCAGGACGGCTGGGCGACCTACACCGCCGACCACCTGGCCCTGCTCGACCACCTCGGGATCGAGAAGTGCCATCTGTACGGCCAGTGCATCGGCGGCTCCTTCATCCTGAGCCTGCTCCGGGCCCAGCCGGGCCGGGTGGCCGCGGCGGTGCTGGCGCAGCCGATCGGCCGGGTCGGCGCCACGCCGGCCGGCCGATCCGCGCGCTTCCAGGCGTGGGCGGAGAGCCTGACCGACCATCCGGAGGCGACGCCCGAGGTGCTGGACGCGGTCAACCGCAACCTCTACGGAGCCGGCTTCGTCTACTGCGTCGATCGCGCGTTCGTGGCCACCGTCACCACGCCCTGCCTGGTCCTCGCCGGCAACGACGAGGCCCATCCGCAGCCGATCTCGGAGGAGGTCGCCCGGCTCCTGCCCCACGCGGAGCTGATCCGCGAGTGGAAGACGGAGCCCGCGCTCGGCTCCGCGCGGGCGCGCGTGAAGGAGTTTCTGGTCAAGCACACGCCGCACGCCTGACGACGCGCGAGCCGCGCGGCGACATCGCGTATCCGGTTGACCTGCCGCATCGCGTCTGGCAGGCTGGCCGGCACATGGCGACCGAATCGTTCGCCGCGCTCGCCGATCTGTGGAGCCGGGCCGGGTGCGCGCCCCAGGCGCTCGAGCGCGCGACCCTGAGCGGCGTCGATCCGATCCTGCCTACCGACTTCAAGATCGGCACCGCCGCGTCGGCCACCATCGCGGCCACCGGCCTCGCCGCGAGCGAGATCTGGCGGCAGCGCACCGGGCGCGGGCAGACGGTCGCGGTGGATCTCCGGGCCGCGGTGGCCGCCTTCCGCAGCGAGCGCTACCTCGAGGTCGTGGGCGATCCCACGCTCTCCCGCCGGGATCCGGTGTTCGGCTTCTACCGGGCCGGCGACGGGCGCTGGATCCAGATCCACTCGAACCTGCCTCATCACCGCGCGGGCGCGCTCTCGCTGCTGGGCTGCGAGGGCACGCGGGAGGCGGTCGAGGCCGCGGTGGCGAAGTGGACCGCGGCCGATATGGAGGACGCCTTCGCGGCCGCGGGGCTGCCCACCGGCATGGTGCGCTCGCGCGAGGAGTGGCGCGCGCACCCGCACGGCCGCCTCCTCGCGGATCTGCCCCTGCTCGAGATCCTGAAGATCGGCGACTCGGCGCCGGAGCCGGCCGGGGCCGGACCGCGTGCGCTCTCGGGGGTGCGGGTGCTCGACCTCACCCGCGTGATCGCGGGTCCGGTCTGCGGCCGCGCCCTCGCCGCGTACGGCGCCGACGTGCTGCTGGTGACCGCGCCGCACCTGCCGAACGTGCCCCAGCTGGTGGTGGACACCGGTCTCGGCAAGCTCTCGGCCTCGCTCGATCTGCGCCGGAAGAGCGACCTCGACACCCTGTGCGCCCTCGCCCGCGACGCCGACGTGTTCAGCCAGTCCTACCGGCCGGGCGCGCTCGGCCACTGGGGCCTGACCCCGGAGGAGCTGGCGCGCCTTCGCCCCGGCATCGTCTACGTCACGCTGTCCGCCTTCGGTCACGAGGGGCCGTGGCGGGAGCGCCGAGGCTTCGAGACCATCATCCAGTCGGTCAGCGGCCTCGCGCACGAGCAGGGCCAGCTCGGCGCGGGCGGCTCCGCCCCGCGACACCTGCCCGCGCAGGTGGTCGATCACGGCACCGGTTACCTCGCGGCCTTCGGCGCGCTGGTCGCGTTGGCGCGCCGCGCGCGCGACGGCGGCAGCTACCTGGTCCGCGTGTCGCTCGCCCAGACCGGCTGGTGGGTCGACGGGCTCGGCCGCGTGTCGGGCCGCGACACCGCCGATCTGTCCGCGGAGGCGGTCTCCGACCTGCTGGCGGAGATGGACACCCCGTTCGGCCGCCTGCGCCACGTGGTGCCCGCCGCGCGCCTGTCGGAGACGGCCGCGTTCTGGTCTCGGCCCACCGTGCCCCCCGGCACCCATCCCGCGGTCTGGCCGGCCGCCCCGGGAAGCCCCCAGGAGATCTCATGAGAGCGATCGCACGCACCGTCGTCACCCTGGCCCTCGCGGGCTGGCTCGTCGCCTGCAGCACCGCGCCGCCCACCGGAGACGAGCGCAACGCGATGGTCGAGCAGGCCAGCGCGACCTTGCGGGACATGGCCCGCGAGGACCCGGGCCTGCAGGAGCTGGTCCGCAAGAGCTACGGCTACGCGCTGTTCCCCGAGGTCACCAAGGGCGGGCTGGTCTTCGGCGGCGCCTACGGCCGCGGCGTGGTCTACGAGCAGGGCCAGCTCGTCGGGTACGCGGACCTCACCGCGGGCTCGTTCGGGCTGCAGATCGGCGGGCAGAGCTACAGCGAGCTGATCCTGTTCGCGGACAAGGTGGCGCTCGACCGCTTCAAGGGAGGCCCGATCGACATCGCGGCCGACGCCACCGCGGTCATCCTCACCACCGGAGCCGCGGCCAACGCCCGCTACGACGAGGGCATCGTGGTGATCGTGCGGCCGGTCGCCGGCGCGATGGCGGAGGCCTCGGTCGGCGCGCAGCAGGTCAAGTTCAGCCCGCGCTGATCCGGCACACGCTGGCCACGATCGTGGTGAGCTCGCCCGGGTCCACCGGCTTGGGCACGTGCATGGTGAAGCCCGCCGCGAGCGACTGCACGCGGTCCTGCGTGCGCCCGTAGGCGGTCAGGGCGACCGCGGGCACGCGGCCGCCCTGCTCGGCGGGCAGGGCGCGCACGCGCCGGATGAGGGAGTAGCCGTCCTCGCCCGGCATCTCGATGTCGGAGATCAGCACGTCGGGCACCGACTGCCGGAAGGCCTCCAGCGCCTCCGCGGCCGACGAGCACGTGCGCACCTCTCCCCCCGCGCCGCCCAGGATCGTCGAGGCCAGCTCGAGCGCCTCCGGATCGTCGTCCGCGACCACCACCCGCACGCCATCGAGGCGGATGATCTCCCCGCGATGCGGCGGCTCCGAGCCCGCCTTCGGATGGGCCCGGCCGATCGAGCCCGAGACGCCGAGCTCCGCGAGGGGCAGGGGGAGCCTGACCACGAACGTCGCGCCCCCGCCCGCGCCGTCGCTCTGGGCGGTGACGCTGCCCCCGTGCAGGTCCACCAGGTGGCGCACCAGGGCCAGGCCCAGCCCGAGGCCGGAGTGGGCGCGCGTGCTCGAGCTGTCGCCCTGGCGGAACGGCTCGAAGATGAAGGGCAGCACCTCGGGCGGAATGCCGGGCCCGTCGTCGCTCACCACGATCTCGACGTGAGAGGTGACCCGCTGCAGGTAGAGCTGGACGCGTCCGTTCCGGGGCGTGAACTTCACCGCGTTCATGAGCAGGTTCCACACCACCTGCTGCAGGCGATCCGGATCGCCCACCACCGGACCGCCGCGCGGGTCCAGGACCGGCTGGAGCCGGATGCTCTTGGCCGCCGCGGCGGGACGCACCGCGTCCAGCGCGTGCTCGATCACGGCGGGCAGGTCCACCTGGCGCACGTCGAGGCGCATCTTGCCCACGCTCATGCGGGAGACGTCGAGCAGGTCGTCGATGAGCTGCACCTGGGCGTTGGACTGCCGCACGATGACGTCGAGCGCGCGGGCGGTGGTGGCCTCGTCGACCTGCCCGGCCTGCAGCATCCGCGCCCAGCCGTACACCGCGTTCAGCGGGGTGCGCAGCTCGTGGGAGAGCACGGCCAGGAACTCGTCCTTGGTCCGGTTCGCCTTCTCGGCCTCCAGGGCCCGCTGCCGCACCAGGGTCCCCGCCTCCTGGAACGCGCGCCGCACGTCGTCGATCTCGTTGACCCCGACCGGGACGCCCGCGTCCATGCTCGCGCCCTGCCCGAAGGCCCGCGCCCCGCGCGCGAGCGTGGTGATGGGCCCGGTGATGCGCCGGCCCACCACCGCGGCGAGCGCCAGCGCCAGCGCGATGACCACCAGGCCTCCGCCGACCACGGCCACGAGAGAGAGCTGGAGCGGCGAGTAGACAGACTCGGCCGGGATGCCGAGGCCGATGCCCCACCCGGTGAGCGGGGAGCGCACGTACGCGGTGAAGACGGACACTCCCTCCAGGGTGCGGGTGGTGGCGGTGCCCTCGCGGCCGCCCCGCTCCAGCAGGGTCACGAACTCGGACGAGACCGGCTTGCCGATGAACTGCTCGAGCCCCTTGGTGCGCACGACGATGCGCTTGTTGCGGTCGAAGATCGAGGACACCCACTCCTCGGGGATGCGCTGGCGCGTCAGCACCGGGACCAGCGAGGCGGGCTTGACCAGCGCGATCAGCACGTAGTGCACCGCCTCCTGCTTCAGCACCGGCACCATGATCGGGACGTGGTAGAGGCCGGGCATGGGGCCGGGCGCGAGGTCGCCCACCACCGGCTCGCGGGTGGCGCGGAGGGTGTCGAACGCGGCGCGGTCGGCGCGGGGCATGGTGGTGGCGCCGAAGGGATGGAGCCCGCTCACCCGCGGCGTCCCGTCGGGAGAGTAGAGCAGGACGGTGTACCAGTCGGGGTCCGCGAGCAGCGCGTGCTTGACGTCGGCGTCGAACTCCCGCAGGTCGCCGCGGGCGAGGCTGCGCGCGTGGGCCAGGCCCGTGAGCTGGCTGACCGAGCCGTTCAGGCTCTCGTCCACCGCGTTCATCAGGGCCCGGGTGGTCTCGACCGCGCCGCGCTCGACCGCGGCGCGCTGCTGCCGGCCGAAGGCGACCACCACGACCGCGGAGAAGGCGATCATGGGCACGAGCACGGCCATCACGAGGGCGAGGAGATGCGAGCGGAGCTTCATCGCGACAGCCGATTGTCGCCCGGGCCCGTTGCCGAAGACAAGTCGCCGCGGTACAGTTCGGTCGTGGGTCTTCCCGACGGTACCGGCCGCCCTCGCGGGCCGGTTCTCGACCGTCGCCGGCTCCTGCTGCTCGGCGGCGCCGCCATCACCGCCGCGGCGCTGCCCGGCTGCGCGGGACCGGTGCAGATGGCGCCGAACGACCTCGCCGGCGCCGCGCGCGCCAACTACCGCGAGAGCCTGGTCCGGCTGCGACGCCGCGTCCAGGGTCCCGACGGCGCCGACGTCACCGAGGCCGGCACCGGCCTGATGGCGTCCACGCAGGGGCTGCGAGCGGTGCGGGGCTCGCGCCCCGGCGCGCCCGACTTCGACGTGTTGATCGTGGGCTCCGGCTACGGGGGCGCGGTGTGCGCGGCCCGCCTGGCCGCGGAGCGGCGGCGCGGGGTGCGCATCGCCGTCATCGAGCGGGGGCGCGAGTGGGTGCCCGGCACCTTCCCCGAGCACCTCACCACCTTCAACCCGCTCAACCCGTTCGACCGGCGGGGCTCGTGGGTGGGCGAGCAGCTCTCGCGCAACCCGCTCGGCCTCTACGGCTTCTACGACCGCGGGGACGTGGTGGCGGTGGCGGGCAGCGGGCTCGGCGGCACGTCGCTGATCAACTGCGCGGTCGCCATCGAGGCCGAGGAGGCGGTGTTCCAGCAGCCGGAGTGGCCGCTGCCCTTCCGGGAGAAGAAGGGTCTGCACGGCTACTACCAGCGCGCGCGCCGCATGCTCGACACGCACCCGACCCCGGAGGACCGCTACCCGATCAAGCTGCGCTCGCACCTCGGGGTCGCGGCCACCCTGAAGTCGCGCGGCCGCTGGGAGGGCGTCACCGCGTACCCGGTGGAGCTGGCGGTCAACTTCACGGCCCACGCCAACCGGCAGGGCATGCGACAGCAGGGCTGCGTGCAGTGCGCGGACTGCACCACCGGCTGCAACGTGGGTGCCAAGAACTCGCTCGACATGAACTACCTGCCGCTGGCCTGGTCCCACGGGGCCGAGATGTACACCCAGGTCGAGGTCGAGCACGTGGAGCGGGTGGGCGACGTCTACCGGGTGCACTTCCTCCAGCGGCCGGACGGCGGGCACGAGGAGCGCGCCTGGGTGGACACCCGCGTGCTCATCCTGTCCGCGGGCACGCTCGGCAGCACCGAGATCCTGCTGCGCTCGCGACAGAAGCACGGCCTGCCGCTCTCGGACCGGCTCGGACGGGGCTTCTCGGGCAACGGCAACTACCTCGGCTTCGTCGACTACCAGTACGTCGACCCCCCGGTGATCACCAACACCGCAGGCGTCGGCATCGTGCTGGGGCCGCCCACCGTGCCGGTGGGCACCTCCATCCAGGGCGCGATCGACTTCCGGCTGGAGGGCCAGTCCCTGGTGCGCCACGTGGTGCTGGAGGACCTGGCCCATCCGAGCGCGCACGTGGGCGGCCTCTCCCTGCTGCTGCTCGCGGACCTGAACCGGGGCATGACCCTGCTCGGCTGCGGTCACGACTCCGCGTCGGGCGAGATCCGCCTCGAGGGCGACAACATCGCGGTGCGCTGGCCCGACTACGAGCGGCAGGCGAGCCACGCCGAGGTCATCCAGCACATGCGCGAGTACGCGACCGCCCAGGGCGGCCGCTTCCGTCCCTTCGCGCCGGCGCGCAACTACACCGCGCACCCGCTCGGGGGCTGCCGCATGGGACTCACCGCGCAGGACGGGGTGGTGGACGACCGCGGCCGGGTGTTCGACGGCTCCCCGCGGGTGCCGGCGGGCCAGGTGCATCCCGGCCTCTACGTGATGGACGGGGCCATCGTGCCCACCGCGCTCGGCAACAACCCGCTGCTGACGATCACCGCGCTGGCCGAGCGCGCCGCCGAGCTGATCGTCCGCGATCCCGCGCTCACCGCACTCTTCTCGCCGCTCGACTCGCCGGCGGTGCCCGATGCGCAGCAGAGCCCCTGAGCGCGCCCTCATCCGGCTGCTCCCGGCCGCGCTGGTGATCGCGCTGGTGCTGGTGATCGCGCTGGCGGCGGGGCGGGCGCTCGCGGGGGACCAGCTCGCGCTGTCCGACGACGAGCAGCGGCGCCTGACCGCCGGGGAGATCGTGCTGCGCGACGTGCGGCCGCCGGGGGCCAGCGCGAGCGCCACCGGCGGCACCGCGATCGCGGTGGTGCGCGCGCCGGTCGAGCGGGTATGGAGCGTGCTGACCGACTACCCCGGTCACCCGCGCTACTACCCGCGGGTGACCGCGGCGGAGGTGCTGGAGACCAAGGGCGCCGAGGTGCTGGTGCGCTACACCATCCAGATCGGGTTCCTGACCTTCGACTTCCACATGCGGAAGGTGGCGGACGTGGCGCGCCGGCGCATCGACTGGCACCTCGCGGAGGACCGATCCAACGGGCTCCTGCGCGAGAACTCCGGCTACTGGCTGGTGGAGCCCCGACCGGAGGGGAGCCTGGTGACCTACGCGGTGGCGACCCGCACCCTGATGCCGGGGTTCCTGACCGCGAGCAGCCAGCGGGACAGCCTGGTGGAGACCATCATCGGCCTGCGGCGCGTGGCGACCGGCGGGGCCGCGCAGGCCACGGGGCGCTGAGCGCGGGCTCGGCCGCCCACAGGCGGAAGCCGCCCGCGAAGGCGTTGGCGTTGTCGCCGGCCCGGCAGCCCGCGGGCAGCTCCTTCAGCTTCTTGACGTTGCCCCCGCCCAGCACCACGTCGTCGGGCTCGATCGCGGCGATGAGGTGCGTCACCATGATCCCGACGTGGTGGCGCCACCGCTTCTTGCCGCGGCGGTCGAGGCCCCGCTGGCCCACGTAGTCCTCGAAGTTGCCCTTGCGGTAGGGGAGCTGGCCGAGCTCCATCGGCAGCACGCGGCCGTCCACCACCACCGCGCTCCCGAGGCCGGTGCCGAGCCCGAGGAACAGCATGGTGCCGGTGCGGTAGCTGCCCATCGCCTGCATGGCCGCGTCGTTGACGATGCGCACCGGCTTGCCGAACGCGGCCCGGTAGTCGAAGCGCGTCCAGCCTCCGCCGAGGTTGTTGGGATCGGCCGCGGGCCGGCCGTGGCGCACCACGCCCGGGTAGCCCATCGCGATCGCGTCGTAGGCCCAGCCGCGCGCCAGCGCCTTGACGCCCGTCACCATGCGGGCGGGGGTGAGGGCGGGGCCGGAAGGGAAGCGGCGCGGCGCGCGCTGCCCGGTGGCCAGGATCTTGACGTGGCTGCCACCGATGTCGATCACGAGGACGTTCACAGGCTGAGCGCGGCCTCCCACGCCTGCTGGGTCGCGATCTCCTGCGTCCAGGGGCGCATCAGCGCGCCCGCCCGCGCGTCGCGGGCGTAGCGCTCCAGGGGGTAGCGCTTGAGCAGGCCACGCCCGCCGCACACCCGGATCGCCTCCTGGGTCACGCTGACCGCGCCGCGCTGCACGCTGACGTGCGCGGCCCGCGCACGCTGGACCGCGTCCGGCGGGGCGCCCACCCGCGCCTCCGAGATCGCCCGGTAGTACAGCGCGCGCGTGCCCTCGAGGGTGAAGAGCATCTCCGCCACCGCGTGGCCCTTGACCGCGGCCTCGGTGTGCAGCCCGGGCGCTCCGGTCATGTGCCCGCTCAGGTACGCGATCGCCCCGTCGTAGGCGGCCTGCATCAGGCCGAGGAAGGTCGCGCCGAAGGTGAGGGGCGACAGCTGGGGGAAGGCGTTGTACATCGCGCCGAAGGTGCCGGGCGGCAGCACCTCGCCCTCGTCGGGCACGAACACGTCCTGGAGCTGCATGTCGCGGCTGACCGTGCCCCGCATGCCCATCGGGTCCCAGTCGCCGGGAAAGGAGACGCCGGGCGCGTCCCTCGGCACCTGGAGATACAGCGTGCGCTCGATCCACGGGCCGTCGGCGAGGAGAATGGCGGGGGTGGCGAAGTAGGGCGCGCAGCCGGCGAGGGAGACGAAGAACTTCCGCCCGCTCACCACGTAGCCGCCGTCGACCTTGCGCGCGGTGGTGCCGAAGCGACGGCCGCCCATGCTGAGCTGGGTGTCGGTCTGCCCCTGCTCCACCGGCTCGCTGTGGGGCTGGCCGTAGAAGGCGCCCGCCTCGATCACCTC
>Ga0070695_100001854_pt1 | contig 11929 bp, 10 predicted proteins | sample KBSK1252metaG_FD_65471 | JGI IMG/M metagenome (GOLD analysis project Ga0070695, IMG submission 65471) | Corn, switchgrass and miscanthus rhizosphere microbial communities from Kellogg Biological Station, Michigan, USA - KBS K1-25-2 metaG | ecosystem: Host-associated > Plants > Roots >...
ACAACTCGGTCAGGCCGCCGAGGGCATCATTGCCACCTCCTTGGCGCCGGGCGTCGGCGATCTGCCGGCCGTCGCCGAATACGTCGAGCGGTGGAAGAAGGAGGAAAAGCGCGAGCCGAACGGCCTGCCTTACACCCAGTACCTGCACGATGCACCCTATATGGTGGCCGCGATCCTGACCTCGATGGACAAAAAGGGACTGGCCCCGACCGGAGAAAATTTCCGCAAAGAGATGCTCGCGCTGGCGACCTTCGATCTGCCCTTGACCGGCGCGGTGACGGTTTCGGACAGCCACACGGTGTCGAAGCCGGTCTATTTGGTCGAGGTCAAGAACGGCAAGTGGACCGCCAAAGATGTCGCCAAGTAAGGCCCTCGTGTGGAAAACTTAGGCGCAGTAGCCGCGGCGGGGGTCGGCGCCAGGGCCGGCCTGTGCCGACACCTGACCGCCATCGGCCGACAATGAGCTTGGCGCTCGAGGGCGGCCCTGGAGCCGGGACCGCCCGCATACCAGGACCGACGGTATCGCCATGTTCAATCTGACAACCCTGGCGCAGATCCTTTGGACCTCGCTCGCGACCGGCAGTTACGCCGTGATGTTCGCCGTGGCCTTTGCTCTGGTCTTGAAGGTCAATGGCGTCTTCAATTTCGCGCAAGCGGGATTGATGACCATCGCCTTCTATACCGCTCACGGCGTGATCGCCGGGCTGGCGCTGGGTGGGACCGCTGCCTTTATCCTTGCGCTTGCCGCCACGCTTTGCGGTGCCTGGGTGTTGGAGAAATTTGGCTTTGCCACGCTGCGCCGCAACAACGCCTCGCCGATGTTCGTATTCATTTTCACCATCGTTGCCTCAGAGTTCATCGCCTACATCGCCATGCTTGCGTTCGGCACCTGGCCGAAAACCATCTTTCCGCAGCTGTTCTGGCCCGTGCAGCTGGTCGGCGACATTGCCATCAGTGCCTGGGATCTGCCGGCCATCGCCGCCACGCTTCTCTTGTTGCTGTCGCTGTGGCTGTTCTTGCGTTTCACGCGCTGGGGACAGTTCATGGTGGCCGTCGCGGACAATGCCAGCCTGGCCGAGTTGTATGGCATCAACCGCCAGCACGTGTACATGCTGACCATGCTGATCGCGGCCATGTTCATGGCGACCGGCATGTTTCTTTACGGCACGCGTGCGCAGGTGCAGCCGCTGACCAGCCTGGAGATGATGCTGTTTGCGACGCTGGCGACGATCCTTGGCGGCATCGGCCGCATTTGGGGCGCGGCCCTGGCCGCGCTCCTGCTCGGCATCGTGCAGAATTCGAGCATCCTCGTGATCCCGTCGGAGTGGCAGGGGTTCTTACTCTATGTGGTGCTGTTTGTGACCATCATCTTCTTTCCGCAGGGTATCCGACTGCCCGCACCTATCAGGAGGCTTGCACGCTGATCGACGGGGGTGACGGCTGCCGCCGCCGCTCTCGCGCAATCGGTCGAGGACGAGGTATGGACTACGTTTATTCCATCATCATTCTCATCGGCTTGTTCGTCATTCTGGCGTCGAGTTTCAACCTTATCATCGGCTACGGCGGGCTGATCTCGATCGCACATCCGATCTTCTATGGACTTGGCGCCTATACCTCGGGACTGCTAGCCCGCGATCTCGGCCTGCCGGTACCGCTGAGCATCCTGTCAGGCGCCCTGGTAGCCATGCTGCTGTCGGTTGCGATGGCGCTGCCCGCATTGCGCATTTCCGGCGACTATCTGTTGATTGCGAGCATCGGCTTTCAGCTGGGCATGATCGAGCTCATCAAGAATTTGCGCTTCACCGGCGGAGCCAGCGGCGTGTCGGGCATCCCAGCCTTTCTGGTGCCGAGTTTCGGGCGCGGCATCTATGTGGCGCTGGTGAGCGCCGTGGCGATTGGTGTCGTGCTGTTGGTGCGCTGGATCGCGCATAGCGACTACGGCCGCGCCATCAGCGCCATGCGGGACGATGAACAGGCCTTTGCCGCGCTCGGACGCGACGCGAAATGGATCAAAGTCTCGATCTTCGCACTGGGCTCGGCCATCGCCGGATTGGCGGGCGCGCTCTATGCCCACTATTTTCGCTTCGTTACCGCTGAGCAATTCGAAATCCTAATGTCGTCGACGATCCTGACCATGGTCGTGGTCGGCGGGCTGAAGACCCCATGGGGCCCCGTGATCGGCGCGATTCTGTTGCAGATCCTGCCGCAGGCGATCACTTTCCTCAATTTGCCGCCGGTCATTCTGGGACCGTTGCAGGGGCTGCTATTTACGGGATTGGTGCTCATTTTCATGTTCCTGCGCCCGGGGGGATTGGTGCGCGCAGGCAATACCTGGAGGGCAACGGGCGCGGGACGCGGGGGCGGTTGAGATGCTGGAGATCAAGGGCCTCTCGAAAAGCTTTGGCGGCATCATCGTCGCCGACCAAATTGATTTGGTAATGCGCCCGGGCCGGATCCTTGGCTTGATCGGACCGAATGGTGCGGGCAAAACCTCTCTGTTCAATCTGGTATCGGGCCTCTATGCGCCCAATAGAGGCACCATCACGCTCGACGGCGAGCCGCTTGACGGGCTCGCCCTGCACGAGCGCGCCCGACGCGGCTTGGCGCGCACCTGGCAGCATGTTCGTCTCTTCCCCTCGCTGTCGGTGCTCGACAACTTGATCATCGGCGCCCGCCACTATCCGGCCGAATCGCTGGTCATCCTCATGGTCCGGCCGGGCAAAATCCGCGCCGCGGCCAAGGCTGCCCGCGCCAAGGCACTCGACATTCTCGCCCGCATCGGTTTGCCCGATAGTGCCGACAAATCGGTCGGCGATCTGCCCTATGGTCAGCAGAAGCTCGTCGGCGTCGCCCGCGCCCTCATGAATGATGCCCGCTGTCTCCTACTCGATGAGCCGATGGCCGGCGTCGAAGGCCAAGCCTATGAGGCGATGCAGACGATCGTTCGCGAAGTCGCGCAATCGGGCGTCGCGGTCTGCGTCGTGGAACACAACGTCGCCTTTATCCGCGACCTCTGTGATGAGGCGGTGTTCATGTTCCAAGGCCGAATTCTGGCGCGGGGCAGCATCGCCGAGTTGATCGCCAATCCCGACCTCACCGAGCTCTATTTTGGGCACTGAGGGCCGAACCGACATGCTCGCCATCGACAATCTGTCCGCCCGGTACGGCCCGCTGACGGCGCTCAGCGACGTCACGCTCAAACTGGCGCCGGCGGCCAGGGTCGGCATCTTCGGCCACAACGGTGCCGGCAAGACGACGCTGCTCAAATGCATCGTCGGCGCGCACGCTCCGAGCGCCGGCACCGTCGCCTTCGAGGGAACCCCGATCGCCACCGGAAACGTGGCGGCCACGGTGCGCTCGGGCATCGCTTATGTGCCCCAGGGCCACAATGTCTTTCCGAATTTGTCGGTGGAACAGAACCTGGCGATCTCGGGCCTCTTGTTCGATCCCTCATTCAGCAAGCACATCTACGAGCTGTTCCCGATCCTGAACGTGCGCCGCCACCAAGCCGCCGGCTCCATGAGCGGCGGCGAGCAGCAAATGCTGGCGCTCGGTATGGCGCTGATGACCAAGCCCAAATGGCTGCTGCTCGATGAACCCTGTACCGGCCTGGCACCGATCATCATCGAGGCCGTGATGAAGCGCCTCGTTGAGGTCAATCAACGCTATGGCACCGGCCTGCTGGTCGTCGAGCAGAACGTCCCGATCACGCTACGCGCCATCGAGCGCGCCGTCATTTTGAAGGCGGGTCGGATCGTCTTCGAGGGCCCCGCGCACGAACTCGAGGCAAAAAAGGACCTCTGGCAATGGTTTTGATGGGCAGCGAGCAAGCAGATGCGCGGAGCGCATGCGGTCGGCGTTTTCTCGAGCTCTGCACCTGGGCGGCCACGGCCTCGCTCGATGACGTGCCAGCCGAGGTGCGCCAGCGCGCAAGCCTCATCCTGGCGGACGACATCGCCGCCATCGTGGCAGCGGCGACCGAGCCGGAAGTGGTTGCCATCCAGGCCGAGCTCGCGCGTAGCACCGGCGCGCCGGCAGCCGCCACCCTCTTGGGTCGCACCGCCGTGCGCGTCGATCGCTACACCGCCGCAACCGGCAACGGCTTGGCGATCTGCTGGACCGAACTCGACGAAGGCTATCGGCTCGTTGCCTGTCATGCGGGCGCCTACATCGTCCCCGCCCTTATCGCCGAAGCCGAAGCAACGGGCGCGCGGACGGCCGACGTCATCGCCAGCCTCGCCGTCGCCTATGAGGTCACCGCGCGCGTCGCCCACGCCTTCCCCGTCCAGCCCCTGCGCGTGCACCCGCACGGCGCCTTCGCCCCGCTCGGCGCCGCGGCGGGCGTGGCGCGGCTCAGGGGCTACGCTGCCAAAGACCTCGCGGCGGCGCTGTCATCGGCAATGAGCATGAGTCACGCCGGGCCCTACAGCCATGCGCCCGCCGGGGCTCTCGCACGCAATGCCTGGACGGCCACCGGCGCCTGGGCCGGTTACCGTGCCGCCGATTGGGCCCCGATCGGCATTGCCGGTCTTGCCGAAACCATCTTCGACGTCATGGCCACCTGCTATGGGCACGACTGCCAGCCGGACCGGCTCAGCGCCGGCCTCGGCACCTCCTGGGCGGTCAGCAGCGGCTATCACAAAATGATCGCCTGCTGTCAGTATGCCCATTCTGCGGTCGAGGCGACGCTGCGCCTGCGTGCCGAGGTCCCCGCCCTCAAGGATGCAGCCAACATCGCTGCAATCGTGGTCGCCACCCATCCGATGGGCGAAACCTTGGCGACGGCTGAACCCGAGACGGTGCTTGCCGGGAAATTTTCCATGCTGCACGCAGTGGCGACGACGGCCATACACGGCAGCGCCGGCGCCGGCGCGTTCGCGCGTGCCTCGCTATCGGACCCGCAGGTTGCGGCGCTGCGCAGCCGCATTCGCCTGGTGCCGCACGAGGAGCTCAAGCCGTGGCCCAAGGATCGGCCTGCCCGCGTCGAGGTGACGCTCACCGATGGCAGCCGCAGGGCGGTGAGTATCGAGAGCGCGCGCGGCGGGCCAGACGATCCTTTCAGCGAGGCCGAGCTGCGGGGCAAGATCGCGGCGCTAACCGGGGAGCTTTACCCGGCCATGGCCAAAGGTCTTGCGGGCCTGGCGACATCGCAAAACCGCTGGGCCGACGACCTGGCGGGGATGCTGGTGCAATCGGCTTGAGTGGCGGCGAGCCGCGCCCCTCAGCCAAGGACGGAACCTTCGAGCCATGCGCCAAGACCTCGATATCCTCGTCATCGGCGCCGGTGCCTGTGGGCTGGCCGCCGCCATCGCCGCACACGACGCGGGGGCTTCGGTGGCGATCGTGGAAAAGCGCGCCTCCCCGGGCGGCAACTCGTCGCTTTCCACGGGCTCCATTCCCGGCGCCGGCACGCGCTACCAGCGCGCGGCCGGCATCGAGGACAACGCGGCGCGTCTCGTGGAAGATCTGCGGCGCATCGCCGGGGAGACGGACTGCCCGGAACTCGTTGCGCGCCTGGCCGAGCAATCCGCGCCCACCGTGGAGTGGCTGGTCGATTGTGTCGGCGCCCGTCTGACGCTGGTCACCGCTTATAAGCATGTGGGCCATAGCGTCCAGCGCTTGCACGCGCCAATCTCGCGGCGTGGCCAGGATCTCGTCGACGACCTGCTGGCGGGCGTTGGCCGACGCAGCATTCCGCTTGCGCTCGGCAATGGCGTCGACCAGCTCATCACGGCAGACAATGCGGTGGTCGGTGCCCGCCTAACAACGCCTTCGGGCGAAAGCTCGAGCGTTTATGCGGCCAAGACCATTCTTGCCGTCAACGGCTATGCCGGCAATGCCGGGCTCGTTCGCCGCTTCTGCCCCGAAATCGCGGGCGCGCCTTATTTCGGCGCCCTGGGGTCGACGGGGGAGGCCATACTCTGGGGCGAGACGCTCGGCGCGGCCTTCGCGAATATTGGCGCCTACCAAGGCTATGCCGCGGTCGCCGATCCGCATGGAAGCTTGCTATCGTGGACCACGATCGAAAAGGGCGGCATCATCGTCAATGCGGCGGGGCGCCGCTTTGGCGATGAAAGCGCGGGCTACTCCGCCTTCACACCCAACGTGCTGGGGGAGGCCGCCCCACGCTATGCCATCTTCGATCAGAAAATCTACGATGTGGCAGCGCAGGAGGAAGAGTTCCTCGAGCTTGCACGGCACGGCGGCTTCAAGGCGGCGGCAACGGCGCCAAGTTTGGCAAAGCTGCTAGCCATCGATCCTGCGGCGCTTGCCGCCACCATCGCTGAGGCGCAGCGGTCGGCCAGCGGCGAGGTTGCCTGCGCTTTCGGCCGACGCGATTTCGGCCTTGGCCCGCTCAATCAGCGCCTTTATGGATGCCGCGTCGTGCCGGGACTATTCCACACACAAGGCGGACTGGCCGTCGACCTCGACGGCCGCGTGCTCGACACCAAAGCGAGACCGATCCCGAACTTGTTCGCAGGCGGTGGCGCCGCCGGGGGTCTGTCGGGCCGCAGCGGCGCCGCCGGCTATGCCTCCGGCAACGGCCTGCTGTCGGCCATTGCGCTCGGGCGCCTGGCGGGGCTCGCGGCCGCAGCCGAGGTCAGGGGAGGAACCCCATGACCCTGTCGCGCCAGCTTGCGCGCCGGATCCGCGCCATCGCATCTGCCGACATTCCCGCAGACGTGCTGGCGTCTGGTCGCCTGCATTTGCTCGATGCCATTGGCGTCGCGCTGGCCTCGGTGGGCACCGGGGTCGGTCAACCCTATCTCATCGCCGCGGCGGACCTCGGCGGCGCTGGGCCTGCGAATATTTTGGGCTCCAGCCTGAGGCGCGACGCCGCGACGGCCGCCCTCGTCAACGGGGGGCTCATGCACGGTCTCGAGTACGACGACACCCACACCGGCTCGATCGTGCACGGAAGCGCCGTGCTGGCCCCGGCCGCGCTCGCCGCCGCGCAGGCGACCGAAGTCGGCGGCGACGACCTGCTTCGCGCCTACATCCTCGGCTGGGAGGTTCTGGTGCGGATCGGGCTGGCGGCGCCGGGCGCGTTTCAAGCACGCGGCTTCCAGGTCACCTCGGTCGGCGGCACCCTGGTGGCGGCTCTGCAGGCGGCCGAAATCGCAAAACTCGACGAGAACCGCACGGTCGCCGCGCTTGGCATTGGGCTCAGCCAGGCTTCCGGTGTGTTCGAGTTCCTCAGCAACGGTGCCTCGGTCAAATCGATGCATCCGGGCTGGGCGGCGCATGCTGGCCTGTTGGCCGCGCGCCTGGCGGCCGCCGGCCTCAATGGCCCCGAAACCGCGCTCGAGGGGCGAATGGGGTTGTTCAAGCAATTTGCCAAGGACGGGGCGGTCGCCGTCGAAAAGTTTTCAGCCTTGCTCGCAACCCTCGGCGGCCACTGGCACATCCGGGAAGCGGCATACAAATTTCTACCCTGCTGCCACTATCTGCATCCCTATGTGGAGGCCCTCGATCAACTGGGTCCCGTGCCCCCCGCCGACATCCGTGCCATCAAATGCCTGGTGGCGCCTGGTGCCGCCCAGATCATTTGCGAGCCGTGGGCACGCAAGCAGGCCCCCGCGACAGGCCACGAGGCCCGCTGGAGCCTGCCGATCGTGGTGGCGGCACGCCTGATCGACGGCGCCATTGGTCATGCGACGTTTGCGCGGCCTCCGACCACAGCGGTACGCGAACTTGCCCAACGCGTGACCTGGCGCCCCCTCGAGGCCTCGCAATTCCCGCAGCGCTTCGAGGCCGAGGTAATGGTGGTGTGCAACGATGCCCGCGAGCGGCGCTGCCGAATCGACGACGTCTTCGGCGGCGCGACCCGCCCCGCCAGCGCCGAACAGGTCAAGGCCAAATTCCGGGCCAACGCTGCGCTTTGCCTCGACGCTGCCGGGGTTGCCGGGCTGGAGGCGGCCGTCGACACCCTCGCCGACCATGCCACCGCCCGTCTTGGCGTACATTTGGTATCCCCACGCGCCCACGCCTGATCCGGAACGAACTCATGACCCACTTCGACCTTGTCCTTGGCATCGCGATCTTAAGCGAAGCTGGAGGCTCGATCGGGCCGGCGTCGTCTCCCCAACCGGCTATTCGATCTATGAAGGTTGGGAATTCCAAGGCCAGGTCGTGCACACGCTGGTCCGGTCGGGCAATCCTGCGCGACGGTGCGCCGGTGGTGGATCGCGCGGGCTGGGGTCGCTATCAAAGGCGGCGAGCATTAAAGCGTGCAACGGCCACTCCCGACAAGGCAGCGCCCAACTTCAGGGCAATCGCGGCGGCCGGCACGACTGCGCCGCCAAAGTTAATTCCATGCCCAAAAGCGTCCCGCCTTGTGGGGACGAGCGACGGCGTTAGCCTCAGGCGCGGCCCAGCAGACGTTCGTCTTGCGCCAGGCGCTCGATCGCCTCGATGCGATTGCGCACTTGCATCTTCTTGAAGAGGTGTCCGACGTAGTGCTTGACCGTGCCGACGGTCAAGCCGAGCCGATCCGCGATCTCCTTGTTGGTCAGCCCCTTGGAGACGTGGTCAAGCATTTGCTTTTCACGGTAGCTCAGCGCGTCCTGCAGCTTGGCCGCGCGCTTGGGCATGAGGGCGCCGCCCCGTGCTTCGGTGAGCAAGCGTGAGGCCAGCTCGGGCGTCACGAAAGGCAGACCTGCGTGAACGGCCCGGATGGCACCAACAAGCTCCATTCCGGAGATGCCCTTGAGAATGTAGCCCTTCACCCCGGTGGCCAGCGCCTTTGACACGCTTGCCACATCATCGAGCGCGGTGAGCACCATTAGCTTGCAATTGGCGCTGCTTTTGGCCACCCGCAGCAGGGATTCGATACCATCCTCCGCGCTGCTGATGTCGATCAGCAGGATGTCCGGGCTGGCCTCCTGCACGGCGCGCTGCGCATCCGCAGCCGTTGCGCCTTCCGCGACCAGCAAAAAACCTTCACAGCGGGCAATCGCCTGCACTACCCCTATGCGAAAGATCGGGTAAGGGTCGACGACGGCGATGCGGATTTCCCGAGCCTGTGTGTGTGCCCCTCCACCCGAGACAAGCCGGGTTAGCGACGGGGCGCCAATCTCCGTCATGGGACTGGATACCTCGTGCCCTCGGCTCTCGACCTGGCCCCGTTGCATCAGTGGCTCCAAATTTTGCGCGAGCCTGCCCTCTTCATCGGCATCATGCGTCAGATTGGCAGTGTGCGTCAGATAGTAGCCATGTTCGCAAAGCGCAATGCCTACTTGGACACTGCGTGTTTCAGTCGCGAAATGCCATTGCCTGGCAAGAGCGCCAACACAGCCGCGCGTTGCACAGCAACGCTTTCGATCAGCACTTCGCCCCCAACAAACGCGCGCGTTTGGCTTGCGAGTTGCCACTGCCTGGCAAGAGCGCCAACGCATCTGAGCGTTGAGACCAAAGACGGGCGAGCGCATCTGCATTGCGCCATTAACGGTGACCGACGGCCGAGGAGGTAGCTCATCCCCCGCCGCGATCGAGCCTCGGTCGCAGCCGACCCTCCTCTAGCGCCGCTTCGAAGCGGCGTGCCGTTGCGCTATCCTCCTTGCCACGCCGGAAGGTAAATAAGCGCCGACGACCGGTAGGCATGGCGCAAGAAAACAGAATGCAAAGGACGCCAGGCACAGTGCTCAGAGGCGAAACGGGCAAGACGAGCGGGCCTTTACCCCATGACACGACGATACCTTGATCAACGCCTCAGACTTTCCCTGCTCCGCGCCGTGGACGCCGTGGAAGCGCACCGCAGCCTGCTTGCCGCCTCCGCGGTGCTCGGCGTTTCACAGCCGGCCCTGACCAAAAGCCTGCACGAACTGGAGGACATCCTCGGCGCCCGCCTGTTCGATCGGCACTCGCGCGGTGTGCGGCCGACCGCGGCCGGCGACGTCTTCGTGCAAACCGCCCGGCGGCTGCTGGCCGAGTTGCGCCGGCTCGATGACCAACTTGACCAACTTGCAAGCCCCGGCGGCGGCACCGTTGCCCTCGGCGCCCTTCCCGTGACTGCCGCCGGCGTGCTACCAGGCACGTTGACCCGGCTCAAGGCGACCAATCCAGAGATCAAGGTCCGGCTGCAAGAGGGCCGCACCGGAGACCTACTGCCGCTGCTCGCCTCGGGTGAGATCGACCTGATCGTGGGGCGTCTCTATGAGCCGGCGGCGCCGGATCGCTTCCAGCGCGAGCCGCTCTGGACCGAGCCGATTTCAATTCTGGCTCGCGCCGAGCACCCCATCTTCGCCGATCGGGTCACGCCCGAGGCACTGCAGCGCTACGAACTCGTGCTGCCGACCGTCGGCCAGCGCATCGGCCTGGAAATCGACCATCTGCTGGCTCTCCTTGGTCTGCAGTCGACCACCTCGCTTCGCTCCAGCTCCTACGGTTTCATCCGCGAGATGCTGCATGCCACCGACCTAATCTCGGTCATGCCGCGACTGATGATGGTCGGGGATCTCCTGCGCGGAACCCTGAAAGTCGTGCCACTGCCCATCCCCGCCCCCGATCGGCCGGCTGGGCTCATACTTGCCAGCGAGCGCACGCTGGCGCCGGCGGGGCGCGCTCTGGTCCAGTGCCTTCGCGCCTTTGTGGCGGAGATCGCCGAACGCGGCGTCATCGATATAGCCGGCAGTTATAGCGGCGTCGAAAGAAGCGATACGACAGGCGCAGACGATCGGGGCTAGGAGGCGACCACGGCCGGCCACCATTGGCCACACCCCCAATGCGGGCGCCCCCGGGGATCGCACGCACCGTTTGCAGGCCGCCGCCGGACGCAGCCGGCGCAGCACGGCAAGGGTGAGCAAGGCTATGGGCCTTCAATCGAGGTCCAGCTCGCGCAACCGGGAGACGACGTCATGCACGATGAACCGATCATGGACGTGGCCCATCTCGCCCATCTTGAGGTGCTCACCCCCAAACCGGAGGAAAGTCTGCGCTTCTTCGTGGACGTGCTCGGCATGACCGAGAGCGGCCGGCAAGGTGCCTCGGTTTACCTCAGGGCCTGGGACGACTATGAGCGCTACTCTTTGAAGCTGACCGGCGCCCCCACCTCGGGCCTTGGCCATGTGGCCTTCCGCGCCCGCAGCCCGCAGGCGCTGCAGCGGCGCGTCAAAGCGCTTGCGGGCTCCGGCTATGGGGTGGGATGGCACGAGGGCGAATTGGGACACGGGCCCGCCTATCAGTTTCACGATCCCGACGGGCACCTGATTGAGCTTTACTACGAGACCGAGTGGTACCAGGCGCCGCCAGCCCTGCGACCGGCGCTTAAAAATCAGGCGCAGCGCTTCCCTGCACGTGGGGTCAACGTACGTCGCCTCGACCACTTCAACTGCCTCGCCGTCGACGTGCAGGCCAACCGCGAGTTCTTCGAGCGCTATTTGGGCTTTCGTCTCACCGAACGCATCGTGCTCAATGACGGCACGGAAGCCGGCATGTGGCTCACCTGCACGAACAAGAGCTACGATTTCGCCTACACGCGCGAAGCGCATGGCGTCAAAGGTCGCTTCCACCACATCACCTACGCGCTCGATAGCCGCGAGGATGTGCTGAAAGCGGCCGATGTCTTTTTGGAAAACGGCGTCTACATCGAGACCGGGCCACACAAGCACGCGGTCCAGCAGACCTTCTTTCTCTATGTCTACGAGCCCGGCGGTAATCGGGTCGAAGTGGCCAATGCCGGTGCACGCTTGCTGCTGGCGCCGGACTGGAAGCCGATTACCTGGACGGAGGAAGAGCGCAAAAAGGGCCAAGCCTGGGGCCTGAAAACGATCGAGAGCTTTCATACTCACGGCACGCCGCCGCTGCCCGGCCAGCACGGCAGCAACGTCGGTGCCGGCCAAGACGACCAAACAGAGAAGGGGAGCGCAGCATGACGTCCGCAGCAAAGACGGCCCTGGTGGTGAGCGCACACTCGGCGGACTTCGTGTGG
>Ga0070695_100001855_pt1 | contig 11929 bp, 13 predicted proteins | sample KBSK1252metaG_FD_65471 | JGI IMG/M metagenome (GOLD analysis project Ga0070695, IMG submission 65471) | Corn, switchgrass and miscanthus rhizosphere microbial communities from Kellogg Biological Station, Michigan, USA - KBS K1-25-2 metaG | ecosystem: Host-associated > Plants > Roots >...
ATGCCCGGCAACATCGCCAGCACGGCGCTTGCACGCCACATGGGCCCCGACGACCTCGCCAACTTCGGGCAACAGACTGACCTCACGCTGCCCCCGGTCAAGACCATCGAGCAAGGCGCCGCCACCTCGGTCCTAGTGGCAGCCAGCCCCGACGTCGAAGGCGTCACCGGCCGCTACTACGAAGACTGCGCCGTGGCGCCGGTAGTACAGGAGCGCGCCGGCCATACCGGTGGCGTGGCGCCCTACGTGCTGGACGCGAACAACGCCGAGCGCCTCTGGCAGATCTCCGAGGAACTAACCCAACAGATCTGAGGATGCGGGTGTGAAACCTTGACCACGTTGTCGGCGGCGGCAGCGTCTTTGCCATCGAAGTGCCCGACCATGTGATACACGACGAGAACTGAAGGCCGACAAGGGCATACGCGGTCATGCTGTCGGACGGGTAGCGCCGCATTGGTTCTCGCGGGAGGACGACGATGACCACGAAGCGCCATCACGCGATGCCGGCCAGTGCACGAGCATCGGTCCAAAGGTGTTGCTCGGACGCCGATTTGACTGCACGGTTCGTGCGTGAGGTCGTGCCGCTGCGGGAGCGCCTGTGCCGCCACGCCTTTGGCCTCACCCACGACCACTATGAGGCGGAGGACCTTGTGCAAGAAACCATGTTGAAAGCGTGTTCGGCCTTCCAATCGTTTCAACCTGGAACAAACCTCAAGGCTTGGCTGCTGCGGATCATGATCAACAGCCACATAAACCACTGCCGCAAGGCACGGCGTCACCCGGTTCTTTACAGCATCGGCGAGCTCACCGACCGGCAGCTGGGGCAGGTCAGCGCGGCACGAACTGCGGCGGGGCTGCATTCGGCCGAAGAAACAATGGCTCGATGCGGTGCCGAACCACGAGATCGCACCTGCCATGCGAGCGCTACCGCAGCAGTTCCTCGAGGTGGTGTATTACCGCGATGTCGAGGGGTTGTCCTATAAGGAGATCGGGGCGTTGACGGAGATCCCATATGGCACCGTGGTATCGCGGGTGCACCGAGGCCGCCAACGGCTGCGCCACCTGCTCGGCGCAACCGTGCCCACCATCGCCTGACTCAATGACCGGCCCGGCGCACGGCAACCCGCTGCGTAGCACGCCCGCTTCGTCGGCGGCTAACCGGTGGTCGGCTACATCAGCCGGCTGTGTACTTCCAAGGCCAACGTCAGTTCGATGACATCGCGTGGCCGCGAGAGTGATCGGCCGGTGCGTTGTTCGATACGGTGTAGCCGCTTGCGCACCGTGTTGGGGTGAACGAACAGAACGTCGGCGCTCGCGCGCACCGATGCGTCATTGTCCAGCCACACCCGAAACGTTTCGAAGAGCATTTCGCGTTCGTCGTCGGACAGGTCGCCAAAACCGTCCAGCGCGGCGGCAGCCGACTTCACCATGACACCCGGGGCGCTGACGGCGGCGGTGGCCAGCATAGAGCCATCGAACAGCGCCACCTTCGCGTTGGCCTTCGCCGGGCCGCGCATCGACACCTTCGCGAAGTGCAGCCCCAACGGGGTATCGCGCAGATCGTCGTAAGGGGCGCTGACCCCTACCCGGCCAGCGGCCGTCCGCGTCAACAACGCCAGTACCTTGTCGATATGGTGTTCGGAGGCGACGTGAGCAATGCCCACCTGGAGATCGGGCAGCAGCCGCCAGGCCGAGTACACGTCCAGGCTGCGTAGCTTCGACTCGATTTCGGGCAGGGCCTCATATCCCACATCGGCAACTTCGGCAGCAATGACCACGAATGGGCCTTCGGTGGGTAGCCGAAGATAGTTGGCGATCTCCCACAGCGTCCACGCGTCGTGGTGTTGGCCGTGCAGCAGCGATTCGATCATCACCGAACGGTCCGACGTCTCCTCGAGCAGCTGCCGGCGCTGCTGGTCACGGAAACCGGTGAACATCGCGGTCGCGAACAGATCCTCGGCTACATGCAGATTTGAGGTCATCTGGTGCGCCGTTTGGGCGTCAACGTTTGGATGGCGTGCCGCCTCGTCGAAGAACAGCTCCCAGACCCGACGGAACGCAATGTGGTCACTCTCGAGTACCGACGACACGGTCAGCCGCTTTCGCGCGCGGTCGGCTCCTGACTGCATCGCGGCTTGCGGATCGAACCCAGCGGGGTCGGCCATTACCGCGAACGTCGAGCTGATGTTGGCGACGCCGGTGGCGTGGGCGGGTGGCATCCAGGCGCAATCGGAGTGCTTCGGAGCACAGATAATGGTGCGTTGCACATCATCCACCAGCTCTTCGGCTCGCTCCGTGAGTGCATTCACCACGCGGGTCGCGTGTGGCGACGACACGGTCCGTTTCGTTGCTGGTGAGCCGGGGCCGGACAGCTGCTTCGTCATTTCACTTATTTCCGACAAGGCGATCGAAGTCGTCCACGTCGACGAGACCGCGGCGGTCGGTGTCGGCGCCCGCCTGCCCGACCCTTCAACGGGCAGAACGGTGGCACCGGCATCGGTGGGCCTCTCCAAGGTAAAGCCAGTGCTGAATGCCCGGAATAACCAAAACGGCTGAATTGATGTCTGATCGTGCACCTCAAGGACTCAGATCGGTACGATCAGGACGATCGCGGCCGAGGAGCAGGTGACTGCCATGGATGTGGTGGGACAAGTTGTGACGGCCGTCCGCACCGGGCTGCCCTTCGCGCGACGTCGCGAGTTGTATGGCACGTGGGGTCTGAGATTCCACGGTGATCATGGGGCTGGATTCCACGTCGTCCTGGAGGGATCGGCTTGGATTGTGCCGCCGACCGTTTCAACGCCAGTCAAGTTGGGTGTCGGTGATGTCGTATTCGTCGGCCACACCGACGGGTACACGGTGGCCGGCCATCCCGATACCCCGCTACAAGACGTGCGCATGGTGGACCCGAGAGAGCAATTGCCGGTGCCCACACCTCGACCTGGTGAACGTCCAGACACGGTGCTATTGGGTGGCAGGTTCGCGCTCGAGCTGGCGCGACCCCACCCGCTGCTCGCCCAGCTGCCCAGGGTCATTCATATACCGGCGCGGGCCACTGTTGGTGAACCCTTGCGCTTCGTGGTGGACCTCCTGGGTGCCGAGGTGCAGCGTGACGAACCCGACAACCTTGGTGGAGCTCTTCCGGCCCTGCTTGATCTGCTGATCATCTACACGTTGCGATCGTGGTACGCGCGCGAAGCCGAGCACGGCGCGCAGGGCTGGGCGCGTGCGCTGCAGGACCCCGCGGTGCGGACTGCGCTTGAAAACATCCAGCAATCCCCTGCCACGCCCTGGACAGTGGCGCAACTGGCGGCGACGGCCGGCGTATCCCGAACGGCGTTTGCTCGCCGGTTCCACACATTGATCGGCGAACCGCCGCTGACATACCTGACCAGGTGGCGGATGACCGTCGCCGCCCAACTGCTCCGCGAAACCAACCTGCCCGTCGAATCCATCGCGGCGCGGGTCGGTTACGGTTCGCCGTTCGCCTTCGGCAAGGCGTTCAAGCGATCGATGGGTAATGCGCCCGGGGCCTATCGGCGTGCCAGTCAACACGACAGTCGGTGACCGTCACCGATGTTGGGTCGGCCGGCCCCGCCGGCGTGTTCGCGGCTACACCGACCAAACGCCCGCAGTGTTATCTGGGACATCGACAGCGACCGATCAGGATCGCGACGATGAGACGGTTGGCATGAGGGTTCCAGACGGAGCCGACGCTTCGAAGGAACATCCACATTCGGGACAGGACAGCCGCCGTGAGTGAAACCGACCAAGACCAGCACAACGCGAACCTAGTGCGAGCGCTCTACGAAGCATCGTTCGCTGGTGACGTTAACGCGTTCCCGAACGCCATGCTCGACGATTTCGAAGCGCATGTACCCCCCGTGCTGCCATGGGGAGGCGTACAGCATGGACCCGAGGCGTTCCTCACCAACGTACTGCCTCAGTTAGCCTCAGCCGTCGACTTCGCCAGCATGCACCTGGTCAGCATTTCGGCCGATGGTGACCATGTCGCCGCCCTGCTGACTGCCCGCTCCGCCGGTGGCGAGGAACTCTGGATCGCCGAACACTGGATCGTGCACAACGCCAAACTCTGGCGCCTCAGGGTCTTCTACCACGACACGCGGCCCCTCGAATCGCCACGCACAGCCATCGAGGCGTGCCAGGCTGCGACACCGCGTGGAGGGTAAAAGCAAGTGGGCCAGATCATCTCGCTGCAATGGCGAAATTAAGGGCAATTGTCTGGCCCGGCCAACGTAGAACGCTCATCAAGGTCCTGGTGATCGCCGACGCGCGGGTCGATCCGACTGGAAGGAATGAACATTCGTGACTGGAATGCGTCGCCGTGGGGATCACCCTGGTCTGTCGCTGCCAGAGGCGGCTGAGAGGCTGGCGATTCGCGAATTGGTCGACGCGTACGCGTATTTCGCGGATCGGCGCGATGCTGCCGGCCAGATGGAGCTGTTTACCGAGGACACTGAGCTTGTCGTTTTCGGGGACAGTCGCAATCCTGAGCCGACCCAGAGATTTCGGGGACGCGCGGCGCTGGCGCCGGTTTTCGACGAACTCAACACCTACCGGGCCACCATGCACCTCAACGGTCAAAGCACCACGAGAGTCGATGGCGCTCGGGCCTCGGGCGTGACCTACTGTCTGGTGCACGAACTCAGGACTGACGGGACGGCGCGCAGCGCTATGATCGCCGCGATTCGCTATCTGGACTCGTTTGTCAAAAGGGATGGCAGGTGGTTTATCCGCCAGCGCCAAGTCGTGGTCGATTGGACCGAAACCCGCACGCTGGCAGGCGCTGTGCCGGTCACGTAGGCCGTCGAAGCTACCGCCGGCGAACACCGTATGCGTCGGGGTAGGTCGCTAAGGAGCGCTTGCCCCAGGCTCCTGGAGATGACCATGGGGCAACTCTGCGGTATCGGGGCCGGGAGGACATTCAAAGTCGAAGTAGCGCTTGAGGATATCGCTGATCACTTCGTAGCAGCATCCGATCCGAATGACGTGCATCGAGTCGAAATTGATCATCGTTGACGAAACCCGATACAGATGATACTTAGCCAGCCCATAGTCAACGACGAGGTCCGCGCCCTCGACAATCTCTGGCTGGATGTCCTCAACCCGAAACTTGACTCCTGTTCCTGAGATATTGGCCGAAGAGCCCAGGAACGCAATGTTCGACTCAAGGCTCAAGCGTGCGAGCTCGGTAGCCAACGCGCCATTGTTGTGCAACATCGCCATCGTGTCTCCGACCATGCTCGCACGTAGCGTGTCCGGCTCGATCCCGGCAATGATCGGATGGTCCCTCCGAATGGGACCGATGACACCGAGCGGAAGGTCAAAGTCGACTGTGACCGCATCAACCATGTCGTGTTGGAACTTTTCGAGTTTCATTGCATCACGGCGAAACTCGGCGTTGCCAATCAATCCGTGACGCTTGTGGGCCGCCCGGTGTTTCATTGAGACCGTTCGACACGCGGCATCGGGTGTTGCCGTCAGCATGCCGTATCCGACATCGCCTTGAACGATCGCTACCCCACCGCCACAGATCGCACTCTCGACGCGTCGCGCGTCTGATTTGATATCAGGCCTCGTCATTGCAGAACACTCCACTTCTTTGCAAGGGGACTCTCATGGTGCCAAGCGGTGGATCAAAAGCGATGTCTGCAGGGACACCCTCCACGCACCAAAAGTGTCCGCCGGCACATCGACGGCCCACCGATGTCATCGCCACTATGAGACGCAGACAGAAACCGTCATCGATGAGGAAGGTGCTAGTCCGTGAGTAAGACCATCTTGATTGCAGGCACCAGCTCCGGTTTGGGTGAGGCTGCCGTGTTCGAGTACGCGCAGCGCGGCTGGAACGTTGTGGCCGCCATGCGCAACGTGGCTGCCGCCAATCCCCGGTTCGCAGAACTAAAGAACACCGTTGTCACGAACATAGACGTGACCGACCGCGCGTCGATCGACGCCGCGCTGGCGCTGACCGGCGAGAAGTTCGGCCAGCTCGACGCCCTGCTGAATGTCGCCGGATACGGACAGGTGGGCGCGATAGAAGAGGTAACGCCCGCACAGTTGCGCGCCGAGTACGAGACGAATGTGGTCGGCGTGCTGAACGTTGTGCAGGCGGTCTTACCGCAGTTCCGCGCACGCCGAGGTGGTCACATCCTGGTCGTCGGCTCCATGAGCGCGCACCTGAGCTTCCCGACCATGACCGTCTACGCTTCATCCAAGGCGGCCGTGCGCAGTCTCGTCGAAGGCCTCCAAATGGAATGCGAGCCACTTGGCGTCAAAATCACGCTCGTCGAGCCCGCCGGCTACATGACAAAATTCTTCGACAACGTCAAGACCGCTGAGCGCATCGACGCCTACGACGATACCTACGCCAGGATGCAGACCATCTTCGACAACGCACACTTTGGCAACATCCCCAAGTCCATGGGCGCCGTCGCCGATATCACCGGAATCGACCAACCGCCACAGCATTTCGCCATCAACACCGAGGGGCTGGCCTGGGTGCGCGATACCCAAGCCGCCCGGCTCGCCGAATACGCCAAGTGGGAAGACGTCACCAAACAAACCGACTGACTTCGCTACAGGTGTCCCATGGCGGCGGGATAAGAACAATGCGCCGATGCGACCATCCGCTTGCCAAGGTCTCCGCCGCGATCACTGAAAGCTGCCGGCGGGGACGACCGAACCGAGGGTCGTGCGGCTGCAGCATTGTTGACCAGGATATGTAGCGGTCCGTCCTGGCGTGATGGCGCGGCCGCAACTCACCCCGGACCCCGGGCGGCTATGAAGTGCAGTTCGCCACAAAACATCTCGGCCATTTTGCGCCGACAAACGGCCTGCACAAGTGGCTGGCTGCGGCGAACGGCGCTCGCGTCATGGCCGTCGCCTCAATCGGGTATCTGTTCTCTCCTGTGGTCTTCGACGACCTGCACTACCGATTCCGCCCCTACGACCAGTGGACGTCCTACGGACAATCTCAGTCCGCGATTGTGCGATTTGCTGTCGACGCCGCGCAACGATGGGCCCGACGACGGCATCAGCGAACGCACTAGCTAAGGTCCAATGAGTAATGCCATTGGCCTGCCCGGCTACCGTCGAGGGTTGCTACTCGTAGAGCCAGGGTTTAAAGCAAATCTCCAAGCTGTAACCATCCGGGTCTAAGACGTTCGCCGCGTAATAATCGGGAAGGAACTGCGGGCGTAACCCGGGAGCACCGTTGTCCTTTCCGCCATGAGCTAACGCTGCGTCGAAGGCTTCATTGACTGCCTGCTCGCTGAGCGCGGCGAAGGCGACATAAAGCGCGGGGAAGGATGCGTTAGATTCTTTGAGCCAAAATCCCGGCTGGGGCTCTCCAAACCCCCACAGATCGGGGTAGCCAGCTTTAGCCTCGAATTTCCAGCGATCGGCCTTGCCTAAGGGAGTCAGGAGAGCGCTGTAGAAGTCGAGGGATCGCTTGATGTTCGTAACCGGGAGGTAGATGTGATCAATCATTTGGGGTCCTTTGCGGTTAGTTGCGGGGCTGAGCGGCCCTGGCGGTGCGGGCAGAAACAGGCTCATGGCTCTCCAGGACCAAACCGCAGACATCACTTCTGACGGTCACGCCAGGCCAGCATTTCCTCCAAGGTGCTGAAGTCGTAATAACCGGTGGTGGGGTCAGGGTCGATCTCGGTGGTGAATGTGGTGGCGCCGGCCTGCCGGTAGACGTCGGCGCTCTCGGCGCCGAACCAGTGCACCGAGCGTTCGATGTCATTTCCGTCGCGTCCGATGGCCGCGGCCAGTTCGTCGACTTGGGCGCTGGCCTCGGTGAACGCCTCCGCCGCGAGGACGGTGTGCCAGATGTCGGCGTGGCGCGCCACCGCGGGCAGGGTCCGCTTCGGGCCGCTGCCGCCGATGAGGACGGGTATCTTGCGGACCGGGGGTGGATTCAGTTGGCCCATGCGCGCCTCGATGCGTTTGAGGCCGGCGTCGAACAGGTCGAAGCGTGATTTCCACGTGCCGAACTCGTATCCGTAGGTGGTGTAGTCCTTTTCGTACCATCCTGCGCCGAGGCCCAGCACGAGGCGGCCGCCGCTGATGTGATCGACGGTGCGGGCCATGTCGGCGAGCAGGTCGGGGTTGCGGTAGCCGATGCCGGTCACCATTAGCCCGATCTCGGCACGGTGGGTAATTTCGCCCCAGTGGCCAGTGCGGTCCAGCCCTCGAAGTGGGTGACGTCGGGCTGGACGTCGGCCAGGACCGGGACGCCCTGGTTCAGGTCAGCGACCTCTGGTTTATGAAAGTGGACATAGCCGAAGATCGAGTCAGCGCCGAGTTCTTCGGCGCGCATCACCGCGCTGCGCCAGGTGGCGAAGTCAGGGGCTTTGCCGCAGTGCGGTAGTACGCCGATGCGGATGGGTCGGGTCATGTCGGGAGTCCTTGTCCGGTGTTGGGTAGTGGGTAGTGGTCGGGGCCTTCGACGGGCGATCAGTGTCGGTCAAGTTGCCCGGACAGACATTGCTAATTGCGTACCGGGGCGCCGCCCTTGATCGCGCGGTGCGGCTGGCGGATTCATGGTTTTAGCGTGCAGCCTCCCGCAAGGGGAGAGTCAAGTCATAGCTGGGATTGAATCCACCACGGTGTCAGCGCGCACCGTTGGTTGACCGACCGCACAATCCCTGCGCCGCTCTACGCCGGCCAGGCCCCGAACTCCAATCCTCAGGCCGCCATCCCCTGATAGCGACGATCGTGTCGTACGCGCGGCCCGACGCGGCCTTGGTGCACCTGGCACGCCCCGCCTGCATCGCGGGGCCGTGATCGCAGATGGGTGAGACGCTCGTGCTGTTTACCGATAGGCTCGACGATGGCGAGCAACCATCGCTTACCGCAGAAGAGCTCTGGACGGAGCTCCCGCCGGATCCGCGAAGCCAGGAACAGGTAGCCACTTGCGCGCGGTTCCCTAGGCCGGCGAAGCGGGACCGCAACAACCGTCGGAAATCCACCCCGGCCCACTTGACCATCAGTCGGATATGGGCTGCATTTCGTTGTGGCACAATGAGTCTCGAAGCAGGTTGCGTTGCGCCAGCGACGCGGTGCATTCGTCGGGATCGCGAATGCGCCACACCTCGGAAATGCTGCTGTGTCATGTCCTTTCTGGGCCTTGACGGTTTGCCGTCGTTGGTAGCCATTCGGTGCCAGCAGCTGAAAAGTCAGGAATGCCAGGGGCATTCACTGGCGGACCTCCGGGCAAGTCTTGCTGCTCGCCCAGGCGCCGAGGCGCGATGCTCAGGTTTGATCGCAGCCCTGGAGGTGAACCAGTCGGCGTCGGTCGCGCGTCGGTCACGTATAACTATCCACATGGCGAACATTGCCGCCGGCGACGACCACGCGGACACTCCTCCGTCGATGGTTCGGCCGTCGCTGCCGCGTGAGCCACCGGCTACCGAGCGCGGCCTGCGGACTCGCGCCGCATTGGTGGCGGCGGCGCGAAAAGTGTTCGAACGCCTGGGGTATCTGGATGCTCGGCTCATCGACATCACGCGGGCGGCAAACTGCTCGACTGGCACGTTCTACACCTATTTCTCGAGCAAAGAAGACATCTTCGCGGCTGTTCTCGAGGTCGCTCAGGAAGACATGCTGCACCCCGGCATGCCACACGTCGCTAGCGACGACAGCCCCGCCGCTGTCATCGAGGCGAGCAATCGCGCCTACCTGAAGGCCTACAAGCGCAACGCCAAACTGATGGGTCTGCTCGAGCAGGTTGCCAACATCGATCCCGAGTTTCGCGAGTTGCGCACGTCGCGATCGAATGCGTTCGTCCGGCGAAACGCGCGCAGCATCGCGAAGCTGCAGGTCAAGGGCTACGCGGATCCTGATCTGGACCCGCTGCTTGCCTCGCGCGCATTGTCCGCGATGATGAGCCGCCTCGCCTTCGGGCACTTCGTCGCACGCGAGGACCGCGAGGACACGCCGACGGTGACCGACGAGGACCTCGTGCAAATCGTCACCCGGTTGTGGGTGAACGCCCTTCGGATTCCGTCACCCGATCACCGCAACCCGCCAGCAGTCCAGGACCAGTAACCCGCCATTTGAGCCGCGGCTGGTGATCCACCAGTCCCGGGCACTTGAACTTGACGTCGGATTCAAGTACCGCTATACAGAAGTGAGACATGTCCCGCATCAAACCCTTTACCCGCGGGGCGGTTCACACGCAGTTGCCGGTGAGCCTGATGAATGACAAGTAGGAGCAGGCGTGTCCACTGCCGCGACCGTTCGCGACCCCCTCGATGCCCCGCGGATGACGCGCACTGCAGTGCTGATCGACTTCGGCGGTGTGATTACCACCAGTGTGCTGCGGGCTTTTGAGCAGTTCGGCGAACTCCTCGGCGCGCCTTCGGGACTGATACGGGATTTGCTCAGCCACGACACCACCGCCCGAGAACTCCTGGTCGAGCACGAGTGCGGGCGCATCGACGCCGACGCCTTCGATCGCGGTTTCGCCGACCGGCTGTGCGCGCACGGCGTCGAGGTCCAGCCCGAGCGGCTGTCGGCGCGGATGCAGGCCGGGCTGCGTCGTGACGACGACACCGTGCGGCTGATCGATGACCTGCGGGCGGGCGGAGTTCCGATCGCGTTGGTATCCAACGCCTTCGGGCGTGATACCTATGCGGGGTTCGATCTCGACGCGCTGGCGGACGTGTTCGTGATCTCCTCGGAGGTCGGCATCCGCAAGCCGTCGCGGAGGATCTACGCCATCGCCTGCGAGCGGCTCGGCATCGACCCGGGCCAGGCGGTCATGGTCGACGATTTGCAGCAAAACCTGGATGGGGCGGCCCGGCTCGGGATCGCCGGCGTGCTGCACACCGACGCCGCGGACACCCGCAAACAGCTCACCGAGCGCTTCGGCATAGGACGGAGGACTCGATGAAGGTCGCGGGCAGGGTCGCCATCGTCACCGGCGGTGGCGGCGGCATCGGCGGCGCGCTCGCCGAGGAACTCGCCGCCCATGGCGCCCGGGTGGTGGTGGCCGACCTCGACGTGGCCGGTGCGCAGACCGTCGCCGACAAAATCAACGCCGCGGCAGCGGGGTCCGCGGTCGCGGCCGGCGCGGACGTGTCCGACACCGCGTGCATTCGCGGCCTGATCGCGTTGGCGGAGCAGCGGTTCGGCCCGGTCGACCTGTACTTCGCCAACGCCGGGACCGTCGGGGTACCCGGTCTCGAGGCCAGCGAGGCGGACTGGGACCGATCGATCGACGTGAATCTGCGGGCGCACATCCGGGCCGCGCAACTGCTCATCCCCGGCTGGGTTGAGCGCGGCGAGGGCTACTTCGTCAGCACCGCGTCGGCCGCCGGCCTGCTCACCCAGATCGGGTCGGCGACCTACTCCGTGACCAAGCACGCCGCCGTCGGGTTCGCCGAATGGCTCGCGATCAGCTACGGCGACCACGGGGTGCGGGTCAGCTGCCTGTGCCCGATGGGCGTAAACACCAAGCTGCTCTACGCCGGGGAGAAGTCCGGGGATCCGCGCGGCGTCGCCGCCACCCGCGCCGTCACCTCGGCGGGCGAGGTGCTCGAACCCGCCCAGATCGCCCGCGACGTCCTCGCCGCGGTCGACGAGGAACGCTTCCTGATCCTTCCGCACGCCACCGTGCTGGACATGTTCCGGCAGAAGGCCACCGACTACGAGCGCTGGCTGCGCGGTATGCGCCGCTACCAGGCGTCGTTGCTGCACGACATTCAATGACCACGTCCTCAGTTAGGAATTCCCATGACCCTGTTTGACATTTCCGAACGCGCCCAACAGCTGCAGACCGAGCTGCTCGACTTCCTAGAGTCGTACGTCTACCCGGCCGAGGGGATCTACGAAGACCAAATGCGTGAGTCCGGCGACCCGCACTTCCAGCCGCCGATCATCGAGGAGCTCAAGGTTG
>Ga0070695_100001856_pt1 | contig 11927 bp, 7 predicted proteins | sample KBSK1252metaG_FD_65471 | JGI IMG/M metagenome (GOLD analysis project Ga0070695, IMG submission 65471) | Corn, switchgrass and miscanthus rhizosphere microbial communities from Kellogg Biological Station, Michigan, USA - KBS K1-25-2 metaG | ecosystem: Host-associated > Plants > Roots >...
CTGGCCGGGGTGTACTGGCACCAGAGCCGCCTCGCCGAGGCCGAGCCACTCTACCGACGCAGCCTCACCATCCGCGAAAAAACGCTGGGGCCCGGGCACCCCGAGGTGGGGATCACGCTCGACGGCCTGGCCGTGGTGTACCGGGCCCAGGGCCGGCTCGCCGAGGCCGAGCCGCTCCACCAGCGCAGCCTCGCCATCGCCGAGAAGGCACTGGGGGCCCAGCACCCCCAGGTGGCGACCACGCTCAACAACCTGGCCGAGCTGTACCGGGACCATGGCCGCTACGCCGAGGCCGAGCCGCTCCATAAGCGCAGCCTGGCCATCCGCGAGAAGGTGCTGGGGCCGCAGCACCCACTTGTGGGCTCGTCACTCAACAATCTCGCGCTGCTGTACCAGGCCCAGGGCCGCCTCGCCGAGGTCGAACCGCTCCACCGACGCAGCCTCGCCATCGCCGAGAGGGTGCTGGGGCCTGACCACCCCCAAGTCGGCGCGGCGCTCGACAACCTGGCTGCGCTTTATCGGGATCAGAGCCGCCTCGCCGAGGCCGAGCCGCTATTCAGGCGCAGCCTCGCCATCGCCGAGAAGGCACTGGGGGGCCAGCACCCCCGGGTGGCGACCGCGCTCAACAACCTGGCGGAGCTGTACCGGGCACAGGGTCGCGACGTCGAGACCGAGCCGCTCTATAGGCGCAGCCTCGCCATCACCGAGAAGGCGCTCGGACCCGACCACCCCGATGTGGCGTCCACGCTCAACAACCTGGCCGCGCTGTATCGGGACCAGGGCCGCCTCGCCGAGGTCGAGCCGCTCCAACGACGCAGCCTCGTCATCACCGAGAAGGCGCTCGGACCCGACCACCCCGATGTGGCACGGTCACTCGGCAACCTGGGCAGCGTGCAAATGGACAGGGGCCGCCTCGCCGAGGCCGAGGCGCTCTATAGGCGCAGCCTCGCCGTCGCGGAGAAGGCGCTGGGGCCCGAGCATCCCAGTGTGGGCACAGCGCTCAGCAGCCTGGCCGTGCTGTACGCGGTCCAGGGCCGCTACGCCGACGCCGAGCCGCTCTTCAGGCGCAACCTCGCCATCCGCGAGAAGGCCCTGGGGCCCGACCACCCCGATGTCGCCGGATCGCTCAGCAATCTGGCGGGGCTCGCGCTCGCGCAAGGCGACTGGGACCGCGCGGCCGACTATTTGCGACGCGGCACCGGCGTGATCCAGCGTCGCGCCGAAAGTGCCATCGGAGGCAGAGCGGAGGGTTCATCGAACAGAGCGCGGCGGCAATCGAGTTCGGACTTCACGGATCTCGTCAAGATGGTCCAACGGCTCGCGGCGGAGGGCCGTGCGCCCGGCGCGCCGGCGGCGGAGATGTTCGATACTGCGCAGTGGGCGCTGGCCTCGGAGGCCGCGGCCTCGCTGGCGCAGATGGCGGCGCGCTCGGCGGCCGGGGCTTCCGATCTGGCCGTGCTGGTGCGCGAGCGGCAGGACCTGGCGGGTGAATGGCAGGCGAAGGACAAGCTGCTGATCGCGGCCAAGAGCCAGGAGCCCGGCAAGCGCAACGCCGGGGCGGAGAAGGCGCTTGCCGACCGTCTCGGCGCCATCGACGCACGTCTCGCCGAGATCGGCCGGAAGCTGGCCAAGGACTTCCCGGACTATGCCGCCCTGGCAATCCCGGTGCCGGCGCCGGTCGCGGAGGTGCAGCGCCAGCTCCGACCGGACGAGGCGCTGGTGCTATTCCTCGACACGCCGGAGCGGGCTTTGTCGGTGGTCGACATGCATACGCTGCCCGAGGAGACCTTCGTTTGGGTCGTGACCAAATCGGAGGTGCGCTGGCTGCGCTCCGAGCTGGGCACGGCGGCGCTCCAGCGCGAGGTGGCGGCGCTGCGCTGCGGGCTCGATGGTGCGCTGTGGGACGACGTCGGCAGGGCCCAGCGGTGCTTCGACCTGGTTAAGACGCACCGCCACAGCTCCGGCCCCTATCGGAACGTCTTGCCCTTCGACCTTGGGCGCGCGCACGCGCTCTACAAGGCGCTGCTTGGCCCGGTCGAGGATTTGATCAAGGGCAAGCATCTTCTGATCGTACCGTCTGGCGCGCTGACGCAGCTTCCGTTCCAGGTGCTGGTGACGGAGGCGCCCAGGGCGGCCTTGCCCGAAGCCCCTGCGGAATACCGCGACGCCGCCTGGCTCGGCGCGCGCCAACCGATCGCCGTGCTACCGGCGGTGTCCTCGCTCAAGGCGCTGCGCGCGCATGCCAAGGCGAGCCGCGCGGGCAAGGCCTACCTCGGCATCGGCAACCCCCTGCTCGATGGCGACCGTAACGATGCCAACGATGTCGCGCGCGCCAAACTTGCACGCACCAGGCAGGCGTGCGCGGCGGCACCCATCCGGGCCGCATTGGCGCCTGCGGCCCCCGTGCATGGCGGCATGTCGCGCGTCGCCATGCGCGGCGCGCTCGCCGACGTGGCAGCAATCAAGGACCAGGTCCCCCTGCCCGAGACCGCTGACGAGCTGTGCCGCGTGGCAGCGGAGCTGAAGGCCGACACGGGCGAGGTGCGCCTCGGCGCCCGCGCCACCGAGCTCGAGATCAAGCGCCTCAGCACGAGCGGGGAGCTCAGCGTATACCGTGTGCTGCACTTCGCCACCCACGGCGTCATGGCCGGCGAGCTCAGCAAGGACCTCGAGCCGGGCCTGCTCCTGACGCCGCCGGAGGAGGCGAGCGAGGCGGACGACGGCTACCTGTCGGCCTCTGAGATCGCCGCCCTCAAGCTGGACGCCGACTGGGTGGTGCTGTCGGCATGCAACACCGCCGCTGGCGGCGCCTCCAGCGCCGAGGCGCTCTCCGGCATCGCCCGCGCCTTCATCTACGCCGGGACACGCGCCCTCCTCGTCTCACACTGGGCGGTCTATTCCGATGCCACCGTCAAGCTCGTGACCAAGGCTGCCGCCGAGATGGCGGGCGACGCGAAGGTCGGCCGCGCCGAGGCGATGCGGCGCGCGATGCGGGTGCTGATCGAAAAGGGCACCCCGATCGAAGCGCACCCGGCATTCTGGGCACCCTTCGTCGTGGTGGGCGAGGGGGCAGCAGCGAGGTAGCGACGTCAAAGAATGGGTCACCAAGAGCCATCCTGGCCGGCGCACAGTCGGCGGCGTGGGTTGGGAGACCTCGCGGGCGGTTAGTTTTCGTTACCCTCCAACTCACCGATCTTGCGCTCGAGATTTGCCAGATGTTCCTGCAGCTCGCGCGCAAAGCCCCGGCGCAGGTCTGGAGCGCGCAGGCGCTCCTGCTTCCTGGCCTCCCTCTCGAAGGCCTTGGCTCCTGCATCTCCTCGAAGGGGTCCTTTTCAGCGCGGCTTGTGAAAACGACACCCCCCAGGGACCCGAATTTGGGCAAGGGTGGCCCGCGGACGTGACCCATTTGGTCATAAGTAGCCGATGGCTACGGTAAGGATCGAGACGTTCGTCGATACTCCATTTACGGCATCCCTACCGGGCCGGAGCTTGACGGAATTGTTGCGATGGATCTGTTCGTGGTGCCAACAATTTCGTTTCAGTTTTCTCTATGGCTTGCTGATCCTGCGCCACGAGCGCACCCGACTGCCGAGTGGATCGCCCGCCAGCTCACGGAGGCTTGCGGATGGGACAGGGGACCAACATAGCTGCTGTGGGATCGAGACCAGGTCTATCTATGGTCAGCCTTTCACCCGACGCCTGCGCACCATCGGTATTCGCGATCAACCAACTTCGCCGCGGTCGCCATGGCAAAATCCCTATGCCGAACAGGTTGTTCTGCTCGATCCGACGGGAATGCGTCGATCATATCGTGGTCTTCGGAGAGCAGCACCCTTCGTCACGCGTTGCTGAACGAGAGCTGGCTCGGCCTTCTGTTTTCCGACCCTCGGCCACGTCGCCTGCGACCAGCCCATGAGTGCAGGTGATGTGCGCGTGTGTTCCGGTAATGACCGGCTACGCTCTGATAGGATGCACATATCTCGTTTCGACGAACCCACAAGCCTTACAACTCCACGCCTGGTAGATTAGTGTTTTTGTGCTGCCGGGGGCGCTCCAGCTTAGACGTACTTGTCTCTCCCCACAGGCCTGGCAGACATCGGGCGGGCGCTTGCTATCTAGCTTCTCCTCCAGCTCAGCCACGCGCTTTTCTAGGGCTTCGAGGTTCCTTGGTGCGGCCCACATATGTTGACATCGTTTCCAACTCTCAAATGCTTTCGTCGCGGCATTATGTTGACATTGTTTCCATCCCTCAAAAGCTTTCGTCGCGGTATCGATCGCCTTCTTCATGACTACATCGATCACACCCTTCGCGGCTATTTCAATCGCGCTCACGGCAATACTCCCCCTGTTGCTTTACTTTCATTTGCGCTTGTGATTCGCGGAATTTCTGTGGCAATTTGCGAGGTCAAATCAGCTAATTCCTGTTAGCAATTTTGATCTGGCAATTCCTTCGTGAGGTCCATCAAGGCCACTCATCCTGACTTTCGATACCAGCCACTAGCCGCGCCCGGGGAGTTGAGCAATGGCCGGCGGATCAAATGGGTATCGGGCCGTCCTGGTGAGGCGCCAGCTTACGCCGGAACTGATTTCATTATTACCCGGGACGGCCGCATTGCTGGCCGTCTATCTCTTCTTCGACAAGCTACCCTGAGCTGGACGTTTCCGTGCCCGACTTCACCGGAGGTACACGGAGCAACGCACGCGGAAACCTGGCTGGATAACTGACGTGCCCCGCCGACCCGCGCAGGACGCCGTGAAGAGTCTGCTTCGCGCCGGCTATTAGCTGGGACCCGTGAGAATTGACCTACATGCGCCATAGGCTATGCGGGCCTACCGCAATTCACCAAGTCGATGCGGTCTGCTCTGCGAACTGGTAATCTCGGTCCGCCGCGCCGCATAGGCCTCGAAAGGCGGAGATCACATAGAATGACATGGTCAGTTCGCGCTTGCCCATTGCTGCTGATGGTATTCCTTGTCGCCGGCTGCGACGGCGCTCCGGTCGCAAAGTCAGGCCCTCCACCACCATCGGTCACGGTCGCGACGCCGCTGCAGAAGAGGATTACTGAGTGGGACGAGTACACGGGCCGCTTTGCTGCCGTGGAAACCGTCGAAGTGCGAGCGCGAGTGTCGGGCTTTATCGACTCGATCCATTTTAAGGAAGGCCAGATAGTCAAACAAGGCGATCCGTTGTTCGTGATCGATCCGCGACCCTACAAGTTTGCGGTCGAGCAAGCCAAAGCGGAAGTCGAACGCGCAAAGGCAAAGCTGCAGATTGCGTCACTGGATGTGCAACGCGCGACACCTTTGGCGCGTACTCAGGCCGTCACGGAGCGCGAATTCGACAACCGCCGCGCAACTGAACGCGATGCCGCTGCCCAGGTGGCCTCCCTAGAGGCAGCCGTGAAGCAGGCCGAGCTCAATCTGGAATGGACCGAGGTGCGAGCGCCAATGGCCGGACGCATCTCCGACAAGCGCGTTGACGCTGGCAACCTCATCGCTGGCGGTCAGAGCGGAGCAACGCTGCTCTCCGTGATCGTCTCCATCGATCCCATCCACTTTTTGTTCGACGGAAGCGAGGCCGACTTTCTCCGCTACCTGCGTCTTGCTGCCAGCGGCGCAAGGCCCTCGTCCCGCGACGTGCAAAATCCCGTGGTGGTGCGGCTTGCGGACGAAACTGACTACAAGCATTACGGACGAATGAACTTCGTCGACAACGTGATCAACACCAAGACGGGCACTATCCGCGGCAGGGCGGTCTTCGAGAACAAAGATGGGCTGCTCACACCCGGTGCTTTTGGCCGGTTGCGCTTGTTCGGTGGCGAGCATGACGCGTTGCTCCTACCAGATAGTGCTATAGCCTCGGATCAGTCGCGCAAGATTGTCTTTGTCGTTGCCGATGACGGTACCGTGGGCATCAAATTGGTCGAGCTTGGTCCGTTGGTCGACGGCCTGCGCGTGATCCGTTCGGGCCTGACGCGGACCGATCGCATTGTGATCGACGGTCTCCAGCGGGCGCGACCCGGCCAAAAAGTCAAAGCTGAAGAGGGCAAGGTTGTAGCCACATCGACTCCATGAACACCCGATGCCGGAGAGGCATTCACATGCGGTTTTCCCACTTCTTTGTCGATCGACCGATCTTTGCGAGCGTAATCTCGATCATCCTTACGCTGATTGGATACATTTCGTTACGGGCACTACCGATAACTGAATATCCCGAGATTGCTCCGCCAACGGTAGTTGTGAACGCGAGCTTTGCGGGCGCATCCGCCGAGGTGATCGCTCAGACGGTAGCGACGCCGATAGAGCAGGAGATCAATGGTGTCGACAACATGCTCTACATGGTGTCGCAATCGACCGGCAATGGCGCGCTTGCCATCAATGTGGTCTTCAAGCCTGGAACCAACATCGACCAAGCGCAAGTCCTGGTGCAGAACCGAGTGTCCACGGCGATCCCCCGCTTGCCCGAGGAGGTGCAGCGCGTCGGCGTAACCGTGCGGAAAAATTCTCCGGATCTGATGCTCGTCATCCACTTGGTCTCGCCGGACGGAAGCCTCGATCAACAATACATCTCCAACTACGCCACCATAAACATCAAGGATGTCATCACCCGCATTGAAGGGGTCGGAGACACCATAGTGTTCGGCGCGCGCGACTACTCGATGCGGGTCTGGCTCGATCCCGCGAAGGTGCAGGCACGCGGCCTGTCGGCCAGTGATGTGGTTGTCGCCTTGCGCGCCGCCAATGTTCAGGTCGCCGCTGGCGCTATCAACCAGCCGCCGGCAACATCGACCGGCGGCTTCGAGCTTGCGGTGCAGACGCTTGGTCGCCTGTCCGAGCCTGAACAGTTCAACGACATTGTGGTGGCGACTGACCAGGACGGGCGCGTGACGCGGGTGCGTGACATCGCCCGGGTCGAGCTCGGGTCGCAGGAGTACACGACCAACGCTTACCTCGACAACAAGGTCGCAACGGCCATCGGCATTTTTCAGCGCCCGGGCGCAAACGCGCTCGCCACCGCACGGACCGTGCGCACCACAATGGATGAGCTTGCCAAGAATTTCCCACAAGGAATGAGCTATCGCGTCGTCTACAACACCACTGACTTCATCCAACAATCCGTGGATGAGGTGATCAAGACCCTCTTTGAAGCCGTACTGTTGGTCGTGATCGTCGTGGTTCTCTTCCTGCAGTCATGGCGCGCGGCAATCATTCCGATCGTTGCAATTCCGGTGTCGTTGATCGGCACCTTCTTCGTCATGACGGCCTTCGGCTTCTCGCTGAACAACCTTACTCTGTTCGGTTTGGTGCTGGCCATCGGCATCGTCGTGGATGACGCCATTGTCGTAGTGGAAAACGTCGAGAGGTACCTGCGCGAGGGCCTGAGCCCTGTGGAAGCCGCGCACAAAACCATGGACGAGGTTGGCGGCGCGCTCGTCGCGATCGCGCTGGTTCTCTCCGCGGTTTTCATTCCCGCCGCCTTCATCGCGGGCATCTCGGGCGCTTTCTATCGCCAATTCGCCCTTACCATCGCTGCCTCAACCATCATCTCCGCGATCGTCTCGCTTACCTTGTCGCCGGCGCTTGCAGCCCTGCTGCTAAAGCCGCATGCACATGAACTCCCCACAGGTAGGCTTCGAATAATCGCGCAGCCCATTTCGTCTTTCTTCGCAGCCTTCAACAGACTCTTCGAGCGCTCATCATTGGGCTATGGCGCGCTGACGCGCCGGGTCGTTCGCATCTCGGCGTTAATGCTTCTGGTCTATGGCGCCCTTATTGGCCTCACCTACTTCCAATTCGCACGCACCCCCTCCGGCTTCATACCGCCCCTCGACCGCGGCTATTTTATCGCCGCCATATCGCTGCCGCCGGGCGCAAGCCTGGAACGAACCGATCGGGTCGTCCACAAGGCTTCGGAGCTTCTGCTGTCACGTCCTGGTGTCGCGCACGCGGTTGCGTTCGCGGGGTTTGATGGTGCAACTTTCACCAACGCCCCCAATGCCGGTGTTGTGTTCGTGCCTCTGAAGCCGTTCGAGGAGCGGGTAAGTGCCGGACTGACCAGCGACGCCATTTTGAGTGACCTTCGCGCCCAGATGCAGTCGCTGCGCGAGGCGACGGTGCTGGTCATCCAGCCGCCATCTGTCCCCGGCATCGGCACCGGAGGTGGCTTCAAGCTCTATGTGCAAGATCGCGCCGGACGAGGACCGCGCGCGCTCGAGCAGGCCGTCGCAACGATCACCGGTCAAGCCAACGCGACGCCCGGCCTGGTTCAGGTGTTCACTCTATTCAACACCGCTACACCGCAGGTTTACGCCGATATCGATCGAACCAAGGCCGAGATGCTCGGCGTTCCCATCACGCGCTTCTTTGAGACGCTATCGACTTATATGGGTTCAACCTTCGTCAACGACTTCAACATTCTCGGGCGGACGTACCGGGTGACGGCTCAGGCCGACAACCCATTTCGGCTCTCCGTCCGCGACGTCGCAGGTCTACGGACTCGATCGACGACCGGTGAAATGGTGCCGTTAGGCGCGGTTGCAACCTTTCAGGAAATCACCGGCCCCTATCGCGTGCCGCGCTACAATCTTTTCCCAGCCGCCGAGATCCAGGGCGCGACACTGCCAGGGTTTTCAACTGGGCAAGCCATCGCCGCAATGGAGCAGCTGATGGCTACGCATCTGCCTGCGGGTTTCGGCTTCGAGTGGACGGAGATTGCCCTTCAGGAAAAGATTGCGGGCAACACCGCTGCAGTAGCCTTCAGCCTGGCCGTCGTTTTCGTGTTCCTGCTGTTGGCCGCGCAGTATGAGAGCGTGCTCTTGCCTATGGCGGTGATCCTCATCGTGCCCATGTGCCTCTTCGCAGCCATTAGCGGTGTGTTGCTGCGCGGAATGGACAACAACATCCTCACCCAAATCGGCTTCGTGGTGCTGATCGGCTTGGCCGCAAAAAATGCAATTCTCATTGTTGAGTTTGCCAGGCAGGCCGAAGAACATGGGGCAGATCGTTTCGATGCCGCCGCACAAGCGGCGCGCACCCGCCTGCGGCCGATTCTCATGACCTCCTTCGCCTTCATTCTGGGCGTGGTGCCCTTGGTGGTCGCGACGGGAGCAGGCGCCGAGATGCGCCAAGCGCTTGGCACCGCGGTATTTTTTGGGATGCTGGGTGTGACGCTCTTTGGATTGCTGTTCACGCCGGTCTTCTACGTCGTCATGCGGTGGGTCGGCGCCTCTCTGAACCGGCCAGCCAACCAGCAGTTGCAGGGCCGAACGTCGGGCGACGTTCAGGCGGCTGAGTAAGTGCAGGTGGTCGCTACTTCAGGAGCTTGTCTCGGCGGTCCCGATCTCACGAGCAATCAGTGCTGTGGTTCAAGAAATTCCAGTCGCTAGACTGGGCGACTCACCTCTCTGTGACGGAACCTACCAACTTTTGGAGGAATTTTGGGGGCTCAGGTCACGTGGTCCCCCCGCACCATCGCGCCTGTGATAGATGTCGCAATTTGGAATGAAGAACGTGCCACGACGGGCTCGTAGCGTCGACGTTCTGCTGCAGCGCGTGTCCTAGTGCTTGGCCGAGCTAAAGGCTGCGCAGGACGCCATCTTCCCCGGCTCAGAAGGTCGTTCCTACGCCACGGGCCCGCCGATTCGCAATCCACTTCCTCACCTCTGAAGCGAACCATGCAACCCGCCGCGTACCCAGCCGCCGCTGCGTTGGAAAAGCTCCAATTGCGATATAGGCATACAGTGTAGAGCGGGACAGCCTGGTCTTGGCCATCACGACTTTCAAGCTCCACAGCTCCTCGTCGACCGGCGTCAGCTCACGGACGTCCTCGAATTGAATTTTCCGGCCTGTCGGCGCCACCCCAAAAAACTCTCCCAGGTGGGTTCCGTGATAGGTCTTGTAGGTCGTCACCCGGTCACCATCGGCCAGCTTCCAGTGGATTTCGGCGTGGAAGTCGGGCAAAGCGGCACGGAGGACCTTTTAGAGCTCTCGCGCGCCGGCCTTGTCGGGCGTTCGGCCCGGTTGCGGCGTGTGATCGAGGAAGTCGTCGGCCTGATGCGGAGAATACTGTCGCGCAGAATATGCAAGACGACAGCCGCGTGTTTCGGCGTCTCCGCTTCGCCTTATCTTATAACTTCGCGAAAAATTCGACGCTACTATCGCTGAATCCGTGGCCGCCGATCTCGTGCTCGCCGCGCACACGTATGCGAATGCGCCGGCCGAAATGGCAGGCCGGCGCGCAGCAGGTCTCGATCAACGCCGCAGCGTAATCACGGCTCTCATTCCGCACAGGCAGGGCTTGCTGCCATCGGTTCGCGTCTTCATCGACCACTTGGCGGCAGAGTTCCCAAAACCGGTCCTGATAGACAAACCCGAAGGTCAGAAATAGAAACACTCGCAACTAACTGTTTCGGATCGTGCCATGTCGAAGCTGCCAGATTTTGAGGGCTTGGCGATCTTCGCTAAGGTTCTGCAGATGCAATCCTTTGTCCGGACGGCCGCCGAGTTGCAGCTGTCGAAGGCAACCGTGTCCAAGGCGGTCAGCCGATTGGAAGCCAAGTTCGGCGTGAGACTATTCAACCGTACATCGAGGCGGTTGTCTCTGACCGAGGCCGGCAAACAGCTCGCCGAGCGGGCCGCCCACATCCTGGCTGAGGGAGAACTTGCCGAAAGCGAAGGTATCGCAAACGCTGCCGCGCCCCGAGGACATGTCCGGCTCGCGGCGCCGATGTCCTTCGGCGTCCTCCAAGTGGCACCAATCCTACCGGAGTTCCTCGACCGCTACCCAGAAGTCTCGATCGATCTGCACCTGAGCGACGCCCATGTCGATTTGATCGGTGAAGGCTACGACGCCGCAATCCGCATTGCGGCGTTGCCGGACTCCTCCCTTGTGGCCCGCACACTCGTAGCGATGCCGCGCTACCTGGTGGCGTCCCCTAAGTACCTCGCAAAATTCGGCCGGCCCAATCACCCATTACGCCTGACTGAGCACCGTTGCATCTGTTACGCCTCCACCGTCGGCGATACTTGGCACTTCAGTCACAAAAAGGGCGGAACGGCCACTGTGCGGCCAACCGGACCGCTGAGAGTGAACAATGGGGACGCGATGATGCCGCTTCTGTTGGGCGGCAGCGGTCTCGGGATCCTGCCGGACTTCATCATGCGAGAGGCTCTGGACGATGGCCGGCTAAAGGTGGTTCTGCCGGATTGGAGGGTCAGCGGCGGTGCGGTGCATTGGGTAACGCCGCCTGGCGGGCGGCGGCCGAAGCGCGTCGAGGTGCTTGGGGACTTCCTCGCCGAGAGGCTGTCGCCCAGGCGATCGAAAGAACTGGATCGGAACCGCCGCTGAACACTGGGGTTCCGAGCGCCAACTTGGACGCCAAAAGTTCAAAGAGGACGTGTTTCTAGCCAGTCCACCATCGCCCGCCGCTCGCTGAATAGCCAGCGCCCCGCCTGCTAGGTAAAGGTGTCGAGCTAGCAAATCGGAGCGACCATAAGGCTACGGCGCCCAACTTGGACCTGGGCAATGGGGGCCAAGCAGTAGCTTTCGCGCGTTGCGGCGGCACCATTCAGGGCGACAGTGCTTTGACCTTTCCGCCCCATACATGGACGACGACGTTCAAATTCGCGTCTTGCAGCCTCTAAGTATATCTCACGCCGATCAGGATCGATGTCGGCGAGGACGAGGTGCTGCCCAACGCCTTTCTGGTCCGGGTGAACCCATTGCTGTACTGCATCTGCGTCACGGCCCAAGTGGTGTCGGCCGTGAAATCGATCAAGGAATCCGGCAGGCCGAGGTGGTGGGCCGATGAATCCGGTGAAGTCGTGGGATGCACGGCCGCCACCGCCCCGCGCCGCTCTAACTCCGCGAAGACGCGCTCGAAGCGAGCATCTCCGAGGTAGACCCCGTGCGTTGGAAAACAAGACCA
>Ga0070695_100001859_pt1 | contig 11921 bp, 10 predicted proteins | sample KBSK1252metaG_FD_65471 | JGI IMG/M metagenome (GOLD analysis project Ga0070695, IMG submission 65471) | Corn, switchgrass and miscanthus rhizosphere microbial communities from Kellogg Biological Station, Michigan, USA - KBS K1-25-2 metaG | ecosystem: Host-associated > Plants > Roots >...
GCGGTACGAGGCGTCGGGCTCGAGCCAGTCGGCGAAGGCCGCCGGCGCCACCAGGAGCAGGGCGATCGCGGCCGCCGAACGGAGGCGCCTCACCGGCCCTGCTCCAGGAACCGGCGCGTCGTTCGCAGCAGGACCTCGGCGCCGATCGCCAGGCACTGCTCGTCGACGTCGAAGCGCGGGTGGTGGTGCCCGTAGATCAGGCCGCGCGAGGAGTTGCGCGAGCCGATGGCGATGAAGCAGCCGGGCACCTTGCGCAGGAACGCCGAGAAGTCCTCGCCGCCCATCGTGCGGATGTCGTCGCGCACGTTCTCGCGCCCGACGATCTCGGCGGCGGCTTCGCGCGCCAGCGCCGCCATCGCGGGATCGTTCACCGTGGGCTGGTTGAAGCGGTGGAAGTCGATCTCGACCGCGCAGCCGAACGCCGCGGCGACGCCGCGCACGATGCGGTCGAAGTGGCCCGGCAGCGCCTCCCAGAGCTTGGGATCGAACACGCGCACCGTGCCGTTCATCCACGCGGTCTCGGGGATGATGTTGAAGGCGCTGCCGGCCTTGATCTGCGTCACGCTCACGACCACCTCGTCGAACGGCGAGGCGCGGCGGCTGGCGATGGTCTGGAGCGCCGTCACCATGTGCGCGAGGCAGACGATCGGATCGACGCCGAGGTGCGGCATGGCGCCGTGGGCGCCGGTGCCGCGCACGGTGACGGTGAACTCGTCGACCGCGGCCATGAACGGTCCCGGCGTGACGCCCACCTGGCCGAGGTCCAGGTCCTGCCACACGTGCAGGCCGAAGGTCGCGTCGGGCGCGGGCTCGAGCACGCCCTCCGCGATCATGCCCTCGGCGCCACCACCGCACTCCTCGGCCGGCTGGAAGCACAGCGTCACGGCACCCGGCAGGTCGTCCGCGTCGCGCACGAGCTGCCTGGCCACGCCGAGCAGGATCGAGGTGTGGCAGTCGTGCCCGCACGCGTGCATCTTGCCCGCGACCTGCGAGCGGTAGGGCGTGTCGTTCTCCTCGTGGATCGGCAGCGCGTCCATGTCGGCGCGCAACAGCACCGTCCGGCCGCGCTTGGCGCCACGCACCGTCGCGGTCACGCCGGTCTTCGCGATCCCGCGGCGCACCTCGAGCCCGAGGGCTTCGAGCCGCGAGGCGACCACGCCGGCCGTGCGCACCTCTTCGAAGGCGGTCTCGGGGTGCTGGTGGAGGTCGCGGCGCACGGCGACCAGCTCCTTCATGGTGTCTTCGTCGATGGTGCGGGCGAGCGTGCTCATGGCGGGTCTCGAGGGTGGAGGGGTGGCGGTGGCTACCGGCGGCCGGAGACCACCCAGGCGAAGCCGGGGACGCGGATGAGCGGCCCGGCCTGATAGGGACGCAAGCCGCGCGCGAGCCGGTCGCGCAGGCGCGTGCGGTCGCGGCGGGAGAGGGTCAGGTACAGGTCGCGAACCGGGCCCGGTGGGCCGAGCATGATCTCGAGATACTCAGACAGGTCTCCGTAAACGAGCGGCGCGTGGACGCCGGTGGTGCGCACGCCTTGGAAGCCGGCGCGGCGCATGAGCCGAGCGAGCCGCCCCGGGCGACCGAGCCGCAGCGCGTTCGGCGAGTGCTCGGGGTCGGGCGGCGGCGCTTTCAAGAAGGGCCTCTGTGCCTCGGCCCGCGTGGCGAAGAACGGGTTGCGCTCCTTCGGTCCCCATACCGCGAACGCGGCGCGGCCCCCGCGGGCGAGCATCGCGCGCAGCGCCGCCAGCATCGCCTCGATGTCCTCCACGAACATGATCCCGTAGCGGGACACGACGGCGGCGAACCGCGCGCGCCCGGGGCGGAAGCGCGCCGCGTCGCCCGCCACGAAGCGGACGTTGGGGATGCCGCGGTCCCGGGCGCGGCGCCGTGCGACCGCCAGCATCGGGCGGGAGATGTCGATCCCGGTGACCGAGCCGCGTGGGCCGACGAGCTGAGCCATCATCAGCGCGGGGTCGCCCAGGCCGCAGCCCACGTCGAGCACGCGGTCGCCGGGCTCGAGCGCCGCCGCGCGGACGAGGGCCGGGTCCACGGCGGCGAGCGAGTACATGAGCTGGGGCTCGTGACGCTCCCAGCCGACCGCCGCGCGCGTCCAGTCGGATCGGACGCTCGCGCGCCAGCGCGCGCGGGTCAGGGTGCCAGGCATGCCGCGTTCACCTCGCGTTCGCGCGGGCGGCGGAATGCCGCGCGGTTGGAGCCGGACGGGCGGACCCCGTGGGGCCCGCCCGCCGTCTCAACGTCACTTCTTGGTCGTATCGGCCGGCGCCGGAGTGGTGGTGTCGCGCTGCGCGGGCTCGCTGACCTTGAGCAGCCTCCGCCGCTCGACTTCGCGCTTGAGCACGTCCTTGTTGAGCACCACGAACTCGACCCGGCGGTTCTTCGCCCAGTTGAGCTCGCTGGTGTTCGGCACGAGCGGCATGCTCTCGCCGTAGCCCTTCACCGTGAACTGCTCGGGCTTGAGCCCCGGGAAGTGCCGCGTCAGGTAGGCGAGCACCGAGTCGGCGCGCGCCTGGCTGAGACGCCGGTTGTAGGCATCCGAGCCGCGCGCGTCGGTGTGGCCGCCCACCTCGATGCGCAGCTCCGGCCACTTCGTGAGCACCTGCCCGACCACGTCGAGGGTCGGGTAGGACTCGGGCAGCACCGTCGCCTTCGCGGTCTCGAAGTTGATGTTCTGGAGCCGGATCATGCCGGTATCGAGCAGCTCGGTCTCGCGCTCGACCAGCTCGATCGGGCAGCCGTCCTTGTCGACCTTCAGGCCGGGCGAGGTGTCCGGGCACTTGTCGATGCCGTCGAACACGCCGTCGCCGTCGCTGTCCTTCGGACATCCGGTCGCGTCGACCGTGGCGCCCTTGGGCGTGTCCGGGCACTTGTCGATGCCGTCGAGCACGCCGTCGCCGTCGCTGTCCTTCGGACATCCGGTCGCGTCGACCGTGGCGCCCTTGGGCGTGTCCGGGCAGGTGTCGACGCCGTCGCACACGCCGTCGCCGTCGCTGTCCTTCGGGCACCCGCTGCCGTCGACCGTGCAGCCCTTGGGCGTACCCTCGCACTTGTCGAGGCCGTCGTAGACCTTGTCGCCGTCGGAATCGAGCGGGCAGCCGTTCGCGTCCACCTTGGCGCCGCGCGGCGTGTCGGGGCAACGGTCGCGTTTGTCGGGCACGCCGTCGCCGTCGGTGTCGCGCGGCGTTCCGCCGAGCGCGATCGTGAGCCCCGCGCCGAGGACCACGTAGTCGACGCTGTTCTGCCCGGCCAGCTTGGGAAGCCAGTGGATGTCGCGCGCTTCGAGGCGCACGCCCACCGCGTCGCTCATCCAGAAGCGCACGCCGCCCGCCAGGTCGAGCGTGCCCTGGTTGAACGCGTCGCTGCCCGCCCGGGTGAGGCGCGCGAAGCCACCGCCCACCGAGAGGAAGGGCCCGCCGGCACGGCGCGCCCACGGGGTCAGCAGGATGTTGCCCGACCCGTGCGAGAAGTTGACGTCCTGGGCCGTGCCGATCGTGTCCTCGTTGGTTGGCGTGAGGCCGCCCGCCACCTCGAATCCCACCCAGCGGCTGAACTGCCAGCCCACGCGCGCGCCCATGTAGACGGCGTCGCGGAGCGGCGGGCCGCCGGTGGGACGCAGTTGGGAGTCGAACAGCGTGAACCCGCCCAGCGGCGTGATCTCGAGGTGCGAGCCGAGGGGCTCGGCGGCCGCCGGGCGCACCGTCGTCAGAGCGGCCAGCGCCAGGGCCAGGACAACGTCGCGCACGCGCACGAAACCTCCTCCATGCGAAGCGGATGCCCGCGCAGCGCGCGGTCCGGTTCGGTCGTGGAACGGCGTAGGGTGCGCGGACATTAGCGGGCGGGGGGGCGCGGGGCAAGGTGGCGCCCGCGGGCCGCCTTCAAAACGTCGTCTGCAGCTGCAGGAAGCCCTTGTCGTGGAAACCCGAGACCACGTAGGGCTCGTGGTCCAGCTCGATGCCCTCGATGCCTTCGAGGCGGACGCGGCCGAAGCGCGTCATCAACCCGACGTAGGCGCGCGTCTCGAAGCGCGTGCCGTACCCGTTGAAGCTGCCGTACCCGTTCCCGCCCGTGTCGACGACGGTGATGCGGTCGCGCATTCCACCCACGCGCAGCGTGACCGCGCGGTGGGCCGCCCACCGGGTCTCGATCTGCCAGACGCGGTCGATGGCGTCGAAGAAGCGCGGCCCGTCCGGGGGACCGTGGCGCTGGGTGCGACCCTGGTAGACCCAGCGCGCCTCGGCCTCGAGCCGGGGCGTGATCTGGCGCTGCACCGAGCTTTCGAACGACCACTGGCGCCTGAAATTCCGGTCGTCGAGCTGGGGCTCGAGCCACGGCGCGTCGGTGCTCGTCGCCTGCTGGTTGGTGCTGCGCAGCTCCCAGTCGAGCCCGAGCGCACTCGCGTCCACCGTGGCCCAGCCGAGCGTGCCCCACAGCGTGCGCACGCGGTTCAGCGACTCGTCGGCGAACGACACGATGACGCGCTTGCGCGACGGCGTCAGGTACCGGCCGCCGACCTCCGCGCGCAGGCGCGGCTGGCGGACCACGAGCCGGAGGCCGGGCTCCCACGGGTGGCGCAGGTAGGGCTCGCTCTCGCCGCCGTTCCGGTACTGGCGGAACTCCCAGAAGTTGTTGAACAGATCCTCGAGCCCCGCGGTCAGCCGCAACTGCACCGCCGTGGTGTCGTTGCCCACGTCCCACATGAGGGCGAAATCCTGCCGCGCCTTGTCGTGGAACGGGCGGAACATGCCGGCCGCGGTGCCGAAGCGGGTCGGGAAGTGAAACGAGAAGTCCAGAAAGTCGTAGTTGGCGCGGTCGTCCTCGCGCTGCGTGAAATCGAAGCCGAACCAGGCGCGCTCGCCGAGCGTGGAGCGCAGCTTGAGGTCGGTGTAGGTGAGCCACTGGCCCGAGGTGAGGCAGGCCTGCGAGGTGCGCAACGCCAGCGGGGCGCTCTCCCACTCGCCGTCCCACGCGCGCGGGATGCGCGTGAGCATGTGGTCGATGAGGCTCTCGTCGTCCTCCTCCTGCGCCTCGGCGCTGAAGGTGGAGAACTCCTCCGTGCCCGCCCGCGCGGTCGCGGCGGCGATGAGCAGGAGGACGATCGCGAGCAGAACGGCGCGGGAGGCGAGCCCCGTGACCAAGCCCGGGACGGTCGCGTCGCCCTCGCGGCGGAGCCGCGGGCTCACACGGCGACCTTGGGCAGCACCCCCGTGGCGCGCGCTTCCGAGAGCCGCTGGACGAAGGCCCTGGCACGCTGGGTGATCTCGTCGAACTTCCCGGCGGCGGCGAGCTTCGCGTCGGCCAGTGCCCCGCCGAGCCCGATGGCCATGCAGCCCGCGTTCAAGAACGGCACCATGTTGTCGAGGTTCGTGCCGCCCGCGGCCAGCATCGGGACGTCCGGGAGCGGATCGCGGATCACCGTGATGTAGGCGGGACCGCCCGCGACTCCGACCGGATACACCTTGATGAGATGGGCGCCGGCATCGCGCGCGGCGATGATCTCGTTGGTGGTGTAGGCGCCGGGGCAGTAGAGCACGCCGGCCGCGAGCGCCACCTTCGCCACCTCGAGCGAGAGGTTGGGCGCGATGATGAAGCGCGCCCCGGCGTCGAGCGCCGCCCGGCACTGGTCGGCGGTCAGCACCGTGCCGGCGCCGACGATCCCGCCCTCGGTTCCGGCGAGCGCCGACATGACCCGCGTCGCGTCGGGCACCGTGAAGGTGATCTCGAGCAGCCGCACCCCGCCCTTCGCGACAGCCCGGGCGGACCCGAGCGCCGCGTCGGCGGAGGGGGCGCGGATCGCGGCGACCAGGGGGCGCTCGCGCAGGGCGGTGAGGGCGGTCGGTTCCATGGGGGCGTGTTCTCCGCGCGCGACTCTAGGAGCACGGTCCGGGCGCGGCAAGTGCTAACGCGTCGACGCGCGGCGATCCGCCCGACGCCACGCGCGCCGACGCGCGGCTGCGACCGCGCGCTTGCCCCTCCGCGGCGGGTGAGGGCAGTATCGGCGCTCGATGGTCGACACGCCCTCCGCGCCCAAACGTTCCCGCGCCGCGCTGTGGTGGATCGCCGTCCCGCTGCTGCTCGCCGCCGCCGCGTGGGGGGCGGTCGCGGTGCTGCTTCCGCCCGAGAAGGTGCGGGCGATGGTCTCGACGCAGATCACCGCCGCCCTCAACCGCGACCTGCGCTTCGCCGACGCCTCGGTGAGCCTGTGGCCGCCGGTGCGGCTCTCCGTCTCGCAGCCCGGTCTCGCCGAGCCGGGCGGATTCGAGAACGGGCTGGCGTTCCAGGCGCGCGCCATCCATCTCGATCTCGACCTGCTGGCGCTGCTCTCGCGCCGCATCGTCGTGCGCCGTCTCGTGGTCGACCGCGCGGCACTCCACCTGGTGCTGCGCCCCGACGGCACCACCAACTTCGACGGCCTGCTCAAGCCGAAGGCGGGACCGGCGGCGGGCCGTCCCGACCAGGCGATGTCGCTCGCGATCCGCGAGCTGCGCATCGTAGAGGGCCGGGTCCTGGTGGACGACCTCAAGGCGTCGCGGCGGACCTCGCTCGGGATCGAGAGCCGGATCGGGCTCGACGCCGAGGCGGGGGGCGCGCGCTTCGCGACCTCGGGCGAGACGGTGCTCTCGGGCCTCGCCTTCGGCCCGCTCGCGGCGGTGCGACTCTCGGACCTGAACCAGTCGCTGGCGAAGCTCGACTGGAAGATCGGCCACGACGGCAAGTTCGACGCGGCGCAGAAGCGGCTAGCCCTCGCGAGGCTGACCCTCGGGCTCGATCGCGCGCGGATCGGGCTCTCGGGCGTCGTGGACGACCCCGGGCCGCACGCGCGGCTCGACCTGCGCGCGCAGGGCAGCGCGGTGGACCTGGGCGCGGTCCTCGGCTATCTCGCCGCCGCCGACGCGAAGATGGTGCACGGCATCCACGGCGCGGGCCGGCTCGACTTCGATCTGCGCGTGACCGGCCCGATCGGTCCCGGCCGCATCCCGGCGATCACCGGCTCGCTCGCGGTGGCCGACGGCTCGTTCCGCTATCCCGGCGCACCCGCCGGAGTCGACGGGCTCGCCTTCCGCGCCCAGTTCGCGCCCGACTCGCTCGGGATCGGCGACCTGCGCGCGCGCGTCTCGGGCCAGCCGGTGCGCGCGGCGCTCGCGATGACGCGCTTCGCGGATCCCTACGTGCGCTTCGGAGTGCAGGGCAACGTGGACCTGGCCGCGGTGGCGCCGCTGGTGGCGCCGGCCGGCACCAGGCTCGGCGGCCACGTCGCGGTCGACGTGCGCGGCAGCGGCCGTGCGAAGGATCCGGGCGACATCGCGCTCGAGGGCGGGGCCAAGTTCAACGACGTGAGCGTCGAGTCGCCGGGGCTGCCGCGCAAGATCGAGGCGATCCACGGCGACGTGCGGTTCTCGCAGGCGCGCGCCAGCGTCTCCAACTTCGGCGCCCGCGCCGGGACCTCGTCGTTCACGCTGGGCGCCACGGTGACCCGGCCGCTCGCACTGCTGGCGCCCGTCACGAGCCCGGACCCCGCGCGGCCCCCGGTCGCACCGGCGGGCGTGGACTTCGACTTCGCCTCCCCGCGCCTCGATCTCGCCGAGCTGCTGCCGACGACGCCCGGCGCTCCGATCCTGCCCAACGCCGCCGGCGGCGGGCGCGTGCGCATCGGCCGGCTCCTCAACCAGAAGCTCGACGCGCAGAACGTGGACGCACGCGTCCAGCTCGAGCCCGGCGTGCTGATCGTGCCCCAGTACGCGATGCGCGCCTACGGCGGCACCGCAGCGGGCAACCTGCGCTTCGACGCGCGCGACCCGGCGAAGCCGGCGTTCACGATCAAGTCGCAGATCGACAGCCTCGACGCCGACGCGCTGCTCTCGGCGTGGACGCCCGCGCGCGGCCTGCTCCATGGCTCGCTCGGCACGACGCTGTCGCTCGGCGGCGAAGGAATGACCCCGGCCGAGCTCAAGCGCACGATCACGGCGGTCGGGCTCGCGGCGGTCGCGAACGGGACCCTCGGCCCGGGCCCGGCGCTCGACGCGGTGGCGCGGGCGACGCACATTCCCGCGCTCAAGGAGGTCCGCTTCAAGGACGGCCACGTGCCCTTCCGCGTCGAGCGCGGGCGCGTCGTGACCGATCCGGTGGTGCTGAACGGGCCGAACGGGGAGTGGAAGCTCACCGGCTCGGTGGGCTTCGACGGCACGCTCGACTACGCGGTGAGCGGCACGCTGCCGCCCGAGGTGGTCCAGGCGCTGGGCGCCCGCTCGGCGCTCGCGGCCGGAGCGCTCAGCGATCCGCAGGGGCGTCTGCTGCTCGACCTGCGGGTGCGTGGCCGCGCCGCCTCACCCGAGGTGAGCTGGGACGCCCGCGCCATGCGCGACCGCCTGGCCGGCAAGGCGTCGCAGGCGATCGAGGAGCAGCGCGCGAAGCTCGAGGCCGAAGCCCGCAGCGCGGCCGATGCACGGGTGCACGCCGCGGAGGACAGCGTGCGCGCGGCGGTGGCGCGCGCACGCCAGGCGGCGGCCGACAGCCTCAAGCGCCGGGCCGGCGGGGCGCTGCGCAACTTCTTCGGCGGGCGGAGCGACACGACCTCACACTAATTGGCGCGGCGGCGGCCCCGGCGGTCGCGCCCACGCTCGTGCCGCGCGGCACCGCGTCAGCGGCGCGACGATCCGTGCCGGCCGGACTCCCGCAGCTCCTCGCGCAGGGAGGCGATCCGATGCTCGAGGCTGTCGAGGAGATCGGCGGTCTTGAGCTTCATCCTCTGCCACTCCTCGTCGGTCGCCGCACTCAGCTCCGCCGCCCGCGCCGCGACCGAGTCGCGATCGGCGCTGAGCGTCGCCGCGCGGTGCTGCACGGCCGCCCCCATCTCCGCGGTGGCGTGGGGAAGCTCGACCTTGAGCGAGTCGAGCTGCGCGCGGGTTGCCGCGAGCCGCTCGGTGACGCTGGTCTGGAACAGCAGGCGGTCGCGGAGCGTCGAGGTCGAGTCGGCGTTTCCAACTGCGGGACGGGATTGTCCGCACCCGCTCACCGCCAACAGGCAGGCGAGCAGCGCCGGGAACCCAACACGATTCAGCATGTCGTCCTCGCTTCGCCTGCGCCCGTCATACCGGACGGCGGCCCTGAATGACGCGAACGAGCACGGCCACGATCGCCAGCAGCAACAGTAGATGGACGAAGCCACCCATCGTGTAGGACGTGATCAGGCCGAGCACCCACAGGATCACGAGCAGGACCGCGATGGTCATCAGCATGGCACCCTCCTCTCGGGCGACGGAACGGCGCGGGGTTCAGGCATAGAACGGCCGCCCCGTCCTCAGTGGGGGATAGGGCACCATCCGTGCCAGCCTCATCGGCGATGGGCGCGCACGAGTTCGCGTGCCCCGTGCGCTCGCGACGTGACCCCTGGTGTAAGCCCGGGGACCCCACGTGTAGCGATTACATCGCCGGCCCCCGTGCGCTACCTTCCCGCCCACGGATCCGGGTTCGCGACGTGTACGGGATGGAGGGACGGGCCATGCTCGGCGAGTTCAAGAAGTTCCTGCTGCAGACCAATGCGCTGGCGCTCGCGGTGGGCGTGATCATCGGCGCGGCGGTCGGCAAGGTCGTCAGCTCGATGGTGAGCGATCTCCTGATGCCGGTCATCGGCCTGCTCATCCCCGGGGGAGCGTGGCGCGAGCTCAAGTGGGTGCTCTCGACCAAGCCCGACGGCACGCCCGCCAACGCCATCACCTACGGCGCCTTCCTGGGCAACGTGGTGGACTTCGTCATCGTCGCCTTCATCGTGTTCATGATCACCAAGGCGCTGCTCAAGCCGGCGCCTGTGGCACCGGGCCCCGTGATGAAGGAATGCCCCGAGTGCAAGGAGAGCATCCCCGCGGCGGCGCGCAAGTGCCGCGCCTGCACCAGCCCGGTCTGACGCGCTTGGCGTGAAGTCGCCGGGGCCGCGAGAAGGGGGAAGCCTCGCGACGAGTAGGGCGAGAGCGAAGCGCCGGGGCCGCGAGGAGGGGAAGCCTCGCGACGAGTAGGGCGAGAGCCAAGCGACGGGGCCGCGAGGAGGGGAAGCCTCGCGACGAGTGGGGCGAGAGCGAAGCGACGGGGACCCGCGAGGAGTGAGGCTTCCCCTCCTCGCGGCCCCGTCACGTCGCGAGAATCCCGCGGCCTCGCGGGACTACTTCCAGATCCGGTCCCACCACTTCATGCGGTCCTCGGGGCGCGACCAGTCGGCCGCGACCGCCATCTTTCCGCGGATCTTGCCCATGTTCCAGCCGGTGAGCTGGGCGAGGTTCGCGGCCTGCTTCGCGCGCCGCTCGGCGAGCCCGGCGCGATAGGCCTGGGCCCCGGGGCAGTCGCTGGTGCCGGTCCACTCGTGACGGATGATGTAACGGCCCTGGAAGTTGGTGCGGTCGACGGTCTCCTGGAACACCAGGTCCTCGGGGAAATGCTCGGCGTCGTAGCGCACGTGGAGCCGTGTGAGGAACGGCGTCTGTGTGCCGCCGCGCGCGGCGGAGGCGTCGTCGAGCCAGAAGACGCCCAGGCCGCGCAGCTCCTCGGGCGAGAGCGGCTGGCTCGCGCACGGATCGCACCAGCCCATGTCCCAGGCGTACTCCGTGAACACCACCTGCATGCCCTCGCGGCCGACCTGGGTCGAGAACAGGTCGCGGTAGAAGTCGGGGAAGTCCGCCTTCACGAACTCGGGAACGTCCTGGTCCGAGGGCAGCTTCACGGTGCGATAGTTGACGGTTTCGACGCGGCCCTTGCGGGTGAGCGCGTAGACGAACAGCTCCTGCGGCCCGTCGGCGTTCACCATGCCGAGCCGGATCGGCAGCGCGAACTTGGGTGACTCGAAGGCGACCTGGATCGGGCGCAGGTAGCTGAAGCCGAGCTTCTTCTGCTCGGTCAGGTTCACCTTCGCGACGAAGAACTTCATCCCCTGCTTGACGTATCCGCCCAGCACCCGCGAGGCGCCGTTCGGAATGCGGTAGCCGCGCTCCACCAGCCACTGCTCGAGCCCGCCGCTCTCCCGGGCCGAGAGAATCAGGATGTCGTACTCGCCGACGGTGTACTGCGCCTCGATCGTGACGCCGCGGCTCTTCATGGCGCCGACCGAGACCTCCTGCACGCTCCTCGACGCGGGGGCGTTCATGAAGAGCTTCTCCATCCGGTCCTGTGCCACCGGACACGGATCCGGATCCCAGTACTCGACCAGCCGCGGCGCCGAGTAGGCGTCGAGATGGTCCATCAGCGCCTTGTCGCCGACGTGCACCTGGCCCTTCTCGAGCACGGTCGGCACCGGCACGACGATCGCGAACTCCTTGGGCTCGCCGCGGAAGTCGTTCGCCATGGTGAGCACGGTGCGGTCGCCGTCGCGCACGAGCGCCACCTGCGAGGCCTTGTTGAAGAGCTTGGCGTCACCGCTGGCGACGTAGAAGCCGCAGAAGCTATGGGCCGCCGCAGGCCACAGGCACGCGCACAGCAGCAGGGCCGCCATCGGCGGCAGGAACGGGCGTTTCATTGGCTGCTCCTTTCACGATTGCGCCGGCCGTGGCGACATCAGCGATCCCTTCGGACGAACGGCCGGCCGTGGCGACGAGATCGATCCTTCCGGACTCCTGAGCGGCCGGAGCGCCGGCCGCGGCGAGGGGGTTCCACTGGTGGCGGGCGCCCGGGAGCCAGCGATCGAGCAGCGGCACCAGCAGCGTGCACGCGGCGAGCGACCAGACCGGCCCGTTGGTGCGGAACAGCCTGAACTGGACGAAACCCGCTCCGAGTGCCACGAGGGCTCCGAACAGCAGGCGGCCGCGCCGCGAGTCAGGCGTGGTCCTGGGGTCGGAGATCATGTTGAACGCGAACTGGAGCAACAGCCCGCTCTGCAGCCGGTGCACCGGGATGGTCAGCGGCTCGCCGAGCCACAGCGAGCGGCCGAA
>Ga0070695_100001862_pt1 | contig 11915 bp, 7 predicted proteins | sample KBSK1252metaG_FD_65471 | JGI IMG/M metagenome (GOLD analysis project Ga0070695, IMG submission 65471) | Corn, switchgrass and miscanthus rhizosphere microbial communities from Kellogg Biological Station, Michigan, USA - KBS K1-25-2 metaG | ecosystem: Host-associated > Plants > Roots >...
CATGATCTCGCGCCGCAGCGCGCCGAGCGCCTTCCGCACGCCGATTTCGCGCGTCCGCTCGGTGACGGAGATCATCATGATCGCGACGACGCCGATACCACCGACGATCAGACCCACCATTGACAACGCGACCATCAGATAACGAGCGACGGCGGTGAAGCTGTTGATAGCCCTGGTGTACACTTCCTGGGTGATCGCGTCGAAGTTGTTCTTCTGTCCCGGACGCAGACCGCGCATCGTCCGCAGCGCCATGGTGACGTCGTCGATCGCGCGCTCGGTCGTGACCGAGTCCTGCGGCACCACGAACATGTCCATCCACCCCGGCCAGTACGGCAGGTCCTTCTGGAACGTGCCGTGCGGAATCATCACTTCGGGCTGGTCGCCGTCGCCGAACAGATGGGGAGGGGGATTGTAGACCCCGACCACCTCATAGGGCAGGCCGCCGATCTTGATGCGGCGGTTCATGGGGTCGCGTTGTCCAAACAGATTCTCGGCGAGCTTGCTGTTGATGACCGCCACGTGCGCGTTAGCCGCATCCTCGAGGTGCGAGAACGAACGACCGGGCTCGATGGCCCCACCTTCGATCTTCGGCCAGTCGGCGTTGCGGCCGCGGATCCGCACAGCGGCCATGCGGTGGCCCTCGAAATCGATGTCTGCGCCAGTGCCCTCATCAACCACGACGAACGCGATGGTCGGCAGCTGCGCCAGCCGGTTCGCCTCCTCGACGGTAATCGGCGGCCGCCGCCGCCACGGATTGGGATCTTCGGGATCCTCGTCGTTCTGGCCACCCCAGTAGCGCCCGACCCAGAATGTCTTGGGTCCGAGTGAGGCCAGCATATCCGAGATGCCCTTGTTGAAGCCGCTGATCAGCGCGCCGATCACCATGACGACAGTAACGGCGATCGCCACGCCCAGAATCGTCAAGGCCGCCCGCATCTTGTGCGCGCGCAACGACGATAACGCGATGCCGACGCCTTCGAAGATTCCGGTCATGGACTACTCCTGCCGCAGCGCGGTGATCGGATCGAGTCGCGCGGCGCGCGACGCGGGGTAGACGCCGAAAATGATCCCAACGCCGGCACCCATGATGGCGCCTCCGAACACGGACATCGGCGAAATGCTCGCGGGAAGCGGCGAGATCTTGTTGATCAGGACGGTCAGCCCGATGCCGGCGAGAATCCCGAACGCAGCCCCGACGGTGGCGATGGCCGTCGACTCGGCGAGGAATTGGCGGAGTACGTCGCGGCGGCGCGCGCCGAGGGACTTCCGCAAGCCGATCTCGCGCGTCCGCTCCGCCACCGCCATCAACATGATGTTCATGATCACGATCCCGCCGATGACCAGCGACACGAGCACGATGCCCGGAATGACGGTGGAGAGTACCGCGCTGATACCGGCCCAGAAGCGCTGCACGCCTTCGGATGTGTCGAGCACGAAATTGTTGTCTTGCTTCGGTCGCAGATGGCGCCGGCCGCGCATGATGCCCTCGGCCTGCGCGATCGCTTCGCGCATCTCGACGTCCGAATGCGCCTTCACGAGAAAGGCGTCGAGGATCCCGGGGGGATTCACCAGGTTTTGCGCCGGCGAGAGGGCAGGGACGACGACGAAGCGATCGAGCGGGAAGCCCAGAATGCTGCCCTGATGCTCCACCACGCCGATGACGCGGTAGGGCACGCCGCCGATGCGCACACTTTTCCCGAGCGGCGTGCGATCCGAGAACAGGCGTTTGGCCACTGCTTCGCCGAGCACAGCAACGGGAGCGCCGGAGCGGTTCTCCTCCCCGGTGAACGGCCGGCCCAGCGCGATGTTGAGATTCTTGATGTCGAAGTAGCGCTCGCTCGCGGCGGTGAGCTCGATGTCACGCGCTTCCTTGTTGCCGTAGGAGACGGTGACCTGATCGCTCGACTGCCACGCCGTGATCACCGGGACGGTCAGGCCGGAGCTGATCGCTTCGGCGTCGCTGAACCGGATCCGTGGCCGCCGCGCCCACGCGCGCCAGACCGAGTCGGGGACATTGGGCGTGAACATCGGGCGGCGGCGCAGCTGGAACGTGTTTACGCCGTACAGCGTCTGCGCGAATTTCTCCGTCATGTATCGGTTCACGCCGTTCGAGATTGAGCATGAGGCGATCAACGATGACACCGCAACGAAGACGCCGAGCAGCGAGAAGACGCTCTTCAGCTTCTGCGCGCGGATCGTTTGAATCGCGAGCCGGAACGCTTCGTAAAACGGCACGTCAGGCCGCCCGGGCCTGGTCCGTCGCGACCACGCCGTCGCGCAGCGTGATCACACGCGCGGCGTGCGCCGCGATATCCTGCTCGTGCGTGACCATCACCACGGTCTGGCCCTGGCCGTGCAGCTCCGCGAAGACGTTCATGATCTCGTTGCTGGTGGTCGAGTCGAGATTCCCGGTGGGCTCGTCGGCGAGGAGAATGCTGGGCTCGTTGACCAGCGCGCGCGCGATCGCGACGCGCTGGCGCTGACCGCCCGACAGCTCGTTGGGCTTGTGGTCCATGCGATCGCCCAGGCCGACGCGCTCGAGGGCGTGCGCGGCACGCTCCCGGCGATTGCGCGCGGAGAGACCCGCGTAGATCAGCGGCAGCTCGACGTTGTGCAGCGCATCGGCGCGCGGCAACAGATTGAACGTCTGGAAAACGAAGCCGATCTCCTTGTTCCGGATCCGCGCCAGCTCGTCGTCCACGAGATCGCTCACTTTCTGACCGTTCAACCAGTACTCCCCGCTCGTCGGCGTATCAAGACAGCCGATGAGGTTCATGAGCGTGGACTTACCAGATCCGGACGGGCCCATGACGGCGACATACTCGTTCTTCTGGATTTGCACGCTGACGCCGCGCAGGGCCCGGACGAGCTCCGAGCCCATGTCGTACTCGCGCGTCAGCTTGTGCGTCAGGATGATGACGTCGGGAAGCGGCGTATCCCCCGTGCGAAACAGCTGCTGGACGGTGCTCACGAGCGGCGCCGGCCGGTCGTGTCACCCGATTCGCGGCTCGGACGCACCCGTGCGCCTTCCTTCAAATCGCGGATCGCTTGATACGGTCCCGCGACGATCGTGTCGCCCTGATGCACGCCGTCCACGACCTCGAAATGCTCCTCACCCGCGATTCCCACCTTCACCGCGTGGAACGTCGCGACACCGTTGTGCACGAGGAACACGCCTTCCGTTTCCTTCTTATTCGCTCCGCCCTTGTGGCTCGTATCGCCCCGCGCGGGTGTTGCCGCCTCTGCGGTGTTCCCGCCGCGCGCCGGCTTTTGCTCCGTAGACACCGGAGTGTTCTCGCGCACGGTCAGCGCGATGATCGGAATCGCCAGCGCCTGTTTGCGCGTATCCGTCACGATCCGCGCGGTCGCCGATAGATCAGGGCGCACCTCGGCCGGCGGATTGACGAGCGTGATTTCAACTTCGTAGTCCACGGCGCGGTCACTCTGCGCGCCGCCGACGGCCGAGGCGCCCGTCAGGATTGCGCTGTTGGACACCTTCGTGACGCGGCCCACGAACGTCGTGTCGGGGAACGCGTCGATCGTGACCTCGACCGAATCACCGAGATGCAAACGCACGACGTCGGTCTCGTCGACCTGCACCTTGGTCTGAATGACCGAGAGGTCCGAGATCGTGAGGAGCAAACCGGTTTCGCGGGAGAACGTGCCGGGCACCGCGACCTCGCCCTCTTCCACCGCGAGCCGCGTGATGCGTCCCGGCATCGGAGCGACGAGATGGGTCTTCGCGAGCTGGTCGCGTGCCTCCTGCAGGCCGGCCCGCGACTGCTCCACGAGGTGTTGCGACGCCGTCAGGTTGGCCTCGGCGATATCGGAGGCCGTTTGGGCCTGCTCGAGCTGTTCCTGCGATATGAGGTTCGGGTTCTGCTCGCGCAGCTCCTTCGTGCGCGTCAGGGCGCGCGTTGATTGATCGCGTGTGGCGCGTGCCTGCACGGCGCCGGCCTCAGCCTGCGACATCGCGGCCTGCGCGCGCTGCATGTTCGCCTGGTAGATCGTGGGATCGATCTGGAGCAGGAATTGGCCCTTCTGGACCAGGTCGCCCTCGCGCACCGCGATCCGCGTGATGCGGCCGGTGATGTCGGCGCTGATGTCCACCTTCTTCTTGGGCTGGATCTTCCCGCTGGCGGTGACGGCGGCAACGAGATCCTTGCGCCCCACAGTCTCGAAGCGTACCTCGATGCCTTTCTCCCGCTTGGCGCTGGCACTCACCATCACCAGAATGATCAGGAGAACGGCCCCTCCGCCTCCCAACAGCACTTTGTTCCGCTTAGACATGGCGGCTCGATCCTCTCGGTTAACGCAAGCTGCGGCCGACGGCGGCTTCCAACAGCGCCAAGGCCTTGTGGTAGTCGTACGTCGCGTTCACGGCATCACTTTCGGCGCGGAGCGATGCGACTTGTGCGTCCAAAAGCTCGAAGAACGTCCCGGATCCGACGCGGTAGCGCTCGGTGGCCAACTGCAACTGCTCGCGCGCGGCGCTGAGATTCGTGTCCTGCAAGCCGACGGTCCGGAACGCGGTCTGGAGCGTCAAGAACGCCGAGCTCACTTCCGTCTGCACCGCGAGGCCGCGTGCCCGTACCGACTCCTCGAGGTTGCCGTGCTGCGCGCGTGCGGTCGAGACACTCAACTCACGCCCAAAGTTGTTGAAGATCGGCAACGTCACCGTCAGACGGGCCTGGAACGGCTGTCGCGTGAAGTTGAAGGGGAACACCGAATTCCGGTCTCGCAGCGCCTGCTCGTTGGACGCGCCCCAGACGAAGCCACTGCAGTCGTTCAGGGGCAGTCCCGCGTTCTGGCGGATCGTGTTGTTGTCCTGGCATTCCCCGAACTGGCTGGCGAACGCGGCCTGCTGACTGAAAATGATCGGATCGACATTGGTGAACTGCTGCGTGAAGCCCGACCAGCCTGCCGACAGCGACAATGCCGGTCCGTAGCTGGACGTCGCGGCCCGCACGTTCCACGCGGCCGCGCCCTCGCGCGCCCGCAACGCCTTGAGCGCCGGGTTCTGTTGCTCCGCCATCGTGAGGAGATCGTGGAGCTGCCACTCCGGCGTCTGCACACTGAACGAGTCAGTGAGCTGCACCGCCGCCACGTCGAGCGGCGGCACCACACCCATCTGCTCGAACAGCCGCAGCTTTTCGACATTGACGAGGGTCTGGGCGCGCAGCAGGCCCACGGTCGCCTGCCCGCGGGCGACTTGCGCCTGGCGGACGTCGATCAGCGTCGCTTGGCCGACGCCGTAGCGTGCCTGCGCGAGCTTCAGGAATTCTTCGTTGCGCTCCAGCGTCTTCCGCGCCAGGTCAGCTTGCGCGCGCGCTTGCAGCACCGTCAGGTACTGTTGCTTGATGCCGGTGATGAGCGCGTTCTCGGCGCCCGCGACGTCGGCATCGGCGGCGCGCTGCTGGGCTTTGGCCAGTCCAGGTTGGGAGAGCGTGCTTCCCGACAGCTGCCACGACAGTCCCACATCATAGAAGGAAGAGACCGTAGAGACGCTCTGCGTAAAGCTCGACGACAAGAACGTCTGGGAGCCGGGGCCCGTATAACTCATCCCGCCCGAGGCGACGATCGACGGGATCAACAGGCTGGAATACGCGCCTCGAACGCCCCAGGCCGCCGGGGCCAGGTTGTTTTGGGCCTGCCGAAACGCGGGGTTCTTCTCGCGTGCGACGGCGATGGCGTCGCTCAGCGACAGACCCGCCGTCGTGACGGGTTTCGGGGGAGGTGTGGGCTGTTGCGCAACTGCGACGGCGGCGGGGCCTAACAGAAGGCCTGCCACGAGCAACACTTGTTTCATGGTCGTCCTTGAAAAGATATGTCGTGAGGTCGAAGCGCCCTACGCGCGAGTAGCTACAGCGGTTTCGGCCTGCGACAGGAACCTAGCCGGGGGGACTACCACAGCAAGGTCAGCTACCGGCGAGACGCTCGACGACGAGGTGTCGGGAGGGGATTTCGACCTTCATGAGCCGGCCAGCGTCATCCAGCCAGAGATTGACCGCACTCGGACCCTCCGTGCCCAGGACGATGTGCCGTAAGCGGGCCGGGTCTCGATTGAGCGTCGTTGACGCCATCCCCATGTCGTGGATCTGAACGACGTCGCGCCGGAGGCCCCGCGGGAAGATGGCAGTCAGCGTGGCCGGCTCGGACGTCGCCCGCCATGCCGCAAAGACGTAGAGCGCAAACACCGAATCGTCGAGCACCACCGCTCGCTGTCCGGTCGGGAATTCCCGGGCGCGCTCCGTGGCGCGCGCGACGAGCCGGACGGTGAACCGTCCCCGGCCCAGCTCGCCGAGAATGCGCGAGGGCTGGCGTGGATCGGCGACGTCGTACTGCAGCGTCGCGGGCATCGTGTCACTGTTCACTTCAAGAATGGGCGCGAGGACCACCACCGGCCGCGCGCGATCGTAGCGGATCGTCGTAGCCAGCGTCCAACCGGCTTCCCCGCGAGACAATCGCCCGCGCGTCAACCGGAACGACTCGCGCGCGACCTCGAGCGTGTCGACGCGAACGACGAGCACGCCCTCGTCCGCGGGCGATCCCGCGGCTTGGAGCAGCGCAAGGGCGAGCAGACATGCGCTCATGCGGCTACCACTCCCAAAACTCGCGTCGCGATGCGGTCATGAATCATCTTATACAGGCGTGCGCCCTTTTCGGCTGACGCGAGGCTGGGCCGCCCCACGGAGCCGGGGGAGCGGGCGGGGACGGGGCCGGCGGCGCGCCGCCAGTACCGCGCGACCTGACGCTCGGTCAGGGGATAGTCCTGCGCGAGATCCATGCGGACCAGCTCTGGCGCGAGATACAGCATGAGTGAGGTATCGAGCTCTCCACCGTGAACGGGGCCGCCGGGATCTTCCAGATAGTCGGTGAAATCGAGCGCAAAGATGTCTACGGTGAACACGCGCGCCCGCTGTGTGAGGAGGGTCGACAGGGCTTCCTGGTGTGGGTCGTGGCCGTGCGCGGTAAGAATAATGAAGGTATCGACGCCGCCCTGCTCCCAGGAGCTAAGCAGATCGTTCATCCAGCGGTGCAACGTCTTGCGGCGCACCGCGGCGTTTCCGGGGTAGGGTCGTTTGGTGACCGTGTTCACGCCGTAGGGGACGGTCGTTGCCCGCAGGATGCCAAAACCGGCCGAAAGGTCATCGGCCAGCCGCTCGACGATTATCGTATCACACCCCAGCGGGAGATGGGGTCCGTGCTGTTCGCAGGTGCCTACGGGCACCAACAATCGTGAGTCGCGCGCGAGGGCGGCGCGCACCGCGTCGGGGGTGAGAACACTCAGGTGCAGCGGCAAACTCACGTTGTAATCGCCGGGTGCTTGGTGAGTCTGGCGACCGCCGAGTGGCTCCGCGGCGACGCGGTCGTGTGGGCCGCGCTCGCCGGCGTGGCCGGGCTCGGCGCCGTCGCGCTTGCCGTGCGGCTGCCTGCTCCGCGCCTCAAGATGAGCATCGCCGCGGCGCTCGCCAGTTTGCTGGTCGGCGTGATCGTCGGCGGCGGGGCGCTGCGCGTCTCGCGGATCGAGTGTTGCTGGCCTGCGTTGCGGGAGTCGCGTGTGCCGGCCACATCGCGCGACCTGCAGCACGCTCTCGGATCGGCGATCGCTGAAGCCCGCCGCCTGGCGGAACGCGCCGCGAAGGCCTCAACGCTCCCGAGGCCTGAGGTGTTTGACCAGCTGCGCAAGGACGTAGGTGGAAGGCAGGCGATCGAGCGCGGGGTCGCCATCCTCCCGGCAGATCTCAACGCGCCTCCCATCGCCTGGTTGGGTAGGCACCGCATGATTCCCAGGTCGGACACGACTGAGCTGCAAGCGGTCATGACTCCATTCTACGCGGTGCTCGAGGCGCGGCGCCAGACGCTTGACGGCGTGGCCGTCGGCGACGTTCTCCTCTGGGCTGCGCCGGAGATTGCCGACGGTGATCGCTCGATCGCCGCGGCGTTCGAGCGCAAACACGATGTCGCACTGCGGTTTTTCCCGTCAGGGCTTGGGCCACGCGATTCGAGTGTCTTCGAGATTTGCCCGCCGCCGAGCGGTTGCGAGCATGGCGACACGCTGTTCTCGGTGCAGACAATCCCACCCTCGCAGGGGGACGCGAAGCTCGCGGCCCTCGCGCGCACCGCGTGGTTCGCGCGCCTCACGCTCGGTGCGTTGCTGGTGCTCCTGCTCGTCACCGCTTCCCAGGGCCGAGGGCGTTGGGCAGTCGCCATCGTCTCCGCGTGGACGCTGGTGCGCGCGCCGATGGGGCCCGCCGCCTGGTTTTCACCCGCGACATTCTATCGCCCCGCCGGAATCATCGGGTCGTCCGCCGGCTCGCTCTTCGTCTTCGGGGTCCTGCTCTTGCTCGCGGCCGGCTGGCTATGGCGGCGCGGGGTGCAGCGGCGGTGGTGGGGAATCGCGGCGGCCACGTTGCTCATCTTGTTCGCGCCCTATGTGGTGCGCTATTTCGGGCGGGGCATCGCCCCGCCGGCAGCCGGCGTGAGTATCGGTCTCTGGTTGTCCTGGCAAACCGCGCTCGCAGTGACGGCGATGGCCATCATCCTGCTGGCGGCGGCCCTGGTTCGCGGCTCGACGGAGCCGGTGCGCGTGAGCTGGGCGCTCCCGGCGGCGTGTGCGTGGGGTGCGCTCGCGGCCATCGGCGGGCTTTGGCTGTGGGACCCCCATGGGGCCTGGCCGGAGTGGTACACGTTTCTGTGGTTGCCCGCGCTGGCCGGCGTGATTCTTCCGGCCCCGCGTCGCTTGGCACTGGTCGGCATGGCGGTGGTGGCGGGGACCGCGGCCGCGCTGCTGGCATGGGGCGCCGCCGTTGAGGGCCGGTTGTCGCTCGCCACCCGCGACGGACAGCGCCTCGGGCAGGAGGGCGATGCGATCGCCGTCGCGTTGCTCGAGCGGCTGAGCCAGCAAGTCGCCGATCCATCGCACCCGCCGCCCCGCAGCGCGGGCGATCTGTATGCGCTGTGGGCAACATCGCCGCTCGTCGCGCAGGATTATCCCGCAATGCTGGGATTGTGGAGTAGCGACGGCGGGTTACTGGCCGAGCTGCGGCTGGCGTCGCTCGATCTTTCTCCGGGGCTCTTATCGACCCTGGCGCGCACGGTCGAAGGGCCGTGCGTCGAGAGTGTGCCGCGGAGCCCCGGCATTCACTATGTCCTGCTGACTCCGCTCGTCAACGGTACCGTCCTGACCGTCGCGGTCGGCCCGCGCACGCAGTACTTGCCGCCTGATCGGGTCGCGAGGTTTCTCCACGGCGCACCGAGTGTCGAGCCGCCCTACACGATTACGCTTTCGCTTCCCACGCAGGCGGACGCACCGCACGTCAGCAACGCCGTGCAGTGGCGCCGAGACCAGTGGTCCGCGCGGGGTGAGCGGCGGATCGAGTTGCCCGAGGGTGGCAGCCACGTGCACTTGCGCGTGGACCTCCGCGGACCGTGGACGCTCCTGGTCCGTGGCGTCTTGGTCGTCGCGCTCGACGTCGCACTGCTGGCCGGCATCTGGATGTTCGGGTTGGTCATTGCCGAGGGGTGGCGGCCGCGGATTGCGACGGGCCTCACCACGTTGCGCACGAGCTATCGGGCGCAACTCACCGCGGTGCTCAGCGTGTTTCTCATTCTGCCGGTGCTCGCGTTTGCCGCGTGGAGTTTCGCGCGACTCGCCGACGAATCGCGCCGCGCGGGTGACCTCTTGATTCGGCAGACCCTCCGGGACGCCGCGGGCGGCGCGGCGGCTGTCGCGCTCGAGAGCCCCGATGCAGTGCGGCAGTCGCTGGCGGAGTTGGGCCGCCGTCTCGATGCCGAGCTGTGGCTGTACCGCGGCGGGGTCTTGATCGGGACTTCCTCGCCTGTACTTGCGGAGTTGGGACTCGTCGATCCATTCCTCGCGAGCTCGGCGTTCCAGGCGATCAGCACGGATGAGCTCGAGTTGACGACGGACGCGCGGGCGGCCGGTCGCCGGACGCGCATTGGGTACAAGGTGGTCGGTCCCGGCGCCCCCGGTGAGCAAGCGGTGCTCGCGGTGCCGCGGCTGCTGGATGACGAAGGCGTGCGGCAGCAGCAGGAGGATCTCGCGCTCGCCCTCGTCCTGGGCACTGTGATCGGTTTGTTGGCGGCCATGTATCTCGCCGGCTTCGCGGCCCGGCGCCTCGCCAAACCGGTCGCTGCGTTGCGCGAGGCCGCCATCGCGGTGGGCCGAGGCAGCGAGCCGCCCGCGTTCCCGCCCGGCACGCCACGGGAATTCGAGCCGGTGCTCAGCGCGTTCGAACGCATGGCCACCGACGTGCGGCGCAGCCAGGGCGCACTCGAAGAAGCACGGCTCCGTACCGCCCGTGTCCTGGCGAACGTTGCGACTGGTGTGATCGCGGTGGACGACGCGCTCCGCGTCACCATGGCGAACCCCCGCGCGTCGGAGCTGGTGCTGGGGGGCACCGAAACGCTGGCGCCCGGCAACGTGCTGCCGCAAACGACCGCCGCGGGATGGGCGCCCGTGTGGCAAGCGGTCGCACAGTTCATCGCCGCGAACCGCGACGACATCCAGGAGCGCGAGTTCGAGGTCGGCGGGCGGCAGATTCGCGTGCAGCTCGCGTTGTTGGGGGCCGCGCCCGACGGCTGCGTCATCGCCCTCGACGATGCGACGGCGCTGACGCGCGCCGCCCGCGTGCTCGCGTGGGGCGAAATGGCGCGCCAGGTCGCGCACGAAATCAAGAATCCGCTCACGCCGATTCGGCTCGGGATCCAGCATCTCCAGCGGATTCGCGGGAAGGGCGGGTCCACGACGTTCGAGGCGACGCTCAACGAGACGTCAGAGCGCATTCTGGAGGAAATCGACCGTCTCGATGGAATCGCGCGCGCGTTCGCACGTTTCGGCGCGCCGGCCGAGGGCAGGGGAGCCGCCGAGTTGCCGCCGCTCGAGCCCGTAGATCTCGCGGCGACGGCCCGCGAAGTCGTCCAGCTCTACGACCTCGGCGGCGCGCCGCGGTTCGAGGTGCGAACGAGCAACGGGGCGCCGCCCCCGGCGCTCGCGCGCAGAGACGAAGTAAAGGAAGTGCTCGTGAACCTGCTGGAGAACGCGCGGAACGCCGATGCGAAACGGGTAACCGTTCAGATCGCGGCGAGCGGCCGGCAATTGGTCGTCACTGACGATGGCCGCGGGATTCCAGCGGAGGTCCTCCCGCGCGTCTTCGAGCCGACGTTTTCGACGACGTCGAGCGGCGCCGGGCTCGGACTGGCGATCGCGCGCCGCCTGGTGGAGGGCTGGGGCGGCGTGATCACGCTCGAAAGCGACCCCGGCAAAGGGACACGAGTCACTCTGACGCTCCAGACCGCGCCCTGAAGCGGGTTTGGGTGACCTTCCTCACACCAAACAATGGAAAAATCGGGCACAATGTGCAAAGTTGTGGCGGCCTTCCCCCCGTCCGAGGTGCATTGTGCGAACTGGAGTCGTCGCTGTTGCACTCGCTCTGCTCGTGCTCGCTCCCCTGCGCACGGCTCGCGCGCAATTTTCGTTCGACGCGCGGCGCTACGCCATGGGAGGGGTTTCGCTCAGCCGGGACGGCAACGCCCGTCGCTTCAATCCTGCCTATCGCGCGCTGAAAACGAACAGTCAGACCTCGGGAACGCCGAAGTTCTCGATCCCAGTGCCGTTCGGGCTCATCAAATTCTTTAAGGATCACCCGATCAATCAGCTGGGCAGCGACCCGATGTTCGATCCGAAATCACCGGCGTTCAACCCATTCGCGCTGACGAACATCATCTTCAATCCGCCAGTCTTCATCGATGTGAAGAAGTCCCCGGTCCCCACCAACAACGTCGAATTCACGATCGGCAAGAATCAGCTGATCATGAACCTCGGCGGCTCGCGAGTGCTGATTCCGGAACAGGACTTCGGGCTCGGCAGCACGAGCCGGTTGTTCGATGCC
>Ga0070695_100001863_pt1 | contig 11912 bp, 12 predicted proteins | sample KBSK1252metaG_FD_65471 | JGI IMG/M metagenome (GOLD analysis project Ga0070695, IMG submission 65471) | Corn, switchgrass and miscanthus rhizosphere microbial communities from Kellogg Biological Station, Michigan, USA - KBS K1-25-2 metaG | ecosystem: Host-associated > Plants > Roots >...
ATGACGACGTCCTCGCTCGGACGGTCGCCGGCGCTCGTCTCCACGTTCGAGATCGTGTCCGCCACGTCCATGCCGCTCGTGACGCGCCCGAAGACGGTGTGCTTGCCGTCGAGCCACGGGCACGCATCGGCGGTCACGATGAAGAACTGGCTGCCGTTCGTGTTCGGGCCGGAGTTCGCCATCGCGAGCGCGCCTCGCGCCACCGGGTGGTCGTTGAACTCGTCCTCGAACGTGTAGCCGGGGCCGCCCGTGCCGGTTCCGGTCGGGTCACCGCCCTGGATCATGAAGTCGGGGATGACACGGTGAAAGATGACGCCGTTGTAGAAGCCGTCTCCGGCGAGCTTGCGGAAGTTCTCCACGGTCTTCGGTGCATCGCCGTCATGTAGCTCGATCTCGATGGGGCCGTGGTTCGTGTGAAGGGTCGCTGTGCTCATTGCGGCGGAACGCTATCTGCGATCGGCTCGAGCGCGCCCGCCGTAGCTTCGAGCGATCCGTCCTCGAGGCCCGCGACGACCTGTCGGACGAGCGCGTGGGCGGCATCGACGTCGTCGGCCGAGAGGACGGTCGTCACCCCGGCGAGGTGCTCGCCGCGGCGCTCGTCCCAGAGCTCGAGCACGACCGTGTCGAGCGTGCGCCGCGCGATGTAGGAATCCTCGGCGATCCCGACGCGTACTGAGACGATGCGTCCGTCCGGCAGCGTAACCTGCCGTTCGATCGGTTCTCCGCGAAGGGACACCCGTCGCATTCTGCCGGACTGAGCCCGTTCGAAACCCACACGACACTAGGACCCACGGCGGCGGAATATGCGCCGTACGGCCCATGGTGCAGCGCGCCCACGTCGCCGAAGGGGTTCGTATGAGCCGTGTAAGAGCACTCCGGCTTGTCGTCGCGCTGGCCGGCCTCGCAGCGGTGGGCCTTCTTGCCTCCTCTGCGCTGGCGACCAGCAGTTCCTCCGCGAGGAGCCTGACAACGCTGAACCGCCAGGTCCTGGCTGCCATCAACAGGTTCCGCACGTCCCAAGGGCTCGTCGCGTTGCGCGACTCAAGGGCGCTCGACAGGGCAGCGCTTGCGCACTCGCTCGAGATGGGCCGGCGCGGCTACTTCGGCCACGACTCGGCCGACGGCCAGGTCTTCTGGAAGCGGATTCAGCGGTACTACCGCTCGTCGAACGTGGGCGAAAACCTTCTCTGGGCGGCCCCCACCGTCAGCGCCGGCAAGGCGATGCAGCTCTGGATCGCGAGCCCGCCGCATCTCGAGAACCTGAAGACGGCGAGGTGGCGCCAGGTCGGCGTCTCAGCCGTCACCGTCGCGAACGCGGCCGGCGTCTACGGCGGGCGGCGCGTAACGATCATCACCACCGACTTCGGGGCGAAGTAGCTCGCCTGCGCCGTCGGGTGGCCGGCGCTGCAGCGCGTAGAGACCGGCGGCGGCCGGGCCGAGCGGCAGCCAGAGGTTGAAGATGCGGTAGGCGAAGACGGCGAGGACGGCTGCCGGCAGTCCGTACCCGACCCAGGTGAGCGCGAACGGCAGAAGCGCCTCGACCGCCCCGGCGCCGGCGAGCGGAAGCGTGCGCCGCGTCAGCGCGTATCCCGTCGCGTAGCCCACGACGACGGCCTCTACCGACGGCGTGTGCCGCTCGAAGGCCGCGAGGCAGACCCAGAGGACGAACACCTCGCCGGCCCAGTAGACCGCCATCCCGGTGAAGGCTGCGGCGCCGTGACGCCGCGGCGAGGCGACGATCTGCCCGACGACCGCGATCGCTTCGAGCGGCGGTCCGAGGATTCGTTTGCGCAATCGGCCTCGGCAGAGCCAGCGGCGATAACGAACGGCGAGGAGCGCGAGCACCGTTCCCGCCGGGACGCCGATCGTCCACGAGAGCACGACGGCACGCTGGGCGTCCGTGTGCTCGACCAGGAGGAGGATCGCGCACGCACACGCGCCGACCGAGAGGACCGCGTACTCCAGCGAGCCGAGGCCGAGCACACGCACTCGTGCTTCCTGCGGCGGCACGCCGAGGTCCTGGAGCGCCTCGATGTCGACGGCGAACCCGCCGCGCGGGATGAACATCCCGAAGCCCGCGGCGACGATAGCGCCCGCCCGTAACGCTCCCAGCCGAACACCACGCCCGACGTGTGCGACCTCGCGGTACGCGAACGTGTAGCCGATGTGAGCGGCGACCGCGCCCACGATCGCGAACGGGAACCAGTAGGTGTGGGCGTGCCGGATATGGGAGGCGACGGCCACGTAGCCGGCCGCGCCGGCCACGAGGATCGTCGCGATCAGCGATAGCGCGGCCGCGATGAGCATCAGCATCACGACGTGATGCGCTTCGTGCTCGCGGTGGTGGGCGAGCAGGATCCCCAGCGGTCCCCGGCGCGTCATCGTCCGCTTCTACCCTCAGCACACACGAGCGATGCGCCCGGGAGGATTCGAACCTCCGACCCGCGGATTAGAAGTCCGCCGCTCTGTCCACTGAGCTACGGGCGCGCGGTCACAAGAGTAGAGCCCTCGGCGGCGCGGCCCTATGTAGGGTGCCGCGGATGGCGGATGCGCTCGAGCGGCTGAAGGAGCGCCTGGGAGAGGTCAACGACCTCGGCAAGGTCACGCGTCTCCTCTCGTGGGATCAGCAGACGATGATGCCGCTCGCCGGCACTGCGCATCGGGCGGATCACATGGCAACGCTGCAGCGGCTCGCGCACGAGCTCTTCACCGACCCCGCGGTCGGCAGGCTGCTCGAGGAGTTGCGGCCGCTCGAGGAGTCGCTCGATTCCGATTCCGACGATGCGGCACTGATCGCCGTCACGCGCCGCGACTACGAGAAGGCCGTCAACGTGCCGGCTTCGCTGCGCGCCGCGATGACGCGCGCAGCAGCCGAGGCCCGGCCCGTTTGGGTGAAGGCGAAGGCGGAGTCGGACTTCCCCTCGTTCCTGCCCGCGCTCGAGCGGATCGTCGAGCTGAAGCTCGAGTACGTCGGTTGCGTCGCGGATGGGGCCGCCGAGCGGTACGACGTCCTGCTCGACGACTACGAGCCGCAGATGACGACCGCCGAGGTGCGGGCGCTGTTCGAGGAGCTCAAGCCGCCGCTCGTCGACCTGATCGCCGAGCTGCGCGAGAAAGACGTGGACGACTCGTTCCTCCATGGCGACTTCCCGCCCGATCGCCAACGCGTGCTCGCGCAGGAGGTGATCGACCTCTTCGGACACCGGCCCGACAGCTGGCGCATCGATCCGACGGAGCATCCGTTCGCCTCGGGCCCGGGGCGCGACGACGTCCGGATCACGACGAACTACCACCCGGACTCGCTCGAGTCGCTCTTCTCGACGATGCACGAGTACGGCCACGGCCTCTACAGCCACCAGCAGCCGCAGCATCTCGAGCGCCTGCCGACCGGGCAGTCGTGCTCGCTCGGCATCCACGAGTCGCAGAGCCGGCTCTGGGAGAACCTCGTCGGGCGCAGCCTCCCGTTCTGGCGGCTCTTCTATCCCCGCCTGCAGGAGACGTATCCCGAGCAGTTCGGGGGAGTCGACCTCGACCGCTTCCAGGCCGGCATCCACGCGGTCAAGCCCGGCCTGATCCGGATCCAGGCCGACGAGGTCACCTACGGGATGCACGTCATGCTCCGCTTCGAGCTCGAGCAGGACATCGTCGAGGGCCGCGTCGCGCTGCGCGATCTGCCGCAGCGCTGGAACGAGAAGATGTGGGAGTACCTCGGGGTGGAGGTTCCCGACGACGGTCACGGCGTCCTCCAGGACGTTCACTGGTCGGGCGGGTCGATCGGCTACTTCTCGACATACCTGATCGGGACTGTCGCCTCGGTGCAGATCTGGGAGGCGGCGGGGCGTGATCTCCCCGAGCTCGAGGAGCAGGTAGGCCGGGGCGAGTTCGCGCCTCTCCGCGACTGGCTCGGCGAGCATGTCCACGCGCTCGGCCGCAAGTTCTCGCCCCAGGAGACGTTGCGCCGGGCAACCGGGTCGTCACTTTCCGCGCAGCCCTACCTCGACTACCTCCGCCGCACCTACGCATAGGTCCTGTGGCGCCGGGTAGGCGCTCGGTGGCGAAAACGAAGGAGGGTCTGCATGGCAGACGTCCTGAAGAACAAGAAGGTCGCGATCCTCGCCGCGGATATGTTCGAGCGGGTCGAGCTCGAGGAGCCGCGGAAGGCGCTCGAAGCCGCCGGCGCCGACGCAGAGATCGTCTCGATTCACGACGGTGAGATCCAGGGCTTCGACCATTTCGATCCTGCGAACACGGTGAAGGTCGACCGCACTGTCGAGGAGGCATCACCCGACGACTACGACGCGCTCCTGGTTCCCGGCGGCGTCGGCAATCCCGATCAGCTGCGGGGGGACGAGAACGCGGTTTCGTTCGTCCGCGGATTCCACGACGCGGGCAAGCCGATGGCGGTCATCTGTCACGGCCCGTGGGTGCTGGTCGAGTCCGGCGTCGTCCGCGGGAAGCGGCTCACCTCGTGGCCGACGCTCGAGACCGACATCCGCAATGCGGGTGGCGAATGGACGAACGAGGAGGTCGTCGTCGACGGCAACCTCGTGACGAGCCGGAAGCCGGACGACATTCCGGCCTTCAACCGCGAGATGCTGCGGATCTTCTCCGGGGAGCGAGTGCCGGCCTGAACGAGGAACGCGCAACGGGGCCGCACCCGCGGCTCCGTTGTCGCATCAGCAAGCAAGGGCAACAGTTCTGCTTAGGGTGGCGACTGGGATGGCGCGGCGCTTCGGTCTGACTTTGCACACGTGCCCCCACGGGGTTTGCACACTGCTTAGGAGGCTTCGTCCGGGCCGCCTGCGGGTGTCCGCTTCTCTAGCCGCCTGCGGAAGAGTTCTTCGAACTTGTCCGGGCCGGGCGGCCGGCGCAACCCGAGCTTGCTTTGGCGCTCGACCACCTGGTTCAGATGGCGTGCCAACATAAAGTCGTTGTCGATGTTGATGTAGCCCAGTCCGTGGCGCTCTAGAAAGACCCGCGTCGCCGTGTACGCGGTGCGGCGGTTCCCGTCTCGGAAGGATTGCGCTTGTGCTATCCCGTGCGCGAGGAAAGCAGCGGCTCGGATGACCCCTTCGGAAGAGCTCGTGTCTACAGCGCGGACTCGTTCTAGACAGTCGAGGAGCGGCGCTCTCTGATCGAGCGCGAACGCGCCTGGCTCTCCCGCGCGTTCGTGGATGCGCCGGTTGAGCTCGATGAGCTCCTCGATGCTTGGACTGGGTGCCCCAGCTTCTGCAGGGCTCGCAGATTCCGGCTCAGCGTCCGGTCGAAGTAGTCCGCCATCGTCTCCACGGGTCTCATCATACCCCTCTTTCGGCTTGTTGAACGGGTTTCTCGAGCCCGTAGACCCCTGTTCTGGGGCCTGGTTATGGCCTTCCGGCCGCCGGTGGTGCCAGCGTTTGCGCTTGCCTCTACCCACGGCTAGAAGGTAGGTCAGGATTGGCAGTCGCGCAGATCATTCTCAGGTAGCGCTCGATTGAGGCTCCACCTGGCCGACCTGTTGCCGTGCCCCGTGTTCGACTGAAGGACGAGGCCTTCTCTCTGCAACCGGTTGAGGCGCTTCCCGGTCTGCGGCGGCGTCCAGCCGATCCGCTCGGCGATCTCCGAGCGGCTCGCGGGACGTCCGAACTTGGCGAGCTCAGCGAGGAACTCCTGATCCGAAGCGACGATCTGTTCGCGGAGCGTGGCCCGAGCGGCGCCGAGCGGATCGGCAGCGGCTCGCTGAGCTGCCTGCTCGTGGTCGATCTCGCGGGCTCGTTCGAGACACGAGGGTTCGTGGAGGCGCGGGCCGAGGCGCCAGGCGATCAGCTCGCGGCTGAGCTCGGGCACGCTGGTGCTGAGAAGCCGCGCGGTGCGGGTGACCGCGCTCGCCGGCGCGAGGTCAGAGCGGCCCTTCTTCAACTGCTTGTAGGCGCGCTGGGTGAGCAGCTCGCCGGGCTTCGCGTCGGCCCGCTCCTCGAGCGCCTTCTCGAGTGAGCGGATGCAGCGCTCGCACGTCCACGTCCAGCGGGGCTGCGCTTCCGTCGGCCGCCCTCCTGCTACGGGCAAGGGCTCGAGGCCTGCGTGCTCGAGCACGCGAGCCCAGCCATAGGCGGCGTCTATCCGCTCCGAGCTCGGGAGGTCGTCCCAGACGCGGCGCCCGTGCAGCCAGGAGTGGCGCTGCTCCTCGACGAGCTGGTCAAGCTCCTGGTCGTACTCGCCGGGCCTGAGCGTTGGAGCGCCGAGCCGCGTGGCGATGCTCCGGACTGCCGCGGCGGCCTCGTCGATGGTGAAGGGCATCAGGTCGCGGCGGGTAAGGGCCACGAGGTTCTGCTGGAAGTCTCGGCCCGTGAGATGCGCGACTTCGACAACGCGCCGCCAGGAAGCGCCGAAGCCGTGGGCGATCCGGTCAGCACGCGGGCTTTCCGGGTAGGGCGAGCCGGCGCGAGCCTGGTCGTAGGCACGGGTCGCGACCTGCAGGGGATCGATGCCGGCGGCGGCCGCGGCGATCAGCGTGATCTCGCGGACGATGGTGAGCAGCTCGATCGGGTCATAGCGCGGCGCGTAGCGCCCACCTTGTCGGCGCGGGCCGGATGCTCTGGGCATTACCTGCCCGGTTCGCTTCTGCCTGCCCGTGGCCTTCCGCCTGTTTCTGCTTGTGCTCACGCCGGCGATCCTGGCACTTGCGACTGCGGTTGTCGTATGCGCCGGGTAGCGTCCCGCGGGTGCCGAGACCGGGCCGCCGTCCGGGCGAGCAGACAAAAGCGGACACGCGGATCGCCGAGTGGCGGGTGAAGCGGGGCCTCACGCAGCAGGAGGCCGCAGATGCTGTGGGCCTCAGCCTGAACGGCTACTGGAAGTACGAGCGTGGGCACATCGACAACCCCGGCATCCGCCAGCTGGCGAACCTGGCGATTGTCTTCGGCTGCGAGCTCGAAGACTTGATCGAGGACGACTGGCGCCGCGGCACCTGGGGGATGGGCAAGCCGCGCCGGCCCGAAGACCCGTCGAGCTTCTGGCGCACCGATCGAGGTGCGACGTAGCTCCGCGGCCGCTCTCCTGAAGCTGAACGCTCAGTGCTACAAGTGACAAGCGCAATAGCGAGCTTGTGGACAGCGCCGACCTACGATCAGTGGGTTATGACTGACCCAGCCGAGCAGGCTCCCTACACGCTCGAGTGGTACATCGACGAGAACGGCCGCGACGTCGTGCACGACTGGATCACGAACGATCTGACACCGACTCAGCGGCGCGTGATCGGCTTGGCAATGTACGAGATTCTGCAGTTCGAGGGTGAGCAGGTCGCTGACGGCGAGTTCGGAACGCATCTGGGAGACGGGCTCTACGAGTTCCGGGTACGCCAGAGCGGGGACGAGATTCTGAGCCGATCGCGTCGACCGTCAGTGCGAGAGCGGCTGCAGACTGTGACACGGGTGACGAAGAAGAAGAAGGGGGAGAGCGAGCGGATACTGCTCCGTGTCTTCTTCCACGCGCACGGCGACAAGCTGATCCTGCTTCTCGGCGGGTACGACAAGGGCCGTGACCCCAGCAAGCGGCGACAGCAGAAGGAGATTGAGGTAGCGCGGAAGCGGCTCGGCGAGTGGCGTCGAAGCGGACGCTCGACGGTCTGACCTAGGCGGTGGCGAGAGCCTCGACCTGAGCCGGGCGGAGCGCGTACAGGTCGAGGTCGAGCGCGGCGAAGAGCACATCGAGGGTCGAGACCGTCGGGTTCGAGTCGCCTGATTCGATCTTGCTGATCTCCGGTTGCCCAATCTCTGTCAGCTGAGCTAGCTCAGTTTGGGTCAGCCCCTTCTCGAGGCGAGCAGCGCGAAGCTCGTGCGCGAGGCGGAAACGCGTGCGGAGCTGGTGGTACTCGGCAACAGCACCGGGGCCTTCGGCCTCAGCCTCAGCCTCGATCTGCTGGATCAGGTCATCGAGCTTGGTCATTGGCATCCTCCTTGCCGGAGAAGTATGGCATAAAACCCATAGCACGTCAACCCAACCGCGCACGGTTTTTCGCCTCAGAACCGGGATCGGTTGGCTCGATCCGATCCATCCGCCGACGATCCTAGGATCGATTGCCCTTACTCGGAGTGGGGGCAAAGGAGAGAAGCGGACGCGCTGGGGCCAGGGCGTCTTCTTCGCTCACGGTAAGAGCAAAAGGCGCTCTAGCGTGGGAGCGATGGCGAAAGGACAAGGAACGAAGCGGAGCCAGCTGCCGGCGGCATTGCCGGGAGCTACCAGTTTCTCGGACGACCGAGCCGAGCTAGACCCGCTTGCCGTCGTCCGCCTGTTGAAGCAGCAGCGGCGGCTCTGCGACCGTCTCGTCCGGGTGACGACGATCCGCGCGTCGGGCGTTGGCCGGCAGCGCGGGAGGGGAAGCTGGGCGCTCGCCTACATCGCTTTCGTCGCGTCCCGCAAGTACGCGGACATCGAGCCCTGGTGGTCGGTCGCCGCGGCGAACCCGCAGCTCTGGCGCGAGTGCGGCTTCCCGGATGGCCGGCCGCCCTACCCGACGGTCTACGAGCGCTTCACCGAGCTCGAGCAGTTCGCCTGGGAGTTCCAGACGACCGTGGGCGAGCTCGTGCAGCAGGCGCGGAGAGCGTCAGGCGGTCTCGTGGGCCGGGACGTCCACGTTGACTCGTGTGAGGAGGAGACACACGCGCGGCTCGTTCACGACTGCCAGCCGGGCGAGCAGTGCCGGCGCGAGGCGGAGCTCTTGAAGCGCCGCCGGCAGCGCACCCGCTCGGGTCGCCAGGCGCCGGTCTCGCCGCCCCTGTATCCGGACAGGGACACGTGCAAGCACGCGGGCGAGGAGCGCGGCAAGCTCGCCACGGAGCCGCCGCTCGAGGCTGAGCCGAAGTTCGCGGGCCTCGCGGATCGGGTGAGCACGGTCTCCCGTGGGCAGCGCGAGGTGCAGCGCCTCCGGATCAACGGCTGCTGGTATCGGAGCCTGGACACCGAGGCCGGCATCCGCTGCTACGGCGGCAAGCAGAAGCGGAGCTTCAAGTTCTGGCACGGCTACTACAACACGAAGGCGATCGACCATTTCACCGCCGCGCCTTTGTCAATCCTGATCTCGAGCGCGAGCAAGGCCGAGTGCCACATCTACCCGGTGCTCCTCGACCGCGTGCTCTCGACGGTCGGCGGGAACATCCGCTCGATGGTCGCGGACAAGGGCTTCAGCGTGGAGAGCGTCTACCAGGAGAACACAAGCCGCGGCATCTTCAGCGTGATGCCGTTCCGCCGCGGCAGCCACAGGACGCGGCCCGAGTACGCGACCGACGAGTACGACGCGCACGGCGTTCCGAAGTGCAAGCACTGCCGCAGCGAAGGCGTCTTCGTGTCGTTCACCTTGAAGCCCAAGCCCCGCCTGTTCTTCCGCTGCTCGATCAACTGCCCCGCCTCGGGCGGTAAGAGGCAATCGATCAGCTGTGAGACGAAGTGGCGCTTCCTGCTCCCGCTCTGGCGGACGACCGAGCTCTACCACGCGCTCCGCGCCTCGCACGGATCGTACGAGCGCGTGCACGGCTTTTTCCGCCGCCGCTACCACGTCGGCGGCGACAGCTGCGACACGCGCGCGAAGCGTCTCGGCCTCGGAGCCCGTCAGTTGCGCGCGAACGCCGCGCTGGTGATCGAGTGGCTCCTCATCAACTGGCGGCAGGGCTGGTCAGGCGGCAGGCCCAGGAACGAAAAGCCCATCTGGGTGCAGCGTGGGGCCCGCGAGCTCGCCGGCCTTCTCCGCTACCGGGCCAGGCTCGCCGCTCAACAGTTGCAGCTCGCCGCGGCCAACACGGCGCACGGGCCAGCGCCGCCGTAGCGCCTCACGGCGTTCCCGAGCAACTTCTGCACACACTCCACGCCGCCCGGCAGACCTTGTGCTGGGCGGCTTTTCGCCGTTTCGGGCCTCGCGGCCAGGCGAGCGGAGCTCTGGGCGCGGTTCGCGCGCGCGGCGACGCTTCGAGACCTGTGTTCGAGGCGGAAAGGGCGCCCGAGGCACCCTTTCCAGAACTGCAAGTGAAACACGAGAAGGGTGGCGGACGGGACTCGAACCCGCGGCCACCGGGACCACAACCCGGAGCTCTACCAACTGAGCTACCGCCACCGAGCCCGGAAAGCGTAGCGGGATACGCTTCCGGGTTCAGGGCCCCGTAGCTCAGCGGATAGAGCGGCAGCCTTCGAAGCTGCGCGCGGAGGTTCGATTCCTCCCGGGGCCACCTCAGTTGTCCCGCTTCGCGCAGCTCTGCCGTGCGCCGGCGAGGGTGTCGAGCGCGCTGTCCGCGCTGACGACGAAGGTCAGCCTGACGAGCCGCGAGCGCCGCGTCGTCAGCCGCAGCATGCCGTCCTTTCCTTGCCAGAGGCAGGCGTGCGACGCGCGCCAGTACGGGGACCAGCGCACCGCGATCCGGTAGCTACCGCCCTGCGTGAAGAAGACGGTCACCTTGGCGTCGGTCAGGCTCATGACGGCCGGTGTGCCCGGCCCGGTCACGATCGGTCGCGCGCGAGGCACCTTGTAGATCGTCAGCTTCGAGGTGTGAAAGACAGGCACGAGCCCGGTGCGACCGCCGCGGACGAGCTTCGCCTCTGCCGCGGAGCTGTAATCCGGCGGCGCCTTGGAGAGGACGACGTAGCCGACCCCGAGTAAGCGGAGCCAGCGGAGATAGGCGCCTGGTCCGAACTTGCTGTACAGGACGGAGTTCTCCGGGAAGTCGTCCTGCCGGAACCAGCCTCTTGCGAGCGGGATGTTTGCGTTGGCGAGGTAGAAGGCGGGCCAGTGCCCGACGGTGTCGACCGCCTCGACGCGATACTGCGGCGCGGCATGCTCGTCGAGGTACGAGATCGCAGCGGGCCAGGTCGATGCGTTCGCGGTCACGTCCGCCCGGTCTTGCACGTAGTTGGCCGCGAGAGGCGACACGTTCCACGACACCGCAAGCAGCATCGCGCCGACCGCGATCGGCAGAGGACGCCACCTGCGCAACGCGAGCACGAGGGCGGCAAGAGGAATGGCCATGAAGCGCAGGCGATCGATGTTGCCGCCGAGCTGCGAAGGCACGACGTATGCGCCGATCATCGCCACGAGGTAGAGCGCGAAGAAGAAGCGCAGTACGCGGGCACGCTCGACACGCCAGGTGAGCGCGAGCCCCAGCACGCAGAAGACGGAGCCCGCGAGGATGTCGCCGGTGTGGAAGGGGTAGCGGCCGTTGTCGGGGAACAGCCGCCACAGCAGCAGCTCGCCGAGACCCGCGAGGGCGACGACGGCGAGTGGCAGCCACGAGCTCCGGAGCGGGACGCGGCGTCCTAGCGCGATTGCCGCGAGCACGATCGCAAGCAGAAGGAACGCGAGTGGGCTCGCAGCGAGCGAGAGCAGGGCAAGTCCCGCGAATCGCCAACGCGCGTGCATCTGCAGCGCCCACAGCGCGAGCAGCGCGAAGGCGAAACCGAGTGCAAACGGGAATGCCGCGATGAGCACGATCCCCGCCCACACCACGGCGAACGTTCGGCTCGACCAGCGTGTCCGCGGTCCCCACTCACGCCAGACGACGGCGGCAAAGGCGAGGGCGCCGAGCGCGATGGTCGCGACGGCGAGCAGCTTGATCCCGACGAGTGCGGCCAGCGGGTAGTAGATGAGGCTGTACGTGATGAAGCTGTAGCGACCCGCGTACCAGAAGTTGTTCCAGAGCGTGAAGCCATGCTGGAGATACAGCGTTCGCTGATACGCATGCGCGGCAAGGTCGGTGCCGGGAGGCCCGAGCCACGCCAGGAGCGCTGCGACGGTGCCGGCTGCACACGCCGACAGCACCGCCTCGTTGACGAGCGCACGGCGCGCCAGCATCGTGCGTTGAGGTTACCGCCGCTCTAAAGACGACAAGCTGCGACGCCGATAAATCGCGTCGTGCTGTAACGAGGTGTCCGCCGTGACCGGCACCAGCTGGACG
>Ga0070695_100001865_pt1 | contig 11907 bp, 12 predicted proteins | sample KBSK1252metaG_FD_65471 | JGI IMG/M metagenome (GOLD analysis project Ga0070695, IMG submission 65471) | Corn, switchgrass and miscanthus rhizosphere microbial communities from Kellogg Biological Station, Michigan, USA - KBS K1-25-2 metaG | ecosystem: Host-associated > Plants > Roots >...
GCCGCGATGAGAACTAACGGCATCCTGCTCATGGCCTGCCTCCTTCTACGAAGGAAGCGCTGCAAACTGCATGCCTTAAAGCGTGGGGTTGTCGCTGGCGAGGCCGAGCGCTACGCGGCCGTAAGTGGTGGCGGCGATGTCGGTATTGAACGAGAAATGCTGCTTCACCGCGTGCGCGTCACGAAACGCGCGCGGCACGGCGCCCGCTTCATAGAGCCCGCTCGCGCCGGCGAGGCCGTACATCACGTCGACCGCGCGCACTGCCCAGTCGACGGCGTACGCGCCTTCCAGCCGGTAGCGCGCCTTGGTGCGCATGTCGGGCACTTCGCCCGCCTCGATCAGCGCCTGCGCCTCGCGGCAGTTCGCGAGCTGCACCAGGCGTGACGAACGCGCGTAGGCGGTCGCTTCGCCGAGGCGAATCTGCGTGCTCTGGATCTCGGCGACGCGTGCGCCGGTCATCTTGCCCGTCTTGGGACTGAAGTCGTCGATCAGCCCTTCGGCGATGCCAAGCGGCACGCCCGAGAGCATGTACGGAAAGAGCGCGAACACCGGCATCTGGAAAAGCGGCCCGGGATTCACCGCGCTGCCGGGGGTCGGGCCGCCCTTGGTATCGACTACCGCGAGCGTGCGGTGCTCGGGGACGAACTGCTCCTTCGCCTCGACATCCTTGCTGCCGGTACCGCGCAAGCCGCCGGCGTACCAGTTGTCGATGATGTTGTACTGCGAGCGCTGAAGCAGAAACACGCGCTGCTCGGGCGGCGCGTTCTCATCGAGCCAGGCGAGCCCGGCGAGCATGTTCCACTGCGACGGATCGACGCCGCTCGAGAACGGCCAGCGCCCCGAGATGATGTAGCCGCCTTCCACCTTGCGCGCCCTGCCGGCCGGAAAGACGAACGATGACGCGATCATCGCATCGCGCGATTCGTTCCAGATCTCGTCCTGCGCCTCGCGCGGAAACATGCCGAGCATCATGTGATGCGCAGCGAAGTTCACCCAGTTCCACGCTGTTGAGGCGCACGCGCGTGCTAGCAGCGCACCGAACGTAACGACGGCAGCAAATTCGAGCTCCGCCCCGCCCACGCGCCGCGGCTGGTGGATGCGGAAGAGCTCCGCCTCGTGAAATTCGGCGATCGTCTCATCCGGCAGCCGGCGCAGCTCCTCGCAGCGCGGCGCGCGCTCGCGTAGCTTGGGGAGCAGCGCCTCGGCGCGCGCCCAGAGCTCAGCGTAGCGATCGGTACCAGTCAAGGATTTCGGCTCCGGTGGCGAGCCACACGCCCGGCCGCTTGGTGATGTACTCGTAGAGGCGCTCGAGATACGCGATGCGATGCGGCACGCCGCTGATGTAAGGATGCACGCTGATCGCCATGACGCGCGCGCTCGCCTCGCCTTCCTGATGCAGCCGATCGAAGTGGTCGACGCCGCGGCGCAGCCACTCCTCGGAGCTCTGGTGAGCGATCAGCATCATGGCGATGTCGTTCATCTCGACCGTGTAAGGCACGGAGACGATCGGCCCGCTCGCGGTGCTGATGGTGAGCGGCTGGTCATCGAGCACCCAATCGGCGACGTACTCGATGCCGGCTTCGGCCAACCAGTCGATGGTGTCGTACGTCTCCGTCAAGCCCGGGCTCTCCCAGCCGCGCGGCGGCTTGCCAGTGAAGCTCTTTATCTCGTCGATGGTCTGGCGGATGGCCGCACGCTGGTCCTCGACATGGTGCATCGGCCGCTGCACATAGCCGTGCCCCATGAACTCCCAGCCCGCCTCGAGCGCCGCTTTCGCCACGCGCGGATAGCTGCGGCACACCGAGCCGTTGAGCGCCAGCGTCGCGCGGATGTTGAACCTGCGCAGGACCTCGACGAACCGCCAGAAGCCCACGCGCATGCCGTACTCGTGCCACGCCCAGTTGGGTAAGTCCGGAAGCAGCGGTTGGCCGAAAGGTGGCGGCAGCACGGTGCGCGGCATCGGCCGCTCGATCGACCATTCCTCGACATTGACAATGGTCCAGACGGCGACGCGCGCACCGCCCGGCAGGCGCAGCGCCGGCCGGTCGACGATGGCGGAATAAGGGACGCGATCCTGGGGAAGCTTCATGCTCGGCGCATCGTATCGGTGCGGGGCGCCGATTTCCAGCGGCACGCGTTTTGCTCTGGTCCGGGGACAGGAGAGCCATCATGAGGATACTCTTTGCAGTCGTCGTCGCCGCCGCCGCCTATTACTTCTACCGGCAGCGGCAGCCCGGGCGCGCGAGCGGCTCGACCACCAATGCGAGCGACGCCGTCGACGACATCCACGTCCCGCACGACGCGGACACCGATGAGCACCTCGACGCCGGCGTGAAGGAGACTTTCCCGGCGAGTGACCCGGTGTCGGTGAGCGCCAAGGGCGAGACCGCCTGGGAGCGCCAGCAGCGCGAAAAACGCAGCTAAACCGGTCGCTGTGTCGTCCCCGCGAAGGCGGGGACCCAGGCCTCTTTTTGAAAAAGCAGACTGGGCAATTGGTCACCCTCGCAGCCAGGCTTCGCCCGCAGCGTAAAGGCGCTTGAGCACCGGGCTGCCGGGCGTCGGCAGGTCCGGCGTGACCTGCGCGCCCCCCGCGGCTTGCAGATAGGCGAGATGGCGATAGCCCACGGGATAGCGCGCGAGCGCCGCGCGATCGAGCGCGAGCCGCACCCCGGGATCCACCGCGTCCATACGGTCCTTCTCGTAAATCATTTGCCGCTGCTGGATGCGCCATTGCTGCGCGACGCGCACGAACCGGTCGTATGAGCGCGCGTAGCACGTCACGTCCACATCGATATCCTGCAGCCGGCCGCGCACCAGCAGCACCAGGCGCGTTTCGGCGATGGCGCGGTCGGCGTCGAGCTCCACCGCGCAGGCGCCGACGAAATGCTGCGAGCCGCCGAGCGGCCGGGCCGCGATGCGCTCGATGAACTCGCGCGCCGGGCCGACGAACCACGTGGTGTGCTGGATCGCGTCCTCGGTGTAGAGCGTGCGCAGCTTGTCCCAGCGCCCCGTGTCGCGCCAGAGCGCCCAGTTCGCCACGGCGTTGATGATGGCGAAGCGATCGGCGAGCTGGGCCTCGCTCATTGCGGCCGAATCCCCGCCTGGCGCAGCACCGGCGGCCACTTCTGCGCTTCGCGTTTCACGAAGGCCTGCATCTCGTCTCGCGACATCGAGATGATGCGCCAGCCGTTTGCTTCGAGCCGGCGGCGCAGCTCCGCATTTTCCAGCATGGTGTGCGTCGCGCTGCGCAGCCGCTCGATCACGGCCGCCGGTGTCTTCGCCGGCGCGAAGAGCCCGAGCCAGCTATCGAGGACGAAATCGCGCAGGCCCGCTTGCGCCGCGGTGGGCACGTCGGGCAGGAGCGCGTCACGCACCGATCCGGACGTCACGTAGGCCTTTACGCGGCCATCGGCGATGAAGGGTCGCGCGGTGGTGGTGTTGTCGAAGAAAAGATCGACGCGTCCCGCGAGCAGATCCAGATACGCCGGCTGCGCGCCCTTGTAGGTCACCTCCAGCAGGTCGATGCGCGCGTAGTGCTTGAGGAGGAGCGCGCTGATGTGCTGGCCGGTGCCGATGCCCGAGGTGGCGATGGAAAGCTTGCCGGGATGCGCGCGCGCAAAATCAACCAGCTCGCGAAACGTCGCCTGCGGCAGGTCCTTGCGTCCGACCAGAGCATAGGTGAAGGCGCCGACCATCGCGACGGGCGCGAAGTCGCGCACCGCGTCATAGCGCATATCCTGATGCAGCGCCGGATTGAACGCCATGTTGGCAAGCCCGCCGATGAGCAGCGTGTAGCCATCGGGCGGCGCGGTGGCGACGGCCTGTGTGCCGATCAGCGTTCCTGCTCCCGGCCGATTCTCGACGACGAACGCCGCGCCGAGCTGCTGCGTGAAGCTCTCGGCGAGCAGCCGGCCGATGACGTCGTAGCCACCGCCCGGCGCGCTCGGTACGACGATGTGCGCCGCGCGGCTCGGATAGTCCTGCGCGAACGCTGCCGAAGCGGCGAGCGCCAGCGCAGCGAATAACCGTGGCACTGAGCCGGAATTCAATCGAGCGCCTTCAGGCGCGGCAGCACGCCACGCGCGAAGCGCTCCATGTTGGCGCGGGTGAGCTCGGCGGGCAGCGTGCCGAACTGGCACATCACCAATAAATTGCCGAAGCGCATGTCCTTCCAGTACTGCTCGAATGCGCGATACACCGTCTCGGCGCTGCCGCAGACGAAAAGGCCGAGCTCGAGCGCCTGCTCGAGCGTGACGTCGCCGAACATCTGCGCCTTCGCCTTCATCACGTTCTTCAGCGACTCGCGCGAGGTGTAGCCCGGCGGCAGCAGCATCTCGAGCGGCATGCGCACGTAGACATTGCGGAACGCTTCGAAGTGCTGCTTCGCTTCGGCGCGCGCCGATTGATCGGTCTCGCCGACGTACACCGGCACGGCCCAGCCGAGCTGCCGGTCCTCGCACGCATAGCCGTAGCCGGCGCAGGTGTCGCGGTACTGCTTGAGATAGCGCTGCACCACCTTCACTGGGCTGAAGGTCTGCAAGTAGGTATACCGCCGGTCCGAGTGCGAGGCCCAGTCGATCGTCTCCTTGCTGCCCTGCGACGGAATCCAGATCGGCGGGTGCGGCTTCTGGTAAGGCCGCGGCCAGAGGTTGACGTAGCGCACGCGGTAGTGATGGCCGTGGAACGAGAACGGCCCGGGCTCGCTCCAGGCGCGCACGATGAGATCGTGCGCCTCGTGGAAGCGGTCGTGCGAGAAGGTCGGATTCACGCCGAAGGTGTGGTACTCGGCGCCGATGCCGCGCACGAAGCCGCTGATTAGGCGCCCGCCGCTGATGACATCGATCATGGCGTGCTCTTCGGCCACCATCATCGGATGCGCCCGCAGCGGCAAGGCGCTGCCGAGGATCGCGATCTTCACGCGCTGGGTGCGCCGGGCGAGCGCCGATGCGGTGACGATCGGCGATGGCATGAGGCCGTACGCCGTCTGGTGGTGCTCGTTCACCGCCACCACATCGAAGCCGAGCTCCTCGCCGTATTCGAGCTCGTCGAGATAGCGGTTGTAGAGGCGGTGCCCTTTCTGCGGATCGAAATTGCGGTTCGGCAGCGTCACCCACACCGTGCCGTTGCGGCGCCCCTCGCCGAGATCGAGGTCGGCGTACGGCATCAGGTGGAACAGCACTATTTGCATGCGAAGCGCACCACGAAATCGCAGAACTCTTCCGCTTTTTCCACCTGCGGCAGATGGCCGCAGTGCTCGAAGATCTTCAGCTGCGCCTGCGGCAGCAGGCGTTTCAGCTCATCGGCAATGCCGACCGGCAGCACCCGGTCTTCCTTGCCCCAGACGATGGCGACCGGCACGTCGATGCGATGCAGCCACTTCGGCAGGAACGGGTCGTGCAGGCGCGGCTCCCAGGCGAGGCGAGCGGTGGTGTGGCGGTTCTTGAGCCCGAGGTCGATCGCTTCCGGCGTGACGGGAATCGCGAGGCGCTCTTCCGCGAAGCGTTGGTCGTGGAAGAGCTGCCGCACGGTGTCCTCGGGCGAGAGCAGGAAGATGTCGGCCGGCTCCGCGCCCGGCGCGGCGATGCCGGCGGGGCTCACCAGCACGATTGAGGCGATGCGCGACGTATTGCGCACCGCGATCTCCATCGCCATCCAGCCGCCCATCGAATTGCCGACCAGGACGACGCGCTCGAGCTTCAGCGCGGCGACGAAATCGAGATAGAAGTAAGCGAGATCGTGGATGTTCTCGAGCCAGTCCGGCTCGTCCGAGCGCCCATAGCCAGGATGGTCGGGCACGATGACCTCGAAGCGCTGCGCAAGCTGCTCCATGAATGGCAGCACTACCGGCATGCCGCCGGCGCCGTGCAGAAAGAGAAGCGGTGTTCCTTTGCCGCCGCGGCGGTAACGCGTGCGGCAGCCGTCGAGCTCGAGGGTGTGATCAGTGAACGGCATGGGCGAGGCGCCGGCCGGCGACGCCGGACTCAGTGATGACCACCGGAATCTCGGCAAAGTTCATGGGCGCCATCACGTGCGCGCCGGCGACGCCCGGAATCTCCGCGAGCTCGCGCAGCACCTCGATGCAGATCCTGCGTCCCTCGAGCTTCGGGTCGGCGGCGCGCTCGAGCCGCTCGACATAGGCGTCGGGAATGATCGTGCCGTAGAGCTTCTCGCGCATCCAGCGCGCCGAGCGGGCCGACGGAATCGGCGCCACACCGATAAGCATCGGCACGCGCAGGCCGGCGTCGGCGAGGCGCTGCAGGTAGCGGCGCACCACGCCGGTGTCCATGCAGAACTGCGTCTGCACGAAATCCGCGCCCGCTTCGAGCTTCGCCTTCAGGCCTTTCGGCTCCCAGCCGGCGGGCGGGTCAAGCGGCACGTCGGCCGCGCCAAGGACGAGCCTCAACTGCGGGCCATCGATCTTGGTCCCGGTGGGCAGTGCATTTTCCGTGCGCATGCGATGCGCCATGGCGAGCAGCGTGCGGCTGTCGAGGTCGTACACGGCTTTGGTGTCCGGCTGATCGCCCGCTTTCGGATCGTCGCCGCCAAGCACCAGGATGTTGCGGATGCCAAGCGCCGCCGCGCCGAGGATGTCGCCCTGCAGCGCGAGGCGGTTGCGATCGCGGCAGGTCATCTGGAAGATCGGCTCGATGCCGCTTTGCACGAGGAAATGCGCGGTGGCGAGGCTCGAGAGATGCACCTTCGCGCCGGCGCCATCGGTAACGTTGACCGCGGTGGCGAGGCCTTTCAGCGGCATCGCGCGGCGCAAAAACTCCGCGGGATCGGTGGAGACCGGCGGCGTGATCTCCGCCGTGATGACAAACTGGCCGCTTCGCAGCTTCGCCTGGAGTTCGCTCGCTGCGCGCCGCTCGGCAACCATGGGCCGGCGATCTTATCCGATTAAGGTTGAACCAATGTCGTTCCCGCGAACGCGGCAACCCATCGTTTTAAAAGCCGGCCCCCGCTTCGCAGGGCGATGCCGGGAGCTTTCATAATTGCGACCCTGGATCGCAATTCATGCCTGAGCTGCCCGACGTTACGGTCTACATCGAAGCGCTGGAGAGCCGCGTACGCGGCAAGCGCCTGGAGCGCGTGAAGCTGCTCAATCCATTCATCCTGCGCACGGCGGTGCCGCCGATCAGCCAGGCCGAGGGCAAGCGCGTGACCGGCATCCGGCGCGTCGGCAAGCGCATCGTGCTCGAGCTCGAAGGACCGCTGTATCTCGTGCTGCATCTCATGATCGCCGGGCGGCTGCGCTGGCTCGAGCCGAAGGAAAGGCCGCCGGGACGCATCACGCTCGCGCTCCTCGAGTTCGAGAACGGCACGCTCGCCTTTACCGAGGCGGGCACCAAACGCCGCGCGTCGCTTCATCTCCTGAGCACGCTCGCGGGACTCGATCCCGGCGGCGCCGAAGTCTTCGCAATCGATGAGGGCGATTTCGCCGCACGCCTGCGGCGCGAGAACCATACGGTGAAACGCGCACTGACCGACCCGCATCTCTTTTCCGGCATCGGCAACGCTTATTCGGACGAGATCCTGCACCGCGCGAAGCTCTCGCCGATCGCGATGACGGCCAAGCTCACCGATGAGGAGGTCGAGCGCCTCTACACCGCGACGCGCGATACGCTCAGCGATTGGACGACGCGCCTGCGCGCCGAAGCGGCGGGCGGCTTTCCGGACAAGGTCACCGCCTTCCGCGAAGGCATGGCGGTGCATGGCCGCTACGGCAAGCCCTGCCCGGTGTGCGGCGCGCCGGTGCAGCGCATCGTGTTTGCGGAAAACGAAACGAACTACTGCCCGCGCTGTCAGACCGGCGGCAGAATACTGGCCGACCGGGCGCTCTCGCGGCTGCTGAAGAAGAGCTGGCCGCGCACCCTCGACGAACTGGAGACATGACCATGAACCGCCGCAGCCTGCTCACCCTGCTCGGCCTTGGTGCCGCCGCAGCGCCGGCCCTCGCGCAGCAGAAGAAGTCAGCCGCCAAGCACCGCGTGATCTTCCAGGTGAGCGACAACGACCCGGCGCGCTGGCAGCTCGCGCTCAGCAACGCGCGCAACGTGCAGACCGATCTCGGCAAGGAGAACGTGCAGATCGAGATCGTCGCCTATGGCCCGGGCATCGAGATGATGAAGGCCGAATCGAAGGTAGCGGGCGGCCTCGCCGGAGCGCTCGATACCAGCGTCGGCCTGATCGCGTGCGAGAACACCATGCAGAACAACAAGGTGTCGCGCGATGAGATGTACGCCGGCATCGGCTTCGTGCAGGCCGGCGTCACGCACCTGATGAAACGCCAAAAAGAAGGCTGGGCCTACATCCGGCCCTGATTACACGGCGCTCGCCTCGCCGCTCGGCGCAGTGTTGTTGGAGAGCCAGCGCGCCTGCTCCTGGAACTGGCCGATCGCCTTGCGCTGGTTCTCGCTCGCGAGCTCTACGAGAGTGCCCCAATAGCTCATGGCGCGCTCGAACTGGTCGCCGGCGAGCCGGGTCTGCAACGCCATCAGCTCATCGAGCGTGGTCGCCCGCGCGAGCTCATCGACTGATTTCGTCTGCTGGTCGATGGCGGTGCGGATCGCGACAAGCTGCTGGTTTTGCAGGCGCTCGGCGGTCTCGAGCGACGCTTTCATCATGTCGGCCGCGGTTTTCAGCCCGGCGCGATAGAAGTCGAACAGCTCCACCTGCGGTTGGGTCATGTATTGCCTCCTCAGCGAACCCGATTGCGCGGTTCTCCCTTGCGCCCGTTTGTGCTTTTTACCGACTGGCCGGACTATACCCCCAGGTGGAACGTGAGGGAGCGCTCTCCTTTTAATGGCAGCCAATGCAAAACGTCGTGCGCCTCGCAGATTACCGGCGCCGGCGCGCCGGCCGCGGCGCGCGACGCTCGCCCGCGCAGGACTCCGGCGCGCAGTACTACTGTCTGCGCTGCGACGCCGACGAATTTCGTCTCTACGCGTCGGGCATGGTCCATTGCGCGCACTGCGGCGCGCTGATGCGTAACCTGCTGGTCTCCGGTCCCAAGACCGAGGAAGCGCCTCCGCAGTAACTGCTGCGAAGCCGGTAAAATTGCCGGCAAGTGAAGCAGGAACAGATCTCCGGCGACGCGATCGTCATCCGCGGCGCCCGCCAGAACAACTTAAAAAACCTGAGCCTAGCGATCCCGACCGGCGAGCTCGTCGTCGTCACGGGCGTTTCCGGCTCCGGCAAGTCGTCGCTCGTCTTCGACACGCTCTACGCCGAGGGCCAGCGCCGCTACGTCGAGACGTTCAGCCCGTACGCGCGGCAGTTCCTCGATCGCATGGACAAGCCGCAGGTCGATGCCGTGGAAGGCATCCCGCCGGCGATCGCCATCGACCAGACGAACCCGGTGCGTACCTCGCGCTCGACCGTCGGCACGATGACGGAGCTGAACGACCATCTCAAGCTGCTCTACGCGCGCGCGGCGAAGCTTCATTGCCGCGGCTGCGGAAAGCCGGTGGTGCGCGATACGCCGCAATCGGTCTACCGAGCGCTGGCCGAGCGGCCCGACGAGCGGCTCATCATCACGTTCCCGGTGCCGGTGCCGAAGAACTTCAGCGAAGCGGAGGTGCTCCGGCTGCTCGAAGCGCAGGGCTACACGCGCATCCATAGCAAGGCGAAAGGCCGCCTGGAAGTGATCCAGGACCGCGTGCGCATCTCGAGCATCGACAAGTCGCGCGTCATGGACGCGCTGGAATCGGCGATGCGCGTCGGCCAGGGCCGCGTGAATATTCATGTCGAGAAATCGGTGCCTGACACCGATTTCGCGCCGTTGCGCTTCTCCGCAGATCTGCATTGCGCCGACTGCGACATCCACTATGTGGAAGCGACGCCGGCGGCGTTTTCGTTCAATTCGCCGCTCGGCGCGTGCGAGACGTGCCGCGGCTTCGGGCGCGTGATCGGCGTCGATTTCGGGCTGGTGGTGCCCGACGAGAGCAAAACGCTGCGCGAGGGCGCCGTGCGTCCCTGGCAGAGCCCGAGCTTCAAGGAGTGCCAGGACGACCTCGAGAAGTACGCGAAGAAACGCAAGATGCCGCTCGATACGCCGTTCCGCGACCTGAGCGAGGCGCAGAAGACCTGGGCGCTGGAAGGCGAGCCCGAGTGGGAGAGCTGGCGTAAATCGTGGCCCGGCACCTGGTACGGCGTGCGCCGCTTCTTCAAATGGCTCGAGACCAAGGCGTACAAGATGCACATCCGCGTGCTGCTCTCGAAGTACCGGGCCTACACGGAGTGCACGGCGTGTCACGGCACGCGGCTGAAGCCCGACTCGCTCCTCTGGAAGCTGGATGGCCGCAGCATCCATGAGCTGATGCTGATGTCGGTCGGTGAGGTCAAGGCCTTCTTCGAGCAGCTGACTTTGCCGGCGCCGCTCGACGAGGCTGCCGATCTGCTGCTCACCGAAGTACGCACGCGTCTGGGCTATCTCTGCCAGGTCGGCCTCGGCTACCTGACGCTCGATCGGCAATCGCGCACGCTCTCGGGCGGCGAAGTCCAGCGCATCAACCTGACCACCGCGCTCGGTACCTCGCTCGTGAATACCTTGTTCGTGCTCGACGAGCCGTCGATCGGCCTGCATCCGCGCGACATGGGCCGCGTGATCGACGTGATGAAGCGGCTGCGCAATGCCGGCAATTCGCTCGTCGTGGTCGAGCACGATCCGCAGATCATGTACGCCGCCGACCGCATCCTCGACATGGGCCCGGGACCGGGCGAGCGCGGCGGCGAGATCGTGTACTTCGGCCCGGCGGAAAAGCTCGCCGCCGAGCGCACTCTCACCGCCGACTATCTCGCCGGGCGGAAAAAAGCGGTGGAGGAACGCGCGGCGGCAGCGCCACGCATCTTCCTCACGCTCGAAGGCGCGGCCGCGCACAACCTGAAGAACATCGACGTGCGCTTTCCGCTCGAGCGGCTGGTGTGCATTACCGGCGTGTCGGGCTCGGGCAAGTCCACGCTCGTCCAAGACGTGCTCTACCCCGCGCTGCTGAAAGCGAAAGGCCGGCCCACCGAGGCGCCTGGCGCGCATCGCGCGCTGAAAGGCGCGCACCAGGTGAAGGACGTGGTGCTGGTCGACCAGTCGCCGATCGGCAAAACCACGCGTTCTAATCCGGCCAGCTACGTCGGCGCCTTTGATTGCATACGCGCCCTGTTTGCGAAGACGCCCGCGGCGCGCGAGCGCGGCTACACCGCCGGCACGTTCAGCTTTAATTCCGGCAACGGCCGCTGCCCGGCGTGCGGCGGCAATGGCTTCGAGCACGTCGAGATGCAGTTCCTCTCCGACGTCTACCTGCGCTGTCCCGACTGTGACGGCCGGCGCTATCGCCCCGAGGTGCTGGAGGCGACCCTGCGCGGCAAGTCGATCGCCGATGTCCTCGACATGACGATCTCGGAAGCGGCGCGCTTCTTCGGCGCGCATGCCGAGGTGATCCAGCGGCTGAAGCCGCTGATCGACGTCGGGCTCGATTACCTGAAGCTGGGACAGCCGGTGCCGACGCTCTCCGGCGGCGAGGCGCAGCGCCTGAAGCTCGCGGGCCATCTCGCCGACACCGAGGCGGGCGAGGACGCCAAGCTTTTCCTCTTCGATGAGCCGACCACGGGGCTGCACTTCGACGACGTGGCGAAGCTCTTGCGCGCTTTCCGCCAGCTGCTCGACGCCGGCCATTCGCTCATCGTCATCGAGCACAACCTCGACGTGATGCGCGCCGCCGACTGGATCCTCGACCTTGGCCCGGAGGGCGGCGCGGCCGGCGGCTATCTCGTCTGCGAAGGCACGCCGGCGCAGGTAATGGCGCACGAGCGCTCGCACACCGGGCAGGCGCTGCGCGAGTACCTCGAAAAAATAGGGACAGTCCCTGTTGCTCCCCAGGTCCAGGAACCAGCGGCACGCTATCTCGGCAACGT